>Ga0265340_10001843_pt1 | contig 12105 bp, 12 predicted proteins | sample 4CB225metaG_FD_202082 | JGI IMG/M metagenome (GOLD analysis project Ga0265340, IMG submission 202082) | Rhizosphere microbial communities from Carex aquatilis grown in University of Washington, Seatle, WA, United States - 4-CB2-25 metaG | ecosystem: Host-associated > Plants > Roots >...
TAATGAATTGATGATCGGCTGCACCTGGGCCGGGCGGACCGACTGCGGCATCGACATCGTCGCACTGATGCGGCGGTATTTCACCAACGGGCCGACGGCGAAATACGGTCACGACCAGCGCATGCTAGGCCTGATGCTGTGGCCGCTGATCCGCGACCGCTGCCTCGTCCACGACAAATATTAGCGATTGGCCGGCGTCAACACCGTGCCGCTCACCGATCCCGGCAGCCATTTCGGCGCCGGGCATCAGAACATCGAGACCGTGCTGAAAGAGGTCGACCGGCTGGGGATTCCGCGGTTGCCGTAGACGCTAGGTCCTGTGGACTCTAGGGATTCCCTTTTATCAGCAAATCAGATTCAAGGCTTCTTTTGGGGAGGCGGCCTTGGGTTTGATGGATCGTTTGGTTTTGAGCGACGTGGCTTGGGAGCGGATGGCGCCCCTGATTATAGGTCGGCCTGATCAGAAAGGCTCCACTGGGCGCGACAATCGGATGTTCGTGGAGGGCGTGCTTTGGATCGTGCGTACGGGCTCACCTTGGCGTGATCTTCCGGAAGCGTTTGGCGATTGGAACAGCGTGTTCCGGCGCTTCAGCCGGTGGAGCATCAAGGGCGTCTGGTATCGGATGTTCGAGGCGATGTCCGATGATCCGGACTTCGAATATCTGATCATCGATTCCACCATTGTCCGAGCCCATCAGCATGCTGCCGGGGCTAAAAAAGGGGGCCTGAAGATCAAGCGATCGGCCGCTCGCGCGGCGGCCTGAGCACCAAGATACATATGGCCGTCCGAGGCCTGGGTTGTCCGGTGCGCTTCACGCTGACGGCAGGTCAGAAGGGCGATGCACCGCAAGCCGCCGCGTTGATCGAGGGGTTTCCTGCCGAGGTCGTCATGGCCGATACAGCCTATGACGCCGATCATCTGCGCAAAGCCATCGCCGCCAAGGGCGCGCTCGCCGTTATTCCCAACAACCCGTCACGGGCGCTCAAATATCCGCTCGACAAACATCTCTATGCCCAGCGCCATCTCGTGGAGTGCGGCTTCTCAAAGCTCAAGCAGTTCAGGCGCGTCGCAACACGCTTCGAGAAAACTGCTCGGAACTATCAGGCCGTGGTCACCCTTGCCGCCCTCGTCCTATGGATGCGATAAGTGTCCACAGGACCTAGAGCATGATCGGTTCTGATTGAATCAGAACCGAATCTCTAGATTCTTGTTTTGACGCGTTTTCTTCACGCGAACCGGCGTCCACTTCGTTCGAAAACGCTCTAGGATCGGGACGATCTTTTCTTCGAATCGTCATCCCGCTCTATCTTTTTGTCTGAGCAGATCTCCGAGCAAACGCTTCGCGTTTGTCGAGGGAAAACCGGTTCCCACTTTTCCGGACCATGCCCTAAACGACATGGAAATCGGTGATGTGTTGCGCCATTTTCTCAGCTAAAACTGTGATCTGGATAACAAAGAGTATGGCCTGCGGCCATAGCCATATTTCGCGGAAATAGGCGTCGACACAACCATTGCGTGCCCTTTGCGCCTTCTGCGAGCGCGTTCTCGGGTCCCGGAACGGGCGATGTGTAAAATTGTCAGCAAACCGGCGAGCCGGATTTCAGCCTGTTTCACGCTTTCCGGCACCTGGCGACCGGCTTTAAGCCAAATATAAGCTCCCCCGCCCATCGTCACCTGCGAAAAGATCCGGTCACGAGCTGGCTAGTCAGCCTCGCCGATGCCCGGACATTGGGGCGTCAGATGAGATTTTCTGGTCATTCGCACGCGTGGCGTGCCGTCATACTTGCCTTCAGCCTGGTCTGGTTCGGACCGGCGGCGGATCTTTCGGCGGGAACGCTGATGACGCCCGGCGTGTCGGAACTGATACGCAAATCCGCCGAACCGTTCGGGCTGTTGGCGTCGCCGCTCTACCAGGGCGGCGTGCTGGAAAAATGGCTGCGGGTCGAACGCAAGCTCGACGACGAGGGAGTGCAACTGGCACTGTGCGACGGCGATCGCGAACGCTGCGTGTCGCCGGCGGCACTTCGATTCCTCGCCATCGTCGACGATGCGCGGGCCCGCGAGGGACGCGCCCGCCTCGGCGAGATCAATCGCGCGATCAATCTTGCGATCCGTCCGATGAGCGATGCGGCTCAATATGGCGAAATCGACGTCTGGAGCACGCCGCTCGTCACCTTCGCCCATGGCGCCGGGGATTGCGAAGATTATGCGATTGCAAAATTCGTCGCCCTGCGCATGGCCGGCGTCTCCACCGACAATCTGCGACTAGTGATCATGCGCGACACCGTTCACGGCGAGGACCACGCCGTCGCGGCCGTGCGGCTCGACGGCCATTGGCTGACGCTGGACAATCGCCGCATGGCGATGGTGGAGGATGCCGACATCAGAAATTACCGGCCGCTGTTTGTCATCAATCAGGCCGGTGCCATGCGGTATGCCGATGCGCCGCTGCTGGCGAACCTCCCGGGCCGCGAGGTTGTGCCGGTCGCGCTGAACGTGACTGCGCAGCCCGGACTGCTCTCGCCCGCCTACTGAACGAACGGCCTCGATTGCGGCGCCCGCGGGCTTGAGAAGGCCGGCCATCCAAAGACATTGACATGTCTCTGCGCAACTCGATGATACCCACCGAACCTGACGAAACGCTTTCGGGGAGTGGAGATCGCGATGCGGGGAATGGTGCTGGCTGTCGTGGCCTTGCTGATCGGCCTGGCGCATCCGGCCGTTGCGGACAATCAGACCGATTCCGGCCGACCGATCAGCGAAGCGCTTCCGCTGTTTGGCAAGAATCACTGCGAGGTGCTGAAGGATCTGGCCGAGCAGTTGTTTTGCGGCGACAGCGATCTCAAAGCCGTCGCCGTCAAGCTCACCGCCGCGATCGGGGACCGCCTCAACCGGCTCGCCAATCGCCGCCTTGCGATTGCCGAAAACGCGGAGTGGGTCAGGGAGCGCAATTCCAGCTGCGGCACTTTCGGTCGGCAGAGCCTTGCGTACCAGGATGTCGGCCCCGTCAAGGCCTGCCTGTTGAAGGAGACGGAAGAACGAATCGAAATATTGAGCGATCCGAATTTCGATTGTCTGGCGGCGAACACCACCGCCGGGACGCTGATATGCGACGACCCATCGCTGGCGCTCGCCAGGACCGAACTCAACAATCTTGCGGTGGGGCTGATCGCCAAAATGAAGGAAGACGACGCCAGGGAGGCGTTCGCCGAATACGAGCGCTGGAGCAGGGAACGCGACCGCAAATGCAATCTGGTGGGCAAGGATAACGTCCCGTTGGAGGAATTGTCTCCGTCCACGAGCTGTCTGGCCGACTATATCAGCAAGAAGACGGCCGATATCGAGGCGGCGAGGGGCGATCCCAAGAGGGTCTTCGGTCGCCCTCTCGCCTCGCGCCTGCCCGATGCCGATGCCGTCGATTTATGCGTCGCACAGATCCATGCGGCGAACGCCTGCGAGAATTTCCTTAGCGTCAGCCGGGTCTTTGAGATTGATAGCGAGGTGGCGGAGCAGAGCGCGCTGGTGACAGCCGAGGTGGAAATGGTCGTACTGTCTCCGTTTTCGGTTTGCAGTTCAGTCGCCTCCGGCTGCACCGGCACCTGCTGGGACCCGAAATCCGGCCGGCCAAAGCCGGCGCCCGGAAGCCGCGACAGTTGGTCGGTGTCGTCCCGGATGAGGATCGAGAAAGCGTTCACGTTCCAGAAAACCGACGGCGGTAGCTGGCGCTGCGATACCACGTCGCTGCAGCCGGTCGCTTCCGGCGTCGCGGTGGGCGGCCCCTAGCGTCCGCTTGGAAACGCTTCAGGAGCCCGACAGCACGGCGCGAAACTCGATGCCGTGCAGATTGATGGTTGGACTGACGCCAAAATGATTGCCGCCGAACACCCTCAGGCGGCGGTGGAGTTCATCCCTGGGAATATCGAGCGGAATGTCGCACATCGTACGATAGGCGCGGCGGGAATATTTCCGGCTACCCCATTCGATCGCAAGCACGGGCGGCAGCTCCGGATCCGTCGCAAGCGATTTCGCCATCCGCCAGAACTGGTGCGCGAGATGGGCATAGGCCAGCCCCTCCAACCCCAGCACGGAAATGTCGCGAGGAACGGGAAAGCGCGCGATGTCGATGATCGGGCCGGCGTCAACCCGCTCGACCATGACATGGACGGTGGCGCCGAACTCCGTTGCCCGCTCGTAAAGCGCAAAATGCGACGGCGCCCAGCCGGGGTAATCGGGGGGCGCCCCGGATGGAAATTGATGGCGCCGTAGCCGAGCTTCGCAAGAACACGCTGCGGGACGATTTCCGGGGTCACGAACGCGATCAGCCGCGCCCGTTCAAGCAGATCCGAATCGAGCGCGGCCAGATCGGCCGCATTTGCGACCGACAGGACCGTAGGTTCGGATTGTGCGCGCGCAATAGCGGCGGCATCGCGACCTGCTCGGCTTGACCCGCAAGCAGAATGACCGTGTCGAACATCGCTCTCTGCAGGCTGCACCCTCTGGGGCTGATGAAGACTGATATCATCGGCGATCATCCTTCCACGGAGAAGGATGATCGCGGGGCGCGTCGTGCGCCGGACCGAGACCGAGGTCAGGTCTGGTAGTCGACCAGAAGCGCCGAGAGCGAACTGCTGCTGTTGCTGCCAGCCGCGGAAGTCCCGGTCGCGCTGTAGGACGAGCTCGATGAGGCCGACAACGACTCCTGCAGGGACTTGATGAACTCCTTCAGGATATCCGCCGCGCTGGTCGAGCTGCTGGAGCTGCTCGAACTGTCGCTGGACGACGAGCTGTCGCCGCCGCTCGGGGGTGGGCCTCCCGGGGGCGGGCCGCCCGCGCCACCCGGTCCACCGGTTCCGCCGCTAGCGAAAGCTGACTGGAAAACACCCTTCAGCTCGGTGGCCTGCGCGCTGGTCAGCTTGCCGCTGGAAACCTCACCCGAGATCAGGTCGTCGATTTTCGACTTCAGATCCCCGGGAGCGGATTTTGTACTACTGGACGATCCGCTCGTCCGACCGCTCTGCAGCGAAGAGTCGATGTCTTTCAGCGCGGATGACAGCGCGCTCTGGTCGGACGAGCTGATGGTGCCTGATTTCACTTCCGCCTGCAGCTCGGCCTCGAGCTTCTGTAGCGGTGACTGATAACTACTACTGGAAGTCGCGGAGATTGAGGTCATGATGGCTCCAAAGGTTCTAAAAGTGCTCTCGCAGTGCTCTTGCGGGACACCCCGAAGCTAAGGTTAATGCTGTTAATGAGACCTTTTTGCTGCCTTGCTGGCGTGTTGCGCTACGTTGCTCCGTATTGCGGCCGGCGTGACAGAAACATTACGAAACAAAAATCCTTCGGCTATCTTCCCGAATCCACTGACAAAGGTCCGCATGCCCATGGCAACGCCGAACATCCTTGTCGTCGAAGACGACCGCGAGACGCGGACGCTGATCGCGAAATATCTGCGTACCAATTCCTGCAATGTCACGACCGCGAATGACGGCCGCGAAATGGCCCGTCTCATGACCGACCATCGCGTCGATCTTCTGATCCTCGACGTCATGCTGCCGGGCGAGGACGGCCTCAGCCTGTGCCGCAAGGTCCGCGCCGAATCGCAGACGCCGATCATCATGCTGACCGCGCGCGGCGAGGACGTCGACCGGATCCTCGGACTGGAAATGGGCGCGGACGATTATCTCGCCAAGCCGTTCAACCCGCGCGAGTTGCTGGCGCGGATCAACGCGGTGCTGCGGCGGCAGGCGGCAGCGCAGACGGTCAGCACCACCAACGGCGCGGTCGCGCTTGGCTTTCTCGGATGGCGAATCGATTTCAGGCTGCGGGAACTGCGCAATCCGGCGGGCGCGCGGGTCGCGATGACCAGCGCCGAATTCGACCTGTTGCGGACCTTCTGCGAGCGGCCCGGCCGCGTGCTGTCGCGCGACAGCCTGCTCGATCTCACGCAAGGGCGCAACGCCGGCTCGTTCGAACGCAGCATCGACGTGCTGGTCAGCCGCATCCGGCGCAAGATCGAACCCGATCCGCAGGAGCCTGTCATGATCAAGACGGTGCGCTCCGGCGGCTATATGTTCACGCCCGCCGTGAAAGCGCTCACGACGGACAGCTGATCATGAAGCTGTCCGGTTTTTTCAATCTGAGAGGGATCAGCGGCCAGATCGCGGCGCTGGTGGTCGCCTCGATCGTCGCCATTCACCTGATCATCACCGCCAGCTTCCTGATCCACCAGCCCGATCAGTTCGATCCGTCTATCGGACACGGACACAGCCAGATCGCGGCCGCGGCCCAGCTGCTCGGCACCGCGTCTCGGGCCGATCGGCCACGGCTTCTCGCCGATGTCGCGCGGGCGTTTCCGCAACTCGACATCTCAATGCTTCCAGAGGGCTCCGTTCCCGACGCCAACGACACGGATAGTCCCGAACTGCACGGCCTGCACCGCCGCCTCGGCAACGCCTATCGGATCTTTTCGCTGGCGCACAGACCCGACGGTTTCGGGGTCGCGATCGCACTGCCGGACGGCGCGATGATTTCCGCAAAAATCCCGCCGGAACAATGGCAGCGTCCGTTCTGGCGCGGCCCCTGGATGACGACGCTGCTGTTTGCCGTTATCTGCGTCAGCCTGCTCGGCCTGTGGGCGGCGCGGGCCCTGACGGCGCCGCTGTCGTCGTTCGCGAAGGCCGCCGAAAGCTTCAGCCTGAACGGCGCCGCGGCGCCGCTGCCCGAACGCGGTCCGGAGGAAATCCGCTCGGTCGCGAAGGCACTCAACCGCATGCGGGAGCGGATCACGGCCCTGATCGACGACCGCACCAAAATGCTGGCCGCCATCAGCCACGACCTGCGGACCCCGATCACCCGGATGCGGCTGCGCTCGGAATTCATCGAGGACGAATCGCAGCGCGGCCGGATGCTGCACGATCTCGACCAGATGCGGTCGATGCTGGAGTCCGTGCTTTCATTCCTGCGCAACGACCGCAAGCTCGAATCGATGACGCTGGTCGATGTCGCCAGCACCCTGCAGCTCGTCACCGATCAATTTGCCGATATGGGCCATAAGGTCGCCTACGAAGGCCCGGAGCACGCCATGGCCATGGTGCGGCCGGACGATCTGCATCGCAGCGTCACCAATCTGGCGGAGAACGCCGTCAGGTTCGGCGCGGAGGCCACGATCCGCCTGAGCCTGGCGCCCGACACCATGACGATCGACGTCGAGGATGACGGTCCCGGCATCTCGGACGAGCGCAAGGATGTCATGCTGGAGCCCTTCGTCCGCGGCGACGACGCCCGCAACATGGATGACGTCACCGGCTTCGGCCTCGGGCTCTCCATCGCGCGCGCCATCGTGCTGGCGCATGGCGGCGAGCTGTCGCTGCACGACCGCAAGCCGCACGGATTGATCGTGCGCATCGAATTGCCGCTCCGCCAGCCCGGCCTGCAGTCGGCCGCCTGAACGGACAATTGGAGAAGCCCCAGATCACGATCCGATTGAATCGCATCGCATCGCATCATGATCTCATCTCTTTAGTTTAGGGCATGATTTTTTCGGAAAAACCGGCAACCAGTTTTGCGCATCGTGCTGGACGCGATCGAGGCCGCAAAAGTGCACACTCCGTGTGCAATCTGAGTCGGACTCCGATGTTGCAGTGCGTCTGAAACGGCGCCGCATTTCGTTTGGCGAAATAATGGCGATACAAATCTTCCTTTTTCCTGTTTGCGCAGTCTTGTGATTGACGCCGTCGTGATCTCAGGTAGCATCCCACCATGATCCGCTAGAGATCAAACGGGAGGGTACATGAAACGCAGCATCGGGCTGGCCGCAGGCCTTGTCATTCTTGCTTCATTCGGAGCGAGCGCTCAAACGACCGATCAATTGGTCAAGGGAGCGACCGACACATCGAACGTCCTCAATTACGGCATGGGCTATAATCTGCAGCGGTTCAGTCCGCTGACTCAGATCAACAAGGACAACGCCAAGAACCTCGTGCCGGTGTGGAACTACAGCTTCGCCGACGATCGCAGCGAGGAGTCGCAGCCGCTCGTCTATCAGGGCGTCCTCTATGTCACCACCCACGCGGCGACGATGGCGGTCGACGCCAAGACCGGCAAGCAGATCTGGAAAACCAAGGTCGAATATCCGCCGGAAACCCCGCGAATCGTATGCTGCGGCATCATCAATCGCGGCGCCGCGATCTACGAAGGCAAGATTTTCCGCACCACGCTCGACGCCAACGTCGTCGCGCTCGACGCCAAGACCGGCAAGGAAGTCTGGCGCCAGAAAGCCGCCGATATCAAGGAGGGCTATTCGATGACAGTGGCGCCTCTGGTCGCCGATGGCGTCATCCTCACCGGCATCTCCGGCGCGGAGTTCGGCACCCGCGGCTTCATCGACGGCTGGGATCCCGAGACAGGCAAGCATCTGTGGCGCACCCACACCGTCCCCACCCCCGATGAGCCCGGCGGCGACACCTGGAAGGGCGACACCTGGAAGCTCGGCGGCGGATCGACCTGGATCACGGGCTCTTACGACCCGGAGCTGAACACGGTCTATTGGGGCATCGGTAACCCCGGTCCGTTCAACGCCGCGGTGCGCCCCGGCGACAATCTCTATACTTGCGCGGTACTCGCGCTGGAGCCGAAGACCGGCAAAATCAAGTGGCACTACCAGTTCTCACCGAACAACCCGTTCGACTATGATTCGGTCGCCGAGATGGTGCTGGCCGACCTCAACGTCGAGGGCAAACAGACCAAGGTGCTGATGGACGCCAATCGAAACGGCTTCTTCTATGTCCTCGACCGCACCAACGGAAAGCTGCTGGCGGCTAATCCCTATGTGAAGGTCAACTGGGCTTCCGGCATCGACATGAAGACCGGCCGGCCGATCGAGACCGACGTCACCAAGGATGCCCGCGACGGCAAGAAGGTCGTCGTGTACCCGTCGATTCTCGGCGGCAAGAACTGGGAGCCGATGTCGTTCAATCCGCAGACCGGCCTCGCCTACGCCAACACGCTTGCCTTCGGCGGCCACTACAAGACCGAGCCGGCCACCTACAAGGCGGGTGAATGGTATCTCGGCATGGACCTGACGGATCTGTGGGACTGGCCGGAAGGGGACGCGCCGCGCGGCCACCTCAAGGCGATCGATCCCCTGACCGGCAAGACCAAGTGGGAAGCGCCCAGCGCGATCCCGCGTTTCTCCGGCGTGTTGTCGACCGCCGGCGGCGTCGTGTTCTCCGGCCAGTTGACCGGCGAGTTCGAAGCGTTCGACGCCGATAGCGGCAAGAAGCTGTGGCAGTTCCAGACCGGCTCGGGCATCGAGGGTCAGCCGGTGACGTGGCAGCAGGACGGTGTGCAGTATGTCGCCGTGAACAGCGGTTATGGCGGCGTCTATTCGCTGTTCGCCGGTGATGAACGGCTGGCCAAGGTGCCGGCCGGCGGATCACTTTGGGTGTTCGCGGTAAAAGCCCAGTAGTGGTTCTGGAATGATCAAGGTAGCTTCGATTGCGGCGGCGATGTATTTCGCCGCCGCAATGACGGTCAGTGCGCAGACGGCGACGCCGGCCGCGACGACGAGCCAAAATGCCGACGCCGATCAAGCGCAGATCGATCAGGGCAAAGGCATCTATGCCCACAACTGCTCGCACTGCCACGGGCCCAATATGGTCAACGGCGGCACGGTCGCGCCGGACCTGCGCGCCTTTCCGAACGACAGAAACCGCTTCTTCACCACAGTGAAGCAGGGCAAGAACGGCAGGATGCCGCCCTGGGGCGACGTCTTGAATGACGATCAGGTCGCCACGCTCTGGGCCTATCTCACGAGCCGGAGAACGCCATGAGAACCTGGCTGGAATCTTTCAGAGCCGCGGCGGCGCTGATCGCAGCCTTCACCGTACCCGCTTCCGCCGCCGGCGAGGTGCTCAAGGTCTGCCTCGACGAGGATCTGCCGCCGCTCTCGGCGCATCATCGCGGCAAGCCGGACAGCGGTTTCGACGTCGCGCTGGCCGGCGCCATCGCGGAGCAGCTCGGCCGGCCGCTGAAGATCCAATGGTTCGAAAGCAAGCTCGATGAGGATTCGAGCCCGGCGCTGGAAGCCAATGCGCTGCTGTCGGACGGCCGCTGCTCCCTTGTCGGCAGCTATGCCCTGACCAAGGATTCCCTCGTGGTGCCGGGCGTCAAGACGGCGAAGCTGCCCGATTTCGAGGGCGCCACCATTGCCGATCGCAGGGGACGCCGCGTACCGCTCGGCGTGTTGACGCCAAGCCAGCCCTATCTTTATTCGCCGCTGACCATTGCGCTTGGCGCCAAGGCAGGCGAGAAGGCGCGCGATCGCCGCATGGCCGGCATCGGCGATCTCGCGGGGCTTCGCATCGGCATCGAAAGCGGGACCCTTGCCGACGCCGTTCTGATGACCTTCGACAACGGGCGGCTGATCGACAACATTACCCACCTGGTGCCAGGCCGGGACGATCTGCTCGGCGCGCTCGACCGCGGCGACCTCGACGCCACGCTGCTCGATCTGCGCCGGCTCGATGCCTTTCGCGCCGCCCATCCCGACAGCAAGATCTCAGGCTCCGGTTACTATTATCCGATCGGCGTCAATCGCGGCTATGTCGGGCTCGACTCCGACCCGGCTCTCCTGGGTGCCGTCAACAAGGCGCTCGCCGATCTGCAGGGATCAGGCACCGTCGCCGGGCTCGCCCAGACAGCCGGGCTCACCTATCTGCCGCCGCGCGAGCCGGCGATCCTCGGCGACGTCTGGCTGAAGGTGCTCGGCAAATGATCGGGTAGCGCGCGGAGCAAAAGCAGGGCGCGCGGCGGCGCGCTTGCTCCGAACATCGGATAGTCTCAGGCGACCGCGGCGCGAAAGGGCTTGCGGTTCAGCAAAGCCTGGATTTCTGCGGCCGGTATAGCCCTGCCGAACAAATATCCCTGCCCCTCCTCGCAGCCATTTGCCTTCAGATAGGCCAGCTGGTCCTGATCTTCCACGCCTTCGGCCGTTATCGTCAGGCCAAAGCCTCTTGCAAGACCGAGCAGGGCGCGGATGATCACCCGGCCATCCTCGCCATCATCGATATGCGACACGAAGCTGCGATCGATCTTGATCGTGTCCAGATGCAGGAGGAGCAGCTGCGCCATCGCGGTATATCCCGTTCCGAAATCGTCAAGCGCCACACGCACGCCAGCCTGGCGGAGCTGATCGATGAGTGTCTTTGCAATGGCGATGTTCGCGACCAGCGCCTTCTCGGCGATTTCGATTTCGAGCTGGCGGGGACTGAACCCGGTCTGCGCCAGGATCGCCAGCACGCGCAGCCCGAACGCCGGATCCTGCAGTTGGACGCCAGAGACGTTGAATGAGAGCGTGAGGTCTTTCGGCCAGGATTTGGCCTCGAGACAAGCCCGGCGCAGCAACTGGTCACCGAGCGGCACGATCAGACCGGTTTCCTCCGCCACCGGAATGAAATCGGCCAGAGGTATCGAGCCCAGACTCGCATTCTCCCAGCGCGCCAGTGCCTCGAAGCCGATGATGCCGTTGCCGTCGAGCGAGGCGACCGGCTGAAAATAGGGCGTGATGGAGTGAGATGCGACGGCTGCCGGCAGTTCCCGCTCGATCTGAACCCGGCGCTCGATGGCGGCGTCCATCTCCGGCTCGAAAAAGCAGGCAGTCGAGGGCCGCGTAGCCTTGGCGCGATACAAAGCGCGATCCGCGCGCCTGACCAGTTCGTCAGCCCGCGTGCCGTGACCGGGCGCGATAGCGATGCCAACCCCGACGCCCAGTCTCACGGTTGCATATTCGACGACAAAGGGCTCTGCAACGGTCTCCTGAATCCGCGCCGCCAGATCGGCAGCGTCGTCGACCGACGCAATCGGCAACATGATCGAAAATTCATCGCCTCCGATTCTGGCAAAGAAGGCGTCGTCGCCAAGGAGGGCCGATACCCGACGCGCGAATTCGCTCAACGCCTTGTCTCCTGTGACATGACCGTGGAGGTCATTGATCGCCTTGAAGCCGTTGAGGTCGAGCATCAGAACCGCGAGCTGCCTGTCAGCGTCGGTGGACAAGAGATTTTCATCGAGTGTTTCCTCGAAGAAGCGGCGATTGGGCAGCTTGGTCA
>Ga0265340_10001845_pt1 | contig 12100 bp, 9 predicted proteins | sample 4CB225metaG_FD_202082 | JGI IMG/M metagenome (GOLD analysis project Ga0265340, IMG submission 202082) | Rhizosphere microbial communities from Carex aquatilis grown in University of Washington, Seatle, WA, United States - 4-CB2-25 metaG | ecosystem: Host-associated > Plants > Roots > Rhizosphere...
CGCGGGGACAGCGCAGCGCGCCGTCCCTACCCATTTCGGAATTCGGTTTAAAATTCTCAATTGGATGGCTTTTCACGATATGAAATTAGGTTAAGGACTGGTGAGAATTCAAGTTTATTCTGGCCGCACGGCGCATCTTGACACTGTCCTTGGTAGGGACGGCGCGCCGCGCCGTCCGCGCCGCGTTCAGCGGCGCAATTCTCAGCGTGTCCATTGGCATTCGTTCCGCCCGCTGCTGCGCGGGCGGGGACATCGCAGCGCGATGTCCCTACCCACGTTAATGACAGTGTCCAACTGCACCCGCCGCACGGCGCGGGCCGGCTGGTTGGGGTCGGGGTCGCGGGTTTCATACACCGGTCAGGCAGGTTAAAAACGGTATTGCAGGCTGGAGAAGATGACGTGGGCATCGTAATTGAAGTTGCCGCCGGACGCGGAATCTTCGTAATGGGTGAACGCGTATTTCAGGTTGAGGCGCAGATTTTTGGTGATGCGGCGGGAGAGCGTGGCGGTGAGGCTGTGTTCCTCGGAACCGGCGCCGAAGGGCACGCCATTGACGGGAGGCTGGTAATCGTCCGCGCGATAATAGAAATAACCGAGGTTCAAATCAGTTTTGTCATCCAGCACAAAATCGGAGTTAAAGTTGACCGTCCAGTAGTTGTTTTGCGAATTGAGAATGGCCTGGGTGTAATCGGAGGCCGGCGTTTTGGTGGTGCTGAGGACGTAATTGAATCCGGCCTGCAGGCCGAGCCAGCTCAGGGGCGTCCAGCTCGCGTTCTGGCCGATGATGTGGGTGTGCATCCGCGAAGAATCCACTTCACTCAGGCCGGAGGCGGGGTCGGGCCGCGTGCTGATGGTGGAGAGTTGATATTCGTAGCGGCTGACGAGCGTGACCTTGTTGAACGGGCGGAGCGTGAGGCGGACGTTGCCGTCCCAGGTTTCAAATCCCTGATAGAGGAGAAAGCCCGGATAGGCATTGCCGGTGCTCAAATCATTGGGGGTGTTGTCGAGCGTGTTGTTGTAGTTGTAGGTGTTGATTTTGTAATAGCCGCCGACGTCAACGCTGGCGCGGCTGGAGGGATACCACCGGACGCTTGCCAGATATTTCTGGAAGAAGCGCGAGTCGTCGGTTGCGAATTGCACCGGCACGGGGCCGATTGGCGGAGTGCCTACCTGGGTCAAACCGCCGTTTTCGTTCAAATTCCCCTGGCCCTCGGTCCATTGGCCGCCGAGGTTGAAGACCCAGTTGGTCATGCCGTTGTAGCGCAGGTCCAGGCGTTCGCTGACATCGAGCGAATCGCGTCCGCTGTTGTCGGTGAAATCACTCTGGTAACTTGAGCTGGAGGACGGATCATACAACGTGCCGGTGCCGGATGAATTGGCGTTCCAATCCTCCTTTTGCACCCGCAGCGAGGGAGTGAGGGTCCAATTTTTGGCTACCAGCCACATCAAGTTGGCGTTGGCGACATATTGGCGTTCGTGGGCGCCGCCGTTGAGATTGTAGTAGCCATAGCTGAGGGCCGGATAAGCCGGCGAATAAACCACGTCAAAATCATCCCCGTAAATCCGGCTGCCGGTGAAGGTGTCGTCCAGTTTGGACAGCATGAACCCGGCGGACAGGAACAGGTTTTTACTGAGCCAGCTTTCAGCGAAGGCATGGCCGCTTAACATGTCGTAGGTGGTGCCCTGCTGGTCGGTGAGTTTTTGTTGGGCGGGTTCTCCTGGAAAGAAGGTGAGCAGGTGGGCGTCATTCATTTCACCCGTCTCGTAACTCCCGCCCAGCCCGTAATTCACCTTTTTGTAATGATGGGTCAGATCCAGTTGGAACGTGTCGGATTTTTCGTCAATGTCGTAAATCCCCGGATAGACCCGGTAGAGGCTTCCGCTGGAATCATGGACCGGCCCCCAAAGGGTCGAACTTTTCTCGCCGTCGCGGTAGCTGTGGCTGTATTTGAAGGTAATTTGCGGCCAGTCCGGTTTGGTCAGCCCCATCTCAAAAGCAATCCGGCCCCGATCCAGCGCCAGCGCATCGCCCGGCAGCGAATAGGCCGTCCCGTCGGACGGCAGAAATCCCCCCGCGCCGGAGTCCCAGGTCCGGAAATTCTCGAAATTGAAACGGACGAAGCCCAGGTCATCGCGAACCAAGCCAAGCCCGACATTGTAATTGTGATCGTCAAAAATGGAATGTCCATCCAGCGTGAAGGTGGTTTTTTTCGCCACCTGATCCTCGTAGTGCAGGTCGGTGATGCCGCCGAAGACGCCGGTGTTGAGGCGTTCCCGTTGTTCCGCCCCGTTTGCGTAGCCCTGGGTCAACAAGGCGCCGCTGGAAAGCTCGATCCAGTTGCTGTAGGTGTTGGTCCCGCCCTCATACGATTGTGCCGGGGTGATGGCGTCACCCGCCCTCAACACCGGTGTGCCCAGGACAATCAAGGACGCTCCAACGACGCACCGGCCCAGACCGCTCTTTCGCGGCGCGGCTCGAAGTGGTTTGGATTTCCGGGATTTTCTTTTCATCGGTTCCGTGGCGTTGGCTAAAATCTCAGGGACGGACTCACGCGCGAACCGTGGACCGCCTCGTGACAACCGGCGCTCCAGCAGGCGCCCTGGCTCAATCGCGAAGTGTGGTCCACGCCGCCAATAAGAATCTGGCCCGGCTGGCTTTGCTCGAAATGGCATTTCAAACACAGGTTCGCGTCGCGTTCGGTGAGCAGTTTGGCGTTGACGCTGCCATGCGGGGAATGACAGGTGGTGCAGCCTTCGCGCAGGGCTTCGTGCTCAAAAACAAACGGACCCTGCTGGGAGGGATGGCACTGGACGCAATTTTCCTCCTGCGAAAGCAACTGGGTGCTGCCGCCGGCATGGGCGATGCCCTTGTGCGGCGGATGGCATAGGGTGCAGGTCATTTGTCCTTCGGGCACGGGATGGTGGCTGGGCAGATTGAACTGGCCGCGCACGTCCATGTGACATTGGTAGCAGGCATTTTCGACGGCACGCGCCGGTTCGAGCGGGAAACGTCCGCTCAATGATTCCGGCTGCGGCCGGCCGGCGGTGAAACTGTAGGGCGGTTTGACGTCGCCGCCCGAATCCTCATGCAAACTGCAGGGGCCGTGGCAGGATTCGCAGCCGGCGGCGAGTCCGTTTTTGCCCAGGGCGATGAGCCGGGCGTGGTCGGCGGTCTTGAAAGTGCGGCAGATCTCGTCGTGGCATTGTTCACAATCGGCGGAACCGACATATTTTGCGCCCGGCACATCCGGGAGCACGACCGCCTGGCGGCTGAGGGTGCTACAGGAAATGGCCGCCAGCAGCAAAACGACCGCGCCGGCGGCGAGCGCCAGATTCCGACCGCGTCGGCCACGCCGCAGCAGCGATTTGACGGATAAAAACTGTTTCATGCGGATTTTAAGTTATCTTTCGTTTCCCGCATATTCGGAAAATGTGCCGTTGCCGGCGGCCTGTTGTTCATGGGTATATTTCCTGGTAGATCAAATTTTGAGCCGTGGACAACAGGTTGAGGGCAAAAACCCAATTGTGCGCGCCGAGGCTGCCGTCATTGACCACGAGGTATAAATTGAACCGGGCCTTCTTGATGTTGTCCGGGATCAGGGCCTGGCCGGCGGCGTTCGGCCCGCTGAAATTCACCTCGTCCAACAAGGTCCAACCGGTCGCATAACCCAGGGAGTTGGTTTGCAGGATCAATCCGCCGGGCGTCGTGTATTCCCAGGGCACCACACCGTTGGTCTGCAATGCCGCCCCCTTGGTGGCGGCCCAGTCGTTCAACAGGACGATCACCGTGGTCACCTCATTGGAGATGTCCGGTCCCGAGGATCCGGGGTCGGAGAGATGACAGTTCAAACACACGTCGTGGGAAGCCACTGCGAACGTGTGGCTGTGGGCGGCGACCGGTGCGGTGTCATTTTGCATGTGGCAGGACACGCATTGATTGGTCAGGTAAAACGTGCCGGAAATGGAGTTTTGGGCGGAAGCGGGCAGCCCCGCGTGCGAACCGGGATTAAAGGTGGCCGGGCCGTCCGGCAATTCGCCGACGGAGCCGAGCAGGAAATTGTATTGCAGCGAATGGTGCGGCGCGCGGGACGTGTCCGTCCAGGCGGCCCCGCGGCTGTTGTGACATTGCGCGCAAAGGTTGATGTTGGTGTTCGCGTTGTATTTGTTCGTGAACACGTCCGAGGTGGCGAGGGAAAAATAGTTGGTCGAGAAAACCGGGTTGCGGAGCTGCGCCGGATTGGCGTTGGTCTGGTGCGGATCGTGGCAAACGGCGCAAGTGATGGCGACGTCCAGATCGTTCGTGAGCGCGATGGGATTTTGCCCGTTGATCAAGGCAAGCCGGACGGAGCCGGAATGGCAGCGGCCGCAACTGCTGATATTGTTGATGGAAGCGCTCATGGATGCGAGCGCGTCCGGCACGACGGCGGCGTGGCCGCTGGACGACCACTCCTCAAATGTCGGCGGATTGGTGTAGCTGGTGTGGCTGGTGCTATGGCAGCCGCCGCAAACGGTGGCGGCGAGTTCCACGCGCGGGACAACCGTGGGATCGTCGGTGGCGGCGGCATGATTGGCCGCCGGACCGTGACAATTTTCGCACTGCACTCCGGCCAGGTTCGTGGCGTAGGAAAAAGCCCCGTTCCGGTTGGTGAAGCTGAACCCGGTCGGTAACCCGTAGCCGACCGTATGACACGGCAGACATGAACTGTTGGTCTGGCCACCGGCCGCCATGAATGCCGAACTGCTGAACGCACTGGCGTGGAGCGTGTTCGTCTCGTACTGGCAAATGTTCAAATGACACGTGAGGCAGACCTTCGTGCCGGCGTATTTGGGCGCCGGGCCGGAGACGCGGAAGAAGGCATTGCTGTAAAGCGTCGTGATGACGGCGTTACGGACGAGATTGGTGGCCTTGCCCAGCGCAATCCACGGGGCGGTCAGGCTGTTGCTTTTTTGAAAGACCTGATAATAACCGGAGGGTCCGTCCCAGGTGACCTGCACGCCGTTGGTCAACTGTTCAATGCCACCGATGACCGGCCATCCCGGCATCCCGCCCGGCTGGGTGAAGCCCAGGTGCTGGACCGGTTGGGCCATCAGCGACGGTGCCGCGAAAAGAATGCCCGCCCACAGTAATGACCATGACATCCGGTTGACCGACAAAATCCTGGCATGGTTCATCATATGGCAATTGAGCCGTCTCCCATCCTTTGCAGGACAGCGCGGCGCCCGTCGAACCGTTGGATGCGTATTGGCAACACCAGAACAAAGAACAATAAATGGAACTTTGCTCAACATAATCTTCGCTCGAAGGATACTCCCGCCCGGCACGCGAACTAGCCTTAAATTGCTTCATATTTGTCAAATATTGCCTAATCTGGCCAGCGGTGCGGCCGTCCTCACAATTTGGAACGCCGGGCACCGTCCCGGCCCGGAAGTGGTTTTCAATCCAAACTTGCCGGGGCGGTGCCCGGCGCTCCGTTTATGCAAATTATGCCACTGCCGCGGAACTTTCTAAAATTGACAGGCTGGAAAAATGCCCGAAGAATAAAGAAAAAAGGAGAACGCTCAATGAATTCATCCGCCACCAACTCTCCCCGGAACCCCGGCCCGCGAACCACCCGGGCATCCGGCCGGGGCACAACGATTCTGATGCTGGTCATTTTCCTTTTGGGGGCCGCGGTGGCCGGCGTCTGGTTCAAATACAGCGGCCGGACTGCGGGCGGCGGCGCCGGACTTTCCGATCAAACCGTGGACCTTCTGCGCCAGTTGAATTCGCCGGTGGAGCTCCGGTTTTATTCGGTCCTTCCCCCGGGAAGCGCACCGGAACCGCTGCAGGATTTTTCCCGGCGGGTGGAACATCTGCTGTCCGAATTGCAAAGCGCCAATGACAGCCAAATCCACGTGATTCGGAACGTCTCGACTTCAGAAGCCGGCGCGGACGCCGCCGCGGCCGACGGCATTCGCGCTTTCAACCTCGACAAGGGCGACGCCTGTTTTCTGGGCATCACCGTTGCCGGCGCGGGGAGCAAGGAAACCCTGGCCCAGCTCCAGCCCGAATGGGAACCGGCGCTGCCGTTTGACCTGGCCCGCGCCATTCTCCACGTGGCCGCCGTTCCGGCAGCAGCTGTCGCCCGGCAGGGACAAAACCCGCCGATTCCGCCGGAAACCACCAATGAAATCCTGCGCCTGATTTCCGATGTCAAGGGCACGTCGCTGGAGGATGGAATCGGAATTTTACGCCAGGCCACGGTGGACAAATTCAGCGCCGCCGGCGCCGAGATGGAGAAGCAGATTCAGGCTGCGCAACAACAACTCAGCGACGCGCAAAACGGCCGGTCCGAGGCGGAGCAGCAGGCCGCGATGAAACATCTTCAGCAGGTCCAGTTGGAACAGCCGGAAAAAATCAAGGCTCTCGCGGCGCAACTGAAGGTCCAGATTTCCGTGTTCGAGCAGATGAAAGCCGCGCCTCCCGCCACCAATTGATTCCCGGCCGGCCAATCAAACAAAAACCCCTTCCCGTTGCCGGGAAGGGGCTGATCAAGAGTCATGGCCCGATTACGGCGTGTGCATCACGCGGAAGAACATCTGCGGAGTGCCGCGCGTCGGGGTCAGATAGCTGATGGAGTTGCCGGTGCCGGGGATATTGGTGCTGATATTCTGCCATGTGCCGGTCAGTTCCGTGATGCCTTGGATCTGGTAGCTCGTGCCCACCTGCGTATTGAAGGAGATTTCCGCCGCCGTGTAGATGGCGATGGTGTTGGTGGCGCCATTTTGGATGGTGCCGTCGTTAATGTAAACCACGCCACTGCCCGGCACCGTGAAGGCGCCGAACGGGTTGGCACCCACGGCATACATCATCCAGTTCGGAATGCCCGCGCTGTTGTTGATGGCGTTGGGGGCGGCCTGGGGATTGCTGGCAAAATTGGCGCCGAAATAGCCGATCTCCCAGGCATCCGGCAGACCGCTGCTGGTGGAAACACCGGTCAGATTGGCGATGGAAGCCTTGAGCAAACCGACTGCGAACGGCCCGTTGTGAACGCCGTAGCTGTTATCCATGCTGACAAACTGGTAGTTGTAATAAGCCTGCAGGAATTTCGTCGGCCAGTTGGTTTGAGCCGAAGGCGACTTGACCACGCCATCCGCAACATAGTTGGCGGAATTCGCCTGATAGCCCTTGGGCGGGAGGAGCATGGACAATTGGTTAAGCAGGATATGAACCTGGGTCTGGATGCCCTGGCTGTAACCGTAACCAACATAATCGGGAGCCAGTATATCAAAATTGGTGACGGTGCCGTGGCACTGGGTGCAGACAGCGGTCACCGGAACCTTGACACCCAGGCTGTTCGTATAACTCATTTTGAAGGTGTGGCCGCCGGCCAGGGAAAACGCCGGGGTGTTCGTGGTCGGCTGCATATGGCAACCGACGCAGGTGTCGGGCACCACATTGGCGTGCGGAGCGCTGGGAATCACCTGCCCGTAGGTCACGGCATTCACGCCTTCGAGCATGTCGCCCTGCGGGCTGTCATGCGTTCCGAAGCTGACGCCACCAGCCCAGTTGGGCTGATTCAGCGGATATTTCGCCAACATGTTGGTGACGGAACCGTTGCGGCTGTTATGACATTCCATGCAGAAACCACCGCTGCCGGCATTCGTAACCACCGTGCCATCGGAGAGTGTCACATTATAACCCATGCGCAATTCGTGCGGGTGGGAAGCATCATGCGGGTCGTGGCAGGCCTGACAGGTGATTGCTTCGTAGGTCGTGTTGGGGGCGGTGGTTAAAATATTGGTGGAATACGCGTTCGCACAAATAACATTGGTGGGATACACATTCTGCGCGCTCATGCCGCCGGCCGTGGCCCAGCCGACAAAGCCGGGCGCCGTATGACAACGGACGCAGGCGGCGCTCGTCTCTCTGGCGGAAGAAGCGTGAAGCGAATGGTTCCATTCCGCGCTTTGGTATTCGCTGTTCAGACCGTCATGGCATTGCGAGCAAACACCCGCGCCGTAACTGACGGAGATAAAATTGGGATTTCCCACTATGCCATTCGCAACCGGATGCTGACTGCCGGGGCCGTGACAATTCTCGCATTGGATGTTGGCCACGTTCTGCAACGCCGCCGGCATTGCGGCCCAGTTGCTGGGGTTGTTGGTCAGCACGGTCGGGAAAGTCCAGCCATACAACGTCGCCAAGTCGTCAAACCCGCCGTTGATCGCAAACGAGTTGGTATCATAGCCGAGTGTATGGCACTGAATGCAATTCTTGCTGTAGTGGCTGCTGACCAGGCCATCTATGGCACGGGTGAAGTACGAGGCATGGGGCGTATTCGTGTAAGTGGGATAAATGACGGGCGCAGTCAGAACGCCACCGCTATGGCAGGCCTCGCACGTCGCCAGGCCATAATAGGTGGACGCCGTGATGGTCGTCGCGATGTTCGTCACGGCCGGGCCGATGGTGTTCGTCCCGTTGAAACCCGTCGTGGTGATCGTGGCCAGAACGGTGTATTGCCCGACAGCATCCGGGCGGAAAAAGGTCCGTCCCGCCAGTTGCAGGTATGCTGAGGGGGTCCCGCTGGCCCCGCCCGTGACCCGATCCCCCGTCTTGAAGAGCGGCACATTGGTGCCCAACGGACTGTTGGTCAACGCCGCCAGCGAACCCTGCGGCTTGTTGGTCAGCGCCCAGGTGACGCCAACGATGTTCGCGGGCGCAATGGCAGCGGCCACCATCGCGTCAAGATAAACCGGTTCGCCCAGGGCGACGGTGTTGAGTCCGGCGGAGAACTGGGCATTGGTCAGCGAATACCCGTAAGTGGATGAGATTTCTGTTGGGGTGAGCGGACGCGGAGCAACCTGGCCATTCAATGCGGTCGTCGCCGCGTTGAGGTTGGACATGGCCCCGACAAACGCCAGTGCCAACGCCATCGGGACGGCATATCGCTTCCATTGCGGATTTTGTTTTTTCATAAATTTAATTCCCATCGGGTTCTCAATCACAGTGGTTGCATGAAATCTGGTAAAACCGTAGTTTCATTCAGGACCCCGCTTCACACAGGATCCAGCCCGGCACCAATTCCACCGGGGCAGCCGGCCGACCGTTGAGTGACGGATTCAGTTTCGTCATCAAAGCCGCCGCGCGCCGCATAATGATGTCGCTGCACTTGGAAAGTTCCTGTTCCCGCGTGCGGGAATTCTCACGGACAATCGCTTCCAGGTGGTCAATGTTGTAGAGATAAACGTTTTCCAGTTCCTCGACGTCCGCAGCGATGTCCCGCGGCACGGCGATGTCCACCAGCACCAGCGGCCGGTTTGACCGGGCCTTCAGCACACCGGCGATCTCGCTCTTGTGCAAAACCGTTGTGGGACTGCCCGTGGAACTGACCACGATGTCCGCCTCAATCAACGCCTGCAGGCGCCCGCCAAACGGCAGGGCGCGTCCGCCAAGTTCCGCCGCCAGGGTTTGAGCGCGCTCGAGGGACCGGTTGGCCACCAGCACCGAGCGGGCTCCGCGTTTGGCCAGATGCCGGACACAGGCCTCGCCCATCTTGCCCGCCCCCAGAATCATCACCGTCTTGTCCGACAAATCACCGGCAAAGATTTTTTCCGCCAGCTCCACCGCCACGCTGCCCACGGAAGTGGCGCCGCGTCCGATGCCCGTGTGCGTGCGGACTTCCTTGGCCACCTGTAGCGCCGTTTGAAACCACCGGTTCAGCACGCGGCCGGTCAATCCAAATTGTTGCGCCGCTTGATAGGCGTTCTTGACCTGGCCGGTGATCTCCGTTTCACCAATCACCATCGAATCCAGGCCGCCGGTGACGGAAAGCAGATGCTCCACCGCGGCGGCGCCTTCCTTGACATAGACATAAGGCGTCACATCCAGGTCGGGACAAAGCAGTTGAAAAATGCGAAACACCTTGCCCTGGATCCAGGAGGAGGTGGCGCCATACACCTCGACGCGATTGCAGGTGGAAAGGAGCACGACTTCGTCCAGACCGGCACCGAGCTTGAGCCGGCAGCCTTGGCACGGCAAAAGTGACGGCCGCACCGCCAGCCGTTCGCGCACCTCCACCGGCGCGGTCTTGTAACTCAATCCTGCGACAAACACCTTCACGCCCCCGCCCTCCCTGCGGATGAAACGTCGCAGCGGACCGGCGCGAGAAAAATGGACCGTCGAAGCTCGCACTCTTGATTCACGGGATAACTCTAGGCCGCCAGCCAAAAGTAGCTGCCCATCCCTTGGCAACCGTTATACATTTATTGTTATTAGGATAGCATGTTATGTATATACATGTAAATAAGTAAATGTGGTCTTTTGGTTTAGCCGGGTTGACGTGTGGAAAAAGTGTTTGTCCACGGGGGTGGGATTGCCCACGCTGTGGCCAGATTCGTGTGAACGACAAACCCATACCATCCCTGGCGCCCGGCCGCCGGCCCGCAGCCAAATGGGTCCTGCTGGAAGCGGTGTTCGTGGTCGTCATCGGCACCGTGTTCGCTTTTGCCGCCAACCGGGTTTCACCGCGGGGTCTGGCGCTCACGCGGAATTATTTCCCGGCCGGGACCGGCCGGCTCGTACCGGCAATCCCGGCCGCCACCCCGCCGCACAATGCCGCCGGCACCAATGCCCTGCCGGTTGATCCCGCACAATTACTCGCCGCGGAATTGCAAGCAAAGGGACTGCAACTGGCCGACGCCAGCCGGGTGTTGCAGCTGTTTCATGACCCGCGGTTCAGACAGGACATCGTGGTGTTCATTGATGCCCGGGACGAACAACACTACCGGGAAGGGCACATTCCCGGGGCTTACGAATTTGATCCCTACCGTCCGGAAAAATATTTCGACGCCGTGCTGCCGGTCTGCAAGGCGGCGGAACAAATCGTGGTTTACTGCAACGGCGGTGACTGTGACGACAGCGAGACCGCCGCCATTTTACTGCGCGATATCGGCATTGCGAACCGGAAGCTCATGGTCTACGGCGGCGGCATCACGGAATGGACCACCAACGGCCTGCCGGTCGAAATCGGGGGACGGAACAGCGGAAATGTGCGCAATACCAGCAAATGAATACCAGCCAAACAAACCGGCATCACAACGCCTTGAACCTGTCCGCCGTGCTGGTGCGATGGTTGTTGGGCGCGGTGTTTCTTTACACCGGCTTGAGCAAGGCGGTGCACCCCGTGGATTTTCTGAAGCTGGTGCGGCAATACGACCTCGTGCAAAGCTTCTGGCTTTTGAATTCGATCGCCGCGGCCCTGCCCTGGTTTGAAATTTTTTGCGGGTTGCTGCTGCTGGCCGGCGTCGCGGTGCGCGGGGCGGCCCTGACGCTGATCTTGATGCTGACGCCGCTCACGGTGCTGGTATTCCATCGCGCCCTGGCCATTCAATCGGCGCTGGCCATCCCGTTCTGCATGGTGAAATTCGATTGCGGTTGCGGCACCGGCGAAGTCTTCATCTGCCACAAACTGCTGGAAAATTTTCTCCTGCTCCTGATGGCGGGCTGGCTGCTGGCGGGACATGGCCGGCAATTCAGCCTGCGCTTCGATTTGGTGAAACCGGAGACCGACACGAATAAAACCTGAAGGATCGCCGACAGATACAAACTCAAGACATCGTCGGCGAGAGGAAACGGCGCGGCGGTCTTCCTGATCCGCTGACGCTGCGAATGGAGAATGGCGGGAGCGGCGGGGCTCGAACCCGTAACCTCTGCCGTGACAGGGCAGCGCTCTAACCAATTGAGCTACGCCCCCGCAATGGGGCTTGTGAAACTAAAAGATGCACCGGGGAGCGTCAAGAAGCTTTGCGGAAAAACATATTCGGGCAGCAGACGCCAAGGAGGTGGGGGTGGGGAACCCCGCTGAAGAAACGTACTGCCACCCGAATACTTCATTGTTGCTGTTTTCAGCCTTTTTGTCAATAAGTTAACATGCACTCTTATCGGCATTGATGCTTTGCATCTCTTGGCTTTACGCTGGCAAATTTTTTCGTAAAGTGCCCGTGCCCGACCCGTGGACCGGCATCCCGTTTCATTTCCTCGACGGCGCCGTGTTGTTGAATCGTTGAAACGTTGCCACATTACATTGTAGCATTGGTCAGTCGGATGGATGAAAGCCGA
>Ga0265340_10001846_pt1 | contig 12098 bp, 10 predicted proteins | sample 4CB225metaG_FD_202082 | JGI IMG/M metagenome (GOLD analysis project Ga0265340, IMG submission 202082) | Rhizosphere microbial communities from Carex aquatilis grown in University of Washington, Seatle, WA, United States - 4-CB2-25 metaG | ecosystem: Host-associated > Plants > Roots >...
ACCGAGAGCCAAGATCATGGTCGAGATGGAGATTTGCTGCAAATCCCAACCAATCAGACGCATGACGGCGTAGGTCATGGCCAGTGTGACGGGAATGGCCATAGCCAATATGGCTGCCGTGCGCCAACTTAAAAAGCCAATCAGGGCGACCAGAACCACTAGGGCAATGGCTTCGTATAGGCTGTTATTGAAGAGCGAGACTGCCTCAGAAACTTGCTGCGGTTGGTCGGAGGTGCGGGCAATCACCAGATCTGGCGGCAAGAGTGTGCGTGTCTCGGTCAGCGCCGCGTCCACGGCTGTGCCGAATTGCGACACCTGAGACCCGGAGCGCATGGAGATGGCCAAGGTGATCGCGCGTGCACTTCGTAACGCTCCGGTCTGATCGTACCAGGCGTAACTATTCAGCAGTCGAGGCGCCTGATATTCGCGGCCCACATCGAAGAGCTCCCGCAGTTTTACTGGGGTCCCGCCGGAAGTGGCGGTCACGAACACGCTCTGCAGTTCACGTTCGCCGCTGAGCTCGCCGCTCGTGCGCAGCGTCACATTGCGTCCACCGACGTCCATCTCGCCGCCGGGGAGGTTCACGTTCTGGCCCATGACGGCGGCAGCCACGGTTTCCAAACTGACGCCAGCGCTGGCCAGCTTCTCTTGGGAGTAGTCTAACGTGATTTGTTCGGGTTGTAAACCAACGCGCGCAACCTTGGACACTTGAGGCACGCGCTGCATACGGTGCTGCAAACGTTCGGTGAAGTCGTCGAGCTCCTTGTACGTGTAGCGTGGACCAACTACCCGTTTGAGCGCAGACTCGACCTCCTTGAGAGAAGCCACGGCAAACGGCGGCCACAAGTCAGGGTGCCGCTCGCCTTGCGGCAATAGATAGGTCAGCGCCTGATTCGCTTGCAGTTCGAGCGTCGGTGCATCCAGGCTCGATTGCGCAATCACGGTCATGAATCCAGCGTCCTGCACCAAGAGCGCATTCGAGATCACTTGTTGATGTTCGAGACGCTGACGCAAACGCTCGATCAAGGGGCGCATCCGATCTGGTTCGATCGACGCTGAGAAGGCAAAAACGATATCTTTGATGTTTGGCAGGGCGCGCTCGGCGTGGGCAACGTCAAGCCGCTCGCGAATCGCGCGAGCGCGCAAGGATAATTCCAGCTCGGGCGTGGGCGGGCTGGCCACGGTCAGCATCAGCGCGACCGTGCTGCCGAAGTCCTTCATGAATTGCGGCGGGTAGGCGCCTTTCGGCCAGTCCCGAATTGTATTGATGCGGGCGGCAATGTCATCGAATTCTCGCCCCGTATCTTCGACATCGGGCGTCAAGGTGATGCGAACCACGGATACGCCAGTGCGCGTCGTGGATTCAATTTTGTCCACGTGCTCGTTTTCCGCAATTTTGGTTTCGAGCTTGCGCGTAATCGCGGGCTCGATCAGATCGGCGCGTGCACCTGGCCAGGCCACCGCAGCCACCGCAACACGCACGGGAATTTCGGGATCTTTGCGCTTCGGCATGCCCAGATAGCCAAGCACACCGCTAAGCACGACCGCTGCCAACAGGACCCAGGCAACCTGCGGGTGTTCGACGAAATACTTTGGAACATTGCGACCGGGTTTGGGCGAATCACGTAGCGACATGTTGTACCACCAGTAAAGGTCAATCCAACGAATCAGGGCACGAGCTGCACAGAATCACCATCGTGCAATAGGGATGCTCCGAGCGTGACGATGCGCTCGTCGGGGTGCAGTCCAAGCACCAGTGCGTCGTCGCCAATGATCTTGATTACGTCAAGGTCGCGCCTGTGCACCGTGGCGTGATTGCCCTGAGTGACGACCGAATAGACGGCTATGCTCGAGTTCTGTTGCGCGCCGGGCACTAGGGCTCGCAAGGGCACGACGAACCCTTTTGGAAGTTGATCCACCTCGCCCAAAATAACGGTCGCGGCCAACCCCACTTTGAGCTGTTGCTCTTGATTGGGCATCATGACTTCGACCTCGAATACGCGGGAGCGCGCGTCAGCAGCAGGTGAAATGCGGGATATGGTCGCGGAGACCTTCCGATCGAGGCTAGGGATTTCCACCTGGGCACTGCTGCCAACGCGCAGCGTTTGCATAACCGAATCGGGTACGCCAAACACCACTTTCATGCTCGAGTCATCGGCGATTACAAAGCCCGGCGTACGTGCGGTGACGAACGCCCCTTGCTCGACGAGCCTTGCCAGAATAACTCCGGCTAAGGGAGCGCGCAGTCGGGTATCACCGAGCGCCAGCTTAGCTTCATGCAGAGTTGCCTCGGCACGCGCCAACCGCGCCTGGGAGACGTCGCGCTGCGACGAGCGGTTCTCCAATTCGACGGGCGTCAGCGCGCCGCTGTTCACCAGAGCCTGCGTACGCAGCTGATCGCGGTGTGCTTGATCGGCAGCAGCCTGCGCCTCCAATACTGCCGCCGATGCCGTGTCAACGCGCGCCGCGTAGTCTGCAGCGTCAACCAGAGCGAGGGTCGCACCTGCTTGAACTCGATCGCCCTCCTGAAGTGCTCGCGATGGGGCAACCTTGCTCCGACCCAGGCTCTTGACGTAACCGCCCATCTTGAAATCGATCTCAACTTGGGTGTTGGCACGAACCACACCTGCATAGCGATTGAAGGGTTCACCTGCGGATTCACGAACCGCCGTGGCACGAACCACAGGCAATGACTTGGGAACGTCGCTGGGGCGTGACTGGCACGCGAGAATCGTTAGGAAAGCCAGGGGTATTGCCCGTTTGCAAATTAGGGTCACGGGTCCAGTTCCTCTCGTTGGTAACGGGCTAACGCGCACAGAGAAAACTCGGTGATGTGCGCTGCAGCTTTGTCTAAAAACGATGAATCGAGCTCGCTGATTCCATGGGTAGCCAAGGCAATGGGCAGGTCCTGCTGATAGTAGAAGCATTGCCCAACGATGCTGGAGGAGACAAACCGAATGGCTTCACTCTGAGCGAGATCCGGGCGCATCAACTCCAGTAAAGCAAGAAACGTGGCCCATGCCGGTTTGACGAAGGTCGCGAGCACGTGCTGCATGGCGCCACTCGGCTGCAAGGACTCGCGCTGCAAATAGGCGCCTACCCAGCTTGGTCGATTGCCGCGGAACAGCCTCGACAAGAATGCGTGAATGCATCGTCCCAATGACTCTTGCACGGCCGCCTGCGTGCCGACTGCTTTGGCGCATTCGAGTTCCTGTTCCAGAAGCGCTCGCAGTTCTGCGGTTCTAGCAAACACCTGTTCGACGACAGCAGCATAGAGCTGCTCTTTGCCGCCAAAGTGGTAGTGTACTGCGGCAACGTTCACGCCTGCGGCATCCGCTAGGTCACGAATCGAAGTGCCATCAAGGCCGCGGGTTGCAAATAGCCGCGTACCAACTTCGATCAGGCGCTCAGAGGCTGACTCCGCAGGGTGGGTGCCCCGCTGCGCCCGGCTCGATGGTTTGCTATTTTTGTCGATTGAATTGGTCATTGGAAGTAAACTAAACGACTGTTTCAAACATATGTTTGACACTTCGGCGCGCACAAGTCAAGCGCGAGCGATCCACTGGTTGGATTTGCGTTGCCCTAAGGGGTTATCGCTCGGAGGCACTTGCGGTCACCGTTGCGACCCCCGTGTTCTACCGCCTTACCTGCTTGTTACTGAACCCAATCGCTCGTTGCTTATCGGCCAGTCACGTCTTGGTTCTGGTGCCGGCGGCACAAAACAAGTTGGGTGTTCAGCCATGTCTGCCGCACGCGCGGTCCAAGCTAGCTCCGTAACCATCAATGTCCGTATGACTTAGATGTCGCCAGCGCGCAGCTGGTCATTTGTTTCACACGTGGTCACGCAAAAAGTCAGCAGCGTGTTAGGGCCAAAAGTCGTCGCCAGCGCAACGTCTGCGGCATCTCGTCCGCGGGCAATCAGGACGCGGCCAATTCTCGGGGTGTTGTTGCGCGGGTCGAACGTGTACCAGCCATTGCCGAGAAACACTTCGAACCACGCTGCAAAGTCCATGGGAGCATACGGGGGCGGTACCCCAATGTCACCTAGGTAGCCGGTGCAGTATCGAGCTGGAATGTTCATGCAGCGACAGAATGCCACGGCTAGATGCGCAAAATCGCGGCACACACCACGGCGCTGGTTGTAGGCGCCAAAGGCCGTGCGAGTCGGGTCGGCGTGCTCGTACCCGAACTCAATGTGCTGATGAACGAAATCACAGATGGCCCGAACTCGTCCCCAACCCGGCGGGGCACTTGAAAACAGTTTCCAAGCGATGTCCGACAGACAATCGGTTTCGCAATAGCGACTTCCAAGTAGGAAGACCAATGTTTCTTCAGGGAGCAACTGAATTGGACATTGCGTGGCGTCCGGGCAAGTCACGTCCGGTGTTCCCGGATCATTGAGGATGCCATTTGCCCAGATTCGAAAGTGGCCACGCGGCGCCACGGTTCGGTTGCACCAGTTGCCGAAACCGTCACGATAACTTGAGATCGCGACAGACGGGGAGCAGTGCATATGATCCGGGACCACGAGATCGGATACCCGGCTGTAATGGACGTTGAGGGTTATTATCATCGGCGTAGGCTGCGGGAATTCGTAATTTAGCTCGTAGCCGACTTTGATTTGCATAAGACCTAGATTGGGCCTGACAGTGACAATCGCAATCTCGTATCGTGAGTGTCGACGACGCTGCGCCCAAGCCAGAAAAATGCCGGAAACACCTAGTGAACTTGCAGGTGCTGTCACGATTCAGCACTTCGCATTTTGCCAAATATTTTGCCAAATGCGGTGAGCTCCACCGCGTTCTGCCTGGCAAATGGAACCTGGCACGAATCCCGCAGACGTGCGGATCAAGGCCAATTGACGAAATTGGAACTGGGACGAGTATGCGGCAAGCCATTGCCTGGATTGACGAGCGAGAAGCTCAAATTCTGCGCCTGGAAGATGGAATTCACTGCGAACAAACGATCGCTGCGCCAGAGGGGACAGCAGCGCCAGATCAGACGCCTGGGTCACCGGCGACGCCCGACGCCCCGAATGTATTTTTTGCTCGAATTGCGGCTGCTCTCAAAACGGCAAGTGAGATCCTGGTCGTTGGACCGTCTGAAATAAAGAAAGACTTCGTGGGTTACATGCACAAGAAAGACCACGGCTTCGACTCTCGAATCCTAGGCGTGGAAACCATCGAGCATCCTGACGATCATCAGCTTGTAGGCTACGCGAATCGATATTTCACTGAAGGCGGACCCCGCCGCTCGGGGCACGGATCAGGTTACAAAGAATCGGATTGAAATGCTGCCGACTTTCGCATCAACGCTTTGCGCGCTCCCAACGATAGAGGGTCGATAAGTCGATCTTCAAGATCCCGGCAGCACGGGCTTTGTCTCCATCGGTTCGAGCCAATACCCAATCTAGGTACCGCTGGTTCATCTGCTTGAGGCTGATTGGAGCGCTATCGATGCCGGGCCAGGAGTCGTCAGGTTCGGTGTGTTCCAGAAATGTCAGTTCTTGTGCGGTCACGACTGCCCGACGTCCCAGCACAACGACGCGCTCGATAGTGTTTTCGAGCTCGCGGACGTTGCCTGGCCACATTGCCCGAGTCAATAGCTCCATTGCTTCGTCATTGATGGAGTCGACCGGTGACGCGCGGGTTCTGGCTCGCGCCTCTTGAAGGAATTGAGTGACTAGCGGGAGAATGTCTTCCCGCCGCTCGCGCAAAGGTGGCACGACCAGTGGAATGACGTTCAGGCGATAGCGCAGATCTTCACGGAAACGGCCCTCATGGACGAGTAAGTTGAGATCTCGGTGGGTCGCTGCAATGATCCGAACGTCCACATGTCCGATTCGATCACTTCCAACTGGGCGCGTTTCACCGAACTGCAACACGCGGAGCAGTTTGGGCTGAAGCCCAATCGGCATATCGCCAATCTCGTCAAGTAACAAAGTCCCCTCGTGAGCTTCCAACAGTAGTCCGCGGCGCGCCTGGGTTGCGCCTGTAAATGCCCCACGCACGTGGCCGAACACTTCACTTTCGAGGAGTTGTTCAGGAATGGCTGAAGTATTGACAGCCACGAAAGGATGCCTGGCGCGCGAGCCACCCGAGTGAATGGCACGCGCCACGCGTTCCTTACCCGTGCCGCTTTCGCCAAGAATGAGCACTGCGGCATTGGACCGCGCAACGAGCGCGATTGACTGCGCTAGATCGCGCATTATGGCACTCCCCTGAACCAGGTCGACTTGAGTGACCCCCGCACCTTCTCGGGACGGCGGGGCAGTCGTCACACGGCGTCGCGGCGCGTCCGCGGTCGCATCAGCGATGAAACCAAGCAGCTCGCCGATGTTGTAGGGCTTCTCGATGTATTGAAAGGCGCCGCGCTTCACGGCTTCGACGGCCTCGAGTATTGAGCCGGTACTCGAACCAACAATCACAGGCAAGTCGGGGCACACTGCCTTGACTTGGTCGAGCAGCGCAAATTCGCGCATGCCTGACACAGTCACATCGCAGATGAGCACGTCGCAGGCAAGGTACTGAGTCTCATTGGCGATCGCGTCGCGGCTCGATGCGAGATCACACACACAATTGCCTCGTGCCAGACCATTGGCCAGCAATTGCGCAGACTGAACGTTGTCGTCCGCGATAAGGGCGCGGATCTTCTGAGGCATGGGCAAAGAACTATCTCGTTCGCAGTCTAATCTGTTCAACTGCACGGGGATAGCTGCGTCCGGATCTCCAGTCCAATTCATCTAACTTGCTTCCACATTTCATACAGTTACGGAGATTGTGCCCTCGCCCGTCGAACAGAAACGGTATCGTCTGCGAACACGAACCCGAGACCGGTCGCCGTTTCTAGTCCGTTTCGCTATGCGGCTTGTGGTGCCACTGAACGAACCCAACGCTCACGACGGCATTTCGCATACCTAATAGATTCCTGCGATTGAACACGCAAAGCTCGTGCCGCGATGCCCCAATTGCACGATTCAGCTGAACATTGACGCGATAGGGTTTTGGCACGAGCTCAGCGCCATTCAAGCATTCGCATTATGCAAATGCGATTTGCATTCTGACTTCTGAAACCAGCTCAATTGGCAAGGCACCAACGGCGGAAAATTCGTGTGAAACATGTGTACTCGCCTGACCAACGACTGCAGGCGTTGCCTGGTACAGGTTGTGCACACGACGCGCGTTCGAAAGACCAGGTAGCGCAATGGCGATCGAATTGGACTCAGCCCTGTCTCACTACATGACAGCGGTGCAAGGGTATCGACGGCTTTCTCGCAAAGAAGAGCTGGCCCTCTGGAGCCGATGGCACGAAGCTCAGGATGAGCGCGCGTTGGATACTCTAGTTCGTGCCAACTTGCGATACGTTGTCACGATTGCGCTCAAGTATCGACGCTATGGATTGCCAATGGCTGAACTAATCGCCGAGGGCAATTTCGGAGTTGTCCATGCGTTGACGAAGTTCGAGCCAGAACGAGGCAACCGATTCGTGACGTATGCGGCCTATTGGATCCGCGCGTTTATCTTGAATCACATCATTCGCTCGCGGAGCTTGGTCGGCGCGGGTACGGGCGTGTTTCGCTCGAAACTTTACTTCAAGCTACGTCGGGAAAGAATCCACATTACTAATCTCGTGGGTGAGGGTGAGCTCGCCGAGGAAATACTCGCCGAGCGATTCAATACATCGCGAATTCAAATTGTCGAGATGATGGGGCGGTTGGACGCACGAGACGTGTCTCTCAGTTCCAAGGTATTCAAGGATGAAGAAACGAGTCTCGTTGACACCCTGGCCTCCGCCGATTTCAACCAAGAAGAAGTCTACGCGCACTGTCAGCGTGCGCATCGGGTGAACCATATCGTTCATGCAGCACTCGACGTGCTCGACCGGCGCGAACGCCATATTGTAGAGTGCCGTTTGATGGCAGACCCGGAAGAGGCGCAGTCCCTAGCTGAACTGGGCCGCTTTTTGAGTGTCTCTCGGGAGCGCGCCCGACAAATCGAAGCGCGTGCCAAAGACAAACTCCGGCGACGTGTCTTTGAAATTTCAGGAAGCACCAGTTTCGAAGGGCTGTACGCCGAATCAGTTGCCTGAAATGAAACGGGCAGCTCAAGACGAAGGCTCATGGATCGCCGCTGCGGCGATTAGGCCGCGCTGTTTCCCCGTTGTCTCACATTACTGCTCACTTGCGTATCAGCCAGTGGGCGATGCCGGGCAGCCGCAATTGCACACGCCCGCTCAACGTGATGCAAGTTCGCGGCTGCGTAGGTTTCGTCCTTCCAGTGATGACCACAGACTACGCAGCTTGATACGAACATGAGACAGCGCAGGCTTTGGCCTTCGTATTCGAACGTCTTCAATTGAGCAGCGGGCTCCGCTGCACCTCCGCATTTCTCGCACAGCAATGTCATGAGTGTCAGTCCCTCCCTGAAGGTCCCCACATACCGCGGAATAGAATCCATTGCATGCAAAATCTCCTAACCAACTAACTTCGCAGCACTGTTCGATTCGTTAGACCGGTTTCACGCGTGACAACGAACAGCCGCTTCGAAATATTCCAGCATTCCAGCGACCTGGGGCTAACCATTGATGTCGGGAAATCCATGACAAAATTGGGTCGGGTCACGAGCGAGCTGTGGGTTTCCACCAGCAGGGCCAGAAGCATTTTGCCAACTGCATGACCCCTCAGAGGCATGTTGCAAAGTGCGCCAAACAGGTCAAACCGAGCGTGAACTTGTGCAACCAAGCTATTTAATGATTAGCGCAAATGGCTCGATGCTTGCAGCCCGTTGAGCACAGACCGCGCCAAGCAATCACCACTGAACTAGTGAGATGGCTCGCTCTGCATGAGGAAGCGATGAATCAAACAAGCAAGCCCTATTTAATCTTGGTCGGCATTGACTATTCGACAGCGAGCGAGCTCGCATTGCAGCGCGCTCTGGAACTGGCAGTCGTGCACCCGAATGCCGAATTGCACGTTGTGCACGTCATGCCGGCATTTGAGACGTCTCCGTCAGCAGACGCAGCCGGCGATGAAAACATGGACACAATCTCGATTGATCCAGCGGCGTACCAGCAACTTCAGACCTACGTAACCGTGAGTCTTGCCGCTTTTGAAAAGCAGAGACAGGGTGCGCCATGCAAGCCCATAAAAGTAGTATCTCACCTGCGCGTGCGCGCACCGGCGCATGAGATTGCGCAACTGGCCGCCGACTTAGAAGCGGACTTGGTCATTGTTGGAATGTATGGGCGTAGCAATATTACTCGCGTCCTTCTCGGTTCAGTTGCTGAGAGCGTCACACGCCTTGCCCCGTGCCCTGTGCTCGTGTACCGACCCAAGGGCATTCCGCCGGAGTACCCAAAGATTCAACCACCTTGCCCGGTGTGTGTGGAAACCCGAATCTCATCTGGAGGAAAGGAATATTGGTGCGGTCAACACCGCGAGCGACATGGGCAAAGGCACGTGTATCGACATAACAATGAGATGGCGCAAGGCATGAGCGCGCCGCTCTTCGTTCAGCCCTGACGGAGGAAATGACCATGTTAAGAAGTCTAAAAGATCTAGAACAGTACAAGGTCAGCGCCACGGACGGCGAGATCGGTAACGTCGTCGATTTTTTTCTCGACGATGAACACTGGACCATTCGCCACTTGATCGTCAACACTGGTGGCCTCTTTGACGGGCGCCATGTGCTGATCTCGCCCATTTCCTTCCGTGAGGTTGAATGGTCAAATAGGCGTTTCCACTTGGCGCTTACAATCGACAAGATCAAAGATAGCCCTAACGTTGACACGGACAAGCCAGTCTCACGTCAACATGAACGGGATTACTACGGATATTATGGATATCCTCACTACTGGGACAATACGGGGCCCTCGGGCATGGATATTTACCCTGAGCTACTTGCCGTCGGAGGGCATGGCGAAGTGCTTGCTGGCCATGCCGACGCTACCGATGATATCCATTTGCGGAGCATCAATGAGGTACGAGGCTACAATATCCAGGGGAGCGACGGTGGGTTCGGGCACGTCGAGGACTTCATCGTGGACGATCAGACCTGGACTGTGCGCTACCTCGTGGTTGGCATTCGCAATTGGTGGTTCGGCAAGAAGGTCCTGATCTCGCCGCGTTGGGCAACTCGAGTCAGTTGGGAACAGAGAAAAGTTTTTATCAACCTGTCCCGAAGTGTCATCAAAAACAGCCCCCAATGGAACCCAACTGCCGGCGTCAATCGAGAATACGAGGAACTTCTACACAAGCATTACGGACGAGAGACATACTGGGCCGACAGTGCACAACCAGCACACGCGCCATCGCCACAGTCACCACCACAGCCTCAGCATCCAGGTAGCCCGGGGTAGGTCTCTGCCCTTGCTCCCCCAGAGCGCTGCCGCTTGTCGCAGGCACATGGCTCCCCAAGCCAACCTGCGCAGCGGCACGTTCCGAATCAACCTTTGGCGCGTTCCCAACGATAAAGTGTCGATAGGTTGATGTTCAGAATCTTTGCGGCCTGTGCCTTGTCGCCATTGGTTTGAGCGAGCACCCGTTGCAGATAGAGCTGATTCATCTGTTTTAGCGTGTAAGACGTACCCTCTGGCGCGGACAAAGTTCCTGCCTCAGGGTTCTCTTGTGGGAACGGAAGGTCACTTGCAGTTACCACCGAGTCGCGACCAAGTACTACCAGTCGCTCGACCATGTTCTCGAGTTCGCGAACGTTGCCAGGCCACGCCGCCTGAGTGAGCATGCTCATGGCCTCATCGCTAAACGAGGTTACAGGTGATGTTGGAGCACGGTCTCGCGCCTCCTGTAGGAATTGTTCGACGAGCGGCATGATGTCCTCGCGTCGTTCCCGAAGCGGCGGTATTATAAGTGGGATGACATTCAGGCGATAGCGCAGATCTTCACGAAAGCGGCCTTCCTTTACCAGCTGGCCCAGATCGCGGTGGGTGGCCGCAATGATCCGCACATCCACCTGCCCGCTCCTGTCGCTTCCAACCGGTCGAGTTTCGCCAAATTGCAGAACGCGCAGTAGCTTCGGTTGCAGCGTGAGTGGCATGTCGCCGATTTCGTCAAGCAACAATGTGCCACCGTGGGCTTCCATTAGTAGACCACGTCGCGACTGTGTGGCCCCGGTGAACGCTCCGCGAACGTGCCCAAAGAGTTCACTCTCTAGAAGTTGTTCGGGGATCGCCGACGTATTGATGGCGACAAAGGCCTCATTGGCACGAGCGCCACCCGCATGAATGGCGCGCGCTACACGTTCCTTGCCGGTGCCGGTTTCACCAAGAATCAACACGGGAGTTTTGGAGCGAGCGACGAGTTCGATCGACTCCGCGAGTTGGCGCATGAGCGGGCTTTCCTGCACGAGCTCAGCTTCGATACAGCGTGCTCGGGCCCTCTCTGTTACAGGATGATCATCCACTCGCTTGCCTCCAATACTGTACATTCGAGGCGCACCGAGGTCGTTCCTTGCACGGGTGCCGGGCTCCACCGATGTGGGAATGAACCTGCTCTGTCCTGGTGCCCAATTGTTGGGTTGCGGTCCTATCGTCTCGGTAATTGCTTCAGCTGTTTGCATGAGGTTTTCCTTTGGGTGCGGAGTCCCAATCTCTTCACACGGGTTCTTTGCAACATTGATGCCACTCATTGGATGCGAGCAAATCCACACACTTACGGAGCAAGTCAGTGTCCAAGAAGGTTCGATTCAATCAGAATGAAGTGTTACAACTTCAATTTGACTCACTGATGCTCTTCTGCGCGTTGGCTATAGAAACGCTTAGTTTCCAGGTGTAGCAGACGGACTTCGATCATGTTGTGTACGCGCATCAGCACGTCCGCCAGATCGAGTGGCTTGCTAACGAAATCCCGCGCGCCTGCTTTTAGTGCGCGCAATTTGTCGCCGGGTTCAGCAGTGATCACGAGGACCGGAAGGTCAAGATCGGTTTCGATCTGCTTCAGATCCTCCATGACCTGGAATCCGTCCATCTCAGGCATCTTGAGATCGAGCAGGATCGCAGCAAAATGGCTCTGGCGGTGGAGCTCGCAGACCTCACGGGGATCCGTTGTCGACTGAATGCAAGTGTAGCCAGCACCGCGTAACATG
>Ga0265340_10001849_pt1 | contig 12084 bp, 9 predicted proteins | sample 4CB225metaG_FD_202082 | JGI IMG/M metagenome (GOLD analysis project Ga0265340, IMG submission 202082) | Rhizosphere microbial communities from Carex aquatilis grown in University of Washington, Seatle, WA, United States - 4-CB2-25 metaG | ecosystem: Host-associated > Plants > Roots > Rhizosphere...
AGCACGCCGAAATCGCCTTCAACGCCGGGAACGTCGACCTGATCGACCTCGCCGGAGAAGGCGAGCTTTTCGGGCGAGACGAGATCGAAGTGGAAGGTAGCCATGGTGTAGTCCTGCGAATGGCGATGGGCGAACGGCGAGTAGCGATGGAAGGGAATGGGCTTTAACTATCCGCCGTTCCCTATTCGCTATTCGTCCTCTTACGCTGCTTCGGCCGCGAGCTTCTTGCCCTTCTCGACGGCTTCTTCGATGGCGCCGACCATGTAGAAGGCGGCCTCCGGAAGGTGATCGTACTTTCCTTCGCAGATGGCCCGGAAACCCTTGATGGTGTCGGCGAGGTCGACGAACTTGCCGGGCGAGCCCGTGAAGATTTCGGCGACGTGGAACGGCTGCGAGAGGAAGCGCTCGATCTTGCGGGCGCGGGCCACGGCAATCTTGTCCTCTTCGGACAATTCATCCATGCCGAGAATGGCGATGATGTCCTGCAGCGACTTGTAGCGCTGCAGCACCTGCTGGACCATGCGCGCGGTCTGGTAGTGCTCCTCGCCGACGATCAGCGGCGACAGCATGCGCGAGGTGGAGTCGAGCGGATCCACTGCCGGGTAGATGCCCTTTTCGGAAATCGCCCGGTTCAGCACCGTGGTGGCGTCCAGATGCGCGAACGAGGTCGCCGGCGCCGGGTCGGTCAAGTCGTCGGCCGGCACGTAGATCGCCTGCACCGAGGTGATCGAACCCTTGTGGGTGGTAGTGATGCGCTCCTGCAGCGCGCCCATGTCGGTGGCCAGCGTCGGCTGGTAACCCACGGCGGAAGGAATGCGGCCGAGCAGCGCCGACACTTCCGAACCCGCCTGCGTGAAGCGGAAGATGTTGTCGATGAAGAACAGCACGTCCTGGCCCTGATCGCGGAAATGCTCGGCGACCGTCAGACCGGAAAGCGCAACGCGCATACGGGCGCCGGGCGGCTCGTTCATCTGCCCGAACACCAGGGCACATTTCGATTTGACGCTCGGATCGGGATTGTGCGGATCGGCATTGACCTTGGATTCGATGAACTCATGATAGAGGTCATTGCCTTCGCGGGTGCGCTCGCCGACACCGGCGAACACCGAGTTGCCGCCGTGGGCCTTGGCGACGTTGTTGATCAGCTCCTGAATCAACACGGTCTTGCCGACGCCGGCACCGCCGAACAGGCCGATCTTGCCGCCTTTGGCGTAAGGCGCGAGCAAATCGACAACCTTGATGCCGGTGACCAGAATTTCAGCCTCGGTGGCCTGGTCGGTATAGGTCGGCGCTTCCTGATGGATCGCACGCATTCCTTCGGCGGCGATCGGACCAGCTTCATCGATCGGCTGGCCAATCACGTTCATGATGCGCCCCAGCGTGCCGGCGCCGACCGGCACCTGGATCGGGCCACCGGTATCGTTGACTTCCTGACCACGGACCAGACCTTCCGTAGTGTCCATCGCGATGGTCCGCACCGTCGATTCACCGAGATGCTGCGCAACCTCCAGCACCAGACGGTTGTTTCCATTCGTGGTCGTGATGGCGTTCAGAATCGCAGGCAGATGGCCTTCGAATTGTACGTCGACGACCGCGCCGATGACTTGCGTGATGCGTCCGGTCTGGTTGGCAGGTGTAGCCATGAAACTCTCTCCTTCGAATTCGTATCTCAGCGTCCGTCAGTTTGACCGCGCCTGCGCTGCTAGAGCGCCTCGGCGCCGGAGATGATTTCGATCAGCTCCTTGGTGATCATGGCCTGACGGGTGCGGTTGTAGATCAGGGTCTGCTTGCGGATCATGTCGCCGGCGTTGCGGGTGGCGTTGTCCATCGCGCTCATCTGCGCGCCGTAGAATGATGCATTATTTTCCAGCAGCGCGCGGAAGATCTGCACCGCGAGGTTACGCGGCAACAGGCCGGTCAGTATCTCGTCTTCCTCGGGCTCGTATTCGTAGGACGTCGCGGGTCCGGCATTGGCAGGCTTGGCTTCCACCACCAGCGGAATGATCTGCTGCGCGGTCGGGACCTGCGAGATCACTGATTTGAAACGAGAGAAGAACAGCGTGCAGACGTCGAACTCACCGGCATCGAAACGCGCGATGACTTTCCGGGCGATATCCTCGGCATTGACGAAGCCGAGCTGGCGAACCGCGCGCAACTCGATATTTTCGACGATCTGGCGTTCGAAGGTGCGGCGCAGCTGCTCGTAACCCTTGCGGCCGACGCAGAAGAACTTGACCTCTTTGCCCTGGTTCATCAGCGCCAGCGCGCGTTCGCGGGCGAGACGCACGATCGAGGAATTGAAGGCGCCGGACAGGCCGCGTTCGCCGGTGCAGACCAGGAACAGATGCACCTGATCCTTGCCGGTCCCGGCCATCAGCACGGGCGCGCCGGGCGACCCCGCCGCGGCGCTGGCGATATTGGAAATCACCGCGTCCATCTTTTCCGCATAGGGCCGCGCCGCTTCGGCGGCGGTCTGCGCACGGCGCAGCTTCGACGCCGCGACCATCTGCATGGCCTTGGTGATCTTCTGCGTCGCCTTGGTGGAGGCGATGCGGACCCGCATGTCTTTTAGTGAAGCCATTCTCAGTTCACCCCGGCGATCAGGTCCTTTGGGATCCGACCGCAAGCCCCTCTTTCGTCAGGCCCGGCGCCGCGCCGGGCCACGACGGCAAATCAAGCAAAACTCTTGGCGTAACCCTCGACCACGCTCTTCAGCTTGGCGGCCGTATCGTCGCTGAGGTCGCGGCTGTCGCGGATGGCGTTGAGGATCTCGACGTTCTTGCCGCGCAGAAGCGACAACAGGCCGTCCTCAAAGCTGCGTACCTTGGCGACCGGAAGCGCATCGAGATAGCCGTTGACGCCGGCATAGATCACCGCGACCTGCTCTTCCATTTTCAGCGGCGAGAACTGCGGCTGCTTCAGGAGTTCGGTCAAACGAGAACCACGGTTCAGCAGGCGCTGCGTCGAGGCATCGAGATCGGAACCGAACTGCGCGAACGCCGCCATTTCGCGGTACTGCGCGAGCTCGCCCTTGATCTTGCCGGCGACCTTCTTCATCGCCTTGGTCTGCGCGGAAGATCCGACGCGCGACACCGACAGACCGACGTTCACCGCGGGACGAATGCCCTGGAAGAACAGGTCGGTTTCCAGGAATATCTGGCCGTCAGTGATCGAAATCACGTTGGTCGGGATGTAGGCCGACACGTCGTTGGCCTGGGTTTCGATGATCGGCAGCGCCGTCAGCGAACCCGAGCCCTGCTGGTCGTTGAGCTTGGCGGCGCGCTCGAGCAGGCGCGAATGCAGATAGAACACGTCGCCGGGATAGGCTTCGCGGCCCGGCGGGCGGCGCAGCAGCAGCGACATCTGGCGATAGGCGACGGCCTGCTTGGACAAGTCGTCATAGATGATGACCGCGTGCATGCCGTTGTCGCGGAAATATTCGCCCATGGTGCAGCCGGTGAACGGCGCGATGTACTGCATCGGCGCCGGATCGGAGGCGGTGGCGGCGACGATGATCGAATATTCCAGCGCACCCTGCTCTTCGAGCACCTTGACGAACTGGGCAACGGTCGAACGCTTCTGGCCGATCGCGACGTAGACGCAATACAGCTTGATCTTCTCGTCCGGCTGCGCGTTGAGCGGCTTCTGGTTGAGAATGGTGTCGAGCGCGATCGCGGTCTTGCCAGTCTGACGGTCGCCAATGATCAGCTCGCGCTGGCCGCGGCCGACCGGGATCAGCGCATCGATCGCCTTCAGGCCGGTCGCCATCGGCTCGTTGACCGACTTGCGCGGAATGATGCCGGGCGCCTTGACGTCGACGCGCATCCGCTTGTCGGCCTGGATCGGGCCCTTGCCGTCGATCGGATTGCCGAGCGCGTCGACCACGCGGCCGAGCAAGCCCTTGCCGACCGGGGTATCGACGATGGCGCGGGTGCGCTTGACGGTCTGGCCTTCCTTGATCTCGCGGTCGGCGCCGAAGATCACGATACCGACGTTGTCGGTCTCGAGGTTCAGCGCCATGCCGCGGGTGCCGTTTTCGAACTCGACCATTTCGCCGGCCTGGACGTTGTCCAGCCCATAGACGCGGGCGATGCCGTCGCCGACGGACAGCACCTGTCCGACTTCGGAAACCTCAGCCTCTTGGCCGAAATTCTTGATCTGGTCCTTCAGGATCGCGGAAATTTCCGCGGCGCGGATGTCCATCAGCCTGCCTCTTTCATCGCGTGCTTGATCGAATTGAGTTTGGTGCGAAGCGAACTATCCACCATGCGGCTGCCGAGCTTGACCACCAGGCCGCCGATAATCGAAGGATCGACTTTCACGTTGAGCGCGACGTCCTTGCCCGTCACCGACTTCAGTGCGGTCTTCAGGGCGTCGAGATTCTTGTCGCTGAGCGTTTCGGCGACGGTAACATCCGCGGTCGCCTCGCCCTTGAATTTGGCCACCAGCGCGCGAAACGCGCGCAGCACGTCGGCCACCGCGAACAGCCGGCGATTGGCGGTGAGCACTTTCAGGAAATTCGCGGGAATACCCGTGATACCGGCCTTGTCGAGCACGGAGACAAGGGCCTTCGACTGTACATCCGCCGAAAAAACCGGACTGCGGACGAGGCGCTTCAAATCGGCGCTGTCGTTGAGCATGACTTCGAATTTATCGAGGTCCGCCCTGACCGCGTCGATGGATTTTTCATCCCGCGCCAGCTCGAACAAGGCCGTTGCGTAACGACCGGACACTCCCGAAACCGACGGATCTTCTGCAGCCACAAGCGCGCTCTTTATTACTGTCAAACTCGCAAGGGAAGAACCGTCGCCACGATGCGGCGCCTAGCGATCCAAGCCCTTGGAATTCAAGCGGGACTTCGATTTTCGACCGGCACAGGCTGTACCGGGATCGTTAAAATCGCGGCTTTGCTAACATAGCAGGAGCGCAGGTGCAACATGACGAAACGCGCTGGCGCTGCCTTGTCGCATGTGCTTATCCGTGCCGGCCGGACGACAGTTTTCCGCTCATCCGGCACCGCGAATTTTTCGGCGCCTCCCGGATCAGGCTGACGCTTCGCGGAGATCGCACGCGGCAATTCGTTCCGCCGCCGGACGCATGGCTGCATGAGCCATACGCGGGGAACGCCGGCCTGGCCGGGCCATTCCACCGTCCGCATTACTTGACGAATTCTCGTCCTCTCCGGCGAGGACTTTAGTCGTCAGTATTTCCAAGTAATAAATGGAGGATTTTACGTTGTTCCGCCGTAGTTCGGAACCATTAGCGATTAGCTGCATTCGGTCACAAGATGTGTCAGGTCGAGACAAACAGCTTTTACTGCCCCTTTTATGCCTCATTAGCCCAGCAAACGGCGGCCAAGCAAATTGGGACGGGGGTTCCACTTGTCACATATGTGGCAATACTGTCTGAGGGACTAATACATGATGAAACTCAAAAATCCGACGCTGGGAAAAGTAACCCAGTCGCGCACGGCGCTAGCGCTCTTCGCCGCAACTATCCTGGTGGGCGGAAGCGTCACCGAGGCCTCGGCCAAATCACATCGGCATCATCATCACGGCTACCATCATCACCATCACGCCAGTGACTCGCCGCGCGGCGCCGGCGGCCTGGCCTGGCGCGACGCCAACGCCTCGATCGCTCCAGCGTCCGGTGGCGGACACAGCTTCTCGGGAATGGCCTCCTATTACGGGACCGAGTCCGGCAGCCGCACCGCTTCCGGCCAGCGCATGAACTCGAACGCCATGACCTGCGCCCACCGCTCGCTGCCGTTCGGCACCAAGCTGCGGGTCACCCATGGCGACCGCAGCGTCGTCGTCACCGTCAATGATCGCGGCCCGTTCATTCGCGGCCGGGTGCTGGACCTTTCGACGGGCGCTGCCCGCGCGATCGGCCTGACCGCCGCCGGCGTCGGCCGGGTGACGGCTGAAGTCATCTCCTGACGGCTTGCGCGCCTTTTCGATCCATCAAACCCGGTAAGCGTTGCGTGGCGTAACTGCCGCAGACTTGTTGCACGCCGAAAAAAGCCCGCCGTCGCAAATGACGGCGGGCTTCTTTGTCTCGTCTCTCTCCCGTCATTCCGGGATGGTCCGAAGGACCAGACCTCAGATGCGCGACTGCGCATCGGGGAATCTCGAGATTCTCCGATGTGCAATGGCACATCGGAGTTCGCGCTAACGCGCGCCCCGGAATGACGCGTGTTTGTTTCGGCAACGCCGGGCTGATCGAAGCTACAAGAAGCTCTGCGGATCGACGTCGACTTCGAGCTTGAGATTGCCCTTTGTCTTCGGACCGACGGCCAGCCATTCCCGCAGATATTCCGAAAGATCGACGTTGCGGGCCGACTTCACCAGCAACCGGAAGCGATAGCGACCCTTGATCACCGCGAGCGGGGCTTCAGCGGGTCCCAGCACCTTGATCCGCTCGTCGATCGGCGCGATCGCGGCAAGCTTGCGGGCAAAACCCTCGGCGGTCGGCCGGTCGCCCGCGGAAATGATCAGGCTCGCCAGCCGGCCGAACGGCGGATAGGAGGCGCGCTCGCGGGCCTCGATCTCGCTGGCATAAAACGCCTCGCGGTCGCATGCCACCAAGGCCTTCATCACGGGATGTTCGGGCTGGTGGGTCTGCAGGTAGCCGACGCCCCTGCCCTGGTCGCGCCCCGCGCGTCCGATCACCTGGTTGAGCAATTGCCAGGTGCGCTCGGCGGCGCGCGGATCGCCATTGCTCAGGCCGAGATCGGCGTCGACCACGCCGACCAGATTGAGCCTCGGAAAATTATGCCCCTTGGCCACCAATTGGGTGCCGATGATGATGTCGACGCGGCCCTCCGCGATCTCGGTCAACTCGGCGCGCATGGTTTCGATCGACGTGATCAGGTCGCTCGACAGCACTATGGTGCGTGCCTGCGGAAACAGCGCCGCGGCTTCCTCCTGCAGGCGTTCGACGCCGGGGCCGACCGCGACCAGCGATTCCTCGGCCTGACAATGCGGGCAGACATGCGGGCGCGGCATCGAGAAGCCGCAGTGGTGGCAGACCAGGCGCTGGCGAAAACGGTGATCGACCAGCCAGGCGTCGCAGATCGTGCAGGCAAAGCGATGCCCGCAGGCCCGGCACAAGGTCAAGGGCGCGTAGCCCCTGCGGTTGAGGAACAGCAGCGCCTGCTCGCGTCGCTCGATGGCGATCTTGATCTCGCCGGCCAGCCTGGGCGAAATGAACCGGCCGCGCGACGGCGGCTCGCGGCGCAGGTCGATCGCCTCGATGTGCGGCATGTGCTGGCCGCCGAACCGCGACGGCAGCACGATACGCTGGTAGCGGCCCTTGCGCGCGTTGACTTCGGTCTCGACCGACGGCGTGGCGGAGGCCAGCACGATCGGGATTTTCGCGATGTGCGCGCGCACCACCGCCATGTCGCGGGCATGGTAATGCGCGCCCTCGTCCTGCTTGTAGGCCTGGTCGTGTTCTTCATCGACCACGATCAACCCGAGATTTCCATAGGGCAAAAACAACGCCGAGCGCGCACCCACCACCACGGCCGCTTCACCGGCCGCGATCGCCGCCCAATTGCGCTGCCGGGTGCGCGGCGTCAGTTCGGAATGCCATTCCAGCGGCCGCACGCCGAAGCGCTGCGCAAAGCGGTCGAGGAACTGGCCGGTCAGCGCAATCTCCGGCATCAGGATCAGCGATTGCTTGCCGCGGCGGATCACTTCGGCAATGGCCTCGAAATAGACCTCGGTCTTGCCCGAGCCGGTGACGCCGTCGAGCAATGCAACGTGAAAGCTGCCATTGGCCGCCAGCGCGCGCATCGCATCGACCGCGGTGCGCTGCTGGCGGGAAAAGTCTGTTATCGCGAAGGAAGGATCCGGCGCCGGCGGCGCCAGCGCGCGCGGCATCGGTTCGGTCGTCAGCGTGCCCTCGTCGACGAGGCCATCGATGACGCCGGCGCTGACACCGGCTTCCTTGGCGGCTTCGGATTTGCCGTGCAGCAGGCCATCGGACAGCACATCGATCAGCCGCCGCCGCGCCGGGGTCAGGCGCTTCGGCGCCTCGCCGATCAGGCGCACGCCCATCCGCACCCGTTCGGGGCCGAGATGTTCGCCCATTCGCAAGCACATGCGCAGCACCATGCCGCGCGCCGACAGCGTGTAATTGGCGACCCAATCGACAAGCGAGCGCAGTTCCTCCTTCAGCGGCGGCACATCGAGCTTTTCGCCGACGTCCTTGAGCCGGTTGTGCAGGCGCGGATCGGGATTGGCGTTTTCCGCCCACACCACCGCGACCACCTCGCGCGGCCCCAGCGGCACGCAGACCACGTCGCCCGGCTTGAGTTCCATGCCGCGCGGCACCCGGTAGGAATAATTCCGATCGAGCGCGACCGGCACCAGCACGTCGACCACGCCGGTCGACGATGCGGATGAGGTGCCGGCACGCGTCGTGTGGTCCATTTTCAAAATCAGACTCAAACCGGGAGGAAAGACCGAACTTACGGCCATCGGCGGGTCGGGGCCAGTGTCCGGCACCCGCCGCCGCCAAGTTAGCGAACGGTAAACGAAACAGGTGCGATATAATAAGTAGAATCATCGCGCGCCCACAGCGGCCCGAAAGACAGCCAAATGGCAAAACCGGCTCCCGCGGTTCAACCCATCGAACTCGACTGCGCCGACAGCACGATCACGCTGGAGATGACGCGTTGGCTGGCGCATCTGCGCAGCGAGCGGCGGTTATCGCCGAAGACCCTGGAGGCCTACGCCCGCGACCTCCGCCAGTTTCTCGGCTTCCTTAGCCAGCATTGGGGCGCGCGCGTGACGCTGTCGCGCTTTGCCGCGCTGGAGGCGAGCGACGTCAGAGCCTTCATGGCGATGCGGCGCGCCGATGATATCGGCGGACGTTCCCTGATGCGGGCGCTGGCGGGCTTGCGCTCGTTCGGCCGCTTCCTCGAACGGGAAGGCAGAGGCAAGGTCGGAGCGCTGTCGGCGATCCGCGCCCCCAAGGTCGGCAAGAGCCTGCCGAAGCCGGTTCCGATGGCAGCCGCAAAGCGTTTTGCCGACGCCGACGAACGCGCCGGCGAGGACCGCGATCCCTGGATCTGGGCACGCGATGCCGCCGTGATGGCGCTTTTGTACGGCTCGGGCCTGCGCATCTCCGAGGCGCTCGGCCTGAAACGTCGCGAAGTGCCGCTGCCCGGCGTCGGCGACGTGCTGGTGGTGACCGGCAAGGGCAACAAGACCCGCATGGTACCGGTGCTGCAGAACGTGCTGGCGCTGGTTCAGGATTATGTCGCGATGTGCCCGCATCCCTTGCCGCCGGAAGGGCCGATCTTCGTCGGCGCCCGCGGCGGGCCGCTCAGTCCCCGAATCATCCAGCTCACCATGGAGCGGCTGCGCGGCGTGCTCGGCCTGCCCGACAGCGCGACGCCGCACGCATTGCGGCATTCCTTCGCGACGCACCTCTTGAGCCGCGGCGGCGATCTGCGCGCGATCCAGGAACTGCTTGGGCACGCGTCGCTCTCGACCACGCAGATCTATACCGGCATCGATACCGAGCGGCTGCTGGAAGTCTACAAGACCGCGCATCCCCGCGCCTGAAAATCGCCCGCTTTAATCCCGGTCACGCCATTGTCACGCCCGCTTGCCTCTTGCGCTGGTGGTGCCGTTCGGTCAATCGTGGCGCTACCGAGCAGGGAGGGAATCATGAGCGCACAGGAAGTTTTGGAGCAGGCGGAACACACCAAGGAAGCCGCCGGCGAAGACAAGAAGATCGCGCTGTTGATTGCCGTGATCGCGCTCTGCCTGGCGCTGTCGGAAACGCTGGGCAAAGGCGCCCAGACCGAGTCCATCGCCAAGAATGTCGAGGCCTCCAACCTGTGGGCGTTCTTTCAGGCCAAGAGCATCCGCCGCACCGTGGTCCAGGCCGCGTCGGACCAGTCGAGGTTAAGCCTCGGCCTGGTAGGCGACGCCGCCGCCAAGGCGGCGTTGCAAAAGCAGATCGACGACTGGCAGCAAACCGCGGCGCGCTACCGCTCCGAGCCTTCCACCGGCGAAGGCACCGAGCAGCTCGCCGAGCGCGCCAAGCATGCCGAGGAAGAGCGCGACCTTGCCACGGCGAAATATCATCACTTCGAGCTCGCCTCCGCCGCCTTCCAGATCGGCATCGTGCTGGCCTCGGCGACCATCATCACCGGCATGATCGCGCTGGCCTGGATCTCGGGCCTGCTGACGCTGGCGGGGATCGCATTCACCGCGCTCGGCATCTTCGTGCCGCATCTGTTGCATCTGCCATGAGCGGCTAGCGCGCTTCGTGGACGCTCTTGCGGAAGCGCTGGATCAGCCGCAGCGTGCGCGATGACCAGCTGCTGCCGTCGCCGCGCAGCGCGTCCCTGATTCTGGATTTGATCGGATCGACCAGCGCGCTCGCCTTGGCGCGCAGTCCAAGGATAAACTCATAGAGGGTCTCGAACCAGTTCATCTCCAGGAGCTTGTCCTTTGTCACGTCGAAGACGAACGCGGCGACGCCTACCCCGAGGAATTTGGCGAAGATGATGGTGGCGATGGCACTCATCCAGTATTCATGGGTGAGCAGCCACAACCCGATCAGCTTGAGCGGAAACAGCGGAATCACAGGCACGATGAACACGACCAACGTCATCGCCGGCGACAGCGTATCGACGCGTTCGGCGAGCCATTGCTTGAAGGCGCGCAGCGGGATCAGTGCGACGAACCACGCCACGATCGGCTCGAGGTGATCCCACAGCCAGGCTTCGATCAGGAAGATGATCGCGAGCAGAACCCAGATCGGCTGTAGAAGACGGCGCATCATTCCTTGGTGTCCCCGCCCAATTCTTGGGCGTGGATCACATATGGATCGCGCGCTTGCCGACTGCAAGCGCCGCTTCCTTGACGGCTTCCGATCTGGTCGGGTGGGCGTGGCAGGTGCGCGCCAGATCCTCGGCGGAACCGCCGAACTCCATCAATACGCAGGCTTCGTGGATCATTTCGCCGGCCTCCCGGCCGATGATATGTACGCCAAGCACCCGATCGGTTTTCGCATCTGCGAGAATCTTCACGAAGCCTTCGGTGGTCTGGTTGACCTTGGAGCGGCCATTGGCGGTGAAAGGAAATTTGCCGACGGTGTAGGCGACGCCGGCCTGCTTCAGGTCGTCCTCGGTCTTGCCGACCGACGAAACTTCCGGCGTGGTATACACGACCCCTGGTATAACATCGTAGTTCACGTGGCCGGCCTGGCCGCCGAGAATTTCCGCGACAGCAACGCCCTCGTCCTCGGCCTTGTGGGCGAGCATCGGGCCCGCGACGACGTCGCCGATGGCGTAGACGCCCTTCAGCGTGGTGGCAAAATGCTGATCAATCTGCACGCGGCCGCGATTGTCGAGCGCAACTCCGGCCTCCTTCAGACCGAGGCCCTCGGTATAGGGAACGCGGCCGATCGCCACCAACACCACATCGGCCTCCAGCGTTTCCGCCTTGCCGCCCGCGGCCGGCTCGACCTGCGCGAGGAGCGTCTTGCCTGACGTATCGACGCCGGTGACCTTGGCGCCGAGCTTGAACGCAAAACCCTGCTTCTCGAGGATGCGCTGGAATTGCTTGACGACTTCGCTATCCATCCCCGGCAGGATGCGGTCGAGAAATTCCACCACCGTGACCTGCGCGCCGAGGCGGTGCCAAACCGAGCCGAGTTCGAGCCCGATCACGCCGGCGCCGACGATCAACAGTTTCTCCGGCACCTTGTCGAGCGCAAGCGCGCCGGTCGACGACACGATGCGCTTCTCGTCGATCTCGATGCCCTTCAGCCGCGCGATGTCGGAGCCGGTAGCGATGACGATGTTCTTGGTCTCCACCATTTGGGTCTTGCCGTCATTGCCTGACACCTCGACCTTGCCGGTGCCCGCTATCTTGCCCTTGCCGCTGATGACGTCGACCTTGTTCTTCTTCATCAGGAACTCGACGCCCTTGACGTTGCCGTCGATGCCCTGCTGCTTGAAATTCATCATCGCGGGCAGATCGAGCTTCGGGGCGGAAACGTTGACGCCCATTTTCGCGAAACTATGCCCGGCTTCCTCGAACATTTCGGAGGCGT
>Ga0265340_10001850_pt1 | contig 12082 bp, 9 predicted proteins | sample 4CB225metaG_FD_202082 | JGI IMG/M metagenome (GOLD analysis project Ga0265340, IMG submission 202082) | Rhizosphere microbial communities from Carex aquatilis grown in University of Washington, Seatle, WA, United States - 4-CB2-25 metaG | ecosystem: Host-associated > Plants > Roots > Rhizosphere...
GCGTAGTGAGGCAACGATCGTTTGTCACTGGTCGCTCTCTGTGGACACCTGGGAGAGCCGGCAAGTGCACAGGGACGGTCAATGGGTTGTACGTGTCTTTCAGGTCAAGGCTGCTGCTGGTCCACTCGAGAGTGAAGAGGCGGATATCGAACTGCCTGGAACATCGGGTGAGATTCTGCTCAATGAAATCGCGGCATCCCAGCAGGTGCGGATGGCGATTGGCTGGAAGGCAGCCAATCACTTTACTCCAGTCATGATCGGCATCGAGGTAGCGGGTGAAGTGCCGGAGCAGCTGACTATTGCCTGGTCTCCATTGCCCAGCGTGGCTGATCCGCCTCCCGATGTGTGGTTGGACCACGCGCGCCGTTCTTGGCATGCATTGTCGATCGGCGCTGTACCATGATGGTTGCGATGCGCAGCTTCCCTTGCGTCATGCTTCTTTGCGCAGTTAGTTGCAGTAAGTCAGAACCACGGAAGGCGAGTGTTGCGCAAGCCAGCGCTCCTGCTCCAGTGGTGTCCGCGCAATCGGCAGCCCCACTCCCCATGCCGGTCGCGCCCAAAGACTTGGAATTGCAGGCATTGGAACGGGATCTGGGCTGTGACAAAGCGGGCCATCCAAAGGCCTGTCGCATACTCAAGGACTTTGCCCAGTCTCAGCGATTCACTGCGCGAACGCCTTCAGGAGAGGGGCGCTGGATCGGTGCTGCCGTGGTCGTAGAACAAGGCATCGAAACTGTGCGCCATTTGGTGCTGTGGTGTAAGACCGTTCCCACGAGCCAAGTTAGCCCCGGCGATCTTCCCGTCAAATGTGGGTTCGAGCTGCTTCCCGATGGACTCAAGTTGCAGTCTGAAAAGCTGATGCGCGCGCTTACGCGGGCCGCTGATCCACCTGAGTCAAACCCCGCGTATCAACTCGCTCACGGCTTCGTCGCCAAGGAACCACGCACGCTGGCAAATACAGCGGGGCCTTCGGTTCACATGACTGCCGAGCGCTCCGTCTATCTGCGCTTCGCACCGCTGCGCAAGGTATACTTAGTCAGCCCGGCCGGGACCGACGCTGCAAGTGGCGACGGGATCTACGCGGAGCTATGGCTCGGGGATTGGTAGTCAGGTTACGGTAGGAGGGACCGACGACCGCCGGTGCCTGCTCTACCGCCCGTACCCTTGGCGCCTCCAGTACTCTTGGTCCCGCCGGCTGCGGACGCTGAGCTCCTGCCTCCAGTGAATCCAACTCCGGTGTTCGCCCGCCCACCAGTGCCCAACCCGTCGGTACCTCCTGCAAACGGATATCCTGGAGGGTCTACGTTGTCCGTAGCGCTGCAAGCTGCGCTAGCCAACATAGTGAGGCATAATGCAAGCGAGCGTCCGGGCGAGTTCATGATTTCCTAAGATAGCAACCGGCACAGGCCATGAAAGTTGCCGCCGGCTCTAAAAGCTACATCGCGGCCGAGGGCGAGTCAAAGCAAAGCCACGGCAAGCCTCGCCGCTGTCTCTGAAAGCGGCCGTGCCCATTTGCCGAATTGTCGGGCGAATTGCGCTCGGCTCGCTCCCCACGGGTGCTTCAGTACCCTTATCGCAGGCTGCGGATCACATACGGCGCCCGGACCAGATCCGGCAGAATGCGGCCTCTGCCGCGAACACAATATCGGAGAACGGTCCCACGATTTCCCGCAGCAAGCCAGCAAACACTCGCCCCCCCCCTTACACACCCCCCTTACAAACCCCCTTTACTGTGACTATATGACCAATCGGTTGGGTCACTATTGTCGAGGCAAGAAAGGGGAAGTGAGCCGTGAAGGGGTACCAAGTCAACAGGCCAACAGGAGTGGACGGTGTGGACTTCATAGACATGCCGGATCCCCGCGTTCAAGCAGGCGACGTGCTGGTTCGAGTCCGCGCCTGCTCATTGAATTATCGGGACCTGGGCATATTGCGGGGCGGTTACTACAGAAATGACAAGCACCCGGTCGTCCCAATCTCGGATATGGCAGGGGTCGTGGAGGCAATTGGTCCGGGCGTTGTCTCGCTAAAAGAAGGCGACCGAGTAACGGCGAGCTTCGTGCGCGATTGGTTGAAGGGGCCACCAACGGATGCGGTACTGCGTACAGGCTTTGGCGGAGGCATCGACGGGTTCTTGAGGGAGCGAGTGGCGGTGCCTGAGCATTGCCTGCTGAAGATCCCCGAATCTTTGAACTTCGAACAAGCCTCGACCTTGCCCTGTGCGGCCGTCACTGCCTGGCATGCCCTTTCGCGCGTGACCCAAGGCGCGGGCCATACGCTGCTACTACTGGGAACCGGGGGCGTTAGCATGTTCGGACTGCAACTGGGCAAGGCCCTCGGCTATCGGTGCATCATTACGAGCAGCAGCAACACCAAGCTTGAAAAGGCAAAGGCGCTTGGTGCCGATGAGGTCATCAACTACCAAACGCAGCCTGAATGGCCCAAGGTCGTACGCGAGTATACGGCGGGGTTGGGTGTCGACCACGTATTAGAGGTTGGAGGTGCGGGCACTCTCGCATCTTCGATTGCCTGCACCAAAATTGGCGGTACCATTTCACTCATTGGCGTATTGGCGCGGGTCGGCGATAACCCAGCATTGATGCCGATGGCATTGGATTGCATGAATCTGCACGGTGTATACGTGGGAAGTCGTGCCATGTTCGGCGAGCTGCTCGACTTCGTGTCACATAATTCCATACAGCCCGTTATCGATCGAGTCTTCGACTTCGGTCAGGCCAAACAGGCCTATGGGCACTTGGCAGGTCAATCGCACGTCGGCAAAGTCGTCATTCGTGTGCCGTAGCATGATCGGTCCATTCATCTCACTTGGATTCTGGCCAGTATCGTGAGCAACGCCAGGACCGCCCGGTGAGGTTGCGGGCACCCAAGTGAGCCGACGAAGTCGTGTATTTCGGCCCCAATTGCCGCTTTGGGAGCTGGTCTCGACTATGTCCTTGGGTTCATGCCCCCACCAACCCAGGTGCGCTGTCGAGTTCGTTGCGTCGGCGCGCCCTCAAATCGGGCATAAATCGCCCGCGAAGGACTTTAGCGCCCGACCAAAGTTCCGTAGAACCTATTGATGGCTCTTAAACGCGCAGCCTCATCCGTAGAATCCACCTGGTGCGCGCGGGACCCATCGGGGGTTTATTCAGAACGAAGATGGCCACTGAGCGTGGCGCAAATCAGATTGCGATGATTCAAGCCGTTGTTCGATCGGAGAAAATCCGCACGCTGTACCGGCAGACGACCCCGGTACTGGTCACGAATGCACTCAATTCGTTCATCGTGGGCGCAGTGGTCTGGAGCTCTACCCCAAAGGCACGGGTCATCGGCTGGGTCGCGGCCATGTGGATGGTCGCGCTTGGGCGAGCGGCACTGGCACGAAGCTACCTCAGGGTTGCGCCGCCACTCACTGACGCGGATCGTTGGGGCTGGCGGTTCGCGGTCGGTTCGGCGGTTACGGGAGTGCTCTGGGGCATCGCCGGTTATTCGTTGCTGGCGCACGCCAGCGCTTCTTCGCAGTTACTAGTTGCTTCCGTGATTGGCGGCATGTGTGCTGCGGCTGCTGCTACCACGACCAGTTACGTACCGGCATTCTTGGCATTTAGCCTGCCGGCCCTTGCCGGGTTGTCGCTGCGCATGATCCAATTTGGGAACGCGGCCCATTCAATCATGGCATTGATGATGGTCATATACGCGGTTGGTCTTACCGCGGTAGCCCGGGTCAATAACCGAGCGCTCACCGAAGCATTCACGCTGCGTTTCGAGAATGAGCGGCTGGTGGAAGAAATTACGGTTGCTCAGGAGCGCCTCGAGCAAACCAATCGCACGTTGGAACAGCGCGTCACAGAACGCACCGAAGCCCTTCGCGTCCAATCAGAAGCATTGCGCGATGCCCAACGCATGGAATCAGTTGGTCGCTTGGCAGGTGGCGTGGCGCACGATTTCAACAACCTGTTGACCGTCATCCTTGCCAATCTCACTGACATGACCAGTCAGCGAGGTATATCGACTCACTCGGCAATTGCGCTCGGCGAAATGCGTGCGGCGGCGACGAAGGGTGCAGATCTCGTGCGGCAGCTTTTGATGTTCAGTCGCCGGCAGCGCACACGGCCAGAAACGTTGGATTTGAATGCGGTCGTGCGTGCCATGGAAAATCTGCTGTGCCACCTGCTGGGGAACCAGAGCACGCTCGAGTTGGCCCTCCAGCAGTCCCCTTTGCTCGTACGGGTCGACCCGACTCAAATCGAACAGGTCATCATCAATCTCGTCTCAAACGCACGCGACGCAATGGCTAGCGGCGGAGTCGTGACCATAGAAACGAACACGGTGCTTTTGAACGAGACCACCGACGCGCTGGAGGCGGGTTCTTATGCGTTGCTCACCGTGAGTGACACCGGCAGCGGTATTGATTCTGAGACGCAACAACTCATATTCGACCCGTTTTTCACCACCAAAGATGTTGGCAAAGGCACCGGTCTCGGTCTTGCCACTGTCTATGGGATCGTTCAGCAATGCCGGGGTAACATTCGCGTCATCTCCGAAGTCAATCGCGGAAGCAGCTTTCGCATCTACCTACCGCCAGCCGGCGCCGCACCGCTCAACGGCAAGATCGAATGCCGGAAGCTCGAAATTGCAGGCGCGGGTTCCATTCCACCCGCTAACAATGGTGCCGTCACTGTGCTGCTCGTCGAGGATGAACCAACCGTGCGCAACGTTGTACGACGAATCCTGAAGCGTGAAGGATTCAGGGTCCTCACGGCCGACAGCGCCGAACGCGCGCTCGTAATCTCCGCCAAACAAAGCTACGCCATCGATTTGCTCGTCACGGATGTCGTCATGTCGGGGATGGGAGGACCGCAGCTAGCCGAACGATTGCGCGTCCTGCGCCCGAGCATTCGCACATTGTTGATGTCTGGATACAGCCGTGACCAGCTAATTCCTCACGACGACCCTGCGGGTGGCGCAATGTTTCTGGCCAAGCCATTTACCAATGACTCCCTGATCGCAAAAGTAACGGAATTGCTGGCGGCCGGGTGCGCAGTGCATACGCCGGCAGCTTGAGTGGCCAATCAAGACCGCGCAACACGACCCAGCGCGCAATGATGAACCCTGGTTGCCCTGACAAACCAGCCACGGTTACGCCGCTTGGCATTGCACTAGCGTTGAGCATCGAGACCTATGCGTTTGCCAAACACTTGACGCAAAGCCAAGCGCGCAGCGTGATAACCGCACATCCCATGCACACCGCCGCCAGGCGGTGTGGAGCTGGAGCATAGATAGACTCCCCGCAGCGGGGTTGCATAGGCAACGAGATTCAACGTGGGGCGTGCAAACATTTGGCGAAAGTCGTTGGCGCCACCGGTGATGTCTCCTCCCTCGTAGTTTTCGTTATAGGCGAATAGCTCGGCCGTGGTTAGCGTATGGCGCGCCAGAATTCGATCGCGAAACCCTGGCGCAAATCGTTCCACTTGTCGTTCGACGGCGGACGTCATGTCCTTTGTGGAGCTACGGGGCACATGGCAATAGGCCCAGCCCGTGTGCTTGCCACTCGGCGCTCGCGTTGGGTCGAACAGACTCTGTTGCGCAACCAGCACGAAAGGTCGCTCACTATGCAAGCCTCGATTGGTGGCGGCTTCGCTTGCTGCAATCTCGTTGAATGTGCCGCCTAGGTGCACGGTCGCCGCTTGCAGGCAAGCATTGGCTTGCCACGGGATCGGCCCATCAAGAGCCCAGTCAATCTTGAATACGCCCGGCGCGGCGCGAAATCGCGATAACTGTTCCTTGTAGCTGGTAGGCAGTCGGTCTGCAGCAATCCGCATGAGCGCTTGCGGACTGGTGTCGAAAAGTATTGCTCGCGCGTTGGGCAAGTCGCTCCACTGCGTCACCCGGTGGTTCGTGCGAACATGGGCGCCCAAACTCAAGAGATGCTCAGCCAACGCATTAGTGATGGCTCGTGAACCGTTTTTGGCACAGGGCCAGCCCGTTGCGTGCCCAGCCAGCAACAGGGCCAGCCCGATTGCCGAACTGAACGGTGCATCCAGGGGCAGGAATGAATGAGCCGCGCAACCGCCGAACAATGCTTTCGCTGGCGCATCATCGAACCAACGCTTGACAAGTGCTTGGGCTGATTGCATGGTTGCCCAACCAAAACGAGCCAATGCTCGCGGATGCTGCGGCCACCCCAGGGGTTTGAACAAGTCCTGAAATAGCCGTTGCGTGTCAGTTACCATTGGCCCCACACGATTACGATAGGCGCTGCCGTCGCGTTCCAATGAGTCAGCGGTTTCATCGACAGAACGCTTGAGCAGCATCACGCGACCGTCGTCGAGTGGATGCGCCAGTGCTGCCATGGGTTCAACCCATTGCAGACCCAGCTTGTCGAGCGCTAAGTGTCGAAACAACGGAGAGAGCGCGGCCATTGGATGAATCGCCGAACAGACATCGTGTGCAAAGCCGGGCAGCGTTAGCTCGGCTGTGCGGGCTCCTCCGCCCAGTTGTTCGTGTGCTTCAAGCACGAGCACGGAGCAGCCATGCTCAGCCAGTGTGATCGCAGCACCAAGGCCATTGGGCCCCGAGCCCACGACGACTGCGTCGTATTCATACCGCATGCTCGAGTGTACCTAACGTCAGACGGCAGCTTGGGAAGCCTCAACTTGTTTGTCGTGGCGGCACTTGGACTCAATCGTGCGATCGGGTGGTGATCCAGTGGCGATCGGGTGCTGATCCAGTGGCGATCGGGTGTTCAACTCAGCAGGGTGTTTCATGGTATTGTAGAGCATGACCAAACACTCATGCAAGCTGCGCATGGAGTTTGCTATGGGTGGAAAGATCAGGTGCACGAGCTCATTAAACAATGGTCTAGTCTATGCGGCTAACTGTCAAGTTATCACTAGCACTCTTTCCGGGAATCCTGCTCGTGTTGGTGGCATCCGCTTACCTGGAGATGCGCCAGGACGTTGCCGCGTTCAACGTGGATTCACGGCGTGATGACTTGCTCATCGCGAGGCTGTTCGTTTCGACACTCAACGATATCTGGGACAGGGAAGGGCGAGACCAAGCCATAGCACTGATTCAGAAAATTCAAGCGGACGGCGCGCACAATCATCAGTTGCGGTGGATACCCAGTGATCAACTCAAGCTACTTCCGAGTGATACAGCGGCCTCGTTGCTGCGCCGTGAAGATACCTGGCGAACCCAGCAGGCGCCGGTGCAAGGGCGACTGTTCGTGTACGCGCCTTTGATTCGTGGTGGTGAACTTGCCGGTGCGCTCGAGGTATCCGAAGCCCTTGCCAATGAGCGTAATTATGCCGAACGCATTGGGCTGAGCACTTTTGCAACGACCGTTTGTTTGGCTGCCGTGTCGCTGCTCATGACGACAATTCTCGGCGTGTGGCTTGTGGGTCGACCGATCCGGGCGTTGATCGAACAGGCCCGCCGCATTGGTTTGGGCGACTTTTCGCAGCACCTGGTTGGGCCTAAGTCCGGCGAGATCAGTGAACTTACCACGGAGATTAACGCGATGACCGAGCGCCTCGCTGATGCGCGCCGACAATTGACGGCAGCGAATGCGGCGCAAATTGCCGCGCTCGAACAACTCCGCCATGCCGATCGCTTGAATACCGTAGGCAAGTTGGCATCGGGGATTGCACACGAGCTTGGAACCCCGCTCAACGTCGTGTCCGGGCGCGCTCGCCTGATCATTGAGTCTGCCCATGAAGTCTCGGTGCCCCAAGTTGAGGTGCGGGCCGAGTGGGTGCGACATGCTGAAATCATCATTGCGCAAGCCGGTCGCATGAGTGCCATCATCCGCCAACTGCTCGATTTTGCCCGGCACCAAACGGCTCACAAGGACAACTGTGATCTGTATAGTTTGATACAGCAAACCGTGATGCTGCTTGAGACGATTGCGGCCAAGCGTCAAGTGAAACTGCGCGTTGCCGACGCAAAAGAATCTGTGCGCGCCCAGGTCGACGCAGCACAAATTCAACAAGTATTGACCAACGTTGTCATGAATTCGATTCAAGCGATGCCTCACGGCGGCGACATCACGGTATCGGTAAGACTGTCTACGGCGCGCATTCCCACCGGTGAAGAGCTATCCGAATGTGACCGACTCGAGATTGCGGTAAGCGACGACGGTCCCGGCATCGCCAGTGACGTGCTGCCCCATATTTTCGAGCCATTCTTTACGACCAAGCCGGTGGGAGAAGCCACAGGGCTTGGGCTGTCCGTCGCCTACGGCATCGTCAGAGATCACGGCGGTTTCATTACCGTCACGAGCGTTGTTGACCAAGGTACGTGTTTTGGAATTCACCTTCCAATCGGGGCCGTATGACTGCCACTATTCTTATTGTCGATGACGACCAAAGTATGTGCGAGCTGCTAGAAGCTGGTTTGAGCAAACGGGGCTATGCGGTGAAGTGGTGCACGTCCGCCAACAAGGCATTCGACATCGTCTTGAATGAAGACTTTGACGTGACCGTTACGGACATTAATATGCCGGGCACGAATGGCATCGAACTGTGTGAACGGATTGCCGGTAGTCGCCCCGATGTGCCCGTCATTGTAATTACTGCTTTTGGCAATCTCGACACAGCGGTAGCGGCGATTCGCGCCGGTGCCTACGACTTCATTACCAAACCATTCGAAATCGATGCCCTCCGCATCACGCTCGATAGGGCCGTCCAACATCGTCGGTTGCGCGACGAGGTGACGAGGCTCAACCAAGTGGTCACCCAAACCCAAGGTTTCGGCGAGATCATCGGTAATTGTCCGCCGGTGCAGCGGATGCTGGACTTGGTGAACCGTGCTGCCGAATCGGACGCGACCGTATTGGTCACGGGTGAAAGTGGCACCGGTAAGGAACTCATCGCACGTGCGCTGCATCAGCACAGCCGGCGATGCCAAGGTCCGTTCGTTGCCGTCAATTGCGCCGCCATGCCCGAGCCGCTACTCGAGAGTGAACTTTTCGGGCATGCCCGAGGCGCGTACACCGACGCAAAGACAGCGCGCACGGGACTAATGCTCAAAGCCCACGGCGGCACGCTGTTTCTCGATGAGATCGGGGACGCCCCGCTCGGTCTGCAACAGAAGCTACTCAGAGCCATCGAAGAGCGCAAAGTTCGACCCGTGGGCGACGACAGTGAGCGTGAAATCGACGCACGCTTTGTGTTTGCAACCAATCGCGACCTTGAGGCGGATATCGAAAAAGGGCGATTTCGAGCGGATCTTTACTATCGGATCAACGTTGTGCACGTTGAAGTACCCCCCTTGCGGGTGCGTGACACGGACGTATTGCTGCTGGCGCACCATTTTCTTCGCCACTTCGCCGTGAGTTCGGCCAAAGCGGTCGAGGGTATCTCACTGGCCGCGGCCCACAAGCTGCTGGCCTATTCTTGGCCGGGTAACGTGCGCGAATTGCGCAATTGTATGGAGCGCGCCGTGGCGTTGACCCGGTTCCAAGAGATTGCGGTCGATGACTTGCCTGAAAAAATCCAAATGTATCGAGCGTCGCGGGTCGTGGTTGATCTCGACGATACGAGCCAGTTACTGACTCTCGAAGAAGTCGAACGACGCTATATCTTGCGTGTCCTAGAAGCTACGGGCGGACACCGCACGAAGGCTGCTGAATTGCTCGGTCTCGACCGCAAGACCCTCTATCGTAAGCTGGAACGCTGGGGCGTCGGTGAATAGAGTGTGAGCAGAGCGCGTCCGAGGCCAATGAGTGAGAGCGTACAGTTCTGCTTGGCCGCCGCTTGAGCCAAATCGGGGCGAAATGTCAATAACGGGGCCAATTGCCCCGGACCCAGGTGGATTCAAGCCTTCTGTTGCGGTCCTTTTCCGGCACGGTCAGTGCAGAGCGACCTTGCAATGGACTTGAGCTGCTGGTCGACGTCGTTTGCCCGAGGGTTGCTGCGCGACACGGGGCTGAGCTTGGCTGCCTGTCTGCTTGCCTGTAACCCAGTGCAGTTGGTGTCCGTTCTGCCCACTACAGGCACCGCGGCAGCCCCGACTACAGACTCAAGGGACCGCTTGCAAGTTGAAGTCGATGCTGCAACCGTCCCGCTGCCGCTGCGCGCACTCGGCACTAGCACTCGATTCATTGACCTCGAGCGCGCGCTCAAGGTGTCGATTCAACGAACCTTGAACGCTAATGGCTTACCGACACAAGACCAAATACTTCACTATTTGTTATACGTCGAACTCGTCGAAGCCAGAGCGGAGGTCTCTTCTGGGCGACTGTTGGTGCAGCTGACCACGCGCGTCACGTTGCGGCAGGAGAGCGGGTATACCTACATTGCTCAGACGCACGTCCATGCGACTGCCACCGGTACAATGGACCCCGACGGTGGCCGTCCCGTCGTGCTCGAATGCGTCAGTACACTTGCCGCTCAATTGCGCGGTTGGATCACGAGTATGCCCTTGGCTCCGTGATCCATACGGCTTGGCTTGCTTTCTTAGTTCCACTTCCTCGCGGAAAGGATCACTATGCGTTCAATAGCGTTTCTGTTGCTCATGTGCACCACGGGCTGCGCCTATTACACGGTCAACCCTGGTCATCGAGGACTCCGTTTCGATCCGCATCAAGGCGGCTTGAATCAATCAGTGTTGCAGCCAGGTCTATACAGCATGGGCTGGTGCGTGCTCAGGGACTGCGGCACTGTCGACGACTTTGATGTTACGTTTTCGACACGCAAGGAAGTAATCCACACGGTGTCGAGCGAAGGCCTACCCATGGATGTCCACCTGGCGCTCATCTATCGGCCAGTGATATCCGAGCTCTTTGACTTAGCCAATGAGATTGGTCCGAACTACTACGATGAAGTCGTTGGCCCCGAGTTTCGCAGTTCTGCGCGCGGTGTGTTTGCCCGCCATCCGTACAGCGAACTGATGGTGAAAAACGAAAAGATCGAAGACGAGATCGAAAATGAAGTGCGGCGGCGCACGCGCGGCAAACACGTCGAGATCGCTTCTATAACACTCGAAGCCGCAGACTACGCACCGGAGATTGCGACCGCGATTCGCCAAAAGTTGGTCGCCGAACAGGACGCGCTCCGGCAAAAGGCCGCCATTGAATCGGAAGCGCTACGTAAGCGCACGCAGATTGAGACCGAGGCTCAGGCCGCCCTCTTGCGCAACCAAACGGAAACCGATGAGGAAAAGCGTCGCTCCGAACTCGAGTTGCTCAAAGCCCGCGACGCCCGAATCCGCGCTCAAGAGCAACTGGGTGTTGAAAAGGCAGAAGCAGAAGCTCGCCTCGTCAAAGCACGCGCCGAGTCCAAGCAAATGCAGATCCTAGCCGAGGGTCAGATCGCCGAAAATCGCGCTAAAGCCACCGCGCTGACCCCACTATCCGTGCAGCTCGAAGGCTTTAGGGCACTGGCTGAATTAGGCGGGTCGAGCACGAATCTCTACTTGGGCGACTGGGCGCATGTACCGACGTTCCTGTTTCCTCGCAATGGCGCGTTCGCAATGCCCTACACGTTGACCTTGCCGCAGGCAACGAACGCAAAGCCATGAACGTTGCGCCACCAAGAGCTACCGCAACCCATTAGCCAACATTCCACGTGCCAGGAGGTCCGCAAATGACAACACAGGTAGCGTTGCTCTTTCGTGTATGGCCGAGCAAGTCGAGAGTACGGGCGGGCGCAATGTGGATAACGGCTATTCTCGGGCTGGCGTATAGCCTCACGTCTAGCAATGCGCATGCGCGAGGTGGACACGGCGGTGGGCATGGTAGCGCACATGGTAGTGCGCATTCATCAGGAGGTCACGCTGGAGGATCCTTTGGCGGCACAGCGCATGCCGGCACTTCCCACGCAGTGGGTGTTCACTTTGGTGGCTCAGGGCCTGCCAGTGTACCCAATGTTGGCAGTGGACATGTAACTATCAGCGGTCACATTGGTCTCGGTGCGATGCCCAATCACGGCATTGCTGGTCATGCGCCGAGTGTTTATATTGGTTCTCATCCCGTCTGGACCTTTCCGCATTGGGGCCGTGGCTATTGGGGACGGCGCGGCTCGGCGTGGACTTGGATTGACTTCCGGTGGTGGACCACGCCAGCGTACCCGGGTTGGAT
>Ga0265340_10001853_pt1 | contig 12067 bp, 8 predicted proteins | sample 4CB225metaG_FD_202082 | JGI IMG/M metagenome (GOLD analysis project Ga0265340, IMG submission 202082) | Rhizosphere microbial communities from Carex aquatilis grown in University of Washington, Seatle, WA, United States - 4-CB2-25 metaG | ecosystem: Host-associated > Plants > Roots > Rhizosphere...
CGCCGAACAGCCCCGAGAAGATGTTGGCGACACCCTGGGCGACCAGTTCGCAATTGGACCTGTGCCGCCGTCCGGTCATGCCGTCCGCGACCGTTGCAGACAACAAGGACTCGATCGAACCCAACAGTGCAAAGGCGAATGCATCGGGGAGCAGAGAGACGATCTCCGCGGCGCGTGGAATGTGCAGTGCAGGTGACGGTAGAACGGAGGATATGCCCCCATACTGCGTTCCGATCGTATCGATGTGCCAGCCGAAAACCGCGACGAGTACGGACGTTGCGCTGAGAGCGATCAGAAAGGCCGGCCAATGAGGGCGCAGCCGCCCCAGCAGCACGATGACGGCAATCGTCGAAATCGCCACGAACAAGGCTGGCGCTTGTGCCTGTCCCAGGCTCTGGGAGATAGATAAGAGCTTGGGCCACAAAGCCGCGGGCTCATTGCCGGAAAGACCTAGGGCCTCTCCGATCTGGCTGGCGAAAATGATGGTCGCGATTCCGGCGGTAAATCCGACGGTGACGGGATAAGGGATGAACTTGATATAGGTCCCCAGTTTCAGGAACCCCGCCGCCATAAGGATGAAGCCGGACAGGATGACGGCGAAGGCCATGCCCTCCAACCCGTGCCGCGCGGCGCAAAGTGAGACCAACACGATGAACGCGCCTGCCGGCCCGCCGATCTGAAATCGGCTGCCTCCCAAGAGCGAGACGAAGAAGCCCCCAATGATGGCGGCATAGATACCGCGTTCCGGCGGCGCTCCTGACGCGATGGCAATCGCCATCGATAGCGGCAGGGCGACCACCGCCACCGTCAAGCCGGCAAGAATGTCGGCTCGCAGATCGGCGATGCCGTATTTCTCGCGCAAGATTGTCACCAGCTTTGGCGTGAACAGCGCCGTATAGCTGGGCGAGGCCCCGAGCACTTGGCCGGGAGCTTGATGGGTGTCCGTGATCATGTCCGCCGAAAATAGTACTTGCACTCTACCATTAGAACAAATATAAATTATAGTGATAACCATGTATTTTATATTATATACCATGGTTAATGCGTGCTTTTGTGCCGATGGTCCGGAGACAAGCGATGTTCGACAACCCTTCGTTGGCAGGTCTGGGATTGCTATGCACGACGGTGGCGTTCGCCGCCGTCGAACGCATCAGGCACGGCGGGCTCTCGACCGCACCTCGGCTCGATCCCGATCCAGCGCCGCTTCGGCGGGCCGCCGAAATTGCCTACGACTATGCGAGAGCGCGCAAGCTTCCGCTGGCCGCCATTGCCGAACGTAGAGGCGCTGCAGGCGACCCGGTCGCGTGGTTCGAGAACAGCCTGCTGAAGGCGGTGCCGGTTGCAGCGCAATCGGTGGCATCGGGCAGCGTTAAAGTGTTGGGCGCGCTCGCGCGGGCGAATATGCACGCGGTACCGAACGGGATCGCGAAGTCGGCCGGAGGTGAAGCCGCTTATTGTGATCCGACGGTCAGCGCAAGGGACTTCAAGGCCTATCTGCGTTGGGCGCGTTCGGTCTGGTGATTGCGCCGATACGGTGCGCCCGGACGCTTCTCAATAGACGCGCAGAATCGTCAACTGCTGGTCGCGGTAGACCGTCCGGTAGGTGCTCGCATAGAGCGATTTGGGGCCATATTCGTCTTTCCACACGAAAAGCCCGTTCGTTTCGGCCGACAGCACGATGTATTTGACGTGCGCGCCGATCAGTTGCGCGCGCTGATCCGCAAGATCGTCGATAATGAGACTGTCCACCAGACTTTGATTCATCAGCCGCGAGACCACGCCTTTCACGATCGGGCGGCCATGGCAGGTCTGTTGAAACATCGCGGCTTCGTCCTCGATGTAGCCGCTCGGCAGGTTCAGAACGCCAAATCCGTGCTCGCTGTCTTGTGCAATGACGTCCAATCCCCTCGGGCAAGTGGCGTCGGTCATTGCGAGATGCGCGGGATAGAAATCCAGCAGCAATAGGAATACTGCCGCGCAAACTGCGCCGCGGACCCACGTCCCGCCGGGCTGCTTCCACGCCAGCGTCAAGGCATGCCCGACGCCGATGCTGAGGAACATGTAGACCATCACAATCGCACGCGATGGGGTGCGCACCTGAGAGAAGAACGGAAATTTGTCGAGCAGCAGGTCCGGCATCGGTATGAAAGACGCGCCGAAAGCCTGCAACGTCGATCCGCTGGCAAGAACGCAAAAGACCGCCATGCCGCACAGCACATAGGTCAGAACCGGGTCCTTCTCGCGCCGGGCCCGCAGGCCGAGCCACAGCAGCAAAGCGAGATTGACGAGCCCCAGATAGACTGCACCCTCCAAGGGGCCAGCCCGGAACAGCGAGACGGTATTGTATCCCCACGGCGCCAGCGGATGCGTAACGGGGAAGGTGAAATAGCCGGCAAGGTCGGCGACGTAGACATTCGTGCCGTCAAAAAAGAGGTTGGAACTCCCGGATTGCAAAATCATGGGAATGACGAGCGGCGACAGCAACAACAGGGCGCCCCCCATGCATGCGAGCGGCGCGATGAGCTTCCACCCCCTCGGCCGCAGATTGTCGCGCACGCCGAGATAGATCGCGTGAAAGACAATGAAATAAGCGACGTAAAAAACGTTGTACCAGGACGACAAGGCGCTGAGCGCGTAGAAGACGCAGGCCGCGCAAAGCCACGGTACGCTTTTTCTCTCCAAGGCCTTCAAATAGGCGAAGGCGAAAAAGGGCATAAATCCGATCGACGAGACGCCGATATGGTGCATGGCATGGGCGACATGCGAAGGATTGAAGGCGAAGACGAAGCCGCCGACCAGGGCCGCCGCATTGGCTTTCACGAAATGCCGCACGAGATAGAACGCGCCGGTTCCCGCGAGCGGAAAAGACAGCAGCATGGTCAGGTTTTGCAGGAGGATCAGCGTGGCGCGATCCGTCCCCAGCAGCTTCGTCAGCGGCACCAGGACGAAGATCTGCGGATAGAAGAAGGAATGATAAAGCAGCCCCGTGCCTTCGGGAAAGCGGATCAGCTTGGTGTAGAAAAAGTGGCTAGGGTCGCTGGCAACGACCGCGTACCAGCTGTTCCAGAAGTCCTGCATATTGTCTTCGGGCGGTCCGATCAGGCTGGTGGAGAGGTGGTCCATCCAGGGCCAGAAGAACAGGCAGGTGAGAACCGCAAACGCGGCGAACACGCCGGCAAACTGCAGCGTTGCTGCAGCCGCACCCTCCGCCTTGATCGCAAATCCCCGCATCGTGCTGCGAAGCTACCCTGCCGCGCCGCACGAAGCCAAGCGGACTTGGCTGCTGCGTCGTTGTGTGCCGCCAGCGAAGTTCGCAAGCCTGGGGTGCCGCGGAGCGGAAATACGACTATGCTGTGGCTCATGTCGATGCGCCGCACCATCGCCCGTGAAGTTGCCGCCGAAGGCATCACCCTGCACAGCGGTACCCAGGTGCGCATGATGCTGGCGCCTGCGGCCCCCGGCGTCGGCGTCGTTTTCCGCCGCAGCGATCTGGACGGGGCCGAAGTTCTGGCGCGTTACGATGCCGTTTCCGAAACCAATCTCGGCACCGTTTTGGCCGCCAGGGTGGCCAAGGTCGGCGTCGTAGAGCATGTCATGGCTGCCGTTGCCGGCGCCGGGATCGACGATCTCCTCATCATTCTCGATGGTCCCGAACCGCCGATTTTGGACGGCGATGCGCTGTCCTATTTGACGTTGCTCGACAAGGCGGGGGTAAAGGATCAGACCGTGGCGCGCTCCGCCATCAAAGTGCTGAGGCGTGTCGACGTGGCCCATAAGGACGCCAGGGCGGCTCTGGTGCCGGCCGATAGCCTCTCATACGACTTCGAGATTGTGTTTCCCTCGGCCGCCATCGGGCGTCAGAGCTTTTCGTTCGCATTCTCTGCCGAGGGGTTCCGTCGCGACGTCGCGCCGGCGCGCACCTTCGGCAATCTCGCCGAATTGGAGGTCCTCAAGCAGATGGACCGCGGCCACGGCGCCTCCCTCGAGAACACGCTCGCAATCGACGGCGACAAGGTCATTAATGCCGCGCTGATGCGCTTTCCGGACGAATTCGTCCGCCATAAGATTCTGGATGCCATAGGCGACATGGCCCTGGCCGGCGCCCCGCTGATCGCCCGTTTCGAGGGGGTGCGCTCCGGCCATACGCTCAACAATGCCTTGTTGCGGGCGTTATTCGCGGACCCGGCCAATTACCGGATGGTGTCGCTTTCGTAATGGCGGCTGCCTCCGGGGACGGCCGTTTACGAGGTTGCGACGCCCCCCTGGACCATCCTTCGGCGCAAATGGCATAAGACGCTGGGCCGCCTGGGAAAAGCGGCCGGGTTCAATACGGAAGTGCTCTATGATCATCACGAATGGTTTTGCGCGCCGGTGTGTTCCGCTCGTCGTCCTGGCGCTCGCGCTTGGCGGCTGCAGCTTGTTCGGCGACTCCAAGAGCGCTGGGCCGAAGGATGCGCAATACCAGGAACGCCCGATCGACAAGATTTATTCCGATGCCTGGCGCAAGGTTCGAAACTCGGACTGGAATGGGGCCGCGCAGCAATTCGCCGAGGTCGAGCGTCAGCATCCCTATTCGATTTGGGCGCGCCGCGCCTCGCTGATGAGCGCCTTCTGCTATTACCAGGCGAACAAATACACCGACGCGATCGCCGCCGCCGATGCCTATATCTCGCTCCATCCCGGCAGCAAGGAAGTGTCCTACGCGTTTTATCTGAAAGCGATTGCGCTATACGAGCAGATCGTCGACGTCGAACGCGACCAGACCAACACCGAAGCTGCCCTGGTTGCCCTGCAGGATGTCGTGCAGCGCTTCCCCGATACGGAATATGCCCGCGACGCCACCTTGAAAATCGACCTGACACTGGACCATCTGGCCGGCAAGGAGATGGAGGTCGGCCGCTATTATCTGCACAAGGGCGATTATATCGGCGCCATCAACCGCTTTCGCGTCGTGGTCGAGCAATACCAGCGCACGACGCAGATCACCGAGGCCCTGGAGCGGCTGACCGAGGCCTATTACGCGCTCGGCGTCTACAAAGAGGCCAAGACCGCCGCCGCCGTTTTGGGCGCGAACTATCCGGGCAGTCCGTGGTATCAAGATGCCTATAATCTTCTGCAGGGTCAGAATATGAAGCCTGAGGAAGACAAGGGTTCATGGATCAGCAAGGCATTCGACAAGATTCTCTGACAAGCGCGGTGCAGGCATGCTCGCGGCGCTGACGGTTCGCGACATCGTACTGATCGAAACGGCGGCGCTGGAATTCGCCCCCGGCCTCAACGTGCTGACCGGCGAGACGGGCGCGGGCAAATCCATTCTTCTCGACGCTTTGGGGCTGGCCGCCGGCGGCCGCGGCGGCGGGCGCGCCAGCGTGCGCCCCGGCGCGACCCAGGGTTCCGCCACCGCCGTCTTCGAGCCGCCGGCGAAGCATCCTGCGCGCAGCGTGTTGGCCGATCAGTCCATCCCGGCCGATGGCGAGATCGTACTGCGCCGCAGCCTGGCGTCCGACGGGCGCACCCGCGCCTACGTCAACGACGAGCCTGTCGGCGTAGCGCTGCTGAAAGACGTCGGCGCCTCTCTCTTGGAAGTGCACGGACAAGCCGACGACCGCGGCCTGTTCGATACCGCAACGCACCGTGCCTTGCTCGACGCCTTCGGCGGGCATGAGGCGTTGGCCGGCGACGTGGCCGCGCGGTTCGCCGCTTACGATTCTGCGCGCGCCGCTGTGGAAGAGCTGCGCCGGGTGCAGGCCGCGGCCGCAGCCGACGCCGATTACATCAAACAGTCGCTCGAGGAGCTATCCGCGCTCGACCCCCAGGAAGGCGAGGAGGCCTCGCTCGCCGCCGAACGCGCGCTTTTGATGAATGCTTCGCGCATCGTCGAAGACGTCTCGGCGGCCTCCGAGCTCTTGTCCGGCGAGCGCGGTGCCGAAGCCTCGCTGGCTTCGGCACTCAAGCGTCTGTCGCGCATGAAGGAAGAGGCGCGCAAGGCCGCTGCCGCCGCCGAAGCCGCGCTCGAACAGGCTTTTGCGTTGACCGAGGAAGGGCGGCGCGAACTCGATGCCTTGCTATCGCGCCTGGAAGTCGATTCCGGCGAGTTGGAGCGCAAGGAAGAGCGGCTGTTCGCCATCCGCGCTGCGGCGCGCAAATATGCTTGCCCGCCAGACCGATTGCCGCTGGTGCTGGCCGATTTCCGAACGCGGCTGGAAGCGCTCGATCTCGGTGGCGGCAAGTTGAAGGAAGCCGAAGCCGCCGTCGCCGCCGCGCGCGCCGCCTATCTTGATGCAGGCCGCCGCTTATCCGAAGCTCGCAACGCCGCCGCCCGAAAGCTCGAGGCCGCCGTGGCGGGCGAACTGACGCCACTGAAACTCGGTCACGCGAAATTCCGCGTCGCGCTCGCGCCGCTTGACGACCCCGGTCCGCAAGGTTTGGAACGCGTGGCCTTCGAAGTCGCCACGCTGGAAGGCGCGTCCTTCGGCGCGCTGACCAAGATCGCCTCAGGCGGCGAGCTGGCGCGTTTCTCGCTCGCCATCAAAGTTTCGCTGGCGCAAAGCGGACCGCCGGCCGCGCTGGTGTTCGACGAAGTGGATCGCGGCGTCGGCGGCGCGGTGGCCGATGCCGTCGGCGTGCGCCTGCAGCGCTTGGCGCAGACCACGCAGGTTCTCCTCGTCACCCATTCGCCGCAGGTCGCCGCCCGCGCCGCGCGCCATTTCCGCATCAGCCGCAAAGGCGACAAGATGGCCGTGGAATTGCTCGACGACGAAGCGCGGCTGGAAGAAGTCGCGCGCATGTTGTCCGGCGCCGCCGTCACCGAGGAAGCGCGCGCTGCCGCCCGTCGCCTGCTGGCCGAAGCGCAAACTTCGTCGAAGAAGGCCCGCAAACGCGCATGAGCAGCACGATACCTTTCTGCCCCCGCGAAGCGGGGGAAGTGGCGAGCCGCTCTTCGCGGCGAGCCGAAGGGGGTATCGCGTGACCGATCTCTCCAAGAAACCCGTCGACAAGCTCACGCCCTCCGAAGCCAGAAAGGAACTCGACCGCCTGGCACGCGAGATCGCCGCCCACGACCGGCTCTATTACCGGGAGGACGCGCCGACGCTGCTCGATTTCGAGTATGACGAGTTGCGCAAGCGCAATGCCGCGATCGAAGCGCGCTTTCCCGATCTGATTCGCCCCGACAGCCCATCGCACCGCGTCGGCGCCAAGCCGTCCGAGAAATTCGGCAAGGTCCTCCACCGCGTGGCCATGCTTTCGCTCGACAACGCCTTCGCGGACGAAGATGTCGTCGATTTTGCCGCCCGCGTGCGTCGCTTTCTCAGCCTGAAGGAGGACGGCGAATTTGCCTTCACCGCCGAGCCCAAGATCGACGGGCTGTCCGCCTCGCTGCGCTACGAGAACGGCGTCTTTGTGCTGGGCGCCACGCGAGGCGACGGCGCGGAGGGCGAAAACATCACCGCCAATCTGCGTACGCTGAAAGACGTTCCGCTACGCCTGCACGGCAAACCGCCTGCGGTGTTGGAAGTGCGCGGCGAGGTCTACATGACGCACAAGGATTTCGCCGCGCTGAACAAGCGCCAAGAGGCGGAGGGCGAGAAGGTCTTCGCCAATCCGCGCAATTCCGCTGCCGGGTCCGTGCGCCAGCTCGATCCGGCGATCACCGCCTCCCGCCCGCTGCGTTTCTTCGCTTATGCCTGGGGCGAGGTCAGCGCGCTGCCGGCGAAAACCCAGTCCGGCATGCTGGCGGCGTTCAAGGAGTACGGTTTCCAGGTTAATCCGCTGGTACGCTGCTGCACGACGATCGCCGAACTTCTAAAATTCTATCGCGACATCGAAGGCAAGCGCGCCAAGCTCGGCTACGACATCGACGGCGTGGTCTACAAGGTCGACGACCTCGAATTGCAGAACCGCCTGGGCTTCGTGTCGCGCTCGCCGCGCTGGGCCATCGCCCACAAATTCGCGGCCGAGCAGGCCGAAACCGTCCTCGAAGGCATCGACATACAGGTCGGGCGCACCGGCAAGCTGGCGCCGGTGGCGCGGCTGAAGCCCGTCACCGTCGGCGGCGTGGTGGTGTCGAACGCCACCCTGCACAACGAGGATGAAATCGCCCGCAAGGATGTTCGCATCGGCGACACGGTTGTGGTGCAGCGCGCCGGCGACGTGATCCCTCAGATCGTGCGCGTGATCCTGGAGAAGCGGCCGAAGAGCGCCAAGCCCTATGAATTTCCCAAGAAATGCCCCGTCTGCGGCAGCCATGCCGTGCGCGAAGTAGATGAGAAGACGGGCAAGGAAGACGTCGATCGGCGCTGCACCGGCGGGCTGATCTGCGCCGCTCAGGCGGTGGAGCGGCTCAAATACTTCGTCTCGCGCGACGCCTTGGACATCGAAGGGCTGGGCGAAAAGCACATCAAAGCCTTCTACGACGACGGGTTCCTCAAGGAACCGGCCGACATTTTCCTGCTGGAGAAGAAGCACGGCAGGGAAATTATGGAGCGCGAAGGCTGGGGCGAGCAGAGTGCCAAGAAGCTGTTCGACGCCATCGATCGCCGCCGCGAAATCCCGCTCGACCGCTTCATCAATGCGCTCGGCATCCGCCATGTCGGCGAAACCACGGCCAAACTGATCGCCCGCAATTTTCATACCCTCGATGCCTTCGTAGAAGCGATGGAGAGCGATCACGCCATTGCCGATCTCATCGCCGTCGATGGAGTGGGCGAAACCGTCGCCGAGGCGATCAAGGATTTCTTCGACGAGCCGCACAACCGCGCGGTCCTCGAGCACTTGCAGAATGAACTGACGGTGACGGAAGTCGCTGCGCCCAAAGCGTCCGGCTCACCGGTTGCTGGCAAGACAGTCGTCTTCACGGGCACGCTGGTAAAGATGACTCGTCCCGAGGCCAAGGCGCGCGCGGAATCGTTAGGGGCCAAAGTCGCCAGTTCGGTCTCGAAGAAAACCGATCTCGTCGTTGCCGGCCCCGGCGCGGGCTCCAAACTCGCAGACGCCCAGAAATTCGGCGTCAAGGTGATCGACGAAGATGCGTGGCTGAAGCTGATCGGAAATTAGGAAATAGCTTCGTACGGAAAATGGTGCTTGTCATCCCCGGCGAGCATCGCGCGTAGTACGTGCGATGCGAGGGAAGGGGACCCAGGTGCTAACACCGCGCAGATTTCGATACCTGGGTTCCCTTCCCCTCGCGTTGCTCGCGCAACGCTCGGCCGGGAATGACAGCATTGATATTTCACACCCACTTTACCGCGTTCTCCGGCATTTCCACCGGCACGACGTCATAGCTCTCCAGGTTCGGCATGAAGATGCCCGCCAGTTCGCGCGTCCACACCTCCCCGCCATAGAACTTGCCCGTCATCGCACTGCGCCCGGCCGCGTCGGGAAAGCCGCGCATCCAGAAGATCGTCACGTCGTCCTCGGTCGAAGCGAACGGTCCCGCCACCTTCATGCCGATCCGTTTGCATTCGTCGAAGCACTTGCCGCGCAGCGCTTCGAGCAGCTTTGCCCGCGTCCCCGGTTTGACCTTGTAGGTCCGCATTTCGACAATCATGTGCGTCTCCTCTTATGCCGCCGTCAGGCGCAGAGCGCCTTGGCGAGAAGCGGCAAGCTCCTGTCCATCCGGTAGTCGACCGCGGAATGGTCGTCCGGAAATTCCTCGTAGACATGCAGCACGCCGAGTTCCGTCAGCCGCTTGTGCATGCGCCGCGAACCGTAGACGAGGTTGTACTGATCGACATCGCCGCAATCGATGTAGAGCGCCTTCAGCTTTTTCAGGCCCGCGCTGTGCGTTTCCACCAGTGTCAGCGGGTCCCATTTGACATAGTTGGCCCAACGCTCGGGAATGATCTCGCAGGTGTCGATCGTCACCGGCAGGCGGACGCCGAGATAGGCGCTCGTGTCGGGGTCGTAGGTCGCCGCCATCGCCAGGATCATCAGGATATGGACGTCGGAATCCTTGATTTTGGGTGCGGCAAAAAAGGCCTCGAGCCATTTCTGGACCGAATTCTCCGTCTTGGCGATGGCGCGCAACACTCTTGGAAAATCGGCATTGAACAACAGCTCAAAGCCGACATCGCCGGAATGCGATGCGGCCGCGGCCCAGAAATCGGGGTGCAGCAGCGCATGCACCATGGCGCCGTAACCGCCGGAGCTTTTGCCGAAACAGCCGCGCTTGCCGGTGCCGCCGCAGCCGAATGTCTTTTCCACGAACGGCACCGCTTCCTGCAGCAGGAAGTCGTCCCAGCGGCCCATGACCGTCGAGTTGATGTACTGGTTGCCGCCGAGCTTGGTGAAGCAATCGGGAAAGGCAACCGCGCAAGGCGCCATCGCGCCCGAAGCGATCAGCCGGTCCAGCCGCTCAGGAAGATTCTCGGTGAAGTTTTTCCAGTTGGTGTGCGCCGGGCCGCCCGCGGTGAAGCCCACGAGATCGACCAGAAGCGGCAGGCCTTTGCCGTCATGGCCGTGCGGCACATAAACATCGATAATCCGCTGTACCGGATCGCCCAGCAAATTGCCTTTCAGGGTGCTGCTTTCCAGGCGGAGACGATGAACGGCGCCTTGTGGCGGCGCGGGTTGGCGGCTTGTCATATCGGCCTTGTCGCGACTTCCAGCCAGCCCGCCGTTTCCGGATCGACCAGCGGCGTCAGCACTTCGCGCACCCGGGCGTGATAGTCGTTGAACCAGGCGCGCTCCACGGTTGTCAGCAGCGACGCCTCCACCAGATTGCGGTCGATGGGCGACAGCGTGATGGTCTCGAAGCCCATCATCTTGCGTTCGCTGCCCGGCAGGTCGGGCAACTCGGTCACCACGATCAGGTTCTCGATGCGAATGCCGTATTCGCCCGCCTTGTAATAGCCCGGCTCGTTGGAAACGATCATGCCCGGCTTTAGCGCCTGCGCGATCGGCCGTTTGGAGATGTTCTGCGGTCCTTCATGCACCGACAGATAGCTGCCGACGCCGTGGCCGGTGCCGTGGTCGTAATCGAGGCCCGCTTCCCACAGCGGCCGCCGCGCGAAAGAGTCCAGCGCCGAGCCGGTGGTGCCTTCGGGGAATGTCGCGGTCGCCAGCGCGATATGGCCTTTGAGCACGCGGGTGAAGCGGTCTTTCATTTCTGCCGTCGGCTTGCCGACGATGATCGTGCGCGTCACGTCGGTGGTGCCGTCGGGATATTGCCCGCCGGAATCGATCAGATAGATCTCGTCGCGCTTGATCGGCAGGTTGGACGAGCGCGTCACGCGATAATGCGGGCTGGCGGCATGCTCCGAGGCCGCCGAGATGGAATCGAAGGACAGGTCGCTCAGCACGCCGGTCGCCTTGCGGAATCCTTCCAGCTGTTCCGCCGCCGAGATTTCCGTCAGCTGGCCGTTCGGCGCTTCGCGCGCGAACCAGCATAGGAATTTCGACAGCGCCGCGCCGTCGCGGATATGGGCCTTGCGCGCGCCTTCCACTTCCACCGGGTTCTTGCACGCTTTGGGCAACTGGCAGGGGTCGGGCAGGCGGGTGACTTTCGCGCCGGCTTTTTCCAGCCGGTCGAAGATTGCCGAAGCGGCCGTCGCCGGGTCTACCACCACCGTCTTGCCGGCCAGGCTGTCGAGCGAGGGCGCAAATTCATTCGGCTCGCGCAGGCGCACCGAATTGCCCAGATGCTTCTCCAATTCGGGCGAGCTTTTGCGCGCGTCCATGAAAAGATCCGTCGAGCCGTCGGCGTGCAGAATCGCGAACGATAGTGCGAAGGGCGTATGGGGCACGTCGGCGCCGCGGATGTTCAGCAGCCAGCAGATTGAATCCGGCATGGTGATGACGCTGGCATCGCCGCCTTTCTTGCGCACGTCTTCGGCGATGCCCATGCGCTTGGCTTCGGCGCTCTCGCCCGCCAGCGGCAAGCCTTGCGGCACCGCTTTGGCGAGCGGTGCATCCGGCTGGCCGCTCCACACCGCATCGATCGGATTGGTCTCGCAGGCGACCAGTGAAGCTCCGACTTTCGCGGCGGCGATCTTCAAATGCTCGACGGCATGCGCCGTATGCAGCCAGGGGTCGTAGCCGATCTTCTTGCCCTTGCCGACATTATTCT
>Ga0265340_10001854_pt1 | contig 12060 bp, 6 predicted proteins | sample 4CB225metaG_FD_202082 | JGI IMG/M metagenome (GOLD analysis project Ga0265340, IMG submission 202082) | Rhizosphere microbial communities from Carex aquatilis grown in University of Washington, Seatle, WA, United States - 4-CB2-25 metaG | ecosystem: Host-associated > Plants > Roots > Rhizosphere...
ATCGATGAGCAACACCTCGCTGGCCGGTCTGCAGGCCAGCCTGGCCCAGGTGCAGAACCTTCAGGCCCAGGCCTCCAGCGGCAAACGGATCCAGGTGCCCAGCGACGACCCGGAGGCCACCGCGACCTCGATGCAGATGCGTTCGCAGCAGCTCGCGGACAACCAGTACGGACGCAATTCCGATTTCGCCAACGCTCGGCTGAGCGTCATCGACAGCTCGCTCCAGGCCATGACCGACCAGTTGCGATCCGCCCGGAACCTGGTGCTCTCCTCCCAGGACGGCGAGCGCTCGGACACCTCCCGGGCGGCCATCAGCACCCAGCTCGGCCAGATCAAGGACCAGATGACCGCGCTGTACAACAGCCAGTACCTGGGCCGGCCGGTGTTCGGCGGCACCAGCGCGGCCGGGACCACGATCGACGACAGCGGCGCCTATGTCGGTGACGGGAACCCGGTGATGGTGCAGCTCTCGGCCACCACCACGGTCCGGGTCGATGTGGACGGCGCGTCGATCGGCGCGGATACGGCGCCGGCTCTGATGGATCAGCTAGTTGCCAACGCGAACGACCCGGCCGGAAACCCGCAGAGCGATATCAGCGACCTGGACGCCGTGCTGTCCAAGGTCTCGCTGGCGCTGGGCAACGTCGGGGCGGCCGAGACCCGGGTCAGCACGACCAGCAACCTGGTCGGGGCGCACAGCGCCGACCTGGCCACCTCGATCTCACACAACGAAGAGGCGGATCTGGCCGATGTCCTGACCAAGTTCGCGTCCCAGCAGATCGCCTATCAGACGGCACTGGGTGTCGCCGCGAAGATCAATCAGACGTCGCTCCTGGACTTCCTCCGATGAGCGTTGCTTATCCCGCGCGCGAGACGCGCGGCCCAATGGATCGAGGCGAAGTGCCCACGCAGGCTGCTGTGCTGAATATGAAGGGTTTTCGGCGTCCGGTTCCGGAGCCGGCGGTCGAAGCCGGCTCCACGGACACCCCCGAGATCACTTTCGTGCGGCCGATTCCGGGTTTCGCGGAGCTGAAGCGCTTCATCCTGGTCCGGCTGAACGACGCCGACGCCGTGATCTCCGAGCTACGCAGTCTGGAGCGTCCCGAGGTCCGGTTCGTGGTCGTGGCACCCGCGGTGTTCTTCAGCGACTACGTGATCGAGCTTGACGAGGAGACCTGTGACAGCCTCGAGCTCACCTCCGCCGATGATGCGCTGATCCTGACCGTGCTCACGGTGGGGCCCGATCTCGCCTCCAGCACGGCGAACCTGCTCGCCCCGATAGTGATCAACATCCGAACCCGCGAGGCCGCCCAGGTAATTCTCAGCGGTTCGGACTGGCCGGTTCGCGCGCCGTTGGGTTGATCAATACTCACTTTCCGCTAACATCTCCTCACGGCCTGTCGTTGGTCGGAAGTGGGGGCGTGCTTTGACGTCGCCACCTTGGGGGTCCAGGGAAGGAGCCCGTTGTGCTGGTGCTGACACGCCGCGCGGGGGAGAGCATCGTGATCGGGGACGACGTGCGCGTCGTCGTCCTGGATGTCCGGGGCGACACCGTTCGTCTCGGCATTGAGGCTCCACGCAGCATTCAGGTACATCGTGCCGAGGTCTACGCCGAGGTGCAGGCGGCCAACGCGGCCGCCGCCGCGCCGGGCGCTGCCCTCGATGACATCGCCGAGCGGCTGCGCCGAATCGCCCGGCCGGCCATTCCCCGTCCGGCCGCGCCGGGCCGCCGATCGGCCAAGCCCGGCCCGCGGCCGGCGGCGCACCGGTCGCCGGATCGGCTCCCGGACCGGGCGAAGGGTTCCGCGGCGGCCCCGGGGCAGGCCGCCGACCAGCCGGAGATCGGGCCGCGGGCGGTACCGCAGCCACCGGTGCCCAGGCCCAGTCCACCGAAACCCGGCCCGCCGCTGCGCCCGGCTCCCGGGCCGGCCCGCCCGGCCCCGGTCGAGCCGATACCGAGCCAGCCGCCACCGATGGAGCCACCCGTCGAACCATCACCGGTCGAGCCGATTCCGTCTCAGCCGCCTCCGGGTCACTCCCGGCTGCGCGAAGCGCACGCTCCGGGCGTGCTTCACTCGCTGCCGGATTCCGATCTACCGGCGGATTCCGATCTACCGGGGAAGTCCGAGGCAGTCGGCGAGTCCCAGCGTGACCTGTCGGTCCTGACCGAGCGGGTTCCGGCGTCCGGCCCCGGTCCGGCCGTCAGGGTTCCGAAACCCGGCCCGATCCGGCGTCCCGGCCCACCCGCCGTCCCCTAGGGCACCTTCGGTGCCAGGTGGTCGGACTTCGGTGCAGCGGGCGTCGGCGGCCGGTCGCACAGGCCGCAGGTCCTTGGCGGAGGGCGGCCCAAACGTCGATGAGCCCCGTACGGCCGCGATCTGGCACAACGACCACACCGGCCAGCCCACCAAACGATCACTGCTGGCCTACGACCACTGGCCACCCTTGGAATTTGCCATCGAGGCGAGATACCGCTCCGAAGAGGAGATCCCGGTCCGAAAGCGAGATCCCGGTCAGAAGGGCGGAGCCTCCGACCCGATGGAATCCGTTCCGGTGGAATCGGTTCCGGTGGGATCGGTTCCGGTGGGATCCGTTCGGGTGGGATCCGTTCGGGTGGGACGGGTATCGCGGTCGAGGCGTGCATGATCGGCTCCTGGGGTGGTGCCGGCCGATGCTGACTGCTCCGAGACCGGATGCTGCCCGCCCGCGCCCGGCTGAGGATGCTGGCCCGGCTGAGGATGCTGGCCCGGCTGGGGATGCTGGCCCGGCTGAGGATGCTGGGGTCCGATACCCGGCGGGTGAATAGGCCCGATGGCCGGGGGGTGGTACTTATAGGTATGGCCGGTCGGGGACGTCGCGGTGAACGTCCCGGGCGGATCATCAAGGTTGGTGGAGGGCTCGTCATGCCAGCCTCCCTCATGCTTCAAGCGGTGCCGGCGGCGGCATCGGCAGCCGAGATTCCGCTCCCCGGTGGTCCCGTACGGGTAAGCCACTAAATGATCGATATCGCATTTGCGGGCGGCCAGGCCGCAGTGAGGGCAGTCCACATCCCGAGCCCGAACATGATCCTCCAGCGGCTTGGGCGGCCGGTACCGGGTACGCCCGTAGTCCAGCAGCGTGCCGGTCAGAGGATCGGTGACCAGCCGCCGCCAGGTCGACTCCGGATCGAAAGCAATCGCCTGGGCCAGGGCGGTGGTGATCGGCCCGTACCCCTCCAGGTGAGCACCCTCAGTGCTCAACCCCAACAGCGAGTCCAGACTGACAGTCACGTTCACATGAGCACGCGGGCACCGATGCCGGGACTGGCCCGACCCCTGAGGCGCCCGCGACGATCCACCCGCAGCCGTGCGGGAGAACGCACCCTCAGATCCCCGAGCAGGCTCACGCCCAGGTCCCCGGGCAGGCTCACGCCCAGACGGGCGGGCGGACCCGCGCTCGGACGAGCCGGAGGACTCACACTCAGACGGGCGGGAGGACCCGCCCTCAGTCGCAACCTCACTGCCAGCGGCATCGGCACCGGCGGCATGACGGGCGGCACCGTCATCACCCTCACCAGACTCGCTCCCGACACCAGGCTCAGCTTCAGAACTGCTGCCAGCAGCGGCACCCGAACCCGCAGCCGCACCCGAACCCGCAGCCGCACCCGAACCCGCAGCGGCAGCCGAACCGGGGGCCGCATCGGGGCCGGCGGCCGTGTTGGGGCTGGCGGTGCCGTGAGAATCAGTGCCAGCCTCCGAATCAGTGCTGGCGTCCGTGTCGGCGGCGGCGTCCGGACCACCGGTGGCGTCGGGCGTGGTGTGGGCGTGGGGGTTGGTGAAGAAGTCCACGAACAGATCGGCGCGTAGCTGCTCCAACGTCCGGTCGTCCCCACATTCGCGGTACTCACGGGCGGCCTCGTCCAGGATCCCCCACACGGTGAGGGCTTCGGGAGCGCCCAGGTCAGCGATGATCGTGGCCATGTCATCCCCCTGCCGGGTGTTGATCCCGACCTTGCGGTTGCGGCGGGCGTTCTGGGCGTTCTCGGCCACGAACTGCGGGTGCACCTTCTTCACCGCCTCCCGGACCCGGGACCGGAACACCGTGGCGGTCTGGTTCCCGGCGCGGCCCAGCACCTGGGCCTCCACCTCCTGCCCCTTCAACCCAGCCACCAGAGCAGCCTTCGTCGGGGACATCCCGGCCCGGATCAACCGGACCCGCTCGTACTCGACCATCGCGGTGACGTACTCCACCAGGCTCTGCGCCTTGTACTCGGTCAGCCCGCCGTCCCATAACGCGGTCAGGCTCTGGGTCAGGATCCCGGTCAAGGCGATCGCAATGTTCAGCAACTGCCGGGCCCGGTCCTCACTCAGACACAACCGGGCCCCGACCTCGGCCACGGTCAGATCCTCCCGCGACAATCCCTTCCGCGGCCTCCGGGGCTTGGAGGCAGACTTGCCGCCAGCGCCCTCGCCGTCACCGGAGAGCCCCTCGCCGGAGGGGTCATCGGGAGAGGGCTGGGGGGAACTCATCACCGGACGGGCATACAACTCCGCGACCCGACGGACCCGGACCGCGAACGCACGGGAACTGACCAGCTCAGCGGCGGCCAGGGAATCAACCAACTCAAAATCCGACAGGGTACGAGCCTGCTCGGCGGTACTCGTGTCCCCGGCGGCCAGCAGACCGATCGTGGCCGCCAGACCCGCCCGCAACCCAGCATCCCGCACCCCAGCCTCCCGACCACCAGCCTCCCGGCCACCAGCGCACGGTGCTGGTGTATCCGGTGGGGGAGGCGTACCGCCATGGTCAGTGGACATGTGTTCGAGGCTAGTAGCGGTAGGTGACAAGGTGGGGGCCCAACCAAGATCTGTGGATAAACCCGGCGTCCAACCGCCTGTGGAGGAGAAGGACCGCAAGGCGAATGCGTGCCAAGGCACAGGTGCGTCCGCCACGTCGCGCCAGATCGCGGCGGTCAGACCAGGATGCGCAGGGAAACATCTGCCGCAGATGCCTGCCGGCCTACCGCAGCCAGCGAGTCTCGCCGGTGTGCCTGGTCAGGGCGGCCATCACCGACAGCGTGATCAGTTCGGCGTCCGTGATCTTCGAGGTGATCCCGATGTCACCGGTCGCCAGGGAACACGCGGTGGCGAGCTTTCAACAGGTCATCAACGCTTCACATCGAAAGCGGTCGCGAGGGTCTCCAGGTCGGCGTCCATCCCCCAGGCCGTCGGGTTCGGTGGTTGGTCATCAACGCCGACCCTGGACATCCTTCAGCACTCACCAAACCTCACCACGCCACGCGGACCCTTGGAACTGATCATCCAGAGAGGCTCCGCCTCGGACCGCCGAGGTGGGTGGTCGGCCCGCGAGCCGAGCTCGCGACGTTTGGGCCGACCTCCGCCAAGGACCTGCGGCCTGTGCGACCGGCCGCCGCCGCCGCCCGCTGCGCCGAAGTCCGGCCGCCGAATCGACCGGTCGTGCCACTCCAAAGTGGCTTGTCAGAAACCATGTCTGCAGATGTGGAGCGGGCAAAGACCACGCTACTCCACCGTGGAAACTCAGGACAGGCGTCAGAGTCCTGGCACCGAAGGTGCCCTAGCCTTCGGTCGCCGTTCCTCGCTTGACCGCGGTGAGCAGGAGCTGGGCGACGTCCAAGACCTGTACCTCGTCCCGGGCCTTGCCTTCAGCCTGTTGCGTGGTTAGGCCGTCAGAGAGCATCACCCGGCAGAACGGGCAGCCGACGGCGATGGTGTCCGCTCCGGTGGCGACCGCTTCCTCGGTGCGGGTTGAATTGATCCGCTGACCGATCTTCTCCTCCATCCACATCCGAGCGCCGCCGGCGCCGCAGCAGAACGAGCGCGCGGAATTGCGCGGCATCTCCCTCAGGGTGAGGCCGGGCAGGGCGCCGATCAGCTCGCGCGGCGGTTCGTAGATCCCGTTGTGGCGGCCGATGTAACAGGGATCGTGGTAGGTCACCGTCGACGGAACCGCCGCTCCAGCCGCATCAGCACCGCTCAGCACAGGGCCGGTGCCCTCGATCGGGGCGATCGGGGTCAGCTTCTTGTCCCGGACCAGCCGGTTCAGCAACTGGGTGTGGTGCACGACCTCGTAGTGACCTCCGAGCTGCGGGTACTCGTTCGACAGCGTGTTGAAGCAGTGCGCACAGGAGACCACGATCTTTTTCGCCCCGGCTTCGTTCAGCACCTCGACGTTCTGCATCGCGAGCTGCTGGAACAGAAACTCGTTCCCGGAGCGGCGGGCCGAGTCGCCGGTGCAGGCCTCGCCGTCACCCAGGACGGCGAACGTGACGCCCGCGGTGTTCAGCAGTTCGGCGATCGCCCGGGTGGTCTTCTTCTGCCGATCTTCGTAGGCTCCGGCGCAACCGACCCAGAACAGGTACTCGACCTCGTCCAGGCTCTCGATGTCGGTGCCGACCTGCTTGACCTCGAACGGCAGGTCCTTGGCCCAGTCCATCCGCAACCGGGGCGACATGCCCCACGGGTTGGAGTTCTTCTCCAGGTTCTTGAACAGGCCGTTCAGCTCGTTCGGGAACGCCGACTCGATCAGCACCTGGTAGCGGCGCATGTCGACGATGTGATCGACGTGCTCGATGTCCACCGGGCACTGCTCGACACAGGCCCCACAGGTGACGCACGACCAGAGCACATCCGGGTCGATCACCCCACCCGCGTTGTTGTACGCACCGAGCGGGTCGCCGTGCGGGTCGTAGCCGGTGGCACCGATCAGTGGCCGCTGGTGTGCCTCGAGCGCCGACGCCGGGATGCTGCTTTCCGCACCCTTCTCGGCGGCCTCGCGGGCCTGCGTCGAGGCGAGCAGCCAGGGGGCCTCGGCGAACGTCTGATCCCGCAAAGCCATGATCAGCAGCTTGGGCGAGAGCGGCTTCTCGGTGTTCCAAGCCGGGCATTGCGACTGGCAGCGCCCGCATTCGGTGCAGGTGGAGAAGTCGAGCAAACCCTTCCAGGTGAAGTCCCTGACCTTTCCGACGCCGAGCGCGGCGTCCTCGTCGAGGTCGTCCAGATTCTCGAAGTCGAGGGTCTCGCCTTTCACCTGGATCGGCAGCAGGGCGCCGAGCGCCTTCGGCTCGCGCTTGCCGGCGACGTTGATCGGGGCCAGGCCGATGTGCAGGTGCTTGGAGTAGACCACGATGTCGAGGAAGGCCAGGATCACGCCCACGTTGGCCAGCAGGAAGACGGTCTCGATCACCTGGTTGGGGTCGTGCCCGAGGGGTTTGAGGGCTTTGGCCAGCAATTCGGAGGCGAAGGCCCCGCCGCCCATGAACGGGAGGTCGCCGGTGTTGTACTGCGCGGCCCGGTAAACCAGCAATGTGATCACGACCAGGCTGATCATGCCGAGGATGAGCCAAGCCGCGTCGGTGTGCGAGCCGTAGAAGCGCGAGGCCCGGTGCTCCCGGGCCGGGGCGTTGCGAATCCGGATCACGCTGAACGTGGTCAGCGCCACCAGCACCGCGACTGCGAAGAAATCCTCGAGGAAGCCGATCGCCCGCCAGTGCCCGATCACCGGGATGGCGAACTGGGCGTCGAACAGGGCGCCGTAGGCCTCGATAATGGTCAGGAACAGGATGGTGAAGCCCCAGAAGGTGAAGGCGTGGGCCGCACCGGGCACACTCCACTTCAGCAACTTGCGCTGGCCGGCGACCTCGGTGAGCTGCCCGCGCACGACCTTGCCCACGCCGACCCAGCGGCCACCCGCGGGCTGACCCGAACGCAGCAGCCTGACCAGCCAGTTCACCCGTCGTCCAGCGATCGCGAAGGCGACCAGGGTCATGGCCATGCCGATGGCGATCCGGGTGGCGATCATCTGCGCTCCTCCTGGCGATGGGGCGTCATCGTTAGCCTCGCCGCCGGGCGACGGGACTGATTCGGCTCAGTGTTCCAGCCGGACGACCCCGCGCCACTGCCTGTCAACGTGGGCTGCGTCATCCGGCCAGGTTTCCGCGCCCCAGCCTACCCATTAGTAACTTCTGCGGTCAGTGGATCTCCAGGAGCAGTCGCAGGATGCGGCCGGTGGCCCCCTCAGCCCAGGTCGACAATGGCGGCTACCGGGCCGCCGCCGTCCGGGCCCTGATGGGCCGCCGAGACCGAGACGAACACCGCCGGGTCGCCCGTGACCGTGGCGGCGACGCCACCGACGCAGGCTTTGATCTGCCGGTGCCAGTGCACGTCCGAGTCGTCGAGCATGGCGTTGCGCCGGCCCCGGACCTGCCCGTCCTGACTCACCTCGCACTTCAGGAAGACGTTGACCAGCCGTCCGTCGAGGTCGCTGGAGCGTGGCCGGTCCGGCAGATCCAGGCCCGCGCCACGGATCGCCGCCCAGATCCCGTCCGCGTCGAGGGCATCCGTCATCACCGAATGCCCGATCCGGTACCGCCCGCCCACGCCCCGGGCATTGCCGACGACGACCACCTGGGCCTGGTCGAGTTCGACCCCGGAGGAGCACGAGGCCACCGCCGAGAACAGCGAGCGGTCGTGCATCACCGCGGCGTCGTCCGGCAGTTTGATCTCACCCAGGGCGACGGCGATGCCGAGCGCCGTGGTTCCGTTGGACAGGTCCATCGATTCGTGGGTGTGCTCGGTCCAGACGCTCTGGCCCCGGCGCTTGGCGTCCTGGATGGTGTGGATGGTCAGCAGCGGAGTCTTGGTCTGCACGTAGTGCACGTCGGCGACGTCGGTGATCCCGGCCCGCTCCATCGCCACCGTGACGGCGGCCGCGACCTTTTCGATCATCGGACGCCGGCCGATGTCCTCGGGCAGCAACTTCTCGCTCATCGCGAAGCCGACCGTCAGCCGGGGCTCGGCGGTGGGATCGGCCTCGGCGGGCACGGTGGCGAAGATCGTGGCGTGCGGCGAGAGCACCCCATCGGTGCCGCCAGACCAGACGATCGGCACCGCGGCGACCTCGGCCGCCGAGCGAGAGCCCTTGGCCAGCAACACCTCGCGGAAGGCCCGGTCGGCGATGATCCGGGTGTAGTCGTTCACCCCGCCGTTGCCTTCGGTCTTGCCGATCACGGCCAGCACCCGGTCGGCCTCGATCACGCCGGAGTCGATCAGATCCTCCAGGCCGGAGGCATCGCTGACATGATTGAGCGGGATCTTGCGGACCTCAATGGGTTCGGGCAAGGCAGCCCCCTTCGGGATCGGACCGGCTTCGGCTCCTGCCAGCGTAGCCAAGGCCGTTCAGGGCTGCCGGGCTGTAGCCCGGATTCGGCCCGGCTCAGGGTGTGCCGGGCGAACCGTCCGTCCGGCGATAGATCGACGGATGGACCAGGGTCAGACCTTCCTGGATTCCATTCAGGGTCTCGGAATGTCCAACTAACAGGAAGCCGCCGGGGCGTAGCAGGGAACTGACCCGCTGCACCAGGGCCCGCTTGGTGTCCAGATCGAAGTAAATCATTACATTCCGCAGAAAGATCACCTCAAAGTACCCCAGGGCGGGCAGGGGCTCGATCAGATTGAGGCGCTCGAACTTGACCCGGGTGCTGAACACCGGATGAATGGCGAGGTACCCATCGATCTCCGCCTTTCCCCGTAGGCAGTATTTCTGTAACATTGCTCGCGGGATCTTGTCCGCCGCGTCCAGTGGATAGAGTCCGCTGCGGGCCCGCTGGACCATCCGTGACGAGATGTCGGTTCCGAACACTTCCCAATCGGTCGCGGGCAGGCAGTCGGCCAGCGTCATCGCGATCGAGTAAGCCTCCTCGCCACTGGAGCTCGCGGCGCTCCAGACGCGAACCGGGCTGCGTTCGGGACGGCGTTCGGTCATCAGCTCCCGCAGGAACCTGAAATGTTTGGGCTCCCGGAAGAAATACGTCTCGTTAGTGGTGAGAAGATCGATGGCCAATCGAATTTCGGGGTTGTTCGGGTCCTTCAGCCGGTCGATGTACTCGGTATAAGAATTGAGTCCGTGGTGTCGCAACCGCCGGGCGAGACGGCCGGTGACGAGATTCTGTTTGCCCTCCTTCATGACGATGCCGGTGCGGGTGTAGACGAAGTCGGCGATCCAGGCGAACTCCGGCCGGGTGAGGGCCGGGTGGAAGGCGCCAAGACCATCCATCGGTTCAGTCATATCGAAGCTCGGTGCGGTTGGCCCGAATTTCCCAGAGTCTCTCGTGGTCTTTAGAATTTCTCGTAGAGGGCCGCATCGAAGGAAGGCATCGAGGTGTCGCGGCGGCGAACCTGCCTCGGCACCGGCGGCGGTTGCGGCGCTGCGGTCGCGGCCGTCTCACTGGGGTGACTGCTGGGGCCGCGGGGGGTTACCCGAGGTGAACTGGTGATGGTGAAGGTGCGCATCAGTTCCTGTAGCTGGTTGCTCTGCGCGGACATCTCCTCGGCGGTAGCGGCGAGTTCCTCGCTGGAAGACGCGTTCTGCTGGGTGTTCTGGCTCATCTGAGTCATCGCGGTGTTGACCTGGGCCACGGCCAGGGACTGCTCGGCCGAGGCCGAGGCGATCTCCTGGACCAGGTCGGAGGTCCTGCGGATGCTGGGTACGATGTCGCCCAGCAGATTGCCGGCCCGCTCGGCGGTCTTGACGCTGCTGCTGGCGAGTTCGCCGATCTCCTGCGCGGCGACCTGGCTCCGCTCGGCCAGCTTGCCGACCTCGGCCGCGACCACCGCGAAACCCTTGCCGTGTTCTCCGGCCCGGGCTGCTTCAATGGTCGCGTTCAGGGCCAGCATGTTGGTCTGGAAGGCAATGTCGTCAATGATCGCGATCCTGCTGGCGATCTCCTTCATCGCGGTTACCGTCTGCTCGACCGCGGAGCCGCCTTCGACGGCGTCGGCCGCGGCCTTGCTGGCTATGCCGTCGGTCACCTTGGCGTTGGCGCTGTTCTGCTCGATGCTGGTGGTCATCTGTTCGATGCTGGCGCTCGACTCCTCCACGCTCGCCGCCTGCTCGGTGGCCGCCTGCGACATCGTTTGGGAGGCGTTGCTGATCTGCCCGGCGGCGTCGGCCAGCTGATCGGCCGTCAGGCTCACCGTGGTGAAGGGGGCAACCACGATGTCCAGGGTCTCGTTGAACCCCTCGACAATGGACCGGAAGCCGCCGTGGTGCCGGGTGGCTTCGGCCCGGACATCGAGCCGTCCCTTTGCGGCGGCCTTCGACAGCATGCCGGTGTCCGTGATCAGGGCCTTGAGATTGGTTCGGACCTGCTCGATGGTCTCGTTGATGAAGACCTTCTTGCCCGGGAGCTTATCCATCGGGGCGTCGAAGTCTCCCTCACCGAAGGCCTTGACCACGCCCATCGCCGTCCCGTTCATCGTGACATGGCCGCCGACCATATCGTTCACGCCCTGGGCCACGGCCCGGTAACCACCCTCGAAGGCCGTGGCGTCGACCCGGAGATCGATGTCCCCCTGGTCGTGCCCGGTCGACATCGTGTTCATCTCGGCCAGCAGCCTGGCCAGGGTGGCCTTCATCCCGTCCAGCGCCTTCAGCGCCTGACCACCCTCATCGGTACTGGTGATGTCCACGGCGAAGTCGAAGTCGCCGGCCGCCAGCTTGTTGGAGGCCGAGGCGAGCTGGACCAGCGGGCGAGTGATCATTCCAGTGATCCAGCGGGAGATCCCGATCAGCAGTACCAGCCCGCCGATCAGCACGAGGATCACGGTCAGCTTCACCGAGCTGATCTTCGATCCCAGGGCGGACTCCGAGATCTTCACCTGCTTGCTGAGCGCCTCCCGGGTGCCGGTGATCTTCGCTGCGATGTCGTTGGCCTTGATCACCTGAGCTTGGAGCAGGGCCCGTCCCTCCGGGTCGGCCGGGGTCATCTTCCCCAGCAGTGGCAACTTGGCTTTCACGTCATCGACCCAGGCCTGGTAATTGGTCTTGAGCTCGGCCAGCGGGGTGGCGACCACGGTGGGAAGGTTCAGGGCCTGCAGGTCTTTCCAGGCCTGGTCGATATCCGCGTTGGCGTCGGTGAAGCCCTTCGTGGCGGTGGTCGCGGCCTCGGGCGTCGTAGCCAGCAGGCCGTCGCGCTCGGCCGTCTCGATCTGGGACTGCTTGAGATCGAGTTCGCCCAGCCTCTGATCCGCGGTGGACAGCACG
>Ga0265340_10001856_pt1 | contig 12053 bp, 14 predicted proteins | sample 4CB225metaG_FD_202082 | JGI IMG/M metagenome (GOLD analysis project Ga0265340, IMG submission 202082) | Rhizosphere microbial communities from Carex aquatilis grown in University of Washington, Seatle, WA, United States - 4-CB2-25 metaG | ecosystem: Host-associated > Plants > Roots >...
AACTGACAATTATTCAAGGAAGTGACCATCTGCTCAAAGAACTTAATCCCAAAGTTTCACTTCTTGCAGAAGATCGTCTTGATGAACCCACAGTTCACTTCGCCTTTGGCGGACATATCAAAGAAGTTACCAAAGACAAAGTACTTACTGATAACGGAAAAAGCTACCCGTATGAAATTCTTATTTGGACGGGAGGAGTTGTCCCGAACGCTCTTGCACAACAAAATAATCTGCCTGTTACGCATCGAGGTGGACTAATCGTTAATAATTATTTACAGGTCAAAGGATTTGATAACATTTTTGCGGCAGGGGATATTGCCGCCTATGTCGATCCGATAACAGGAAAACCTGCGCCAAACGTCGCGCAAGTTGCTGAAGAACAGGGAGCAGTGGCAGGAGAAAATGTCGCAGGTATGATCAAGGATCAAGAAATAAAGCCATATCATTTCCGTCATTGGGGATATGTTGTACCACTCAAAGGATATTTTGCGGCATCAGAGCTTTTCGGCAATCTTCACATCAACGGATTTGCGGGCTGGATCTTGCAGCAATTAATACTTCTTCGCTATCTTTTCAGCATTATGCCATTCTGGCGCGCCCTGCAACGCTTCGATACGTTTGAGATGGAGATGGAAAAGTAAACTAAGCGGCTGACAGGACCCGCACCTCAATAATCGTTCTCAAAAAACTCTTTTATCTCTTCCACATCTTTTTTCATCCGCTCGACAAGTTCTTCAACTGAATCGAATTTTTTATTCCCACGGATTTTTCTGTATAATTTTACGGTAACTCTTCTCCCATAGATATCTCTGTCAAAATCAAAAAGATACGTTTCCAATTTCACTTCTTTTTGTTGGAATGTTTTTGCTGCTCCGATAAAAGACGCTGCTCGATATATGTAGCCGTTGAAGGAGACTGTACTCGCATAAATTCCCTCAGGAATTTTTTTACTCAGTCGAATATTTGCAGTTGGAAAACCGAGCGTTTTTCCCCGGCTTTCGCCCCGCACCACTACACCGCTGATTTTGTACAATTCATTCATAATTATTCGGAATAGTATACCAAATAATAAATGAAATAATAAATCGAAATTCTGACCTATATAACTACTCTGTGATGTACATCATCTCTTGTAACCGGTTTTATAATCCGCAGCAGTTGCACTAGTCCATAACCGATAAGATGATATACCACCATTGCCAGCAAAATTGACCAGTCAAAATAGGAATTAACAATAGTGGTTATTCCGAAAATACTGTGGAAGGGTAGCGCGAAAATATAGCTTGACGCATACACAAGCTGTGTAAATTCGTTATAGGGATTTGCGCCAAGTATCTCAAATACAAATCTAAATCCCAAAAGCACATTGATAAATCCTACAATAAACCAAACAATATTATAGGAACGGACAACTTTTTTCGTATCACTATATTCATGGGTTGTTCCATAGCCAAAATCTTCTCGATTTGCCCTAATTGTTTTCCGGTCAAAAATTATACTCATAATAAGCTTATTATGTATATAAAAAATGATATTTGTATAAAGATGGAGTAATAAGAAAGTAAGAAGGAAGCGTACATGGTATAATTTTCATAATCATATAAACTACTCAGCTATGAATGCCTTTTTTCATTTCTATCTGACGAATACTTCTTGGTTGGGAGATATTGCAACATGGGTATCGGGACTAGGTATCCTCGCAACTTTTATTATTGGTTTTGTGCAGATCAACAATGAACGCAAATTGCGTAACCAAAAAGAACGAAGAGAACAGGCCGAACATATTTCTGCATTTATTCTCAAAGAAACTCCGAGCAAGACAACCGTCGCGCTTCTCAATCTATCTTCTGAGCCGATATATGAAGCCATTGTTTCAATTGCTGTTTTTGATACGTCTTCTGCAAGTCATCCAACCGCCGGATCACGACAGTACACATCATTTTTAAGTATCGTTCCGCCAGGGAAATCTTTTACCCATGTGGATGGCAGTTATCACGGAATGTCGTTTCATCCGTCAATTGAAATTGCGTTTAAAGATGTAAAAGGCAAAAGCTGGATTCGTACAGGAAGGGGAGTACTCAAAGAAATTTCCAAATCTCCGGTAAGTTACTACAAACTCCATCATCCACTCACCTGGCGCCTGCCAGTCCACGAGACATAAAACATGCTATTTTTTAACTATTTCTAAACCTATAGTTTGACTTGCTTTTGTTTTTCACCTATAATTAATATAGAAAAAAGATTATTATTTATGATAAATCCTGACAATCCAAATTTTGACAGACGTTTTGATCGAGCTATGAGCAAAATAAATGCTCACGATAAATTTATAGAAATAGCTTCAAATTTTCGTGAAGTTTCTTATCCACCGGGACAAGCAGGCTTACAACTAGCTATTAATGATATGTTTGCCCAGCGTAATGCAATTAACATTCCAGCTATAGAACCTTATAGTATATATTCAATGGTAGCACACAGAGATCCTCTTATCCGAAATACGAGCGTTAGAACAATCTCTGCTGTGAGTGAAGGGGATTATGCCACAGCCTTTGTAGGAACTAACCGTTTACATCTATTTGCTAAAGCAAGTCAAAAAGATTTACTCGATTCTGGAGAAGCTTTTTTGTATGCATTAGATGCGCAAAGAACTGTTGCCGATAAAACTACAGATTATCTTTTAGCTACTCAACCTCATTTATCGGAACCTTTACACGAAATAAAAGAAGCTATTACAAGAGGACCTTATATATATAATCGAGATAAAGAATATAAAATTCTCAGACAGATAACGCATGACTTTGCTTATAGCGGAGCGCTGGGGAGTGATGTTAGAAATCTATTTGATCCATTTGCTTTTCAGTCTACTCAAATAGTAACAGGTTATGAATAAGTAACTAAATAAGAGTATACTAATTATTGCTATGAAACCTGATAAAAAATATCTGCGTCCACCTTTTATTCTTTCCAAAATTATAAATCCGTTGATAATACAATTTAATCTCGTTCCGATTCTGACTGTCAAAGGCAGAATCAGCGGGAACTGGATCAAGGTTCCTGTCACGCCACTTGAATATGAAAATGAAACATATCTTGTCGCGCCCCGGGGAGAAACACAATGGGCGAGAAATCTAAGAAAAAATAGTGATGGCAAACTCACTATCAAAGGCAACTCACGAAATTTCAAAGCAATTGAAATCTCGGATAAACTACAAAATGAAGTGGTGGCAGAATATCAGAAAAAAGTCCCAGCAGTAAAAAGCCAATTCACTGAGCTCCCAGACCCCAAAGATCACCCTACATTTAAACTCCAGTTCTAGATAAATAATTGTATAATAGGATTCAATGACGCAACAAGAAGCACTCAATCTTCTCATGATGGGAAAAAACGTATACCTGACAGGACAAGCAGGAAGCGGGAAAACATACATCCTAAATCTCTACATCCAGTATTTAAAAAAACACAAAGTCCCCGTAGCTGTAACTGCATCCACAGGAATTGCCGCGACGCATCTCAACGGCGGGACCATTCATTCGTGGTCTGGCATCGGCATCAAAAGTCAGTTAACATCTCATGACATTGCAAAGATTCTTGCTAATGAAACCAAACGCGCAAAATTACAATCCGCGAAAGTGCTTTTTATTGATGAAATCTCGATGTTCCATTCCTATCGGCTCGATATGGTAAATCAGATAGCCAAAGTTGCCCGTCAGGATGATCGTCCTTTTGGCGGACTCCAAGTCGTTTTGTGTGGAGATTTTTTCCAATTGCCTCCTATCAATGAACAAGGTCTTGAGAGATCAGGCTTTGCCTATAAATCCGATTCTTGGAAAGAACTTGATCTGACAATTTGTTATTTGAACGAGCAGCACCGTCAATTGGATGATTCGTTTCTCAAGATACTCAATGACATCCGTTCGCAAGAGGTAACTGAATACACCTTTGAAAAGCTCGCAACGCGACTCAATAAAGAACTCTCAGGAAATATTATTCCAACCAAACTCTACACCCACAACGCAGATGTTGATGGGATTAATAATGCTGAACTTGAGAAAATTGACAAACCCGTCCATCAATATCATATGGCAACCCAAGGAATGAAAGAACTTGTTGAGGTTCTGAAGAAAGGCTGTCTCGCGCCCGAAGAATTGTTAATTAAAGAGGGAGCCCTCGTTATATTTATCAAAAATAATCCTGCAAAAGGGTACATTAATGGAACGCTAGGGAAAGTAACAGGATTTGATACTGACGGCAACCCGATAGTACAAACCTATGATGGAAGAGAAATTATCGCAGTTCCTACAAGTTGGAAGTTTGAGGAAAATGAAAAAGCCCTTGCCGAAATCAGTCAAGTTCCTCTCCGTCTCGCCTGGGCCATTACTGTTCACAAAAGCCAAGGGATGAGTTTGGAAGCAGCCGAGATTGATCTTTCCAAATCCTTTGCGTATGGCATGGGCTACGTTGCTCTTTCCCGGGTAAAATCTTTGGAAGGTATCCGCCTTCTCGGAATAAATCCAAACGCGTTTATGGTCGATGGGGAAGTGGCAAAATTCGATGAGGAGTTAATCAAATTATCCCACGAAGCAACCCGTGAATTGCAGCTATTAGAAGAAAGTAAAATCAGGGAAATGCAAGAAGAATACCTAAAAAGTATCAAACCAAAAGATGAAGAAGCAAATCATGAGAGTGGGATAAAAGAACTGTTCACCAAGTTCTTCGGGTAAATCCTTGCCAAAACAATTTTGTAAAAATCGCACACTCAACTACCAAAACCTTCTCAAAATAGCTATACTATGGAGACAAGCCAGTTGAAATATTCATTTTATCCTTAGATATAAAGGCGCGCAATAAAATTGTACGCACTTTAGAACATTTAGAAGAATTTGGCCCAGAATTAGGATATCCTCATTTAAAAAAATTGACAGGAACTACATTATGGGAATTAAGAATCCTCGGCAGTGATAGCATCCGTATTTTATATATAACTATTTCTGGTAAAACTTTTCTTCTCTTACATGGTTTTAAAAAGAAACAACAGAAAACACCATCAAAAGAAATAACAGTTGCAGAAAAAAGGCTTACAGAATTTATTAAAAGAAAGAAACAATATTGACAAATATAGCAATATTGTGATAAATTTAGCTTATGAAAGATTGGAATATTTTAAAAAAAGAACTTTTACAAAACCCTGAACTTCGCAATAAGTATGAAGCTACTGAGTTAGAATATCAAATTGCTCATGCGGTTATTGGTGCAAGAGTAAAAATGGGCTATACACAAAAACAGTTAGCTGATAAGTTACAAACCAAACAATCTGTTATTTCAAGACTTGAAAGCGGAACGACTACACCATCTCTTTCTCTGCTTAAAAGATTGGCACAAGCACTCAACACTTCACTCAAAGTACAATTTAAATAAAACCGAATAACAATATAGCAATGGGATATCTCATTAATCTTCACTCCTAAATCTTTAATCTAATTTGCTACTCTGCTTCCTAATCCAAAAGGGATGACGTATAATCATCATATGACTCAAGGCGAATCCTTCATCAGTATTCTTTTACTAGTTATCATTTATTTCCTTTACCAAATTGCCAAACAGTTAAGTTATCTTACTGGTAGACGTCTCAAAATCTCCTTCTTTAATTGGCAAACCAACAAAATACATTTCAAACAAAAACCACCCAAAAAAGACTCTCCCGAAAAACTGCCAAACTAAAATCAACTTTCAAACTAAGGCTACATATGATATAATACTATAAGTTTCTGCCCATTTAGAATGAAAACAAGAATAAAAATCATTCTTGGGGCAGTTATTTTTTTCCTCTTTTGTGGAGTGAGTACTTTTTTTGGTTCTCCTGCAGATGCACAAGTTCAAACATTTCCAGTAGTACAAGTTGTTGATGGCCAAACAATTGTCACAGATATTCGTGGAAAAAAAGAAACCGTAAAACTTCTTGGAATCCAAACACCTAAAACAACACAATGTTTTGGAAAAGCCGCAGAGGATAAGCTCAAATCATATATTAACGACAAATCAGTAATTCTCATTAATGACAACACCAAAGGCAATCGTGATAGTTCAGGAGAACTTATTCGGTATGTCTACCTTCCAAACAGCAAAAGAACATTTGTTAATGGTGAATTAGTCAAACAAGGATACGCATATAGTGACAAGCAAGATAAAACAACTCTTCTCAATAAATTTAACTCATTCGAAGCATATGCAAAGTTACATAGTCTTGGTATTTGGGAAGCATGTCCGGCAAACACAATAGCTCCTACTATTTATGTAGCTCCAGTAGTGCAATATGTTGCTCCTACCACTTATATCGCACCAACTACGCCACCTGCTGCTCAATCTTCAAGTGGATTAAGTAATAACAATTATTATCAAAATGTCGACGGCAACGAAGTCCATTCTCCAGCAGATTCAACAAATGGTTCCGTCCCAGCTGGTGCAACTGCACAATGCAGTGATGGGACATATAGTTTCAGTCAACATCATAGTGGTACTTGCTCTGGTCATGGTGGAGTATCACAATGGTTATAGGTAATTAAAACATGAAACTTTTTCGCTACCGCAGACCTTCGATGAACACAATGCTCGGCATCACTCGCGCAAAAAGATCTTTCAACAGAGCAACCAACATCAGTACAGTTGAAAAATTTACAAAACCTTCAAGAATCAAACAAAGTTACAAACAGAGACTAGGTCTATACTCACCAACAATGCGCCTAATCCGTCAAACCTCCAAAGGCAACTTTCCGAGTTTTTTGGGTTTGTTTAAAAAGAGATAATAGCCCCCAAACTTTCAAATCGAGCCTAATAAGAGTATAATAAAGCTCATAATATGAAAACTCAAATAACACTTAAAGATTGGCAGCAAATGATTATTGAATTTCGTGATAAAAGAAATTGGAAGCAGTTTCATAATCCAAAAGATCTTGCGCTCTCTTTAAATTTAGAAGCAGCCGAAGTTCTAGAACATTTTCAATGGAAAAATAATGAAGAGCTTGAAGGGTATTTGGGAAAAAATAAAAATGCATTGGGGGACGAAATTATCGATGTTATTTATTATTGCTTACTCCTTGCTCATGAAGTAGACATTGATATTAATAAAGCATTTATTAAAAAGATGAAACTTAATGCTAAGAAATATCCTGTTAAAAAAGCAAAAGGGAAACATACCAAATATACAAAATTATAAATTATGGACTTTACACCCTCACTCTATGCAAAAGGCTTTTATAGATTTACCGGTCCACCGGAAAATTGGCTAACAGCAATTAAATACATGACATGGGGATTGGAAGCCAAATATAAAGATCGTTGGCAAGAAATTCAACCTGGAGATATTTTTGCAATCCATAGTACGGGTAAGTCTTTATACGGCAATGCACGATCAGGTATTATTGGGCTTGGAGTTGTAGGAGATGATTTTTCAATAAAGGATAATTTTTTATGGATTCACGAATTAAAAGATAAAGTAAACCGATGGCCACTTTTAGTACCTTTTTCTGAAATATATTTATTCAGCGAAATTCCATCGCCAGACACATGGCAAGCACCAAATGAAAATAATATTAGTGATACGAAACATTTGATTGATTTGCTACTAAAAAATGCGATACCGCTTAGTAGAATAAAGGGATTCCCGCAAATGGGAAGTTTTTCATCAGTATCAAAAGATGTTGCGAAACAAATTTTATCTGATAATTTACCATTGTATGTATACTCCAACAATCATATGCCATGGAAAAGTAGCATCATAAATCCAAAACCCACCAAACTTCTCAGAATAAATGATGCTTCAGAAACGATGAGATACGCAGATTCATTAAAAGTATTTAATACAATTCAAGCAAGAATGATTAACAAGACGCTTAGTCAATATACGAAAGATAACTCACTGCTTGCAAAAGCAGAAAATATCCATTCAACAATTTTACAAGAATTAATTCAATTATTTAAAAGTAAAGGCTATGATACTCGATCAAATCGCTTTGTTGATTTGTATGCATATAATGATAGCCGTTCATTTTTATTTGAAGTTAAAAGCACTGAAAATAAGAACTTTCGTTCTCAAGCAAGAAAGGGAGTTTTGCAGTTATTTGAATATGATTATTTTGACATAGCAAAATTTGTTCAGGAGAATAATTTACAATTTGACGAAAAATATAAAATTCTTGCCGTTTCTCAAGAGCCAAAAGATAAAAAATATATTGAGTTTATTAATAGTTTGAATGTCGGAGTTACTGTAGTAGAAAAAGAAAAATTAAAGCCTATTGGCGAGGATTCAGGAATTTCTAAAATTTAATATTTAAGTTAATTCATTTACCTTTGTGCTTTACCATTTAAATTATCAAAACCCCCAGAAACCATTAGGGTTAGGCGTCGGAGTAGGAGCCCAAGCTGCATTGAAAGTGTCACATTCTTCTTGTGTTGTTTGGAAGTGTTTACCATCGGGTCCGGTACAATCTATTTGTGATTCTGATGGCGACGGTGCTGATTGCTGATCAGATGCAGTTTGCACTATTTGTTCCTGATCTGTAGTATTATTAACTTCTGGAGCTTGTAAGGAAAGTTTTTGAGTGGTTGCTTTTTCAATAAAATCAGCTATAACACTTGTCGGAATAATTACACCCAAGTTTTGATAATTGCCTTCTTCAACAGCAGATGGAATACCGACCATACAACCCGTTTTAGAATTAACAGCAAGCCCTCCTGAATTTCCACTATCAACTTGTGCAGATGTCAGTATATTTCCGTTATCAGAAAAACTGCTTATTATTCCTTGTGTAATCGTTAAGTTACTCCCCCCGCTTGTAACAGGATAGCCATATATTGTTATTGGATCTCCAAGTTGCGGTGTTATCTTGCTACAAGTATTTGGTGATTGATACGCCGGAAATATCGTCGGATAAACTCCCCAAATTTTTCTATTAGAATCAACATAAGAACCAGTAACTTGAACAACAGCGATGTCATATAACTGACTCAGATTCGGAACTACTAAAGGTTGTGCTGTATAAATTTCTGTAGGAGCTCCTGTTTGAGGATCAGGTAATGATACTAAGCAAGTGCTTGCTCCTGTTATCACATGGTTGTTAGTAAGAATCAATCCATCTTTTGTCATTATAGTTCCTGATCCGCCCTCATTATTATCGCAAGCAATATTTACTACTGATTGAGCACTATTAACAGGAGACGTCGTATCATTCTTAGTTGAAATACATTCGTTGATTGCGCTGTTAAGTTCTTGTGGGGTTTTACCAGTAGAACTATATTTATTGCTTATACTTGTTAATTGAGAATCAGTATATTTATTTATCAATTTATCTGCTACGCAAGTACAATATGAAGCAGTTGCTCCTTTTGCTGGATCTGTGCATGATTTTACAAATGAAGTTTTGTAATTTGTCTTGAAATCAGTTGAATTATTTGTATAAAAAGCACCTTTAATAACTGTAATCATAAGTAACAATCCCAGGACCACAACAAATGCACTCCCTAATCCAAAATTAGACTTTTGTATTTTGTCTCCATATTTTTTACTCCAATAATAATTGATAATATTTTGTACTGGTAAGAGTGCAAAAATACTTAATTCAGCTAACATCCAATAATTACCTTGTAGTCTACCTAATGCACTGATAATTAAATATGCTGTTGCAAGCAATGTAGCTTTTAATTTTCTGCTAGCATCTACTTCTTTTAAGTCTTTAGCTATTATTTTAAAAAGCCAAAATGATGAAAAACCAGAAAAAATTGATACTAATAAAAGATTAAACCACCCATGTTTTTGATTATTTACTGCGTAAAATGATTTCCATTGTTTATAAAACCAGTAGAACTCATATATACCAAAGGTTAGAATAGAGAGAATAAAAAATTTCCATAATGATATGACATATGGATAAGGAGGATTATTCGTACTTATCGATCCATTAATTTGTAAGTCACTATTACTTGCATCTTCCACGATATGAACTGCAAGTTTTGCTCCACAATATTCGCAGTAGTTACTATTCTTTGGATTTAATTTACCACAGTTATTACAGTACATATTCTCTTTTAAAAAATACTCTATAAAAGCATTTATTTATCCTATATTATATCATTTAATGACTTATAGTCAAGGCTATTTACAAATTATACATAATATATTATAATCCTTTAGTATTTTATTGGGTGCTGGATTTTATGAATAAAATATTTTCAAATTTTACAACTGGCTTTCAGATTCCATTCCAACATGCTTTTCAAAAAAGTGAAAAACTTATAAAGCATCTCAAGATGGACACTTTCTTAGGTGGATTAATTATTGGTGCAATTTTCAGTCTAATTGTTAATATGATAACAATATATATTACGGATGAAATTGCTAAACAAAGAGCCCTTGAATCAATGGAGAACGAAATTGTAAATAATGAAATTCAAGCAGAAGAAACTATCAGTCTTGATAATAATTTAATAAAAACTGATCAAAATCCTAATATATTCTATACATATAATACTTATTCGGATAATGTTTGGAATAATCCTTTAACATTACAATATTTTGACCAATTAGAACCAAATTTACAAGAAAAAATAGTTGGTTATTACAATTACTTGTTAAAATACAATAATAATTCAGTTACTAAAATAAATAGTTTTTCACAGTCATCATATATGCAAGGATGTTATACCTTGGATTCGTTACCTTCTAAACAAATAGTAGGTTCTTGTAAAAAAAAGAACTTAGAATTATTGGAGACTGAAAGAAATATTGCTATTAGTGTATATAATAGTTCATTAAACGTATTGAAAATATTTCATCCAACTAAAGACCGATTAAATAGTTGGTACTTGAAGTTATTAATGGGAAATAAAGCATTACCTATTTTAGCTTTACCCATAAGGAAATAAATACTAAGAGAAAATTTCAAGCAGAGAGAAATAACTTTACAAAATAATTAGCAGCTAAAGTAAAGATATATGACGCAAGAGATAAAGCAAGAAAAATTTTCAGTTGAGTATCAAAAATTTGTATATGGTGCGATGTTGGCCTTTATTATAGTACTTCTTCCCGCAATCCTTTCATTACCCAAACTAGACATTTGGCTTTATCTAGCAACTGGATGTTTTGCGATAGCAGCACCGCTTTTGGCATTATCTCTCACAATGATTCATTTTAAATACAATACACCACCCGGTATCAATCATGACTGGTATACAAGGTGGAAAAAGCATCTACCAACTGTAATTAATTTGTCATTAGGGGGTGGGCTTATCGGCATCGAATTTATTTTTATTCATATTCAACCAATTATTGGTCTACTTTATCCCATATCAGCGGGTTACTGTGTCTATATTCTCTATAAATGCATACCCCTCAAATAATTAAATATTTCTCTATGCCGCCAGCATGAGGTCTTTTTTATTTTCTCCTTGATGAACTTTTTCTTCATCCCTTTCAAATTCAACAATGATAGTTTCCAGATTCTTATCTGTTTCTTCTCTATATTCCTTTTTTCTCCCGGACAGATCAAAGACGACGATAATGACTTCCGAGACGCCTCGTCGTACTTTGTCGGCTTTTTCGTACGCTACCGCAACATCTCTTTTGGAAATAGTTTTTTTCTTTTGCAGTTCACCCGCGACTGCTTTGACCTCTAGATCTTTTCCCTGGAGTTCTGCCCGTGCCGCGGCTTTTGCGGCTCTAAATGAGACACCCAAAAAATGTACTGTGATAAACTCATCCCAACTCGTTCCGTCATGTCCAAATGCGGCAGCAGCGGCGGCTCCAGCAGGAGTGAGTCTTGATGGGACGGTTGTTCCCAAGGAATTTCCATCAGGGACAATAGTTGCAGATACGATATCTCCTCCAGAGGCAACAACGTGTAACGCTTCATGGTGGGCAACATCTCCTGAAGATCCAAGGGTAATTGGATTTTTAGTGGCAGCGATATGTTGGCCATGTTCGGTCGTCTTTTGAACACTTTCGCCAGGGATTCCATACCCAAAGCGCTCCATAACACCTGCATTATAGGATTAACTTATCAAT
>Ga0265340_10001857_pt1 | contig 12050 bp, 15 predicted proteins | sample 4CB225metaG_FD_202082 | JGI IMG/M metagenome (GOLD analysis project Ga0265340, IMG submission 202082) | Rhizosphere microbial communities from Carex aquatilis grown in University of Washington, Seatle, WA, United States - 4-CB2-25 metaG | ecosystem: Host-associated > Plants > Roots >...
GACGCACCCCGACTGGAACGAAGTCCGGGTCGCCGCACTCAAAAAGCAAAAACTCCGAATAAAGGACGAATTGGAACGGCTGCGAGGCAGCGTCCACTAATCCTCTGCGACTTCAGGTCTGCTGTTCCGCCGTGCCGGGCGAGACGTCCGGTTCGCTGACCCGGTGTGGCTTGACCCACGCGAACACGATGGCGGCGAGTACGAGGCAAAGGCTCGCCGCCACAAACGACGCGCCCGGAAAATAAACCGGCGCGGACGCGCCGGTGAAATACGCAAAGAGATAGGACATCGCGACAGGCGCCACGATCGAGGTGAGGCCTGCCACGCTGGTTACCGCGCCCTGCAATTCACCTTGCTCGGTGGGACCGACCTCTTTCGACATGATCGCATTCATCGCGGGCATGATGAGACCCAAAAGCGCGAAGACGGCGATCCAGCCATAAAGCATCCAGCCTTCGCTCGAGAGCGCATAGCCCAGGAACGCGATGATACCGGCGGCGAGCCCCAGATAGACGGCTTTGACTTCGCCGATCCTGGGAATGAGCGCGCGTGTAAGCCAGCCCGATACGATCATCAAGGCGACGCCGACCGCCATCAAGGACCAGCCGACTTGTGCGGTCGTCCAATGGAATTTGAGCATGGTGTAATAGGTCCAGGTGGAGGGATTGGCGTCATGGGCGAAGCGCATCAGCACCAAGACACCGCAGAGGCCGAGCACGGTTGGAAAGCGCCTGAGCGCCATGAAGGCGCCGAGCGGATTGGCGCGCCACAGCTCGAATTTGCGCCGGTTTTCCTTGACGAGGGATTCGCGCAGCACGGCAAGGCCAAACAGCGCATTGGCAAACGCGAGCCCGGCCGCAACCAGGAAGGGCAACCGCACATTGATTTCGCCGAGAAAACCGCCGAGTACGGGCCCCACGATGAATCCGAAGCTGAACGCCGCGCCGATCAGGCCAAACGTCCCCGCGCGTTTCTCGGGCGGCGTCACGTCGGCGATATAGGCGTTGGCGGTCGTGTAGCTCGCTCCCGCTGCGCCCGACAGCGTGCGCGCCAGGAATAGCCAGCCGATCGTCGGCGCAAGACCCGTGATCAGATAATCGATGCCGATGGCAACGAGCGCCAAAATCAACACGGGCCTGCGTCCGAAGCGGTCGCTCAGATTTCCGATCAGCGGCGCGCAGAGAAATTGCATCAGCGCGTAGACGAAGGCCAGCCAGCCGCCGTAACGCGCCGCATCGCTCAAGCCCACATGGGCGAGCTGGGAAATAAACTTCGGCGCCACGGGAATGATGATCCCGAGCCCCACCATGTCGATGCAGATCGTGATGATGACGAAAGCGAGCGCGTATTTGCTGACCTGGGGCTTGTCCATCCGTCCGTTCCCGCTTGCAATGGGTAGTTTAGAGGCCATCGTGCGAAGTGGAAACCGGCTCAGCCGCGCGCCAGAATGAGGCGCGCTTCGGACTCGACATCGCTCCAGCTGCGCCCGCCGGTGAACCGGGCGGCCACCAGAATCAAGCTCGCGGAGCCGTCGTCGGCGATCAGCGGCGCCGCGAAATATTCGCCAGTCAGGAAGGGCATCTGCTTGGCATCGGCGCGGCCCAGGAAGCGAAATGGCACGCCTTGCGTCAGCGTAGTGTCTAGTGCCGCATTCCAGCGCAGCACGACCTCAGCCGGGATCGCCTGGTCCAGAAATTTTCCGGCCAGATCGCCCACGATCTGGGCGAAGGACGTGCCCACCTGAAGCACACGCCAGCGCCGCGCGCCGCCGATCGGGACGATTCGTTCGCAGAGCGCGATGTCGTTCTGGAAGGACTTGAGCATCTGCGGGTATAGATCGCGGCGCAAAGGAATCCTGCGCTGCATCGTTTGGCTGCGCCAGAGATCCAACAGGCGGCGCAGATCGGGATGGCTGAAGGCGACGGAGCCGTCGCACAGCGACGCCCAGCCGTTCGCTTTGGCCGTTTGGTTATAGCCCGCTGCACCACTGCTCATTTCAGATGCCCTTTGCGGAGGATATGGCCGTTCATGGCGGCGCAAGCAAGGGGAGTCGCTCATCGGCCGATGTTAATTTCATTTCAGCCAAGGCGCCCGACAGAGAAATTGGCTGCGGTTTTGGCCCTTATCTCGTCCAACGTCACCTGCGGGGCCAGTTCGATGAGCGTTAGGCCTGCGCCGTGCAGTGCCAGATCGAAGACACACAGATCCGTTATTACCCTATCCACACAGGCCGTTCCGGTAAGAGGCAAGGTGCAGCGGCGGAGGATTTTTGAGTCGCCGTTTTTGTTCGTATGCTCCATCACGACGATCACCCTCCTGACGCCGGCGACGAGGTCCATGGCGCCGCCGACCCCTTTCACCATCTTGCCGGGGATCATCCAGTTTGCGATGTCGCCGTTCTCGGCAACCTCCATCGCGCCCAGGATCGCCAGATCGATATGTCCGCCGCGGATCATCGCGAAACTTTCAGCCGATGAGAAGAAAGAGGATGCCGGCAGCTGCGTGACCGTCTGCTTTCCGGCGTTGATCAGGTCGGGATCGGCTTCGCCTTCATAGGGGAACGGTCCCGTACCGAGCATGCCGTTTTCGCTCTGAAGCGTAACCCGGACGCCCGCAGGAATGTAATTTGCCACTAGTGTCGGTATGCCGATGCCGAGATTGACGTAGTAGCCGTCCTTTAATTCCTTGGCCCCTCGTTCGGCCATATGTTCGCGCGTCCAAGCCATCAGATTGCTCTCCCTTCGGGGCGAGGCCGGGTCGTCAGCCGTTCGATCGGCTTCTTATAGGCTGGGCCTTGAATGATCCTGGTGACGTAGATTCCGGGCGTGTGAATGGCATCGGCATCCAACTCCCCGGGCTCGACAAGATGTTCGACTTCGGCAATCGTGACATTCCCCGCGGTCGCCATCATCGGATTAAAGTTGCGTGCGGTCTTGCGATAGATGAGATTTCCCTCTGTATCGCCCTTCCACGCCTTTACGATCGAAAGATCTGAACGCAGCCAGCTTTCGCGCACGTAGAGTTCTCCATCAAACTCCTCAACCTGTTTGCCTTCCGCAACCAAGGTACCGACGCCGGTTTTTGTGTAGAAAGCCGGAATGCCGGCGCCGCCCGCACGGATGCGTTCCGCCAGCGTTCCCTGGGGGCTGAGTTCCAGCTCGAGCGTTCCCGCCAAGTACAGCTGTTCGAAGAGTTTGTTCTCGCCGACATAGGACGAGATCATCTTCTTGATCTGACCGTTGTTGAGCAAATCCCACAGGCCCAAACCGTCGGCGCCACAATTGTTGGAGATCACGGTCAAGTTCTTGACCCCGCTCTGCCACAATGCCTGGATGAGATTTTCCGGGATGCCGCAGAGTCCAAAACCTCCGGACATGATCGTCATGCCGTCAAACAACAGACCGGACAGCGCGTCGACCGCGCTGTGTGATACCTTCACGGACATCCATGTCCTCCCTGGGCGGCTCAATTTTTGCCGCGAAGCTAGGACGCAGGCCGTGTTACGGCAAGGCGCATGGACGGGGGCCCATGCGGTTGCTAGGAAGGCGCCCCGAAAGAGTGGAGCCGATGAGCGACGGAAAGACCGCGGGCGGGCCCTTGCGCGCGCTTTACGCCTGGATGATCAAAAACGCGCAGGGTAGGCATGCACGCTGGGTGCTCGCCGCAATTGCCTTTGCGGAAGCGTCGTTCTTTCCCCTACCGCCCGATCTGATGCTGCTGCCGATGATGTTGGCGGACCGCAAGCGGGCCTTCCAGCTTGCCGCCTGGTGCACCTTGTGGTCGGTGATCGGTGGCATGCTCGGCTACGCGATCGGCGCGCTGTTCTGGGATTCGGCCGGGCTGTGGATCATCCACTTCTTCCACTTCCCGCTGGCGCAAGTGGATGCGCTGCGCCTGAAGTACACTCGGCACGCCTACCTGATTATGGTGCAGGGTCTGACGCCCATTCCCTATAAGCTGGTGACGATCGCCTCGGGACTGGCGGGCGTTCCCTTCGCGATCTTCATGGTCTACTCGGCGATCACGCGCACCTTGCGCTTCGTCGTGCTGGAGGGACTTCTGGTCTATTGGTTCGGCGAGCAGGCGCGGATCATCCTCGAAAAATACCTGGAACTGGCGCTGATCGCATTCCTCGCCTTGGTTGTGCTGGGCTTCGTGCTGCTGCATTACATCCTTAAATAGACTCGCATGAAATTCTCGTCGATCGCCGCGATCCTTTTCACCACCCTGATCTTCCTGGTCGGCAACGGATTGTTGGGCACGCTAATTCCCGTGCGCGCGCATCTCGACGGATTTTCCACGCTTGCCATCGGCGTCGTCGGCTCGGCCTATTTCGCGGGCTTCGTCTTGGGCTGCTTCACCGGACCAAGATGGCTGACGCGCGTGGGCCATATCCGCACCTTTGCAGTCTGTGCCGGCATTGCGGCGGCCGCCACGCTTGTCCAGGCCATGCTGGTCACTGTGTTCGTGTGGATATTGATGCGCGCCCTGTTCGGCTTCGCCGCTGCCAACATGTATATGGCGCTCGAAAGCTGGCTCAACGATCGCGCCGGTAACGCAACGCGCGGACGCATCTTCGCCGCCTATCTCAGCGTCAATTTCGGCGGCTTGCTGATCGGCCAGTTGCTATTTGCCACCGCCAGGCCGGAAAGCTTCGTGTTGTTCAGCCTCGCCACCATCTTCTATGCGTTGTGTCTCATTCCCGTCGGATTGACGGCACTGCCGCAGCCCGCGCCCGCGCCGGTGCCGGTCTTGCGTCCGCTGAGGCTGTTTCGCATTTCGCCGGTTGGGGTAGCCGGATGCATTGCCGTTGGGCTGGCCAACAATGCCGTGTGGACTCTGGCGCCCGTCTATGCCCAGAGCCGAGGACTTTCCAATGGCTGGATTGCGCTCTATATGTGCGCCTTCACCGTCGGCGGCACGCTGGTGCAAATTCCGCTGGGACGGTTATCGGATCATATGGATCGCCGCTACCTCATCGCGGCGACCTGCGCACTCGCTTCGGCCGCGGGCGTGGCGATCGCGCTGTTCGTCGGAAATGGGCACGCGATGATGCTGGGGTCCATCGCGCTGTTCGGCGTCTTGATGCTGCCGCTCTACGGTCTTTCGGTCGCCCACGCCAACGACCGCATCCCGCGCGAGGCCTTCGTGGAATCTTCGGCGACATTGCTCTTGATCAATTCGCTCGCGTCGGTGCTCGGGCCGACGATCGCGGCGGGCCTGATGGATGCCTACGGCGCGCGGACGCTGTTCTTCTTCACCGCTGCGGCGCATCTGGCGATGACGATCTTCACGGTTGTGCGTCTGCGCCAGAAAGAAGCGCCGGGCGAAGAGTATCGCGAGAAGTTCGAGCCCTTGCCGCATCAAGCTTCGCCCAGTTCTCTCGAACTCGATCCGCGCGGCTCCGAGGAACAGAAGGCGGCTTGACGTCGCGCAGCGCTCCGTAAGGGAAGCGGCGCAAAGATCGCGATGGCGCTTGCTTTACAGGCTTTAGGGCGACGGCTACCTTAGAATCCTTCAAAGCAATTTTTCATTCAACAATCACGGAGGGAGTACCATGAAGCATTTCGCGGTAGCAGGGGCGTGCGCGTTGTTTCTCGCGGCCGGCGCGGCGTCGGCCGATCCTTATGTCGATTACACGCCGCAGAAGGGCGTGTGGGACGTCACCGCCATCAAGGTCGATCCCAATCACATCGATGATTACCTGAAGGGATTGAAGGCCGTGTGGGTTCCGGGCGAGGAAATCGCCAAGAAGCACGGCGTGATCGATCAGTACTTCGTCATGGTCAAGGCGAACGCGACGGGCGGCGATGCCAATGTGCTGCTCGGCCAGCATTATGTCAGCTTCGCCATGATGGATCCCGACAAGAAGCGCGATGTGGCGATGCAGAAGGAAGGCGAAGCAATTTTGAGCAAGGATGCTCAGGCGACGACCGTTTCCGGATTCGATAAGTATCGCTCCTTTGTCGGCGAGGACCTGTGGGTGCCGGTGGAATTCACGAAATAAGCACCTTCCCGGCATGGCCGAGCCAACAGCGGCCATGCCGGATTTCTCTTCAGGCAATCCGCCTCCGGGGACGGACCGCGCAGCGGATTACTTCTTAAAGATGGCCGGTCATGCTAAAGATGAATTGCGGCTTGCGTTCTTGAGCGCTTGTGTGGATCACGGGGAGAACTTCCATGAAGATTCATATGATGGCTGCGGCAATGGCGCTTGCGCTTAGTAGCGTGCCGGCGGCGGCGGACTCAGCGCCGCCCAGGCCAATGACCATGGTGCCGGTGCAAAACGTGCTTTGTCCGATGCACGTTTCCGTCGTTCTGCATCCCACCATGCCCGCGCCGGGTTGGACGACCAACAACGCGCCGGTCCAGCTCTCGCTGGATTTGAAGAATCCGCCCCGCGTCGAATCGAATACGCTGATCTGCTATTACGCGATGCCCGACGGCTACAACGCCTTTGTCTATTCCCAGGCGACGGCAGGGCGGACTTGCAGCGTGATCTCGAACAATATGGGATTTGTTTGCCACAAGTGAGAGCCGGACGCGTGATGCGATCCGGCAAAGGCGGGAGGAGTGCGATGGAGTATTCCATGTTGGCGTTCGCGCTTTCTCTCGCCGCATCCGCCGCATCGCCGCAAGGCGGGCCGAGCTTCGACTGCGCCAAGGCCAAGACCGCCGTCGAGAAGATGATCTGCGCCGACCAGGAACTCTCCATGCTCGACTGGACCTCCGCGGACTATTACCGCAAGGCCGGCGAGACCATGTCCGGCGCCAAATCCTGCCTGCTCGACGATCAGCGCGCCTGGCTCGCCAAGCTGCGCAATGCCTGCAAGGACAAGGCCTGCTTGAAGCGCGTCTATCTCGACCGCCTTGCGGAACTGGTCAACGTGCAGCCGGCGCGGATGGACGGCGAGCCGATGGCGTTGCCTAGGCGCCCCTACTTCGTCGGCATCATCCCGCCGACCGACCGTCCGCCCGATTCCATGGAGAGCAATCCGGCGTCCGCGCCCGCGCTGGCGGTGACGGGAAAGCTGACGCAAGAAGAGGGCGGCTATATGCTCCACGCCTCCGGCAAGCAATACGATCTAATGAGCTGGTATTTCGATCCCCACGTGATGGATCAGACCAACGCCGCGATGGTGGAACCCAAGGCGCGTTTCACTGTGAGCGGGCGGGCGGGAAAGAACAGCGCCAGCGGGCGGACCTATTTCGAGCCGCGCCGCTGCATCTATATCCACCAACAACCGTTATAAGTCGGTCTTAGGGCTCGCTGTTCTCGTCTTCCGGCTTGTCGGAAGAATCCTCGATGATCACCGGGCCGTCCTGCGGCACTTCGGGCACGTGCGGCGTTTCGGATAACGGCTCGGGCGCAGCATCCTGCACCGGCCTCAGCTTTTCGCCCTGCTTGGCAGCGCGCTTCGCCGCCCGCTCCTTCTTCAGCGACGCGCGGCTGACCGCGAGGTCGAGCTCAAGCTGCGAGCACAGACCAAGCGTCACCGGATCGACCGCCTTGATGTTTGTGGCGTTCCAATGCGAGCGCTCGCGGATTTTCTGGATGGTCGCCTTGGTCGTGCCGATCAGCTTGATAATGTCGGCGTCAGTGAATTCGGGATGGTTGCGCAGGATCCAATAGACCGCGTCGGGCTTGTCCTGGCGCTTGGAGACCGGGGTATAGCGCGGCGCTTTCTTTTGCTTGACCACGGGCATCTTGTATTTGGGCGGTGCCATCTTGAGACGCAGCTTGTGGTTGGCTTCGGCCTCCTCGATCTGCTCGCGGCTCAGCTGGCCCGAACTCACAGGGTCCTGGCCCTTGATGCCCTTGGCGACGTCCTCGTCGGCGATGCCCTTCACTTCGAGGGGATGCAGGCCGCAGAATTCGGCGATCTGCTCGAAGGTGAGCGAGGTGTTGTCCACCAGCCAGACGGCGGTGGCCTTGGGCATCAGCGGTTTGTTTTCGGTAGCCATAAGTTTTCTCCCATGCCGGGGAAGCGTTCACCGCTCCACCCGACCTCGAACCTTGAGCTTTCGAGGAATGGAGGGGGTTTTAACGGGGAAGGGGGCGGAAGGAAAGGGAATTCCTACTGCGCCTGAGGTGAAAAACACGGCAAAATACGGGCATTGCCGGGGCTTCCGCGCCTGGCGAGACGTGGACTGGATCAGTCGCGCAAGATCTTGAGATCGCGAAAATGGCCGATCGCCCCGGGTCCCACCCAATAGGCAACGCCGCCCGTGCTGTCGCCGCGCTTCAAATCGTTGACGATCAGCGAGGGCTGCTGTGCACCGTTCACATAGAGCCGTGCTGTCACGCCGGCGATAACCACGCGCAACTTCGTCCACACGCCAGGCTGGAGATCGGCATAGGATTCATATTGGCCGGGCGTTTCACGTCTCAGCCTTTCCCATGGATAGTCCGGCGCGGAGACGTATTGCAGCGAGTGGTTTCGCCTAAGCTGGTCGTTTGCCCTTCCGTTCGTGGGACGCAGATAGAACAGCTCGAAGCCTTGCGGGCCGACAATGCGAAAGGCCAGACCGACGAAGCCTCGGGCGCCGGAATCGGCTCCGGGCGCCACCTCGCCAGCGATCTGTAGATCTATCGACCCGTCGTGAAACGAGGGCCCAGGCAAAACGACGAGAGCGGATTGAACGGAATCGTGCGAGCGCGGCCTCACCTCCAGGGACGCCAGACCCGTGAAGAAGTTCGACTTTGCCTCGGCGTTGTAGGTTTGGAGATTTGACGGCGCAGGCTCCCCACCCGCGCATACGGCGGCAATCAGGATTGCCGCGCCAAATCGCGCGACGACGGTCCTATGGTCGCGGGAACTCGTCCTAATGGGGTGCTCCCGGCAGAGTCGCCAGCCAGTTGATCAACGCGGCGGCGAGCGCGATGCGGTGATCGTTGTAACCGTGGTTGGTGTCGAAGTGCACATGGGTGACCTTCGCCCCGGGCTGAGCCTCGACGGCCGCTGAAATCGCGTCGTCGTAGTCCTGGAGCGGATCGGCGGCCGTTACCATGAGAAGCGGATGTCGTGCCAGCGCGGAGGTGTACCGGTCAAGGCCCCAGCTTCTTCCCTTTCGCTTCAACTCGTCAGCCAGTTCCGCGGCGGTGGTATTTCCGAGTACGGTCAAGCCGGTGCTGCGGCCCATGTTTGCTTCTATCGAGGCCGCTACATCCTTGAACGGCTGGTTTGTCGCGTCGCCACTCCAATCTCCGGCGGAGATGAGCGCAGCACCAAGCAAGTCTGGATCGTGTGCGGCAGTATAACCCGCAATCCAGCCGCCCATGCTGTGGCCCATGACCACGATGCGCGCGGGATCGACGGGTTGCGTGGCGGCCGTCTTGGGGTCACGCAACCAGGCGACGGCCGCTTGGGCATCTTCGAGGCAGTGGCTGAAGGTGAAATGTCCGGCGCTGCCCCAGGATCCGCGCATGCGCAGGAGCAGAACGTTCCAACCCGCGCGCCGAATCGCTTGGGCGAGGTCGAGGTTGTTCTCCGGCCCTGGAAAGCCATGGAACAGGATCACCGTGGGAAAGGGCCCCGCCCCTCCGGGAATGTACATCATGGCGTTTATCTTCACGCCGCGAGTCGGCAGCCCGAAGGCAATGAAGTGGGCTGGATGGTCCTTGTCCGGCGGCGGGTCGGTGGTGACCGCCGTAGGAATGGAATCGGCGAGCGCCGGCGCCGCCAAGACTTCCAACGCAATGAGCAGGGCGAAGATCAGGCGCACGGTGTCTCTCCGATCATCGCTCGACGTGCGACCAGCCAGACCTGGAACGAACGCATCTTACTTTAGGGAGGAGGACTGCGGCGTCACGAGTTGGTGAACTGGCCGCGCAAATTTGCACAAGCCGTTACACCGTCAGCAAGATTTTTCCGATGTGATCGCCACCCGCCATCCGCGCATGGGCCGAGCGGGCCTCGGCGAGCGGGAAAGTGGAGTCGATCACCGGCTTGATCTTGCCTGCCTCGATCAGCGGCCAGACCTGGCTGAGCAGCGCATCGCGGATCGCGCCCTTCTGGGCGAGGTTGCGTGGGCGCAGCGTGGTGGCGGCGAGCGTCAGATGTTTCCTCAACATGGGCGCGAAATTCACTGTCGCGCTGAAGCCGGACTGGAACGCGATATTGACGATGCGTCCGCCCTGAGCGGCGGCCTGGAAATTCCGCTCGATATAATCGCCGCCGACCATGTCGAGGATGACATCCACGCCCTTGCCGCCGGTTGCTTCCAATACCACCGCCACGAAGTCCTGGTTGCGGTAATTGATCGCGCGCGCGCCCAACGTCTCGCAGGCGGCGCATTTCTCAACGCTGCCCGCCGTCGCGAACAGCGTTTGGCCACGCGCGGCGCATAGTTGGATTGCCGTCGTGCCAATGCCGCTCGAGCCGCCATGGATCAGCACGCTTTCGCCGGGGCTCAGCCGTGCGGTATCGATCAGATTGGTCCAGACCGTGAAAAGCGCCTCGGGCAGGGCGGCAGCCTCAACCGGGCTCACGCCCTTCGGATGCGGCAGCGCACATTCCTGCGCGGCTGCGGCATATTCCGCATAGCCGCCGCCGGCCAGCAGCGCGCAAACCCGATCCCCGAGCTTGTGATTAATGACGCCGGGGCCAACGTCGGCGACCTCGCCCGAGACCTCCATGCCCAGCGTTAACGGCGCGCCGGGTGGCGGAGGATACATTCCCATTGCCTGCAGCAGATCGGCGCGATTAACGCCCGCCGCCGCAACCTTGATGAGAATCTCGCCAGGTCCGGCGTGGGGTTTTTCAGCCTTACCGAGCGCCAGCCCATAGCTGGGCCCAGGATTCTCAACCGCAATAGCGCTCATGGTTGACATGATCTTGCTCCTTGCAAGGGTGCGGTCTGCGGACGGAAACTATCATCGCGTTGCAAGGACCGAAACCATGGCCATCGATCCCGAAGAACTGCTGCCCCGCAAAAAGCCCGCCGGCATTACAATCGGCGAAGACCTCTCCCATATGTCGGAATTCGAGCTCTCCGAACGCATCATGGCGCTGGAGGAGGAAATCGCGCGCTCCCGCCACGCGATCGGCGCGCGCCGGGAGACGAAATCCGCAGCCGACTCGTTTTTCAAAAGGTGAATCTCGCAGTCGCAGCACGTCAATGATTAATATGAACAGCGTCAACGTTGCCTCTGCGCCACCATGGTATCGGTTTATGCGCTGTCGCATCTTGCGCAATGCGGACGAGTTGATAGCCTAACGCCACATATAATGCGGGCGGGGGAGTTCGTATGGCGTATACGCAAGTCGGCGACGAAAATCTGCATGAGCTGACGCTTCAATCGTTCACCGGATCGGCGCTTTTCCAGCACACCTTCGACGAGGGCATGTCGCTGGTGGAAGAAACAGCGCGCTATCTCGACGGGCCTGGGCGCGAAGAACAGCGCAACCTGCCGCGCAAGGCCGCCATGCTCTATGCCGGCGAAAGTATGCGCGTGACGACGCGTCTGATGCAGGCGGCGAGCTGGCTTCTAGTACAGCGCGCTGTGCATGACGGCGACATGGCGGCGGAAGACGCTTCGAGCGACCGCTACCGTTTGGGTTCGAAGGAAATCTGTTTTGGCGGCAGCGGCGAAGGCGTCGAGTTGCTGCCCAGGATGCTGCAGGACCTGCTTTCGCGCAGCGACAATCTATACCGCCGGATCGCGCGGCTGGACGAAGTGCTGTTCGACAAAGGACAGCCGCCGCCGGGTGCTCGGGGAAATATGGCGCGTCTGGAAGAGGCCTTCGGCGGAAAGTGACTAGCGACAGCTAGTTATCCCCGGCGAGGCGCACGTGCCGAGGGTCCACAGCGACAGCGTGTGGATGGGATCTAGTCCCTTCGTTACTTCACGAAATCCTTGAACTTCTTGTTGAAGCGCGTCAGCCGCCCGCCGCGGTCGATCAGCTGCTGCTGGCCGCCCGTCCACGCCGGATGGGTGGTCGAGTCGATGTCGAGCGTCAGCTTCTGGTCCGGCTCGCCCCAGGTCGTGCGCGTGCGATAGCTCGTGCCGTCGTTCAAATGGACGTTCACGAAGTGATAGTTGGGGT
>Ga0265340_10001861_pt1 | contig 12030 bp, 10 predicted proteins | sample 4CB225metaG_FD_202082 | JGI IMG/M metagenome (GOLD analysis project Ga0265340, IMG submission 202082) | Rhizosphere microbial communities from Carex aquatilis grown in University of Washington, Seatle, WA, United States - 4-CB2-25 metaG | ecosystem: Host-associated > Plants > Roots >...
GTAGTCGCTGCAGGCCCAGCATGCGGCGGGACCGGTAGGACGCGCGTTGTTGCAGGCAGTCATGCCTCGAGTCTGCTTTGGGAAAAGGTGAACGCCAAGACAACGGCCACGTCTGCGCCGTGCGGCAGCCCGATGCCGCTCGCTGGAAACGCGCTATCGACAACCCAAGTCGAAGAGATAGCTGCTTGGATTGATTCAGGGGCGCCGGATAACTAGATCCTGTTCCTCTTGTAGCAGCAGGCAGCGGCAGTGGGCCACGGTGCGTTTTCCCCGTGGCCCGCGTCAGTGCCGATAGCCCTACGACCCTTGAACTTCTAGCGTTGTCGATGCAGCACTACTGCTCTGCGATGGCTCGTAGTACGGATGTGCTTCAGCACCGCCGTCGGCTGCTTTGACCGGCATGGTTGCTTGCAGACGGTACTTGAGCATTAGCGACTGGCTTGCGCTAAGGCGCGTTAGGTAAACGATGAGTTGCTTACCGGTAACATCGTAACGTGAGATAGTCTGGTTCGCGACGTACGCGTCGAGATCCTCGGTCATTACCTGGAACCCAGGAGCAACGCCCAGCGTCAGCAGGACCATGCTCTGCACGCTTGCCGTAAGATTGTTCACGGTTACCGAAGCCGTGGCCGTGTCATTCAGTTGCAGACTGGTTTTGTCGTAGCCGATTGTGATGGCAAGTGGCTTCGATGTTTCTGCCGGTGCTGCTGCCCACGGCAAGTTGTAACCCGATACGAGGCTGTAGCTGAGCTTGCCGTCGCCGACGAAACTGAGGTCCACCGTGTGGTTACCCAACGCGGCCTTGGAGGCAAGATCCACCGTGGTCATGACATCAGACTGAGCTGCGCTGAGCGACACGGTCGTGAAAGGTTGTCCGTCCACATCCACTTCCAGTGAACCCACCGCGCCTTTTGTCTATCGTCAGCGTGCGCATGTCTACGGCTTGTCCATCATTGAGCCAATCCACGTAAACATTGGGAGAATGCGCCGTAGACGTGACATTGACGTTGATCACTTCACCCGCTTGGTAAACGGCCTTGTCCGTGCGCACGAGCACGTGCTGGGCGCCTGACTGCAGCAGCAGTGAAACAGGCGTTGTTATCGCTGAACCGTTCGTGGGCGTTACTGTCACGTTGATTGAATTCGCAGTGTCAGCGCCCGGCGTCCAGGGCAGGACGCACTGCCCATACGCGTCCGAAGTGCCGGACAAGACAAGATCAGTTCCAAGATTGATGTTGATCGCGGCACCTGGAATCGGGTTGCCTTGAGGATCGGTCACGAACGTCAATAATCGATTCTCGACGCCAGCAACCAGCTCCCCACTCTCCGGCACGACCACCACATTGACCGGTTCCGCGGCAACGGTTACCAGCTGGTCTTTGGCCACCTGCTGCCCGGCAGTATCTGCCACCGTTACATGGAAGTTGACAAGTGCATTGCCCTGCTCGAGTGGCAGCCCAATCAGCGACTTTGGGAGTGCGTAGGTGAATGTATAATGACCGGCTGCATCGGTCTTGCCCACGATACGTCCGAGGGATGTCTGATTGATATCCAGTGAGTAGACGTTGATTGTGACATCGCCGCCGGTCACGGGTTTGCCGAAGAAATAGCTGGAATCTAGCGTGCCCTGCAGGGTGTCACCCGGTGAATACCAGCTTCGATCCATCCCAATGCCAACCTGGAACTTGGGCAATGAATAGTGCGATACCTCGACCGTTTTCTGCGTTGTCTGCCCGAGCACGGTGCAGCTGAGCTTGAAAGTGCCTTGATTGAGTACGTCACCCAAACGGAAATCAGTGGCAACGATGCCGAAGGAGTCGCTCGTGATTGACTTCTTGAATATCTTGTTGCCTTTTGCATCTGCCACCTCGAACACGGCGGCTGTGCCCGTGATCGGGGTATTGCCAGCGGCGAGTGCTAGGCCGCGTAAGTGAATGACCTGACCCGGTTGGTAAATGGGCTTGTCCGAGGTCAGGAGCAGTTTGGAAGTCGGCTCCTGCACGTTGATTGAGTCGGTGACCGTCGCAAGCACGACGCCTTGTTGCGTGCCCGCAGATACGCCGTACCGACCGCTGGCGGAGGGCGTCACCGCTTGCTCGAAAACACCGAAAGCGTCGCTGGTACCCGAGTAGTTCGCAGCCGCCTGCCCGTCTTGCGTGAGCGTGAATGATACAGGCATATTAGCCAGCGGCTGACGTGTGATGGGGTCCTGCGTAATGACTCGGAACACTGCTTTCTTGCCGCTCCGAGGGGTTGATGGGCCCTCCAAGCGCAGTTCATAGGGCTTTATCGTGTAAAGTAGACTGCGCTTCACGGACAAGGTTTGAGCGGTGTCACTGATGCGCAGCACGTATTGAACGAGTGGGGGTTGCGATGTGACGCTTGCCGGCAGCGCAACGGTCGTTGACAGCGTTTGCGGTGAACCCGACGAGAGAGTGTAAGGAAGCGAAGCCTGCGCGACTGCTTTGCCCGACGCGAGTTCAAGTATCTCGACACTGATTTGTCCGGACAGGCTGCCGCTCTGCAGAGAAATCGGAACGGTTAGAGCGAGACTTCCGCTCGACACTGTTGCCTGCAGCTTGGTCTCGTCAACACTTAGGCCAACTCCGTCATTCTTATCCGGCTCACCGACGACGGTCTTGCCGCTTGGATCAGCAGGCGTGCGTTGAGTGCTGTTCGAGTCATTGGACGAACAAGCGAGTGCCAACACGATGGCCATCAAAGAGCTGGCTGGAGCCAGGCGCAGGAAGTGAGGGGTGCGACGGGTAAGGAATTCAGTGCTCATGGTGACGACTCCGAGACAGTGGCCAAGTGTGCCAAGTGCCCGCCAGCCTTGTCGCAATTGGCGTTCCATGCGCTTAGCCCGCTGCCGCTGCGATAATGGCCTGTGCCACGGCCACCTAGTTGGCACAACTAGGGGCCTCGTGTGCCATACCCGGCCCCCGCGAGTAACGAGCATAGGAGCCGCGCTACAGTCTCGAATGACGCCTGGGTTACGGTTATTGTAAGTGGCTTGCGTTGGGCAAGGCCACTTTGCGGAACGTCTGCCAGATGAGCAGATCGTAACCGATCTTGAGCCCTCCGCAGATGAAGAATGGAAGGGCGGCAAACGCGGCACTGGCAAAGAGCGGCCCGGCTATTAACGGCGAGAGCGCTGCCCCGACCGTCCGCGCAATGCCGGTCAACCCCGCAGCTGCTGAGCGCTCCGTCGGAGTCACCAGCGCCATCGTGTAGGCTTGTCGCGTGGGAACGTCCATCTGTGAGATGCTGAAGCGCAGCAGCAGCATCATGATCGCCAGTGGCAAGTTGGGCATCAGCGGCACCAGCAGCAGCAGCATGTTCGAAGGTATGTGCGTCACCACCATGGTCGCAAGTAGACCGATCTTCGATGCAATCCACGTGGCGGAGAGCGCTGAGATGCCGGCAAGCACATTGGCACCGAAAAAGATGCCACCCAGCGTTGCTGGCGCGACACCGAAGCGACTGTGAAACCAGTAGGCAACGAATGCCTGCACCACAAAGCCGCCAGCGAAGGCGTCGATCGTGAACAAGCCAGCGAGCTTGAAGACATTCTTGCGTGACTCTTTCAGCCCGAGGCTTGCCTGCAGCCAGCTAGCCTTGCCTGTTATGCGCTTGCTGACCGGTGCTTCAGCGGCCGATGTCAAACAAGAGAACAAGACGACCATGGCTGCGCCGACGATCGCATAGCCGAAGACCACTGCCCGATAGCTGGCCAACTCTTGGTAGCCGTGCAGTTGCATGGCCTGCACGAGACCGCCACCGACCAACGCCCCGAGCGCCGTCGCAAATGAGCCCACTAGGTTGTACCAAGCAAATACCCTCGTCCTGCGCTCTGAGGATATTTCCTCGGAGAGGGCGGCCTGTTCGATGGCAAGAAAAGGACCGACCTCATTGCCGCTCGGGCTGATGACACCGATTGTCGCTGCGAGCAACAAGAGCCAGAATGACCTCGTTACGGCAAAGAGCAAGCCCGCGAATATCATTAGCCCGGCGCCGAGGATCAGCATGCGCTTGCGGCCGATGCGATCGGCTCTGGTCGTGATCCAGAGTGATATAACCGTGTCGCCCACCAGGGTAAGCGTCAGCAGTAGACCGATCTGGCTCTCGGTTAGCCCTGCTGCGGCGAGGTAGAGTGCGAGTATGACTGAAAGGGATCCATAAGCGAACAACCGCAGGATACGAGTGGCGAAGAGCAGGCGGATGTCGGAGGTAATCACGGCTGGGTTGGTCGCCATCCGGTCTCGTTGTTCGACGTCCTTCATGATTTCCGAATTACGATAACTGCAGTTGGCGGTCGAAAGTGAGTAAAACTTAGCTCTCTTGGCTCCGCCGCTCGCATATCAGGTGCGTCGGCGGGGAGTTTTGGCCTGTTGCTCGACGTGCAATCCTCACCTGGCCAACGTCTACACTAATTGCTCGATCGGAAAGACTCACCGGGCGCCCCGGTGAGCGCTCCGCGTGGCTGTATTTGCTCGGCAGCGTGCCCGGTTACCCGTGGGCGCGACGCGCGAGACGCTCCAGGCCGCTGAATGGGCGCTGCGAGCGGCGCGTGATGAGCACCGGAGCGTCCGGTGACACCTGTAGGTAAGCTGCAATGTAAACCCGGGCGCCCGATAAGTGTTGCGCTTCGTCAGCGCCCTCCTCTTGCCCCAAAAGTCAGTTCAGCGGCAGAGCTCAGCAATCTGAGCTAACATTGGCACATGGGTTTCAACGCGTTGCATTCAGGGTGTGCCGCTGGTTTGCCAATGGCTTGGGCGGTGTTTGTTGCTGCTTGGCTCGCAACTCCGACGCCGATCGCGCATGCTGCCACCATTGAATGGAAGGGGCACACTTGGCAGCTCACGTCAGGAGGTATGGCAGGCAACTGCCAGGGAGACCCCAAGAACGTCACGCTCGACTCGAATGACTACCTTCACCTCAAGATCTCTCACGACTCAGGGACATGGTCAGCAGCTGAGCTCTTTACGACCGATCGGCTCGGCTTTGGTACCTACCAATGGCAGGTTGATGGACCGATCGATACGTTCGATCCCAATGTGGTGCTCGGGTTCTATCCCTACGGGCCACAGGCGGGCATTGGCAGCGACGGAACCAATGAGATCGACATTGAATACTCGCGCTGGGGGTTTGCGACCGGAGCCAACGGGGATTGGACGGACTATCCTGCGTCAGGAAGCACCAAGGGAGAGTTGAGTTACACCTTCTCACTCAACGGATCCACGCTCTCGACATCGCGTTTCGTGTGGTCCAAATCGAGCATTACTGACTTTCTCTTCTCCGGGTTGGTCGACGTTTCGACAACGACGGGTGCAATGAAGACTTGGACGTATCAACCACAGAACTCGACGACGAACATTCCGCAGCAAGCGTTGCCACTCGGAATGAACCTCTGGTGCTACGACGCGCCGCCCTCCGACGGCACTCCGGTTGAAGTGGTGATTCGTGACTTCGTGTTTGTGGCGGAAAATAGCGGCACGGGGGGCGCCGGTACCGGCGGCGCTGCAGCCAACGGGGGGGGCTCGAGCGCTGGCAGCGCGGGTCGCGGCGGTGCCGGCGGCGCTGCAACCAACGGGGGGGGCTCGAGCGCTGGCAGCGCGGGTCGCGGCGGCGCTGGTGGTGTAAACAATGGAGGCAGCCAGAGCGGTGGCGCTGCGTCGAATACAGGTGGTGCGTCGAGCAGTAGTGTAGGGGGTGTGACGCATGCTAACGGAGGCAGTTCGCTCGGCAGCACGGCAAGCTCTCCCACTGGCGGAACCACCGCCAGTGCCGTCGGTGGCGCCTCTGCACAAACCGGTGGGTTTACGCAGCAAGCCGCAGGGCAGTCCGCTGGCGGCAACCTAGGAACAGCAGGCATTGCATCGAGTGCCGGAGCAACCGGAACAGCACTCGCGAGCGCTGGCGGATCGAGCGGCGGAACACTCGGAGCCGGCGGAACACTCGGAGTCGGCGGTACTGCGGTAAATGTTAGCGCTACAACTATGGGGGCCGCCCCGTCTTCTTCCTCTTCGCCCAATAGTGCTAACGCGTCAGCGGGTTGTGGCTGCCGGTTTGCCGGGCGAGACAGTCAGGGTTCACGAGCGTTCGCTTTGATCGCGGCTGCAGCCTGCATGTTGCGTCTCAGGCGGCGCGCAATGGCGTCCTCAAAGCGCTGAACCATCCGCACGTCTCCCTCACCTACTTGGAAGAATATCCAAGTACGGAACGCGCCGCGAACCGCACGAGCAACACGCGCTGACACCCGTGCCCCCCTGTGATGCAGAGGTCGAGCTGCCCCATCAAAGTCTGCTCCAGTTTGACTGCGACTGCTGCCCGCGGCCTCTAATTCTCACTACTCACTTTGAGCGGCTAGCTCAGGGTTGGCGCAACAGCGAAAGCCTTCAGAGTAGTAGTACGTGTTCTCGTCGTGGCTCACAGTCACGCCGCGGCACCGATTGCGCGCCCCGCTGATCCAGTGGCCACCCTTGAACGCAGAATTGTAGGGTTTGCCGTCGAGCGTCACGTTGACGGCCCACTCATCGACGTTGCCGGTCATGTCCATTACGCCGTAGGGTGACTTGCACCTGGGCATAGAACCCGAAGCCACCCGTTTGGAGAGGCGCTCAACCTCGGCTTGGATCTGGCTTGCGCTTGCCGTGTGGCTACCGAGGATGCCGTCATTGGGCTGCATCCACAGATGGTCGATATTGCAGGCGGTGCGGTCCCGCGCCCACCCGTAGGGATACGGACGTCGATCGGGTCCTTCGCAGGCCAGTGTCCATTCGTCATCCCCGCAGAGGCGCTTCATTTGCACTTCGCAGAGCCGCTTGGCTTCGTACCAACTCACCATTACTGAAGGCATGGCCCCGGCTTGATTCGGGTACTCGAACTGATCGATGCAGAAGTGTTTGGGTTCCTCCTTTTCCAGACACTGCGCATATCCCGGCAAGTATCCATCGCAGTAGTAGGGTTCGGGCTCGTCTGTCTCCTCCTGCGTGTGTGTGCGCCCCCCTTTTACGCACCGATGCATCAAGTCAGTGCAGTAAAGGCCCTTGACTTGCAACATACCCTTCTTACAGGTCAAGGGTGGCGAGACATCCGGTGTGGGCCATGTACTGGATGAGGGTGACGGCGCAGCAACCACAGCGTCAGTCAGGCTTGCGACGATAGCGCCCGGGGTCATCGGCGCTCTCGTCGCCGGTGCGGAATTGACGGCCGCTGCACTTGCTTGTTGGGGCGCTTGCGTGGAGGCGTCGGGCTCTGCCATACAGGCTTGGTTCAGATCCGGACCCGAGTCACTGAGGGCACACGACGCGCTCAGGGCGAGTCCGGCAAGGCATGGCGGTAATAGCGTCGCGTTCCAGAACGCACGCTGCAAACGGCCGTTCATCGACCAAACCTCAATAACCGGCGCGAGTTTACAATCACCAGAACCACGCCCGCAAGGAACGACGCGACTCCAAGTGCGGTCAATAGCTCCTCGACGTTCCTGTGTACGATGAGCACCAAGACAGGCGACTCCTTCAAGCTCAATAGCGCAGTCTCACCCGTCCATTCTGGGTCGAGTGGAAGCAGAACGCGTTGGCTACCGATTGAAACGTCTGCCTTGGGTGTTGCCTGAGCAGACTCTGGGCCAGGGTTTTGAACGCCGTGCAATATGAGTGTATCAGCGCCTGAAAGCACGGGGACGTTGGGCACGAGTTCGACCCGATCGTGTCCATGACGCAAGACCACTCCGTAAGTCTCGATATCTGCTTGATCCAGCGCCAAACGGTAAGAGCCCGACTCGGACGCCCACGGTTGACCCCGTCGGACCCGGAGTTGCTCGGAGGTGGTCCCCTCTTTTCTCTCCAGCCACGCCACGACGGGTCTCCGGTGTTTGCGTCTGCGGCTACCTGCTTCGACACGCAGCGCTCGATAAGACTCACCGTGAACTTCAGTGGGGTTTGCGGAGATAACGAACCGCTCCTCGGAAGGGAGGATCTCGAACCAAAGATAGTAACCAACCGTGAGGGCCACGCCGAGCTGGGGGAGAACCAAGGCGAGACGCAGAACACGACGACCTGACTTAGCTGTAACAACGCGGCCGAGTTCAATCGCGCCATGCGCACACCAAACGAACACCGCCGTTAGTGGTGCAATCACCCAGAGCGGGCGCCAGTACAGAGCCAACCAATAGGGTCCGAAGTGAGAATGGCTGAAATCCGGAATTATTTTTGAAAGAAATTCGCCTGCGCCGCACAGAGCCGCAATTACGAGAGCGCTTGCTATTCCAACGCCCGGATGAGTCAGCTTCCTGTAGGTACTTAGTAGCACCTTTCTTAGCATCATCAGGGCATTCATGGGTCCGATACCGACGTACCAATTTGCCACAAAGCGAGCTTTCGCGCATCTTTGCTGCTGACTGCGGCTGCCGCAGTTGACTGCGGCTGCCGCAGTTGACTGCCGCTGCAGGTGGCGCTGTCGCCGCAGGAACGCCTGTTTTGCGTGGGGTTCCCACTCCGCCGGCGCAGCGCTGAATCACTACGTTTTCTGAATTAGCATTGACAGGAACCCGAGCGCGACGCTTCAATGTCGCCAATGGTTGCCACCTCGTCCAAAGGACTCTCCCCGAAAACTCGTTGGGTGTTGTTAGCCGTGGTCGCGGCAGCGCTCCTTGGCCCACTTGCCGTGCTTCTGCACAAACGCGCTCCTGTTCCCAGCCATGGGGAGCCCGTGCAGGCTTGCGCCACACTGGCTTCATCAAAGACTGCAACATTCCAAGAGCTCATCAATTGCAGTCAACTGCTGATTGACCAGCATCATGAAATGCAGAGTCTGCCTTTGTTGGAACGGGCTGCGGAGATGCAGCCGCAGAGTGCCCTCGTGCACAATAATATGTGCGTAGCGTATGGCTTGTTGCTCGACCGTGATCGAGCCGTGCAAGAGTGCTCGACCGCGACTGCGCTCGATCCCAAGTTCGAGCTGGCGCGCAACAACCTGCGTTGGGTCTCACAGATCGGCGCTGGCGGCGCTGAGTGATTGATACGACGCCGAGCCGGTGCGCAAAAGGGCCGCATCCCGCGTGGGGGGCCGTGATTCTGGCGCTCTACGTAGTGGCAATGGCGGTCGCTCTTGTGCAGGGCGCTTACCAGCCGCTGTTTCTGGGGTTGGGTTTTCGCGGCGGGCAGGGGATAGATTTCTATTGCGTGCCCAAGGCCTTCATCAACTTGTGGCACGGCAAGAGTGCGTTCGACACCTGGTTGCCGCCCCTGTACGGTCCGCATGCCACGTGGTTCGTGCTTCACCCCGCGGTGGCGGTCGTGGTGGGTGGATCCCTGGCGTGGTTGCCACCTTATGGGGCTTATGGGGTTTTTGCGGCACTCTCCCTGGGACTGCTCATTCTGAGTGCAACGCTGGTGGCGGCGCATGCAACGACGGCGTGGCAGCGCATGCTGATTTACGGCGCGCTCATCACCTCACCCATTACCTATTGGTTTCTTTTCGTGGGCAATGTTCATGGGCTAGTGGTGCTGGCGTCGGCGCTACTGTTCGTGGGCTTTCACGAGATGCGCGCTAATGCGCGGCGCCCGGCGTTGGGGATGGCTCCGACAATCAAGATTGGTTGCGGCCTCTTGCTATCGCTACTGACGAAGCCCTTACTCGTACTAATCGCGCCTGCATTGCTGATCGTGCCAAGAACCCGACGCGTGACATTGTGGGCGCTTGCCGCTTACGCTGCGGTTTCTGCCGCTTTCATGTGGGTACCCTGGCTCAACCCACAGGGCGTGGGCACTGCACGGCTGATTGAGCTGGCTGTTTCACCCAGTTGGGTCAAAGCCCACCTAAACATCTACTTGAATCACTTCGTGCTCGTGCCTGAGATGCGTGACAACGCCATGCACTGGCTGCACATGGTTGCCCAATCTGGCAACCAATGGGACCACGCTCAGATCTTCTCGTTGCCCGTCATGTTAAATGGGATCGTGGGGCGTCTGCCTTCTCTGCAGTGGTTTGCGCTGCTGCCCGTGGGGCTTTCGCTCTTGCTCGTGCGCCGAAACCCGGACGCGCAAGCCAGAGGACTTATTTGGCTGTTGGTCTTGGCGCTTGCCACGCATTTTCTTGCCTATGCCATTGCGTGGGAATACCAATACATTCAACTGCAATTGGTTGCTGCAGTCTTCCTGTGCTTTGCCGGGCAGGGGTGGCGCCGAACAATAACGCTTGCGGCGCTTGCGTTGCTGTACCTACCGACTCCGTATTGTCTGTGGGCAACGGATGCGCTCAACGCAACGAGCCTGTTACTCATGCGTGCAACGCGCGTCGTGCCCGCACTCGTGGTTGCGGCGGTCGCATTCGATGGGTTCATCCGTGACGGTCAAGAACTCCGGCTGACAAATTGATGCAGCCCTTCCGTGCTGCCGGGAAAGGGGCACACCAACTATGCGCGTAGTTTGCGTCATTGAGTTGAATCCTCATCGACGCAGTTGTGAACTCAGTCACTTCATAGCAGGGCTGGGTGTCTGTGGCCGGAATCACCGCAGGCGCTGTGTACCGCATGATCGATTGAGGCCCCAGCTGCGACTGCAACTGGGGCCTCCGATTGTTGGCTTACGGTGTCGATTACTTGTCGTACCAGGTCAAAGTCGCGTTGGGCGCGCTTGACGTGTTTATCCACGCGGCATTCGTCTGGTATTGCGTAGTGCCAGTAACTGTGCCAGCAGCGGCGAATAGCTGTGTCGTGAAGTTCGAGTTCGAGATGCTAAGGGAATCCACCAACACCACTGCCGGACTAGCCGTACCCGCTGTTGCCCCTATCACCTGGATCAAGACCCATGTGGGATAGCCCGCCGCTGTGAACAGAGCTGCCGCGGACGCATCGCAGGTGCTCAGGTCAAGCGTTACGTCTACGGCGCCAGTGCCGCTGATTGCCGACAGCGAGTTGTAATTTCCAAAGCAACCGGTATAAGGTGAGGTGCTTTGCTGGATGCCGAGCTGCAGGTTACCACTGGTTGCGCCGAGAACGATAACGTGCGCAGTGATTACCGACGAGGGCGTTACATTGCTGACGCTAAAACTCGCGGGACTATCGTAAACGACGTTCACGGCTTGATTCAGTGCCGTAAACGACGCCGCGATCTGCGCACAGCCCGAGCAGGTCGGTGCTGCAGCTACGGATCCTGGATCCTTGCAGAGGTAACTGGGGGCCTTGACGATCTCAGCGGCATCGAGTGTTCCGTTGCCGTTAGCGTCGATTCCAGTATCGACCCTGATGCCACCATAGGGACAGCCGCCATCGGCGTACAGGCCCAGTTGGGTGGTCTTGACGAGCGATTGGGCACCAGTTGCACCGGTTGCGCCAGTGGCACCGGTTGCCCCGGTTGCGCCAGTGGCTCCGGTTGCGCCCGTAGCACCAGTGGCACCCGCAGCGCCGGTCGCACCCGTTGCACCGGCGGCTCCGGTTGCACCCGTCGCGCCCGCGGCTCCTACGTCGCCCGTGGCTCCTTTGAGACCGTCAGCGCCGGTGGCTCCGTCGAGGCCGTCCGTGCCCGGTTCACCCGTGGGGCCCTCAAGGCCGGTTTGGCCAGTTGCACCCTGCGCGCCATTCTGACCGTTGAGTCCAGCAGCGCCCGTAGCGCCTGTGGCACCCGCGGGGCCGGTAGCCCCGGCAGCGCCCGTGGCACCCGTCGCGCCTTTCGCTCCTGTGTCGCCCGTCGCGCCTTTCGCTCCTGCGTCGCCCGTTGCACCAACAACGGATGTCGTTGTGCCGTCAGGGCATACGAGGGTCGAAACGCCATTCTTCGTCGTTAGAGTGCAGGAACTGCCATTCTGACCGTCACTTCCCGAACATCCGATAATAGACAAAGAAACAAGTCCAAGTGCTGTGATACAAATTTTACGCATTTTGCCTCCTACGAGCCGTCAAACAGCCCTGACGTTTGTGTGCGGCGGCTCAAGAGCGAACCCAGTCCGAGTACCCATATGTCCGCCTCGCGAACCCGAACGGTATTACTCGTCGGAGGCTTAGAGCAAACAAATAACGCAGTTCAAGCA
>Ga0265340_10001862_pt1 | contig 12028 bp, 9 predicted proteins | sample 4CB225metaG_FD_202082 | JGI IMG/M metagenome (GOLD analysis project Ga0265340, IMG submission 202082) | Rhizosphere microbial communities from Carex aquatilis grown in University of Washington, Seatle, WA, United States - 4-CB2-25 metaG | ecosystem: Host-associated > Plants > Roots > Rhizosphere...
GGCTGGTGGCTGCCACCAGCACTACCTACCCGGCAGGGCCGCCGCCCGCACCTGATCCTCACGATGGCCGAATCCACCTACCACGGTGAAGACAACCAGCCCTGCGACCTGACCGGCAGCGGACCCATCAGCGCCGACCACGCACGCCGGATCGCCGAAACAGCCGACACCATCACCCACGTCGTAATTCCCACCGGGGACCACCCGTGCGAAGCCCACCCACCCCAACAACCCACCCCAAGCGCCAGCCCGGCTTCGGGACTGGGACCGAACCCTGAAGGCGATCCCCGTGACGGTCAGACTGATCGTCGTGACGGTCAGGGCGATCGTCGTGACGGTCAGGGCGATCGTCGTGACGGTGAGGGTGATCGTCGTGAAGACGATGAGGGGGATGAGGGGTGCACCGGTGACGGTGGCGCGCCCCGACCCGATGACGATGATCCACCACCGGGTGGCGCTGGGGGTGCTTGTGGTCCCGGGGGTGCTTGTGCCGCACCCGGTACCTTCGGTCCTGCCTCAGATCCGGAGGCCGGGTCGAGTACCCCTGCGCCCCCACCGGGCCAGTCGCCCCGGTCACGATCAACTCGGGGCGAAAGCGATCCGGGCGAAAGCGATCCGGGCGAAGGTGAGGGTGATCGGGGCGAAGGTGATCGGGGGGAAGGTGAGGCGCGTCCTTCCTTCGGCGCGTCTGCGGCCGGGCCGGGGGACACGGGCCCCTCATCCCCGCCCGGTGAACGGGTGCTCGGCGGTCGGGTGTTGGGTGGCCGGATGCCCGGTGGTCGGGTGTGGTCGCTGGGTGGGCACGGGCCCGGCCAGCAAGCCTCCTGCCGGAACGGGGACCGCCCCTACGAGCCCTCGCAGGCGTTGCGGGATATGGTGATCGGGTTGCACCGCACCTGCCGGTTCCCCGGCTGCCGCCGCCGGGCCGAGTCCTGCGATTTAGATCATGTGATTCCCTTTGCGGGGGGCGGAAGTACGTGCTTGTGCAATCTGTCTCCGTTGTGTCGGTATCATCATTTGGTGAAAACCCATGCGGGGTGGGTTGTTCGGTTTACTGGTCCGGACGAACCTTATCCGGCGGGTGCTTTGGAGTGGATCAGCCGTTGCGGGCAGACGCAAATTACCCTGCCACCGGTGCTGCCCGGCAGCAACGGCTGGACCCTGCCATTCAGTTCTCCGGCCACTAGTCCCTCGACTGAGCCAGGGTGGTCCGGCGCCGCGGGCAATGGCACCTACCGTGATCTTTTCGACGAGATCCTCGATCCGGCTGACGCTACTCCCGGGCAACGCCGCAGCATCCGGGATCGCCGCTGGAACCCTCAGCCCACCCCGCCGCCGGCGGCAGAGGTTTTCGACAGCGGCGACCCACCGTTCTAACGTTCCCCCGCCCCGAAATACTCAGATGATCCACTGCGGACCCGCTACCGCCCACGGCTCACCAGCACAAACCCATAGAGACTTATTCAATGAATCTCCTGCGGTGGATACTAGCTTCACCCGAGTACCGCCATTCGCACCGCCCGCTCGAGGGCCTGGTGCGGCGTTTCGGTGGTATGCAGATCGATCGCCTCGGGCCAGGGCTCGAAACCACGCTCCATCGGCGCATCGATCACGCCGGCTGGGGCGCAGCAGCGCAGTTCGGCCACTGTGGCGCTGGCGCCGATCGCTGCCTGCCGGGCCCGGTCCCGCATCTGGGCGCTGGACCAGCTAGCGTCCAGGACGACGCTCTCACCCTGCCCGAGGGCGGTGACGGCTCGGGTGATCAGGTCGTCGTCGGTGGCCTCGGATCCGACCAGCACCGCCCCCAGGCGCTGCGCCAGTCCGGCGGCGACAGTCGACTTTCCGGTTCCGGGGCTGCCACCGACCAGAATCATCCTCGGCTCACCCAGGCGCAGGTGCGCGAGCGCGAGATCGGTGAGCAACTCGGCCGTATCGGCGCTACGGTCGTCGCCCTGAGCCCAGCGCAGGCAGGCCACTTTCAAGCGGACCACCGCTCGGTAGGCCACATAGTGATGGACGAGCGAATCCACCCTCAAGTCGGCGGAGAACTCGATGAACCAGTCCAGGAAGCGCTCGGCCAGTGTCTGCGCCCCCAACCGCTCGAGATCCATGGCCAGACAGGCCGCGTCGTCCAGCCCGTCCACCGAACGCAGATCGTCGTCGAACTCCAGACAGTCCAGGACGCGCGGGCCGTCCGGAAGGCAGAAGATGTCGTCGGCGAACAGATCACCGTGCCCGTTCCGGATCCGGCCGGCGGCGATCCGCGACCGTAGCAACGGATGCCGGCCGTCGATGTACCTCAGCGCCCGGTGCTGGATCTCGTCCAGGTCGTCGGCGTCGACCACAGTGTCCCGGAACTCCTGCAATGCGTCGAGGTTCTCGGTCCAGCGCCGCCGCAAGGCCGCTGCGGTCCCCTGGCTGTCGATCGCGGCGGATCGCTTGGCCGTTGCGTGATGGGCGGCCAGCAATCGGGCGACGCCGCGCAGCGGGACCGCGACCTCTTCGCTGCCGTCCCGGACCAGCGTGGACAACCGGCGATCGGCGGGCAGCGCATCGACGGAACGGAAGTCGATACTCACCGCGCGATCGCCACCGGGCAGTTGGCGTACCGGATCGCCGTGTCGCAGACCGACCCGAGCAGCAGACCCGGGAATCCACCAGCCCCACGCGCCCCGACCACGAGCATCGAGGCCCCCTGACCGGCCGCGCTCAAGGCTCGTCCGGCATGCCGGCGAACCAGCCAATGGTGCACATCCACCTCCGGATACTTGGTCGCCCACCCGGCCAGGGCCTCACCGAGCAGTCGCCGTTGCTCGAACTCCAGGTCATCGGGATCGGGAAAGACCGCCCGGATCGCGGGTTCGTCGCTCATCAGGTTCCAGGCTCGCACCGCGGTCAGCGGCAGATTCCGCCGGGAGGCCTCCTCGAAGGCGAACTCGATCGCTCGCTGACCGTGCTCGTCGATGTCGACACCGACGACGATTCCCGGGCCGCCCGGTCGGGGTGGCTGGGCGACTTCGGGAACCACGACGACCGGGCAACCGGCGTACGTGGCCACCTGAGCCGCCGAAGAACCGACGAGCAGGCCACTGAACTTACCTCCGCCGCGCCGACCGACCACCATCAGGAAAGCATCCAGGCTGCGCTGAAGCATGACGTGGGCGGGTACCCCCTCGACGACCTCGACCCGCACCTCGAGGTCAGCCGCAGCGGCGAGCGCTGTCCGCCGCGCCCGCGCCAGAGCCTCGCGAGCAAAGGACCGGCCGCCCTCGACGTCCCAGCTCGTGCCCTCCTCCCACGGCGACCGCATCTCGACCGGCCAGTTGTTGACCGAGAGCAGGACCAGGGGACGGCCCCAGCTCGCCGCTTCCTGCGCCGCCCATCGTGCGGCCCGGTTCGCCGCCGCCGACCCGTCGATGCCGACCAGGATCGGGGCGTTGATATCGATGTTCACCGTGCCTCCTCGGCTCCAGCAGCCGCTCGGCGGCAGCGATCACCTCGACCCAGGTCGAGCTACGTCGATACGGTCATCCCGGACCCCCCGGACTCGCCGGACTCGCCGGACTTCCCGGATCCGCCGGCCCCTCCGGGCTCACCGGGCTCACCGGAACCGTCGTCATTCGCTCCGGTGGATGCGGCGGCGACGGGCGCCGCGGCGGTCCGGTGGAAACTGCGGTCGACCACATTCTGCTGCTGCTCGCGCGAGAGGCCGACGAAAAGCACCGCATACCCGCCGACCCGGACGGTGAGGCTGGGGTAATTCTCCGGGTGATCCATCGCGTCCAGCAGCGTCGCCCGGTCCAGGATGTTCACGTCGAGATGGAAGCCCCTGGCGGCGAAGAAGGTGTCCAGGACACCGACCAGGGCGTCGACCCGTTCCAGCCGGTTGCGGCCGAGCGCGGGTGGGATGGTCGAGGTGGTCAGGCCGATCCCGCCCAGGGCGTCGTCGTAGTTGATCATGGCGGCACTGAGTGCCGCCATCAGCAGCCCGTGGGTGTCGCGACCGTTCATCGGACCGGCTCCGAGAGCAAACGGTTCTCCGGCCCGGCGCCCGTCCGGGGTACTGCCGGTTCCCTGGCCGTCGAGCCCGTTCGCGGTGACAGTCAGTACCGGCGGCGCCCAGCCGGTGCGAGGACACGGTTGGGGGCCGGGATCGGAGCGAGGGCTGTGACCGAGATGGGGGAGGTGGAGCTTCTGCCGGAAGGCATGCACCAGTTCGGCGGCGAGGCGGTCGGCATCGGGATCACCGTTACCGTAGGTGGGGAATTCGCCGTCCGTGGTGAAGCCGAAGACCAGACCGGCGTCGTCCCGAATCGGCCGCACCCGCGCCGACCGGATCGCCAGGAGGGAGTCCACCGCGACCGAGAGCCCGCTGAGCCCGCAGACCGGTGTGCACCGAACCGGGAAGTCGTGCAGCGCCCGGCGAAGCCGGCCGGCATCGTCCGGGTCAGCTCGGGACGGGATGACGTCGAATGCGTCCGTGCAGGTGCGGGCCAGCCAGTCCAGCACCTGATCCAGCCGCTCCCGGACCTGACCGTAGTCCAGGACGTCGCTGGTCAGCGGCGGCGCCGCCGGGCTGACCTGGTCACCGGAGACCTCGTCGCGCCCGCCGTTGATGGCATACAGCAGGGCCTTGGCCAGATCCACCCGGCCGCCGGGCAACTGGGCGCTCTTGCCGATCCGGGTGGCCGACAGCGAACCGGTGATTGCCGTGTCGTCCCCGAAGCGCGGGCGCAACAGGTCATCGCTGACGTACTGGATCGAGTTGGTGTCGACCGAAACCTGGGCACAGAACCGCTTGAACGGGGTAGGCAAACGAGTCGACCACAGCACGGTGAGGTTCGGTTCCGGCGCCGGGCCGAGGTTGTACAGCGTTTGCAGGAACCGGAATGACGTCCGGGTCACCAGAGATCTTCCGCCGACGGCCATTCCGCCGATCGTCTCGCTCACCCCACCGAGTTCGGCGGCCGGCGCGAACCGGGTGGTCCGCACCTTACTGACCAGTTCGTCGATGAGTTCCTGCGCCTGCTGCTCGCTCAGAAGTCCCTCAGCCAGATCCCGCTGAAGGAAAATGTCCAAGAACGTGGAGATGCGTCCCAGCGACCGGGTCGAACCGGCGTAGTCAGTGCCCTCGGTGGCAGCCAGATAGGCGAAGTAGATCCACTGGACGGCCTCTTGGCCGGTCTCGGCCCGGCGCCGCAGGTCGCAGCCGTAACCGGCCGCCCGGTTGGCCAGTTCATCCAGTGCCCAGATCTGCTGGTCAAGCTCGTCCGCGCCGAGCTTCGCGCGGTCGGCCCGTTTGAAAGCGATCAGCGTATCGACGCCGTAGAGCGCAACCCGCCGGTAGTCGCCGATGACCTCGCCCGTGGCCTGGCCGCCGGGCAGGCCGGTCACGATGCCGGTTCGCCCGGCGGCCAGGGACGGCGAGCTGGGGCCGGCAACCGCTGGGGCCGTGGGCAGCGACTTGGCGATCGGGTCTTTCGGAGCTGGGTCGGCCCGCGGACCGATGAGCAATTCGCCGCCCCGGCGCGGGTGCGCCCCGGCCGTGGGGCTGGTGAGAAATGTGTGGTCATCGTTATAGGCCGTGACGTTGTTCAGGATGAAGTCACGGACATCGACGGTCCCGCGCCAGCGCGCGCCGGAAAAACTTTGCCATGCATCACGTTTGGCGCCAATGACAACCATGATCGCTCTTTTCTTGCCGACGTCGCCGCGAAACTGCCCTATCTCGCCCGAATTCTTCGCATATTGTCGAGCTTCGTCCCGGCCGCAGATCACGGCCAGGGACGAAGGACCCGAAACGAAAGTGTTGAGGGTCACAGCGGCGGTGGTCCCAGCGCGACAGGTCGTTCGACCCTGCCCGAATCGGGGCGTTATGCGGATCATGGGAGCAAATCGTGAGTTTCCTCACCGATGATGGCGGCTCAGTTCGGAGGGATCATGTCAGTCGCAGCTCAGATCCGTGCTCGCACCGGCCTGGACCGGAATCCGATGCGGCGCCGAACCGACCGGGTGGAGGCCTGGACCAGCCTCGTGCTGACCGTGTTCCTGGTGATCCTCACCCCGGCGGCGGCCTGGTACGCCGGGCACCTCACCGATCAGGCCGGAGTCAGAATCGAGCAGTCTCAGCGGCTCGCCCGCTACCCGGTGGTGGCCCAGCTACTGAAGCCGGCCTCGTATCAGCGGGCGAAGGCCAAGGACGGACCGATGGTGTTCGCCGCCGCGGCGATCTGGACCGCGCCCGACCGGACCCGGCACAGCGGACTGGTCCGGGCTCGGCCCGGAGCCTCGGCCGGGACGCGCCAGACCGTATGGACGGACACCCATGGACGCATCATCGGCGAGCCTCAGAGCCACAGCACGACCCTGAGCGAGGCCGCTCTCGCGGCCCTGCTCACCGTCACGGTCCTGGGCTGCGCCGGGGCCGGGATCCGGGCGCTGATTCGCTACCGCCTCGACCGTCAGCGCCTTGAGCAATGGCGGCAGGAGTGGGAAGCGATCGAGCCGGTATGGAGAGAATTACGCTGACGACCGCAGTCAGGAAATCGACCGCAGTCAGGAAACGCGGTGCGGGGTGCCCTCGTGCAGGGCGACGGACACCGACGGAAAGACCCGGTTCGGCGCGGCCAGATTCGTCGGGGCCAGAAGGGCCCGGGTACGGACCGTCAGCCCGGTCAGCCACAAGGTCACGCCCCGGCGCGCCACCGCGCGATCCATCAGCGTCAGCAGGGGCAGGGACAGTTCGTCCACCCGGGCCTGCTCCAGGTCCAGGATCAGGCGAGCGGTTTCGGTCCGGAGCGCGGCCTCCAGCGCCGAACGGCACACCGGGAGCGCGGCCGGATGCACGGGCCCGCTCAGGGTCACTATCGCGACCCGGGACACCACCTGCATGGTGGCGGTGAACCGCCCGTCACATCCGGACCAGGCGTAGCGCGCGGGCTCACCTTCTTGGGCCTGGACCAACTCAGATCGAACCAACTCGGATCCGCAGTCATCGACTGCCTCGGCGAATCGCGTGGACGTGAGTCTTCCGGCCACCTGCGCTCCCGGGGTAAGAGTGAAAGTAATGGTGAGGGAAGTGCACCGCCGCTTATGCAGCGTTTCGAGATGCACGGTGCGCGGTTACCCGCTACTCCCTGCCATTCATCGCAACTTCCCTCACCAGTCACCATTGGACGTCTCCGGAGCCTCGAGTTGCAGGGTCCAAAGTCCCGAAATCATCGAGCGAACGGGTCAGACGGCCGATCGCGGCCGGTCAGAGGCCGATCAGGGTCGATCCCGGGCAATCCGGATCAATTTGGCACAGATGGGCCGGGACGGGCCAGGGTGATCAGACCAACCGGCGACCCCGCCCGAGCCCGCCAGGGCGGGCCGGACCCGAGCCGGACCCGAGCCGATCGAACCGATGCCCGAGCAGCCGATCACCGCTCGCCGCTCGCCGTTCGATCGACCACTGAATCCCGAAACTCGCCAAGTGTAACCAAGTCCCAGGACTTTTGACCCTGGGAACCAAGCCATCCTTTACGCCGTAATGGAACTGGCGAGGATAGTCCGAGCGCTCCACCAGTTTTATCGAAAGGGAACAACGATGCCGCTCGATATGATCAGCATAGAAACCTTCATGCAACACTATGGGAAGGCCCTGGTAACAGGCGACGCGAGCGAGATAAGCGCGTGTTTCGCCATTCCGGCCCTGGTACTGCACGACGGCGGGGCCAACGCCGTGCGAAACCGCAATGAAATGGTCGCGGCATTCCGTGGAATCGCCGAAGGATACCGCCGGCAGGGCCTGTCCCAGATGCTGGCGACGGTGAACCGGGCTGCGGTGATCAGTGCCGAACTGACCGAGATCGACGTCACCTGGGCCGGCATCCGGGTGGACGGGTCGGCCACCGGGCACCGTGAGCAATATCGCTACCTGCTGCGCGACACCGGCAACGGCCCAATGATCCAGGTCGTGATCAACCTACCGAGTTGATCAAGGGGTTCAGTCCCCCCAGCCGTGCTGCAACCCGAACCGCCGGCTGAGCTCGCGCAGGGCGGCGGTGTGCAACTCGACGACCAGGTGCGCCTCCGACGAACCAGTGGCCAAGAAATGCCCATATATGTAGGGGTATTCCGGTGGCCCTTCCAGACGCAACTGGTCCAGCACGGCACCTTCCGGAAGGCCTCCGGGCGCGCTTCCGGACAGCAGCTTGGCCCCGGCCAGACCTAATTCACCGGCCGTGAACGTCACCGGGTTGGCGTGGTTGTGCAGATGCTTGTTCAAGTCAGCTAATTGCGACATCACCACGGTGTGTGTCGTGGGCGGCAGCGGCGAAACAATCATGACGTGGACTCCTCGGTGCAAGGCGTGGGGCACGGCCCGTTCTCAGGCTGACGTCGATGGGCCAGACAAGGTAGGGCCTAAAGGCCCACTCATCTCGCCGAGCTTCCACAGACAAAACCTACCGCAGGCCAAAACCCCAGTGCTCCTGGGGTGGCCGGGACCTTCTGCTCTATGTGCCCCAGACTCGCCGGTTGAGGATCCTTGAATTCAAGGTCACCGTCGACCAGGAGGCACGTCGTGGCACTACTCAAACCACCCCAGAAGTCACAGGATACCGCCGACCAGGACCTACTGGGCCTACCCGCGTCAACCGCTCTGATCATCGGCAGCATCATCGGGGTGGGCGTTTTCAGTCTGCCGTACTCACTCTCCAGCTACGGTCCGATCAGTCTGCTGGCAATGGCGCTGGCTACTGTTGGCTCGCTGGCGCTGGCCGTGATGTTCGCCGTGATGTCCCGGCGAATTCCGGCGGACGGCGGCCCTTATGCCTATTCCCGGACGGCGTTCGGCAACAGCACCGGTTTCGTCAATGCCTGGTCCTACTGGATCACCTGCTGGGGCGGAAACGCCGCCATTGTCGTCGGCTGGGTGTTCTATGTGGAACATTTCATCAACAAGAACGGCTCGACCGGTGGGTCGATCGCCATCGCCGTGGTCGGCCTGTGGCTGCCGGCGGCGGTGAATCTCCTCGGCGTGCGCAGCATGGGATCGTTCCAGGTCTGGACCACGGTGCTGAAGTTCATTCCCCTGATCATCATGTCCACCTTCGGATTGTTCTTCATCCACACCGGCAATTTCACCCCGTGGAACGTCCAGGCCGGCAGCAGCAACCTGTCGACCATCGGCGGGGCCATGGCCATCTGCCTGTTCAGTTACCTCGGCGTGGAGACCGCCGCGGTCGCCGCGGCCAAAGTTCGCGACCCGAAGCGCAACATCTCGAAGGCGACGATCTACGGCACCCTCGGAAGCGCAGCGGTGTACCTGCTCTCAATGATCGCGGTCTTCGGCATCCTGCCGACCACTGAATTGGCCAAGGACAGCAACCGGGCGTCCTACTCCGTGGCCGCCAACACCATTGCCGGTGGAACCTGGGCCGGGAACCTGATGGCCCTGGCCGTCATCGTGTCCGGACTCGGCGCGCTCAACGGCTGGACGATGATCTGCGCCGAGATGCCCTTGGCCGCCGCCAAGGACGGTTTGCTCCCGGCCCGGTTCGCGAAGTTGTCCAGCCGGCAGGTTCCGGCCTTCGGCATTATTTCCTCCACCGTGCTGGCCACGATCGCCATGGTGATCAGTTACCTCGGCAGCAGCGGCTCCACGGTCTTCACCACCCTGGTCTTCATGACCGGGATCACCGCGGCCATCCCGTACGCGTTCTCGGCCCTGGCCCAGCTCAAGTGGCGTTTGGCCGACGGTGAGGGGTCCTCGGCCGCGCGCCTGTTCCGGGATCTGGCCGTCGCCGGCGTGGCCCTGGTCTTCTCCCTCGCCTTCATCTACTACTCCCGCAACACCGGATCTGGCCATAGCTGGCTGGTCGTCTGGGGCCCGTTCCTGATGGCCGGCGGTGCGTTCCTGCTCGGCATCCCCGTCTACCTGCACCAGCGCGGTCGGATGAGTCAGCCGGAAACAGTTCCTGCGTATCCTGCTGATCTCTGAGTTTCCGGCACCCCCGAAAGGAATGACAATGACTTTCCACGTCGATTCCGAAGTCGGCCAGCTGAAGCAGGCGATCGTCCATCGCCCGGGTCTTGAACTCAGCCGGCTGACTCCGGACAACGTTGATGAACTGCTTTTCGACGACATCATGTGGGCCGACCGGGCCCGTGAGGAACACGACGGCTTCGTCGAGCAGTTGCGGGCGCACGGCGTCCTGGTTCACCATTTTTCCGAGTTGCTCACCGAAGCCCTGGATCAGCCCGGGGCCCGGGAATTCCTGCACGAGAATCTTTCCATGGCGACCCGTTTCGGTCCGGCCCTGGATCGGCCGCTGCACGAGTTCATCGCCCTGACCCCGGCCCCGACACTGGCCGGGATGCTCATCGGGGGCATCCTTAAATCCGACGTCGCCGACCTGCTGAATGCCTCCAGTCTGCTGATGGACTCGCTCGCCGACGACGACTTTCTGCTCACCCCGCTGCCCAACCACCTGTTCCAGCGGGACAACTCCGCCTGGATCTATGACGGCCTGTCGATCAACCCGATGACCAAGGCGGCCCGCCGCCGGGAGACCATCAACTCCCGGGTGATCTATAACTTCCATGCCATGTTCCGCGGCAAGGGCCTGCATTTCCTCTACGGCAACGAATCGCTGCCGCACTCTCCGGCCACCATCGAGGGTGGCGACATCCTGGTCATCGGTAACGGCTCGGTGATGATCGGAATGGGTGAGCGCAGCAGCCCGCAGGGAGTCGAAACGCTTTCCCGGCAACTCTTCCGGGCCGGGCACGTCCGCCAGGTAATCGTGGTGGAACTACCGAAGGCCCGCAAGTTTATGCATCTCGACACCGCCATGACGATGATCGACCGGGATGCCTTCTCGGTGTATCCGTACCTGCCGGAGGCGCTCCGATCGTTCACCCTGACCCCGGCCGGGATCGGCGGTGATTACACCATCACCCAGAACGCCGAGCTCTTCCCGGTCGTCGCCGATGCGCTGGGATTGGATAAGCTCCGGGTTCTGCGGACCCCGATCGACAGTCTGGGGGCCCAGCGCGAACAATGGGACGACGGCAACAACTTCCTCGCCGTCTCCCCCGGGGTGATTCTCGGATACGAACGCAACACGGTCACCAACCGGTACCTCACCGATGAAGGCATCAAGGTCGTCCCTGTCCGGGGCTCCGAACTTGGCCGCGGACGGGGCGGTCCCCGGTGTATGACCTGCCCCATCGAACGAGAGGCCGTAACACCATGACCAACCTGCAGCATCGGCACTTCCTCAAGGAGCTCGACTTCAGCCCCGGGGAATGGAAATCTCTGCTCACCCTCTCGGCCGAGCTCAAGGCCGCGAAACGAGCCGGAACCGAGCAGGCCCACCTGACCGGGAAGAACATCGCGCTGATCTTCGAGAAGACCTCCACCCGAACCCGCTGCGCCTTCGAGGTCGCCGCCTACGACCAGGGCGCCCATGTCACCTACCTGGGGCCGACCGGGACGCAGCTCGGGCAGAAGGAGTCGGTCAAGGACACCGCGCATGTCCTCGGGCGGATGTACGACGCGATCGAGTACCGGGGCTTCGGCCAGGACCGGGTGGAGGACCTGGCCGGCGCGGCCGGGGTACCGGTGTGGAACGGCCTGACCAACGAATGGCACCCGACCCAGGCCCTGTGCGACATGCTCACCATGCGCGAGCACGTGAGCAAGCCGGACACCCAGATCGCCTTCGCCTACTGCGGCGACGCCCGCTACAACATGGGCAACTCGCTGCTCGTGGCCGGCGCCATGATGGGGATGGACGTGCGGATCGTCGCTCCCCGGGCGCTGTGGAACGAAGATCACGTGATCAAGGCCGCCCAGGACATCGCCGCCGGCACCGGCGCGCGGATCACCCACACCGAGGACGTCGCCGCCGGCGTCAACGGGGTCGATTACATCTACACCGATGTCTGGGTGTCGATGGGTGAGCCGATGGAAGCCTGGGACGAGCGCATCAATCAGTTGCTGCCCTATCAGGTGACCATGGACCTGCTCGGGAAGACC
>Ga0265340_10001863_pt1 | contig 12027 bp, 15 predicted proteins | sample 4CB225metaG_FD_202082 | JGI IMG/M metagenome (GOLD analysis project Ga0265340, IMG submission 202082) | Rhizosphere microbial communities from Carex aquatilis grown in University of Washington, Seatle, WA, United States - 4-CB2-25 metaG | ecosystem: Host-associated > Plants > Roots >...
GTTCCGCGGCCTGCGGCCGCTCCACGACTCTAGCGGCCCTGCGGGCCGCCCGTTGCGCCAAGGGACGCGCCTGGCGGCGCTTACCCCTGGACCCCGGGAGGGTCATCGTCCCGGCTGCCTCGTCCGCCACGGGTGCATCCCGTAGCGTCCGGGCCCGGGACCCGCCCTACGGCTCGGCGCTCGTTGGCGCCGAGGCCGCGGGCGAAGAGCGCGGCAACGGAATAGGCATCGGAGCTCAGAGCGAGAAGTAGAAGCGAAATGGCGATCTACCACCTCAGCGTCAAACCCATCAGCCGCGCCGGCGGGCGATCGGCGACGGCGGCGATCGCGTACCGCTCGGGTGAGCGGGTACACGATCTGTCGACGGGGGAGACGTTCGACTACACCCGCAAGCGGGGTGTCGAACACTCAGAGATCGTGCTGCCGGATTCGGCGGCGAAGCGGGACATCAACTGGGCGCGGGACCGCCAGGCGTTGTGGAACGCCGCCGAGTCGGCGGAGAAACGGAAGGACGCGCGGGTGGCGCGGGAGTACGAGCTCGCGCTGCCGCATGAGATGACGCGAGGGCAGCGGGTGGAGCTGGTGCGGGGGTTCGCCGGGGAGCTCGCCAACCGCTACGGGGTAGCGGTCGATTTTGCGATTCACCGGCCGCACCGGTCGGGGGATGAACGGAATTTCCATGCGCATGTGCTGACCACCACCCGTCAGGTGGAGCCTGCGGGATTGGGAGCGAAGGCCTCGATTGAATGGTCGGATACCGACCGAGCCAAGAAGGGACTGGGGCCTGCCAAGGGGGAGGTCAAGGCCATCCGGGCGAGGTGGGAAGAGTTTGCCAATGAGCGATTGAAAGAGCTCGGGATCGAGGCGCGGATCGACCACCGAAGTCTCGCCGATCAGGGGTTGGATCGGGAGCCGGGGCGGCACCTGGGGCCGGCGGTGTCGGGGATGGAGCGGCGGGGGATTGAGACCGAGGTCGGCAAGCGCATTGAGTGGGAGATGCAGGCCGCGGCCAGTGAGCGGCTGGCGCGCGCGGCGGAGCTCGGGCGGGTGGAGCGGGAGGCCGCGGAGATCCAGAAATCGATCCTGGATTTGTCTGGAGACATCAAAGCCGCGGAGCGGGAACGGGACACTGGGTTGGAGCTCGGGGCGGAGAAAACGCCTAAGCCTAAGCGCGGGATGTTCGACGGATTGAACCTCACGACTGGTGCCCGGACGCCGGAGCGCGGGGCGTTTACTGAGGTGAGTTTGCCAGCCCGGGAACGGGCACCGGAGACGGCGGCCGAGGTGGCGCAGAACCTGAATCGTGCGCTCGATCGGTATGCTCGGGCGTGGGTCGATGCGACGCGGATGCAGGAGAAGGGTCTGCCAATTCTGGAACACCAGAAGACGACGTTTCGGGAGGCGGAGAGGGCGCTGGATGGGGTACGTCCGGGGGCGAGTCAGGACCTGCGTCAGGCGCTCGAGTATGAGCCGGCGGCGGGGCGGGCCATGACGCAGCTGCAGGGCAAGGAGCGGACGGCGCAGCTGCGCGCTGCACTCGATCACGAAGCGCGGATGCGAGCGGATCCGAACCGGCACGCCGAGCGCCTGGTGAAGACCTGGCGGGCGCTGGAGGCGGATCGGGAGCAGTTCAGCGGGTACCAACACAAAGAGGCCCGCGAGAAGATCCAAGAACGTATGAAGTCCATCACCTTGGAGCTCAAGGGCGATCCGCAGTTGGAATCCATCCTGCAGCGGCGCAGCAAAGAGCTGGAGATCGAGCGCGGCTCGCCGCTGGATCGAGTCTTGAGGGAACGCAAGATCGAGCGGGCACTGGAGATTGCCGAGCGCGCTTTGGGCCGGGACCATGGGTTGAGTCGATAGGCTGAAGCACCGATTAAGGAGCCGCCGATGCAGGACCACGAAGAACCGTCCGGGGACGCGGCGCGGGCGTTTGAGGATTTGCGGGCGGAGGTGTCGGTCTTAAGGCGTGCGGTGGAGTCGCTGCCGGAGGAGTGGGCCGCGAATCAGCCGCCGGATTACACGGAGTCCTTGGGCGAGATCACACACGGCTTATTGACTGTCGTCGATCGGCTCACTGTCATCGAGAAGCATCCGGCACTGCGCGCCACGCCGGCGCAGCACCAGGCGGCGATCGCCGCGGCGGGTCAGGATCTGATGAGCCGCACCGCCGGACGGCTCGATGCGGCGGCCGAGGCGTTCAAACGAGAACAGCAGAACCTGACCATCGTGATTGGCACGCTGCGAGGGCAGCGCAAACAGCGGGAGTGGCTGGCCATTGCCGCAGCGGCGGCGTTAGTGCTGGGGCTGCTGCTCTCGCCGTTTGCGGCTCGAGTGCTGCCGTTCGGGTGGGATGCGGCCGTGGCGGCCACCATCTTGAACACTGATCGCTGGAATGCTGGGCAGCAGCTGATGAAATCCGCAAACCAGGGCGGGTGGGCGGTCCTGGCAGCGGAAATGAACCTGGCCGAAGCAAATCACGCGGCGTTGAGCGCGTGTCGCGAAGCGGCTGAGCGCACGAAGAAAGAACAACATTGCATGATCGTGGTGCCGGCGCCGTAATTTTGGAAGAATCTCGGACCAACCCTAGGGCATCTGCCTTTCTACGAAGATCACGGCGTAGTGCGATAATGAACACGGATCATACGATTGTCGTGCGACCTCCACGGTCATTAACAGAAGCGGAAATTCAGGACTTCATTGCCATGGTGCGCGCCGGTGAAGAGGTAGGCACTGCAGTTCTAGAACGGAACATACGAAACGCGGAGGCTCTCGCCGAAGCGAGGCAATCTGCTTGTTTGGTTGGGGTAGCAGCTCTGAAAAAGCCACTGAGCACGTATTGCCAGCGCATCACAAAAAAGACTGGGGTCACCGTGAATGCTCAGACATTCCGGTTTGAATTTGGATATCTTTTTGTGCTGCCGAGCGCACGACGCCAAGGTCTTGCGCTCGCTCTCTGCGGCGCTGCGTTGGGTCAGGCGAATGGGGATGGGGTGTTCGCGACGACGCGCATCAACAATGTCGGTACGCACACGATTCTGGAGAAGTCTGGATTTTCGAAAGCTGGGACCCCTTATGCGTCTGGACGAGGCAACCATCAACTTCAGCTCTTCGTGCGCCATATCTCGCACGCGTCCGAGCCAGCCGTTACTACGGACGGCGCGCAACTGCAGCCGGAGGAATCCTAGAAATGTTAAAGAAACTACTCAACGCGCTTAAGGGAGGTGTAGGCGGAAGCCAATCGAAGGGGATGCTAATTGGGCGTCAAGCTGTAGAGCAATATTGGACGAACAATGACGGGGTCGTGAAGGATTTCTCGAAGGAGATGATTGCCGATACAGCTGCACAGATGATGGGAGAGATAACAAAGGTCGACGGAAGTGCGGACCCGCGGATGGCAATCCGCAAGAATCTTGCAAACTGTGTGTTTAAGTATGCTCAGTTTCAGGTCCTTATTATTGACTTGCCGCCCACCGTCGACGCGACTGGACTTCGTGGTAAGCCGGGAATTTCTGGTGAGTTGAAGTCACATCTGATGGAGCTCGCGGAAAAGGACAAGGGTCTTAGAGAATACCTGCACAGGGTGCCGCTGGCATTTCCTTTGAGGCCAGATGAAGTCTGGGACGCTGTGCTGGCGCGATATCGCGTTCTTTACGCATGGGCGCATGTCTTCCACCTCCTGCGTGCGGCTTATGAGGACTGTGACGCCGCGCGTGGTAACGACTGGTTTCAGCCGTTCGTGGCTGCCATGTGCGCCTGGTGTGAGCACGGCTACCGCCAGTGCATAGGGCTGCCTCCGTCCCTTGAAGACGGTGATTTCACCGCGGAGGAACAATCATTAATTATGAGTGGTTTCCACAACTGCGTCATGAGTGGTGCAAGGTATCCAGACTTAGAGTGGCGCGATCGAATCTCGAAGATCGAGATCGAAAAAGACAATCCGCTTCGCACACTTGCATCTATCGGTATGGTGTTTTTCCCCGACAACAATGGATGACCCATTGAATTAAGCGGCACGATCGGTGGGTGGTCGTGTCGACCTACCATTTCTTAATAACGAGAGTGGTGGCAATCGCGAATAACAGCCCTATCACCCAAGGGATGGCCTTGGTCCACTCTGCGGTGCGGTGTTCGACTTTCTGAATGGCATCGAGAATCCCGGAGACGCGGGCATCGGATTCCGCAGGGATCGGATTGGGGACACGACACGTCAATGAGCAATCGGAAATCAATGAACCGCTTTCGGCAGCGCTTTTATCCCAGGTGCCCGTTCCGTATCCGTCCGACTTAAGACCTCGAACATGAATCACAAGATCAACGGGCTTCGCACCTGAAGCAATCATTGACTGTAGCGCGTGGAATTTTTCCGTCAGCAACACGATTTTTGCAAACACCTGACGCTCGATGAGAGTTAACTCTCCCGTCACTTTTTCCTTGGCCTGCGCCTCGGCGTACGAAGAATCCCCGCAGTAAATCTCAGCCATCGCCGTTTCAATCTTATTGCCATCGACTGAAAGCCATCCTGACGGGTTCATTTCTAACTTAAGGGTAATTCGATCTCGCGAGTTGGGACCAGACCCAAGAATCAGTTGCGCATCGCTGCAACTCCATCGTAGCGGAGTACCCCATTCATCCATTAGTTGTAGGAGGGCGCTCACCCTGTCGTTTTCCTTGGCGGCCAGTTTGGCTGAATCATACCGTGGCCTTCTACGCCCGCGGCGCCTTGAATTTGCCGCGCTGCGGTGCTCTTTATATATTATCGGGCACGAAGGCGCCCCGAGCTCTCATGGCTAGCGATTAACATTCCCATAAAGAGTCCAAATGTGAGCCGTCGGATTAAGCTGCCGAAGCCGGTCGCGGCTATATATCGTGCGGTCGAGGAGCTTGAGGCACTTTACCCGGGCCGCAAATTTACACCCGACGGGCATTTGGTGGGCTCCATTGGCGAGGTCGTCGCAGCACAGGTGAGTATTCCGGACCAATTTGACCGCTGATTCCGATTGAACGTGACCGGTCGTTCCGACCGAACGTGACCGCCCATTCTGCTTGAACGTGACCGATTTTAGGCCCTGGCCGGAATCGCCGGTCACCATGCCGGAATCCTCGGTCACGTTGGACCGGAATGAACCCGAGTTTGCGCTGGAACTTACATTTTCCTGGCTAAGCTGCCCGATTTTGATCGGGGGAGCTGATGCCAGCCAAACGGAGTGCCATACGCAAAATTACCGAGGTTCTACGGCTGAAGTTTGAGGCGCGGCTCAGCCACGAGAAGATCGCGGCGGCGACCGGGATGTCCAAGGGCGCGGTGACGAATTACGTGCGCCGGGCGGTGCAGAAGGGGCTGGGCTGGCCGTTATCACCTGAGTTGGACGAAAGCCATCTTGAGGCGCTGCTGTTTCGCCAGGCGGCCCCCAGGGCGCACTACGCGCAGCCCGACTACGCGCTGATCCACCAGGAACTGAAGCGCAACGGGGTGACCCTGCAGCTGCTGTGGGAGGAGTACCAGGCAGCCAACGCCGAGCACGCCTACCGCTACAGCCAGTTCTGCGTGCACTACCACGAATACCGCGGCACGCTCGCCCGCTCGATGCGCCAGGTGCACCGCGCCGGGGAGAAGGTGTTCATCGACTACAGTGGCGACACCGTCGCCATCATCGATCCGAAGAGCGGTGAGGTCTTGAGCGCACAGATCTTCGTCGCGACCCTCGGGGCCTCAAAATATGCCTACGCGGAAGCCACCTGGACGCAGAGTCTGCCGGACTGGATCGCCTCGAACATCCGCATGCTGGAATTTTTCGGGGCGGTGCCGAGCCTGTGGATCCCGGACAATCTGAAGGCGGCGATCAAGACTGCGTGTCGCTATGAGCCGGAGGCGACCCCCCCATCGGACCCAGAGAGCGCAACGATCTACTGGAGCTGATCGATGATCGGGTCGGCACCCGCGCCTGCATCGTGACGAGCCAACTGCCTGTGTCGGACTGGCATGACTATATCGGTGACCCCACTTTGGCGGACGCGATCCTTGACCGTCTAGTTCACCGCGCGCATCGAATCCAGCTGCAGTCGAAGGAATCATTGCGTGATCGATATGCAAAGAAGGAGCGTACCAAGAGCAAAGACGGCTCCCAAGTCGAAGGGTAACCAGTGGTCCGATCAGCCCTCACATCCCCCGGAGCTTCTGCCGCTGACGCGTCAGACTGCCGGTGCCGCGGAATCGCAAAAGCGATGGCGCATCCGGTCCCGGTACGGACCGGGAAATGCTCGAAACCTTGACTGATCGTGACCGACAAGGGTAGAAAATACCCGCAGCGCCGACTCGCCGGAATCCCCGGTCACGTTCCGCCGGATCAGCCGGTCATCTTCACCGGAATACGCAACAGGCCCTTGGCTTAACGCTGCACCCAGCATCACATCCCGAACATGATGCGTTCGATGCAAATGGTAGCGTCCAGATTAAGATGACAGGCGGCAACTCCGTGGCTCTCTATGCAACGTGCGAGCGATTGGTCGTCCTGCAGGTAATCTCACCTGAGGAAGCCGAGATTGTGTATGACGGACCAGGTGAACCCGCTTGGGCTGAAGCAGGAAAGCTCCAGAAGAATGGCCAGCGCGCTATTGGGCTTAAGCGGCTACGCGTCATTGCCGACCGCATAACAGCGCCCACGACATTCCCATAAATGTCCCTTAATGGGAATGTATAATGCGGCCGCATGGCTCAGTCCCCGAGAAAGACCGCTGCCGTGAAAGCGCTGCCAACGCTCGTAAATGGGAAAGTTCGATCCCGGCAGGTCAATAGGAAGGCCTTAGAGCAGAGATCTCCAGGGGGCCCTAGCCCAAGTATCCCCCCTCCCCGGCTCCCCAACGCCGCCCGACGCAAGCGTGAGTATCTCACTCCGGATGAAGTCGAGAAGGTCCTGCAGGCGGCCGGCAAGCTCGGCCGCCACGGCCCGCGCGATCGCACTCTCCTCCTCTTGGCGTACCGACATGGCCTTCGAGTGTCGGAGCTGGTCACGCTGCGCTGGGACCAGGTGGATCTGAAAGCCGGTCTGTTACACGTCGCGCGGGTGAAAAACGGGCTGCCCTCTACACACCCGATCCGCGGTCCTGAGCTGCGTGCGTTGCGCGAGCTCAAGCGCGAGTACCCGAACTCGCCGTATTTATTTGTCAGCGAACTCGGCGGACCGCTGACGCCGGCGACGGTGCGGAAGCTCGTGGCTCGTGCCGGCGAGAAGGCCAAACTCCCCTTCCCCATCCATCCGCACATGCTGCGGCACTCCACCGGCTACAAACTCGCCAACGACGGCCACGACACCCGCGCTATTCAGCATTACTTGGGCCACCGGAACATCACGCACACCGTGCGCTATACGGAGCTGAGTCCGGAACGGTTCAAGGGGTTTTGGAAGGATTGATATATGACTGACGAAGATGCTAGAGCTCTGGCTTGATCTCGCCAGCTTGCAAGCGAGCGAGCTTCAGTAAGCGATCGTCGAGCTCTGACGCCGATAGAAATCCATCACGAAACAACTTGCGCAGAAAATCATCTGCTGTCATGGCGCCCTTTCGATTATTAATCTCGCGCGACGCAGCCACGACATTTCGGTAGCTGTTATCGCCACTCGGTCGTGAGACGACGTGCTCGACAACGAAGTTCTTGTCATCAAGTCCCTGAAGCGAATAGAAGCACTTGTAGCCTTCGCGCTTGAGGATCAATAGACGATTCTCTGGAACCTCGAAGAAATCCATGGTCTCAATATCCGGGGTCGCTGTGCTCGCTGGCGCAGGCACGAGGCCAGATATTTCATGCGGCAGATGCAGCCGGATCAGGCGACCGGAATGCTCGGTTCGGAGAATTGTTATTGCCTGCTTTGCCTCCAAAGACCGAAGCGACTGGTACACAGAGCCCTCCGACATCGGCGTGTTGGCTTTTCCTAGGCCCAGTGCCATGCGATTGCGTGCAGACTTAAAGCCGATGGTCACTTCCTCGAGTCCTAAGAGGCGTGAATGTCGGAAGACGTATAGATATACCGCCTGCTCGTATGTGGTGAGCGTCGGTGCAAGGTGGTCCTGGAAAGTAGCGAAGAACTTTTGGAGATCAAGCGGATCAGTCATTGTGATCGTAGCTGGACTGGTGGCCAGGCCCCCTACTCTTTAGATAGATAGTGATCTTTATAACAAGATAACTATCCTACGATCTGCGGCCAAAAGCACCGATTTTTAGATCAGTTTCAAGATGACCCAGCCAGGAAGATCCGTGGCCGGCGTCGTAGGCCTTTGCCATTCGATTGCTCTTACGCAGCAAGATTACCCGACCCGTGATGGCGCCAGGGAATGTCGGCGAAGGATCTGAGTGCTGCACAATCTCAAAATCGTCCGGGCGAAAGCCATGCTCCCGCAGCAGTCCGTGGGCGTCATCGATCTCGTCCTGGCCCAGCAGCTTAAGGGCCGCCTGTAAGTCCTGCCGCAACAAGTCGATCTCGGATGGTGTGAGCATCCGGGGTTTTGTCGAGGTAGCGAGCTTCCGACCGGGTAAGGCATTCGAAGCCGAACCCGACACTCTGCTGCCACCACTCTTCAAGGTCTGGTCCATGTTTGGTCCTTAATGCCTGAATCTGCGCATCGTCCGGCGCCAGCTTTGCCGAGTAGGGTTTACCGGTCAAGACCGTGGCACCGAGCACCTCTCCGCCCTGGGAGTGGATAAAGCCAATGAGGTTCGCCAGTGTTCCGCCCTGGCCGACGAAGTCATCGACCACCAGGTAGCGCTGCCCGGGTGTGACCGAACCGCTGAAAAGCGCCTGATTGGCCAAGCGCGTAAACCCATCCGCACCAGTATGGCCCACGGAGTTCAACTGCACGATCGACCTGTTCACGGGCACTCCGAGGCGGCTGGACAACGCGGTGGCTAAAGCCGCCGGGATTTCATTGACGCCTGCGGATTCCAGGGCGTGAATCGGCACGAGCTCGACGGAATGCCCGGCGAACAATGCACTGGTTTGCTCGACGGCAACGGTACTGAGGAGTTCAGCGATCAATACATCTGCAGCCCTGAGATCGCCGCCCTTGCCCGCCTGGTACTCCGCGTGGCCTTTGGTGGCGGATTCCGGCGCGTGCAACACGACATCCGGAAATTCATGCAGCGGAATACGGGGCGTTTTCATTGGTCCTTGAAAAAAGAGTCTCTCTAGAAAACAAGTTGTCTTGTTGACTAGCTAACATGATAACATAATTGCCATGGCGAAACCCTCGGTGATCTGCGTCTTTTCGAACAAAGGCGGTACGGGCAAGACTACAGTCGCCGTGCACCTGGCGGTGGGCTACGCACAACGCTCGCCCACTGCCCTCCTCGATGTGGATCCCCAGGGGACAGCTGCGGAATGGCTCAGGCGCAGGCCTGCGGACCTCAAAAGTCCCCTGACGGTGCCCTGTACCGGGCGCAATGCCGTGACCCGGGCGCTGGAGCTGGCGCGCCAGGAGGCCATCGAGAACGTGATCCTTGATCTGCCACCGCACTCGAGCGCCCAGGTGGCCTGGCTGCTCGGGGAGGCGGATCTCATCCTCGTGCCAACCCGGGCAACTGCCACGGACCTGGTGACGTTGAAGCAGACCATCGATCTGGTGCATGCCGCGAAGCGGCCCGCGGGGTTCGTGCTAAATGCCTTCCGGCCGCACCTGGTGGAGGCCCGCGAAATCGCGCCGATTCTGGCCGGATACCAGCTGCCTATCATCGGGTCTCTGGGAGACCGCATTGCGTATTCGCGCGGCTTGCCCGCGGGGTTGGCCGGCCAAGAGATGGGCGACGAGGTGGCCGCGGAGGAGGTGGCCAAGTTACTCAAGAACGTTTCGAAAGCGAGGAAAGAGCTATGAAACAAGTGTCATTGGCTGACATGGCGGTGAATGCACCGGCAGCTCAGAAGCTGCCGCGACAGCACCGCGCGGTGCCTGGCAATAGTGTTAGCAAGATAACACGTGATAAAGATAATGGCGCTCGTGTTCAGGTAGCATTTCGCATGGACAAGGATGCTTACCGGGAGCTCAAGCGCATGGCGCTCGATGAGGACACCACCGTCAACGAGCTCATGGTGCGCGCGATCGATGAGCTGCGTGCCCGCAAGGGTCTGAAAAAGACCTCCGGCTAAGACGTGACCGAGAAATCCAAACTCCCGCCCGGTCCGAAAGCTATCAATGACCTGCTGCCCAGGAAGTTCAAGCTTCCGGGCGCTGTGATTCAGCGAGCCTTCGAGGATTCCTTCCTGTCGGGGGCCAGTTTGGATGCGGACAGTGCCACGGTGTTCCAGCATTCGGTGCTGTGCCAGACGTGCCTGCCGTTCCGGGATCCAGGGGATGAGGTACGGCTGTGGGGCCGTCGTAATGGCCGGGTTCACCTGGAGATCCAGGCGGGCAGGGCGTTCGATGGCGGCCGAGAGGAGTTCATCGATGTGGGATTGCCCTTTGGGCCCAAGCCTCGTCTGGTGCTGTATCACCTCAATGCCGAGGCCCTGCGCACCCAGTCCCCGCTGATCGAGCTCGAGGACAGTCTGACCGCATTCGTGAAGCGCACGCTGGGGCTCGACACCAAAGGCCGGAACATCCGCACGGTGAAGGATCAGCTCACCCGACTCTCGGCCGCCGATTTCCGAATCGGTACGGTGATCGGAGAAGGACAGGCGATGACCGTCAAGGGGACGGTCATCGAGGGATTTGACCTGTGGGTCGCCCAGGATGCCCGCCAGCGCACCCTGTGGCCGTCGACCGTCCGGTTCTCGCACGGGTACTTTGAGAGCCTGATGAAGCACGCCATACCGCTCAATGAGCGAGCCGTGGCCAGCCTGTCCCACAATGCCATGGGCTTGGACATCTACACCTGGCTGGCGCAGCGCCTGCACCGCGTGGAGCGGACCAAAGTGGTATTCATCCCCTGGACAGCGCTACACGACCAGTTTGGCCAGGGCTATGAGCGGCTGCGAGATTTTCGTCGGACTTACCACCGCACACTCAAGCAGGTGACCACGGTCTACCCGGAGGCCAAGTTCGACCTGGACGAGCAGGGCATGCGCCTGTGGCACAGCCGCCCCCCGGTAGCCAAGATCACCTGATTCTTCGGGTTGGGGGTAACCCTGTGGATCCAGCTACTTATCCACGGCCACTTTGTCGCGCCTTCCACGGCCACTTTGTCGCGTTTGGGGGTGAAATCCACGGCCACTTTGTCGCGCAATCCGATAATAAGAACCTATAGCTCTTCCGATAGCTCGGCGCTGCGCCTGTGGACGGCCGGCCGGAGCCGCCCGCCCACGAGGCTCGCGCCGCAACAGGTGGCTGGTTTTGACGAAAGGGGAGCGAAGACCGGACGGGGAGATGAACGGAGGTTTTGCGAGTAGGTGGTCAGACCAGCATCAATGCCAGCGGCTCAATCACAGGCTGTAACCGAAGAGGATGGCCCAGGAGCTGAAGACGGCATCGTGGCTATGCCGATCCATAGCCATCAGGCCGATCGTGGCGCCAGCGCTTTTCGGATCGTTTACAGACCGCCGGCGATGTGACCAGGTGAGGACGGCCATTCGTTGAACATCAACCGCCGGTCTTCGATCCTGGGAGAGCCGGCAGATCGAACAGCGCCCGATCATCGGTGCGGGTGAGGCCGGCCTCGAGCCAGAGGCGAAACTCAACTTCTGGAATCTTCCCCTGTTCGACGCGCGTGAGCACGATGGCGCCGGCGAGGATCTTGCGCCGGGTGTCGTCCTTGCGCGCCCTGCGGGCGAGCAAGGCACGTTTTCTGGCCTCGGCTCTGGTCTTGCGGGTCTCCAGCTGCTTGAGACGCTCTTTGAGCGTCTCAATGCGTTCCTCGATCTTCGCCATGTCTCGTGTCCTGCTGGTCTGCGCCTGTCGCGGTTGGGATCATCGCCTGGTAGGGGCGAATGCGCATCTTGCAGTGCCCTGGAAGCCAGAAGCGGAGCTCAGTGTTCAGGACTTGCGCGGCAGCAACGCGAAGCGCATCCTACCCCGGATCGGAAGCAAGGGCGCACTTACGAG
>Ga0265340_10001866_pt1 | contig 12001 bp, 9 predicted proteins | sample 4CB225metaG_FD_202082 | JGI IMG/M metagenome (GOLD analysis project Ga0265340, IMG submission 202082) | Rhizosphere microbial communities from Carex aquatilis grown in University of Washington, Seatle, WA, United States - 4-CB2-25 metaG | ecosystem: Host-associated > Plants > Roots > Rhizosphere...
GAGGGGAAAGGCGCCCGCGGGTCGGGACCCCGTGAGCGGATGGTCCCGTTGATCAACAATGCGGGCGCGACCCTGCGGTGGTTCGTGGGTGAGGTGTGGTCCAGCTTCGATACCGACCACACCCGCCCCGGGGCCCCGCTGTTCTGCTCCGAACGGCGCACTCTGGAGGGGTCTGCGCAGCGGGTGGGCAACGAAACCCTGCGATCGGCCCTCACCGCGGCGGCGCTGACGCATCTGCCGGACTGGCCCGAGCGGCTCACCCCGCACGTCCTGAGGCCACATCTGCGCCTCCCAGCTGTATCTGGGTGGGATGGATCTGGTCGCGATCCAGCAGACCCTCGGTCACGCCTGGGTCTCCACGACCATGAACTACATTCATGTTCAGTCCACCCATATCGAGGACGCCTGGGTGAGCGGGCAGCAGCGGGCCGCCGACCGGCTGGAAGGGCTTGTCCCATGAAGTGGAACCTGCGTTTGGCCGCCGCCCAGCGCGGGGTCTGGAAGGCCAGCCAGCTACAGCGGATGCTGGCCGAGGCAGGCCTGGTGATCAGCGCCGGGAAAATGTCCGGGCTGTGGTCGGCCACCCCGGCCAGTATCAAACTCGACGATCTCGAGATCATCTGCGCCGTCCTGGGCTGCGGGGTGCAGGACCTGCTGATCCCCGAGCCGGCCCAGGCCGGCGTGAAGACCACCGGGCAAGCACCCCAGCAGCAACCCGAGGCAGCTGCGCCGCCAGCAGCTCAACCCGGCCCGCGCGTCACCCCCCGCTCCCGCGGCGGCCGTTCCCTGCCGCCGCAGTGAGCGCGGCCCGCCTGCGCACCGGCACCCCGATCGGCAGCTGCCCGGCCTGCCTGGCCTGGGGGGTCACCTACGGATCCGCGTCCTCCTGCCGGGCCTGCTACGACTTCACCCGCACCTACCCCGCTGGCGAATGCCCCGGATGCCTGCGGTTCATCGCCCTCAAGAAAGGCCACTGCCGGGCCTGCTGGCTGCAGGCCGCCATCAGCGCGCACGGCCGGCGCCGGATCAGCCCGGGCGACTTCGCCCCGGGGGCGTACTGGCAGCTGACCCTGGCCGGCACGAGCCGCCTGGGTCATACCGGCTGGGCCGCCCCCGCCCCGCTCGAGCCCACCGCGCCGCCGGGCCGCACCGGCTTCGAGCAGCTGGAACTGTTCACCGCCCGCCGACCCCAGCCCTTCGATCAGCGTCACTGGGTCGCCTCACGCATCACCAACGACGCGCTGGAACAAACCCGGGCCATCGCCGAGGAACTGGCCGGCATCCGCGGCTGGAACACCCGGATCATCGCCGAGACCCACCGGGCGCTGGCGATCATGCTCGCCGGACATCACCGCGGCGACCTGATCGACTCCTCCACCCTCTCACCGGCCCTGCACTCACGCGACCTCTCCGTCACACGAACTGCCGAAATCCTCTCCCTGGCAGGACTTCTGAACGACGATCGGACCACATCCTTCACCACCCTGACACAGGCACGCCTTCAAGGGCTACCACCGGCAATGGCCCAGGACGTCGAGCACTGGCTACACACCCGCCTGCACGGCAGCCCCCGCAGCCACCCCCGCGACGAGCACACCGTACGGATGAACCTCAACCGGGTCCACCCACTGCTGCGCGAGTGGGCCAGCCGCTACCAGCACCTGCGCCAGGTCACCCGCACCGACATCACCACCGCCATGCACCCCTTGACCGGGCACCTGCATCGCCAGACCTTCACCGCCGTGCGTTCTCTCTTCGCCCACGCCAAAAAAACCGGCCGGATCTTCGCCGACCCCACCCACGCCATCACCAGCAGCCAGCGGCCCCTGCACCTACTGACGCCCCTGAACCCCGAAGACATCCAGCAGGCCATCACCGCCGCGAGCACCCCGGCCGCCCGACTGGTCCTCGCCCTGGCCGCCGTGCACGCCGCCCGCCCCCGCGCCATCCGCGAACTACACCTGGACGACATCGACCTGCCCAACCGGTGCCTGAGCATCACCGGGCGAACCCGCCCCCTGGACGACCTGACCCACACCCTGCTCACCACCTGGCTACGCCACCGCGCCCACCGCTGGCCGGTCACCGCCAACCCCCACCTGATCATCAACCAGCAGACCACCATGAGCACCAAGGCCGTCAGCGAGAACTGGCTCACCGGCCCCTACCGCACCCTGACCGCCACCCTCGAACGTCTGCGCATGGACCGCCACCTCGAAGAAGCCCTCACCCACCCCGGCGACCCCAAGCACCTGGCCGCCGTCTTCGCCATGAACGACACCACCGCCATCCGCTACGCAGCCCTCGCCCAAGCACTCCTGCCCACCCCCGCCGAACACCACCACCCCCAAATCCACGAACCCAAGGACCCGAACACCCCATAGGTCCCGAAACACCACCAGTTCCCAGCGAACACCCTTGAGTTCACCGGAACTCTGGGGAAAGCTCGGGCCGCTTCCCGAACCCGGCGTGCCTGTTGTCCAGGCATCGGGCTCTCCACAAGCCCCGGTGTGGTGGTGCGTGGTGCGTTCATCCGGTGGCTGGCCACGGGGCCGGGATCTTCGTCCCCCGGTACCGGTACCTGCGTATGGTCACGGTCTCGGGGTTGAAAAGGGCCTGGTCCGTGGTGGTGGGCCACCATCCGCCACCGCAGTATTGACGGCGGAGCTGCTGCCAGGTCGACTTACGGTGCTTGCGGCGTAGCCATCGCCAAACCGTCTGCCACAGGTAGTGGCTGAGGTAGCCGAAGGTTGCCGATGACACCCCGACCCGGAAGTAGGCGCACCAGCCCTGCACGGCTGGGTTGAGCCGGTCGAGCAGGACCTGGAGCGGCTGGTTCGTTCCGATCATGCGACACAGCGTCTTCACCTTCGCCATGATCGACGCGAGGGCCTTCTTGGCCGGGTAGGTGTAGACATCCAGATCAACACCTTCGGAACGCAACCACGGCCGCACAGCGACCGCCGCGCCTCGCGGATCGGGCCTGTCACGTCCCCGCCCCTTGCCGGCCGGCGGAACCTGACCCCTGGGGGCCGGCCGGCTCAGTTCTGTCGACGAATCCCCGTCGATGAACCGGAGCCGGTAGTCTTCCCGGTGGGGTCGGCGGAGGTGGCCACACGATGCCAGGCGAGCAGGTCCAGGGCCTGCAGGTGGGCAACAGCAACCTCCAGATCAACAACTATCTCGCCGCCGGAACCGCGTCGATGCCGTCCCCAGCGACACCGCCTGACTGGCCCGACGACCCGACGCTGATCCGGCGGGTCGCACAGACTGCAGATCTGCTCGTCGCCCGCCAGGAGGACCTGTACATCGGTGGGCAGGAGCTGCCGCGTGCCGAGAGCGAACTGGCCTTCGATCACCTGGTGGCCGGCCAACGGGTGCTGCTGGCCGGCGGGGCGGGCAGCGGCAAGAGCGTCGTCCTGTCGCAGGTGATCCGCCGAGCTAGGGCCGAGGGATGGCCGGTGCTGGCGCTGTCAGCCGACAGCGCTGCCGCGAGCGCCCCGACGGCGCGTGCATGGGGAGCAGCGCTCGGGTTGCCCGACTCGCCTGCGGCTGTGCTCGCTCACCTCGCCTGCGGCGGCGCGGGCCTGGTCGTGATCGACCAGGTCGACGCAGTGGGGGTGGTCTCCGGCCGGCATGAGGAACGCCGTGAGCTCATCGAGGAGATCGTTCACCTCGTCTCCGGGGCGGCCGGGATCCGGGTGCTGCTGGCCTGCCGGACGTTCGATCTCGATCATGATCGGGTGCTGCGCCACATCGCCGGCGGCCCGAATGCCGTGCGGGTGACGATCGCGGATCTGGACGAGCAGGTGGTCAGCGACGTCCTCGCCCGCTTCTCCTCTCCGAGATCGACCGCGAACCCCGCTTTGCTGAGCTTGCTACGCGTTCCGCTGCATCTCGCGCTGTACGTGGAGCTGCTGGCGAACGGAGCTGACCCGGGGCCGGTGGGTGCTCTGGTGGACCTGTACCGGCGCTACTGTGAGGAGAAGCGCTCCGCGTGTCGGAATGTGCGTGCCGGCCGGGACGACTGGCAGACGGTGGTCGAGATTTTGGTCACGCGCATGGATGACCATCGGGATCTGTGGGCACCCTCGGCCCTCCTCAACGAGTTCGCGGCCCAAAGAGAGGCCATGATCTCGGCCGGCGTCCTGGTGAGTGAGGGACACCAGGTCCGGTTCCTTCACGAGTCTCTGTGCGACTACTTTTTCGCTGAGCAGTTCGTCCGGAACGGTCACACCCTGCATGAGCTGCTGTCCACCGGCGACCAGGATTTGTTCCGCCGGGCCCAGGTCCGCCAGGTGCTCAGTTACGAGCGGGCCAGTGACTTTCCCGCCTACCTGCGGGATGTGCAGTGGCTCATCACCGCGGACGAGGTCCGGGTCCACCTAAAGGTGCTGGCCGTGATCTTGAGTCAGGTCACGTCCGACCCCCGACCACCGGAGTGGTCCCTCCTGCACCTGATCGCAGATGATCCGGCTCACCCCCTGCACGATCGGCTCTGGGCAGCCCTGCGTGCCAACCCGGCCTGGTTTCCCCTCATCGAGGCCACCGGGGCCTGGTCCCGGTGGATGAGCAGCCCTGACCCGCAGATGGTCAATCAGACGGTGTGGGCCCTCAGCGCCATGGCTGGCTCCTGGCCGGCCCCGATCGTGGCTCTGATGCAGTTACTACCCCCTGGTCCCTCCAGCGATGGATGGATGCGGATGTTCTTGCAGCACGCCGAGGTTGGGCGCGATCGACGGCTAGTCGACCTGACAGTGCACGCTGTGGCAGCTGGCCTCTTCGACGCCGAAGGGGCGACGACGATCTGGGAGACCCTGGACACGGTCGCCGCCCACCAGCCCTCGTGGGGGGTGGGCCTGCTCCACGCGCTGCTGGCCCGGCTGCTCGCGATGCTCCCCGCCTTGCCTGCCGATGCCCGCGAGCCGCATTTCCGCTTGCCGGGGCCGTGGGCCGCTTCGTTCGGCCATGGCGGCGAGACCGCCATCGCTGTGGTCGCACAACATGAGCCGGCGCTGCTGGCGAGCACCTTTTGCCGCTCGTGGTGCAGGTCCTGCGCCGGTGCGCTCAGATCCCGCGTGCCGGCGGATCTCTACGACCCGACCGGGTAGTCACGCGCCGCATCGATGCTCCTCAGACGCTGATGGACGAGCTGGTCCGTGTCCTCGCCGAGTCCCTCGCCGCAGTGGCCACCGGAGCACCGGAGCGACTGGATCCCCTGCTGCGCGTCCTCGAGGCGGAGGCTGATCTGGAGTCCTGTGCGGTGCTGATGGCCCGGGCATGGACCGGCAATCCGCCCGTGTACGCCGACCGGGCGGCCGCGTGGCTGATCGAGACCCCGGGAGCCCTGGATCTGGGCTACGCCGATGCTCCGCACTGGATCTCCCGCGAGCTGATCGCGGCGATCAGCCCCTACTGGTCACCGCTACCCGGGGAGCAGCTGATCGACGCCGTCCTCTTCCGCACCCCGGCCCGCGAGCGGACGGTTCGTGCACGGGAGTGGCGGGGTACCGCTGAACTGTGCCTGCTGAGCGGGATCGCCCTCCATCGAAGGCCGCCACGGGTTCAGCGGCGGATCGCTGAGCTGCGCCGGAAACTGTTCGTCGAGGATGTTCCGCCGCCACGTCGGCGCGACGACTACGTCCGGGTGCTGGTTCCCATCCCCGAGGAACGGGCTCGGCGGATGAGCGACCGGCAGTGGCTGCGCGCGATCCTCATCCATGGCGATGTCAAGGGCTGCGGCCCGGTGGGGCGTCCGGGCAGCGGGGAGGCCGAGCAGCAAGCGCACGTCCTGGACGCGCTCACGCGTCAGGACCCGGAGCGATTCGCGCGCCTGGTGCTCCAGGTACCGGCGGGCTCCTCACTGGCTTACGTCAACGCGGTGATGAATGGAATCGGCGGCGCGCACCTCGATCCTGCGCTGATCCTCGATGCCGTCCGCCAGGTCGAGGACATCGGTGGCTCTGAGCTGACCCCGGCCATCCTCTGGCTAATAGAGAACCAAGCCCTGCGCCCGCTGCCTGAACAACTCCTGGCGATCGTCGCCCGGATCGCTCTCACGGACCCCGACCCCGTCGAGGACATCGGGTGGCAGGAGGGCACCGACCTCGGGTCGGCGGGCGTGGCCAGTGCCCGGGGCATCGCCGCGTATGTCATCGGCACGCTGCTGCAGCACGACCTCGCCCGCGCCCCGGTGTTCACCGCTGCCCTGCAGGCGCTCGTAGACGACGGAAACCTTCCGGTGCGCTACGCGGCCATCGGAGCCCTGAGTCCTCTCTTCGCCGCCGATCCCGGCGCAGCGCTGGGCTGCTTCCGTGTCGCGATCTCCGCCGACGAGCATCTGCTCGCCACCCGCAACGTGGACCTCTTCCTCAGGACGGTCCTTCGCGGTGGCCGGTACGCGGACGTCGCCGATGTCCTGGCCCGGATGGGTGCCAGTGCTCTGGCTCCTGTGCGCCGCTCGGGCGCTCGACAACTGGCTCTGGCTTCGTTGGGGCGATCCGACCTCGACCTCGCCGTCGAAGCCCTCGTGGGCAGCCCTGATGAGGAGGTCCGCAGCGGTGTCGCCGAGACATTCGCGGCCTACGCCTGGCAGCAGCAACGCCCTGACCGCTGCGTGGCCGGCCTGAGCTTGGCGTTCGATGACCCCTCGGCGTCGGTTCAGCAGGCGGCCGCGCACTGCTTCACCACCATCGGCGAGCGTGCCTGGGACGAGCGCGCCCGCACGCTCTCCTCCGCGTTCATCACCAGCCGCGCCTTCGCCTCTCACGCCGAGGCCTTCCTTCGCTCGGCAGACAGGACACCCCTCCCGCTCCCGCCCTGGGTGCTGGAGGCCTGCAAGCGCTACCTCAACCCCTCCGCCCAGTCCCGGGCGAGCGCCAGATCGATGGCGTCAGCCCCTGGGTACCACCTGGTGCGCATCATTATCCGCATCCACGCCCAGAACCGTGAACCCGATATCCGGCGCCGCTGCCTGGATCTGCTCGACGAACTCCTCCTGCTGCGCGCGCACCGCATCGACGACGCTATCGCCGCCATCGAACGGTGACAGCGGTCCGCGCGGCACCTGGCCGCACAAAACGCTGTCGCGTGGGGATGCACGGACGCGGGGGTCGACCGCCAGGTGGTTTGACATCTGGTGGCATGCTGAAGCCAACCGGACTCTTTAGCCCAGATATGGTTCCTAGCGGGATCAAAACTAGTCGAAGATCTGTTCCACGATCGCGGCGGTCTCGGCGGTTTAATGGCATCGTCGGATATCAGAGCCCTCTGAATGCCCCTCTGGGAACCGGTACCCGGCCGCCGAACGCTTGACAGGCCAACCCATTCCGCCGTCCAAGCGCTCTTCGCTTGCAACCGGCCAGAGCAGGATGCCTGCATCCGATGGGACCCGACCACGGAAACCGCAGGTCAGCAGCCTTGATCATCATCTGCATGGACCCCATCCCACCCCTACTCTGATCAGGCGACCTGCACGTTTGTCACCGGTCTGATGCAATTCCCGAGATTTGTAGTAGCGGCGGGTGATGTTCAGGTTGCGGTGATCGAGCAGTTCGGCCAGGACTTCGATGGGCATGCCGACACCGGCTTCCCGTTCAGCTTGCAGGCGATGGCTTCCCGTAGGCGTCCGTGACGGCATTACCCGCCGCATCGCCCACGCCCTTCGCGGCACCCACGATCAATGCGGCCAGATCAATGAGATCGGCTCCATCACACCGGGCCTAGCCCGGTCCTGAGCCGGACAGACGGACGGCCCAGACAGTGACCCTACCCAGGCGCTTGAGCACCAGGGTCCGGTCACGGGCCGGGAGCAGGTGGTAGAGCCGGTCGACGAGGCGTGCGGCCACCTCGATGCGGTCGTCGTGCGCGCCGAGCGCCAGCCAGGGGCCGAACCGGCCTGAGTCGACCAGCGTGCGAGGGTCGTTCCGGGCTACGACTTCCCGCACAGCGATGTCAGTGTCCATATAATTCCCGTAACTCACCGCGGCTAGAAGAGCGGGAGGCACCCGGTCGTCGTCGTAGGTCACTAGCGCCGACAAGGCGGCTTCATCCCACACGCGGAACGGTGTTCCTGTGATCTTGACGCGTTTGCCGAACCGAAGCAGAAAAGTGACGACCTCGGGGGCGTTTTCGTCAGCTATGAGAATTGTCTGCAGACGTGCGCGGGTCGCGCGGTCCGGTCCGCCCAAGTGGTCGAGCCCGGCCTGGGTGGTTCCCGAATCCGTAGCGGTTGTCATCTGGCGAATTATGTTGAAGAGCAACCCGAGTGCGTCACTGTCCAGAAGGCGCCCCGCCATGGGCAGCACCCGGGAGTCGTTTGGCTGCGCGAGGGCCCGCCGAAGGCCAACGCGTAGTCGTAGAGCGGCCGGCTCGTCGCTTCGGGCCAGTATGTCCAGGAGTTGTTGCTCCTCCGAGACCGGCTCGGAGTCCTCCGGCGCGTCCGGTGGTGGGTGGCGCCGCAGCGCTCGTGCGCAGGCTGCCACGACGGCAGGTTCCCTGCGCTCTTTGAGTGTCCGCACGATTGCCGCCCTCGCTCTGGGTGGGTACTCGTCCTCGTCGAGCCGCTCCAGTAACAGGTTGATGATGGCCGGGCCGGACTCCGTGCCGAATCGGTTGAGCGTGTCGGCGTAGCCATAGCTCTCGCTCAGGTTAAGCAGCAGGTCGAGGAACCGGCGATCATGCGAAGGCTCATCTTGGTCCTCGAAGGCGTGCACCTTGGCTTTCCTGCGCAAGGGACTCACCTCGATCGCATACTCCGCCATCGTGTCCTCGGCCTTCAGCGGAGCCAGCAGAACCGCTTCGGCTTCGGCCGGGGCGCGATCCATGAGTCCCTCGACGGCCGTAACCCGCACGCCAACGTTGCTGTGCCGGGCACAGTCCCGCAAGGTCATGACGATCTCGGGATGCTCGTGCCGCGCGAGCGATCTCAGCGCCTCGTCCCGCACCGAACGGGCCACGTCGTAGAGCCGGTCAAGGACCAACTGGATCCACTCGTCTTCGTTCCGGCTGGCCACCGCCATCACGGCCGCCCGGCGAACCGGGCGCCTCGGGTGGATGGTCAGTCGAGGCAGGACTTCAGTCAGCACGCTCGGCCATGCCGGCATCCGCGCACACGTGGCCGCGATTCGCGAACCGATAGCGGGAACATCCAGACAGGCCACGACGACGCGCTCAATCCGCTCATTCTCGGCCGGCCCCAGCAAATCATCGGGCCGGGGCGCTTCACCCAGGATCCGCAGCGCGGTGCTGAAGGCGCGGTACAGCGGATCCCGGCGCTGGAAGAGGAAGTGCCGGACGAGGTCGCGAGCCTGGCCGACCGTGGCCGGCTCGGCGGCGAGGAGGCCCCCGAGCAATGGGAAGACCTCCGACCAGGCCGGATCGAACCACTGATGTTCGTTCAGCAGACGCGTGCGCTCCGGCGCAGACATCTCGGTCATCCGCCGGGCTACGAGGTACTCGGCAAACGTGCGATGCAGGAACATGTAGGACTGCTCGCCGAGCCGGGGGTTGCCCGCCGGCACGAGGACCCCTGTGTCCTCGATAAGGGTGCGTATGACCTGGCTGCTCGACCCGCCCAGCGACGGAAGCAGATCCGGCATCCGAGCGATGCGGCCGGCGAGGTCGGCGTGCGGCATGCGGTCCACCCACCCGGACGGTGTGTCGGCGAACGCCAGGGCCAGATCGGCCAAGATCGGCAGCAGCGTCTCACGTTCGGTCGGGGGCGACGAGGCAGCCCTGCTGCCGGGGTCGGTGCTGCGGTGGTCCCCGCTCAGGAAACGCCAAGTTACCGCGCGGTACAGCGCCGTACGCGTCGTCGGCAGCGGCTCCTGGTCGGGGAGCTGAGCCGCGAGCGAGCACAGCAGTGCGAGCAGCAGGGGGATGCGGGACATGCCGGCCACCCCGGGACTGTCGAGATGCTGGCGGACCCGCCCGGCGGCCACCGGCCGGAGGTGCCACTCGCGCATGGCGTCCCGGACGTCCTGCGAGGTGAACGGCAACAGTTCCACCTCGCGGGCACCCGGCACCGGAGACCCGCTGTACCCAGCCAACCGGGACGTCAGCACGCACCGCACCGCGCCCGGGCAGTCCTGAACCCAGCCGCGCAGGAGATCGTCCAGTCGTTTGCGTGGCTCCGCGCCCGTCTGCTGGGCCAACTGCCGCGGCACCTCGTCTAGCGCGTCGATGAGCAAGGTCACGCCTCCCTGGGCGACCACCTGCGCGAACCGGCTCAGCGACCGGGTCGGGAGCAGCTCCTGCGCGGCGAGCACCGCAACCACCGCGTCGGGAAACCGCCGGCCGTCCGCCGCCGCGAGGACATCTGCCCGGATCGGCACCGGGATCACGACGCCCGCCAGCCCCACCGCCGGATCGGTGAGCGCCGCGATGGCCGACTCGGCCAGCCGGTGTGTCTCGGTGCGGATCAGCCACGACTTGCCCATGCCCGGGTCGCCGAGGACCACCAACCGCTCGTGCTCGGCCACCACTTCAGCCCAGGCCCGGGCGGCCTCATCGGCCCGATCGTCCAGCTCGGAGGGGGGCGCATACATCCGCTCGTTCTCGGGCGGCGCCGGCTTGGGCACACGCGAACCGCCTTTGCCGAACTCGACCTCCCGATCCCGGTCGCGACGATCCGGCGCCCGCCGGACCCTCCCGATCAGCCGGACCGTGCGGGCCATCTTGGCCACGTCCGCCCCGGCCTGCAGGTACGCGGGCAGATAACCGGTGCGGGCTTTCGCATCCAACGCTCGCAGCATCGCGACCAGGTCGGCACGGAAGTCCCCATCCGTCGCCACCGCCTCCTCGGGTGCCGGATGTCCGAGATCGAGGTTGACTTGGATGCTGGTTCCGCTGCCCTGAGTCACCTGGACACCGCGCGCACCCGACAGATCGGTCGGAACAGGGATGCCGGCCGGCCCGGAGAAGTCGGTTGGCGCACAAATGGGTGCCGGGAGCGGCGTCGGGGCAGGGCCCGCGGCAACGCCCTCTGGAACCTCATCCACGCCCACCTCGTCACCCGCCCCTGCATCTGCAATCTGTGCGAGCCAGCATTCTCTCCCGAACCGGCCAGGACCATGAGCGACCGGATGAAGACGTAGCACACCCGGCAAGCGTCGCCGTCGGCCACCGCCCGGCACAGGTCACGGGCTCGAGGCTGGAGAGATGCTGCTCCAGTAGCCTGACGCCCACGCCGAGCCGGGCGATCGCCACGACGGCGGCCGGGCATAGAACCACTACCGCGGGCCGCCAGATGAACCGGATCTGACAGGCCCGCCGGTTTGCATATCAGCGGATCGAACACCAGCCTCTTCGCATTGGCCGCGCGGTCCATTTCCTATCGTCCCTGGCCCAGGCCGACCCGTTTCTGGCGGCGACACGCGCCTTGCCCGAGGCGGCCCACCACCGGTGAGATGCTGCAAGAAGACAAGCTCAAATCGTCCTCACTCAGTAGAGTGATGCCCGTCTCACACCGAGCTTGTAGGGGGCACGGACAATGACGGGTATCGAGCTTCTCGTCGGCTATCTCGCCGCGTGGGGAATCCGCAAGGCCAGGAGGGTCGGGAAGAAGCTTGACGAGACTGTCGACGACGTCACAGATTTGGCGCTCAACCACCTACATGACGTGGTCATCGCCAAGGTCGGCGGGGACTCGTCGCTGCAAAAGCTCGACGCTGAGGCGGCAGAGAAGGGAGTCGTCTCCGAGCGCACGGGTCAACGCGTTCTGCTGGCCGTCGAGGACGCCGCCGAGGACGACCCCGAATTCGGTGCTCAGCTCGAAGCCGCCCTGGCCGAACTCACCAGGCTTTCCGACAACTCCGGCACGCTCGACGGCATCGACCTGCGCCAAGCACAGGGCGTCCAGGTCGGCAACTACAACACGCAGCACAACACCTTCAATTGAGCGGTATCGACGCGCGCGACAGCCGTGGCGTCCTGATCGGCGACGGCAATCAGTACAACGCCTTCATCCAGGGCGGTACCGCCCCGAGGCCGCCTGATGCCG
>Ga0265340_10001867_pt1 | contig 11997 bp, 8 predicted proteins | sample 4CB225metaG_FD_202082 | JGI IMG/M metagenome (GOLD analysis project Ga0265340, IMG submission 202082) | Rhizosphere microbial communities from Carex aquatilis grown in University of Washington, Seatle, WA, United States - 4-CB2-25 metaG | ecosystem: Host-associated > Plants > Roots > Rhizosphere...
TCAAGTATTCGAGACTCGCAAGGACTCCGCCGTCCACGTTTCTCTTTCTTCATCTTCACTTGTCAAACAGCCCAGGGTCCAAGGACCCCTCTCCCGTAGCCGGGAGTTTAGTTTCCTTCCTGTTAAGGAAGGCTCGGAAGTCCTCACTCGACGGCAAATGACAACCGACTGTCATCGGCTGTTGATTCACTCATCTTAATGAGGAGCTTCACGGGCACGAAAACTTGTCTTGGCCAAGAGCCAAAACAGCGCCGCGCTCAGTGGCCGGGTTATAGTCCCGCCCGATCGAGGTTGTCAACGGGTGTTGTCAACAAATCGTCGCATCACCTGTGAGAATCTTGAACCACGAAGAAGTCCCGATATTTCGGGACTTTGCGCCGTACTTGAGCCACAATCCTGCGACGTTCTGGCGCTAGCTATGCATTGAATCGCCGGGTGCCAGTGGGGGCTGCCGGCGTTTCTTCTACCGAGGGATCGGCGATCTCCAATGGAACCCATCGCCTTTCCCTTACGCCTGGAAACATCGAGAGATCTCAAAGACCATTGTTGTTCGTGATCCCGGCCTCGCTTTGGCCATTGATTGCCGGACATCTATGCGGCACGCCGTGGTCCCGGATCCCCCTCTCAGAGGGCGAACGCGGATCGGGAATGGAAAAAGATCTCGTCGAATGTTGATGGAATTTGGGGGGACGGCGGGTTGAGCCACAGGACGTCACGCGGGGGCGGCTACGGACGCGAGACCGGGATCATCGATCTCGGTCACGAGCCCCCGCTTTCGGTCGACGGTTCCGAGGCCGCGGTGATCGATCGCCGCCGCGTCTCCGTACAATGGTTTAGCGGCACCATCCTGACCGGCCTGTGCGGCGCAGCCCTTATCGGCGGCGCCGTTTTTGCGTCTCTCGACGGCGAAATGACCTTTGCCAAGGTGCCGGAGCGGGTCGAGGGCGCGCTGCGCGGCGCGTTCGGCGCCAATGACAAGACGGCCAGCCTGCACAAGAGCGACCGCCTGCCCCCGCCCGGGGAATCGACCGCGGCGCGCAGCGTGGTGCGGGTCTCCACGGTGGCCCGCGTCGGCAACCGCGACGTGATGCGGGTGCGGCCCTTCGTCCGCATTTCCGGCAATCTGTCGATGACGACCAGCGATCTCAGTTCCAAGATCCCGCCGTTCAACGCCCAGCGTATGCTGAGCGATGTCGGAAGCCCGTCGCCCGCGGCCTCCGACGATCCCAACGCCGCCGCCGACGCGGCGGATGCAGCCGAACCCGATGCCGAAGTCTCCTTCGTCACCAAGGACCTGGCGCCGATCCTGCCGAAGGCGAAGGTCGCCGCGGTGGTCGCGCTGGACGATATTCTGATGCGGGTGCGTGACGCCTCGAATTGGCGCGGCAGCAGCGGCGTGCGCTATGCGGCGCTCGCCGCCGCGGATGCCACCGGTGCCACACAGTCGGACATGAAACTGGCCTATGCCACCGAGGGCACCACGCCCGATCCCTATGCCGGCTTTGAAACCCGCGTGGTGCCGGAAAACGTCACACTGCTGCCGAAGACCAAAGATCAGGTCACCGGCGGCAATCCGACCGGCGAACGAATCCACGTCGTCAAGAAGGGCGACAGCGTCACCTCGGTGCTGCGCGACCAGGGCGCCACGCCGGAAGAGGCCAAGGCCATTGCCGCCACGCTCGGCCCTCGTGGCCGCGACGGCGGACTGAAGGAAGGCCAGAAGCTGCGTATCCTGATGGCGCCCGCGGGCCCAGGCCAGCGGCTGCAGCCCTACCGGGTGATCGTCGCCAACGATGCCAACATCGAAGCCGTCGCCGCGCTGTCCGACCTCGGCAAATACGTCGCCGTCGACGTGCAGAGCATGAACACCGTCGCCGAGGTCGCCGACAACAGCGACGACGAGGACGACGACGGCAGCGGGGTCCGGCTCTATCAGAGCATCTACGAGACCGCGCTGCGCAACAAGGTGCCGCCGAACGTCATCGAGGACATGGTCCGCATCTACTCCTACGACGTCGACTTCCAGCGCAAGGTGCAGCCCGGCGATTCCTTCGACGTGTTCTACGCCGGCGAAGATGAAGGCACCAACGCCAGCGAGAAGAGCGAAGTGCTGTATGCCTCGCTCACCGTCGGCGGAGAGACCAAGAAATATTATCGGTTCCAGACCCCCGACGACGCGGTGGTCGACTACTACGACGAGACCGGCAAGAGCGCGAAGAAGTTCCTGGTGCGCAAGCCCGTCAGCAACGCGATCATGCGATCGGGCTTCGGTGGACGCCGCCATCCCATCCTCGGCTTCGTCAAGATGCACACGGGCGTCGACTGGGCCACGCCCTACGGGACGCCGATTTTCGCCTCCGGCAACGGCGTGGTCGAAAAAGTCGGCCCCGAGGGCGGCTACGGCAAATACGTCCGCATCAAGCACAGCAACGGTTACGAGACCGCCTATGGCCATATGTCGGCCTTCGCCAAGGGCCTGGAGGTCGGCAAGCGGGTGCGGCAGGGCCAGGTGATCGGCTTCGTCGGATCGACGGGCATGTCGACCGGTCCCCACGTCCACTATGAAATCCTGGTCAACGGCCGCTTCGTCGATCCGATGCGCATCAAGCTGCCGCGCGGCCGCTCGCTCGACGGGCCGCTGCTGGCAACCTTCGAAAAAGAACGCGATCGTCTCGACGGCATGATGAACAACCGCGGCACCGCGCGGCTATCGGACGCCAGCGGCTCAACCGGCGTGCGGCAGATCAGCAACCGCTGAAGCTGGCAACTCTTACGATTCCGGCGGAGATGGGTTGGTCTCGTTTTCCAGTCGGGCTCGCCTCACGCTTTAAGGGCATAGAAAAAAACGGGAAGCCCCTTGCGGTCCCGATAGAACGTTTTCCATGTGCCAAGCGTGAACGAGTGTGAGAACACGCCGCGGGAAGAGCTATTCGAATAGATCACGGTAGCGTTGGTCGGGATCTTTACCTCGCCGATGATGCCAACATGCCCGACATTGCCTCCGTGGGTCGGCGAAATGATGATCATTCCGGGCGTGATCTGCTGCTCGGGCACCTGCGTTTGGGTCTTGGCGAGTACTTCACCCATATCGGCGGTGCTCAGTCCTCCGCCGACGGGCCTGCCAATTGCAAGACAAACCACTTTGTTTACGGCAAACGCGCAAGCCACGCGGCCATGGTTCGTGTTGGGCGCATCGCGCGTAACAAGCGTTTCGTCACAGTTCTTGGCCTCGGCGAAAATTCGGATGGCGACTTCGGCGTCGGAAGCGGCGGGCGGCGACGGAGCCGGAGAAGGCTCGGTTGCAGTTTCATCGAAGCTTGCTGAGAGCTGCGCGGCAACGGACTGCGGAACAAGGCCCGCCTTGAGCGGAAAGATCGTAGTGTCTGTGGCAAGGATGACCGGACTTTGGCCATTCTCCTGCTTAATCAGCACCTGGCCACCCTCGTCGGAAAATTGATCGATGACCCAGTAGCTTGCATTCCCCAAGTTTGCCTTCGCAATGACACGATGGATCAAGTCGGGGTCAAGTACCGCCATGACTGCCGGCGGCACCATCGAACCCGCGTTAGCCCTAAAGCTTTGGAGCGCCAGATCGGCCCATTGATCGCGGCGGTCAAAATGCTCCAATCCGGCTTTGGCTCTTTCGAAAGACGCTTCGAACGCGCGAACCGCTTTTGAGATATTCGGTGCCTTCTGCACGGCTGTGAGGGCCATCGACTGTGAGGTGTTTAATTCTTGCTTGAGAAATCCGTAGTTCGCAGCGTCCGAGAAAGGCGACAGCCCATTGACACCGCAGAACGACTCAAACTGTGTGCGGCGTGGGCCCGTCCATTGAGCCCAACCGAAGCCACCCTTGGAACCAGGTATTAACGGCTTCTTTTCCTGCATTTCGCGGAAACCGTCACACTCCTCGCCGATATTTCCCATCAGGCCGGCGGCCTGGAAATCCTTCAAGCCAAAATCGGAAATCAGGTTCTCCATGATGCGCGGCGCCTTCGCCAAGAAAGTCTCAGAACCCTTCGAAGGGACCGGGCGGCTAAGATCCGGATCGGGACTAGATGGAATGTCGCCGGCATTCATTGTCGGCAGAGCTACGGGAGCCGCACCGAGCACTTTCGTAAAGGCCGGCACCATCAACGCACTGGTCTGATCAAGTGCCGCCTGAAGGTCGCCGGGAAGCTGGGCTTGATCATTGGGCCATTGCGCCTGATAGAGTTCTACGGCACTGGGCAAGCGATCAAGTTGCGCAATACATCGGTTCTGCGCGCGCAAGGTCATCAAGGCATAAATACAGCATTGCATATCCCATTCATTGACGTCACTCGCCTCAAAGTCCGTGATGCCGAACTCCTCATCCGAAGAGTTTGCGTCCCACTCGGTTTGGGTCAACCGAAATGGCCCTATCCTATCGCCAACGACCGCTACTGAAATATTCGAGCGAAGTTTTGCGACACCGACGAGATAGTGAGGATGCACGCCAAAGCGCAGCCCTTGGTGAACGCATTCATCTGCAAAATCGGCAAGGACGAGCGGGTTGGCCACGGAAGTTTCTCCCTCGGTCAATTTGCGCGAGACTGGAATTGCTAGCTGGGGCTACAGGTCACTCCGTTCCTCAATATCCGGCGAAGAAGTACTCCCTTTCTGTCAGACAGCAGTTCGTCGGAGGCCTTGAGTGTGTCCTTGATTTTGGTTCGAGTTTCCGAGCCAAGCGGCCCCAGGTCGTGTGTCGGCTTCACGCAGACCGCTCGTTGAAACTCGTCAATTTCCGGATCCGCCAGGGATTGCTCGTAACCGTTCAGGCGGGTCGGCGAAACCACGATCAGATTCTTCTTGATCGTCGGAAGAGGCTCCGTCGCGGCACGCACGACCGGTGTCCCCCTCACCGCCGCCGATGTGCTCGACGTAGCGGTAGCGCCCGCTGTTCTTAGGGCTATCGGCGGAATTCGAAGCGCGTCGGGGCCGGAACGATGATAGACCGTGACTGTGTTGTTGATACTCATCTCGATCGAGTCCGGAACGCAAATCGACAAATAATTGCGCAGGACGTAGATGACCGCCGGCCTGTTATCGATGACGAGATCGAGATTGTTGAGACGAAATTGGGTTCTGTTGTCGCGTACTACCGAGCTTGCAGTGCTATAATCGACCGCATTTACGAGTCGAAGATCGACGTTGGTGAACGTATCGGCGGCCAGTCCGAAAGCGATGGCAGTTAATGCAATTGGGGTTGCCCCTACTTCGGTTGCTTTCAAAATGCCGGCTGTTGCGCCGCCTATGCTCGCCAATTCCTTAAGAAACGGCTCTTTGGAGCTTTTTCTGTCGTAAAGCCACGAAAGATACGCATCACACCGCAGATCGATGTCGTTCATCCCGGCCTGAACCAGAAGTCCCCACTCACGCGGCGCAAGACTCAGGCCGTCGCAACTGACCGTATCGACGCTCCTTGCGGTACGACTAATTGCTTGAGCGCAGATGTTCGCGAGATAGGTATCCTGCAGCTGGGTGGATGCAGGCAGACCATCCCAGTAAAGATCGGTCCCGATGCCTTCGCGCAGATAGCGAGAATCCCTCGTTGGATCACATCCGCCAACCAGCAGCGCCAGCCCCACGCACGCGACGATCACCACACTGCGGGCGAAGTCGCGGCCCCACAATATTTTGGCTCGCGACGACTGACGGACAATGGTCAAGCGATGGGTTTTGCGCACACGCTATCTCTCAATGCTCGGGTGTTGCTGGTCCAACGTCCAAATGCTCCGGTCCGTCATGTTCGCCGGCTGCAGCGTTCAAATTGGAGGCGACAATCGCAAAGGCGCGCTGCACGTCATCGACGACATCTCGCTGGCGCGTGTTGATATTGCGTACCAGGACCCGCCAGCGAGCCTGCTCGCTGGCATCGGCGATTTCCCGCCAGAAGCGCAGAATGAAAACCTGATCGAGCAGCGGTTTTTGCGATTTCATGCACGGACGATCGCATGGTCCGAACTCGGGGCGATCCCACGATCGTCTGGAGACGCTCGGTTTTCGGTCACGAGCGACTCTCGATCCGCTTCCCGGCCAATACGGATCGGATCACGGCATGATCACGGCGCGGAACGGCGGACCAAGGTTTTCGCTCGGCGTCGCGGCTTACCCAATTTTTGGAGGTTCGGCGGCCGCCTTGGGGCCTTTGCCTGCCATTTAGACTACAAAGCGCTGCCTCTCGTCGCGGCTCACCAGCCGCGCGCGTAAATGCTGGGCATTTTCAGCATTGTGCAGGTCTCGGATCTCTTCAATGGTCGCGCGTGTCGCCGGAAGCGGTGAGATGCCCAGCTCTTTTCGGATCATGTCGATCCAATGATCATAGTAGCGGATGGCGTCGATTCTTCTTTCGTCGAGCGCGAGCAAAGTCAGAAGGTGCCGAACCAGCTCCTCGCGGTACGGATCGAAGCGCAGCGCATGACGGGCGAGCAGGATCGCATCGTGGTAGTGGGCACAAAGCCCCAGATGACGGACGATGATCATTGCCGAGCGGATGAAAAGCGAGTGCAGCCGCTCACGCTCCTCCAAAATCCATTCGGCATCGTCGCCGTCCAGGAACGGTCCCTCGTACCGGTATAGAACGGCGAGAATTTCCTTGGTTTCAGATGGTCCCAAGTGAGGCTCTGGGCCGCTGAGGGTCGTCTGTGAAGCTTCAAGGAGCGCCCAGGTGTCAACGTCCAGCCACGCAGTCCTTTCAAGGATAGTCTCCGGACCCACTGTCCTCAGGCCGCGGCCTTCCTTGTATTGGGGAGACGATGCAAGCAGCTTCCGTAGCCGCCAGACCGCGGAGTTCATCGCGCGGCGACCTCTCTCCGCCTCAAGCTCCGGCCAGAACAAGTCGATAAGCCGCTCGCGACGATGCGGGCGATCCGGATAGGTGAAAAGGAAACCGGCCAATCGCCGTCCCGCTGGGCCGAGGTCTGACCAGATCTTTTCGCCACTACTCGTTACTCGACTGGCGCCGAGAAAACTAATGGCCAACACGGTTTCCCCTCCCGCGCTAACGCAACTAAAATAACAATATCGCTTCTGGCTTTTCAGGAATTCGAACTTAAAATTGCAACCTTATCCGATATCGCCAAACAACAGCAGCAACGCCACAACAGGTGCGATATTCCTGCCACATTTTGCACGCTGAGAGGATTGTGACTGCGAAACGATAAGTTGTTCAAGACGAATTTACATTCGCCGCGATAAATCGCGATGCGTGTCTCTTTTGCACAACACCCCCTCAACGTGCGATGTCTTTCTGCACGCCCGAAGTTGTGGCTCCAGGCGGCACGCTTCGAGATTGAATATCCCCTCGGGAAATACCGGCGCGATTGGCTCTCCGCATCGCGGAGAGGGCTCTAAAATTACATCAGTTCAGCTTCCGCTTCGGCATCGGCGGTTCGAACGGCGTGATCTCCGCGGTCTGCGGCGCCTTGCCGTTGAAGGTCAGCACATTGCCTTCCACCGAAATCGCCACGCGATCGCCGTCCTTGACGTCGCCGGCAAGGATCATCTCCGCCAGCGGGTCCTGCAGGCTGCGCTGGATTACCCGCTTCAGGGGCCTGGCGCCATAGGCGGGGTCCCAGCCCTTGGCGGCGAGCCAGTCGCGCGCCGCGGCGTCGAGCGTGAGCGTGATCTTGCGCTCTTCCAGCAGCTTCTGCAGCCGGGAGAACTGGATCTCGACGATCCGGCCCATCTCGCTCTTCTGCAGGCGGTGGAACAGGATGATTTCGTCGACGCGGTTGAGGAATTCAGGACGGAAGTGCGCGCGCACCGTGCCCATCACCTGCTCCCGCACCGCCGAAGTGTCCTCGCCTTCCGGCTGGTTGACCAGGAATTCGGAGCCGAGATTCGAAGTCATGATGATCAGCGTATTGCGGAAGTCGACGGTGCGGCCCTGACCGTCGGTCAGGCGGCCGTCATCGAGTACCTGCAGCAGCACGTTGAAGACATCGGGATGCGCCTTCTCGATCTCGTCGAACAGCACGACCTGGTATGGCCGGCGCCGCACCGCTTCGGTGAGCGCGCCGCCCTCGTCATAGCCGACATAGCCCGGAGGCGCGCCGATCAGCCGCGATACCGAATGCTTCTCCATGTATTCGGACATATCGAGGCGCACCATCGCCGTCTCGTCGTTGAACAGATATTCGGCGAGCGCTTTCGTCAGCTCGGTCTTGCCGACGCCGGTGGGGCCCAAGAACATGAACGAGCCCATCGGGCGGTTCGGATCCTGCAGGCCCGCGCGGGAACGGCGCACGGCGGTCGCGACCGCATGCACCGCTTCGGCCTGGCCGACCACGCGATTGCCAAGGCTGTCCTCCATCTTCAGGAGTTTGTCCTTCTCGCCTTCCAGCATCTTGTCGACGGGCACGCCGGTCCAGCGCGACACCACCTGCGCGATGTGATTGGCGGTGACCGCCTCTTCCATCATCTCGCCGGCATTTTCCTTGGCCTCGATATCGGCGAGCTTCTTCTCGAGCTCGGGAATGCGGCCATAGGCCAGTTCACCGGCACGCTGGTATTCGCCGCGGCGCTGGGCGTTGGCGAGTTCGATGCGAAGCCCGTCGAGCTCGCTCTTGAGCTTCTGCGCATTGGAGAGCTTGTTCTTTTCCGCGCTCCAGCGCGACGTCAGCGCCGCCGACTTCTCCTCGAGGTCGGCGAGTTCCTTTTCCAGCGTCAGCAGACGGCTCTTCGAGCCGGCATCGGTTTCTTTCTTCAGCGCTTCCTGCTCGATCTTGAGCCGGATGATTTCCCGGTCCATCGAATCGAGTTCTTCGGGCTTGGAATCCACCTGCATCTTCAGCCGCGCCGCCGCCTCGTCCATCAGGTCGATCGCCTTGTCGGGAAGGAAGCGGTCTGTGATGTAGCGGTTCGACAATGTCGTCGCCGCCACCAGCGCGGAATCGGTGATGCGCACGCCGTGGTGCTGCTCATATTTGTCCTTCAGGCCGCGCAGGATCGAGATGGTGTCCTCGACGGTCGGCTCGGAGACGAAAATCGGCTGGAACCGGCGGGCCAGGGCGGCGTCCTTTTCGACGTGCTTGCGATACTCGTCCAGCGTGGTCGCACCGATGCAGTGCAATTCGCCGCGCGCCAGGGCCGGCTTGAGCAGGTTGGAGGCGTCCATCGCGCCGTCGCCCTTGCCGGCGCCGATCAGCGTGTGCATCTCGTCGATGAACAGGATGATGCCGCCCTCGGCCGCAGTGACTTCCTGCAGCACGGCCTTCAGCCGTTCTTCGAACTCGCCGCGGTATTTCGCGCCCGCGATCAGCGAGCCCATATCGAGCGATAGCAGTTTCTTGTCCTTGAGGCTCTCCGGCACGTCGCCATTGAGGATCCGCAACGCCAGACCTTCGACGATCGCGGTCTTGCCGACACCGGGCTCACCGATCAGGACGGGATTGTTCTTGGTACGGCGGGACAGCACCTGGATGGTACGGCGAATTTCCTCGTCGCGGCCGATCACGGGGTCGAGTTTGCCCTCCCGCGCCGCCTGGGTCAGGTCGCGGGCGTATTTCTTCAGCGCGTCGTAGGAATTTTCGGCGGTCGCACTGTCGGCGGTACGGCCCTTGCGCAGAGCTTCGATCGCCGCGTTCAAATTCTGCGGCGTGACGCCGCCCTTGCGCAGGATGCTGCCGGCGTCACTGTCCTTCTCGAGCGTCAGCCCCAGCAGCAGCCGTTCCACGGTGACAAAACTATCGCTGGCCTTCTCGGCGGCCTTTTCAGCCGCATCGAACGCACGCGCCAGTTCCGGTGCGAGATAGACCTGTCCGGCGCCGCTGCCGGAAACCTTCGGCAGCTTGTTGAGCGCGTCCTCGGTGGCCTTCAGGATCGCGCGCGAATTGCCCCCGGAGCGGTCGATCAGACCGCCGGCGAGGCCCTCGCTGTCATCCAGCAGCACTTTCAGCATATGCAGCGCCGAAAACTGCTGGTGGCCTTCGCGCATCGCGAGCGACTGCGCCGACTGGATGAAACCGCGCGCACGCTCGGTGTATTTTTCGATATTCATAGCTATTTCCCTCAGCCTGCCGCTCCGCCCCTAAGGCACGGGTGCCGCATCTTCATTGGGTTTCCGCCGGCCGTGTTGATATCCCTCAACAAGCCGGCGGCTCGTCGCCAGTATTCACCGGCTTGAAGCAAATGTGGGAAGGGGTTCCGGAAACGGAAGAGGCGATTTCACAAAATCGTGTGCGGTGGCGCAGGGGTCGGGAATCCCTTAAGAAACCGGGATGCCCTCCAGCCTGCCAGCCCAGATCAAGAGCCTCTATCGCTACCCCGTCAAAGGCCTTTCCCCGGAACCGCTGCCGGCGGTCGCGCTGAAGCCCGGCGAAACCTTTCCGGCCGACCGCCGCTACGCCATCGAAAACGGCCCGAGCGGCTTCGATCCGTCCCAGCCTGCATGGCTGCACAAATCCTTTTATCTGATGCTGATGCGCAATGAGCGACTGGCGGGATTGCGGACCCATTATGAGGACGAGAGCCACGTCCTGACTATTCGAAAGGACGGCGAAGTCGTCGCCCAGGGCGATCTGGAAACGGCGGAGGGCCGCGCTGCCGTCGAAGCGTTTTTCAAGGAGGATTTTGCAGGTGAGCTCAAGGGTCCCCCAAAAATCCTTTCGGGCGGCGGCCACAGCTTCTCGGATGTCGCCAGGAAGGTCGTCTCCATCATTAATCTCGGCAGCGTCAGCGCCGTCGAGAACATGGTCGGCCTGCCCGTGCATCCGCTGCGCTTCCGCGCCAATCTCTATGTCAGCGGCTGGCCGGCCTGGCACGAGCACGAGCTCGTCGGCCAAACCCTTGCCATCGGCGACGCCCGCCTGAAGGTCGTCAAGCGGACCACCCGCTGCGCCGCCGTTAATGTCGACCCCGAGACCGCGGCGCGCGACCTCGAGATCCCGCCCACGCTGATGCGCCGGCTCGGCCATAACGAGTGCGGGATCTATGCCGAGGTGACCGCCGGCGGCGCGATTGCCGTCGGCGATCCGCTCGAGATCGAACAACCAGAGCTATTGTAAGCCTTAGCTCGCCGGCATGACGTATGCGTAGATCCGGCCGCGCGAGACCGGCGCTTCTCGGACCCGGTTGCCATTATTGCCGGAGATCATGATCGGGTTACCCTGCGCATCGATGCCGCTGATGATCCCGACATGTCCGCCGCCGCGCCGCCCCATCACGGCGATGGCGCCGACCTGCGGTCCCGAGATTCGCTGGCCATAGCTCGCGAACGAACGCGCCATGTCCGAGCCGGTACCGCGATAGCCTTCGCGCTGCAGGACCAGATTCATGAAGCGGGCGCACCACAGGCTGCCGCGCCCGGTCGGATTGCCGCCGAGGTAACGGCGCGCTTCGGCGACGAGGTTCGATGAACCGAAGCCGCCCGACGAAGCCATGCCGCCGGAATAGCTGCTTGATGCAAGGCTGGCATTGCTATCGGCAAGGCCGTGCGCCTGCATTTGTGCCACGCCGGCGTCCCAGCGCGATTCGCGCACGGGGTGGCGATAGCGGCTTGAGGCGTAGTGACGTCTGACGGCATGATGCCGCGTATAAGCGTAGTGGTGCACAACGTGACGGCTGACATGCCGCGTGTCGGCCGGATGGTAGATGCCGTGATGAGACCTTGCGGACGCCGGGGAGACTGAGCCAACGATCGCCGCCGAACCCAATGCCAGTGCGACAAGATGGGGAGAGACCCTTCCAAGCGACCGGCAGAACGCAACCAACTGAACCATACTCTATCCTTCGTGATACACCCCCCGTTCCCATCGGCCGTGAGCGCCTCCACCCAAAGGCGCGCCCCACCGACATCCGGCCTCCTATGCAATTGGCGGTATGGCGAGAGCAAGACGCGATGCGGCAGCACAAGATCGGTTTCGTGGTGATTCCGCGACGATTCCTTGACGAGGGAACCGCGTTGCCGCCTCATTGCCGCCGCGAGCATTAATTGCGATTAACGCTTCGGCCCAAGAGGCTCCGAACGAAGGAGCC
>Ga0265340_10001868_pt1 | contig 11986 bp, 5 predicted proteins | sample 4CB225metaG_FD_202082 | JGI IMG/M metagenome (GOLD analysis project Ga0265340, IMG submission 202082) | Rhizosphere microbial communities from Carex aquatilis grown in University of Washington, Seatle, WA, United States - 4-CB2-25 metaG | ecosystem: Host-associated > Plants > Roots > Rhizosphere...
AGATCGGCGCATTTCGCCTCGATCCCTTTGCCGAGCCCGATGACCTGCGGCCAGTCCGCCCAGGAGGGAACATCGACCCAGTCCGGGAACGTGCTCCCGGCGAACAATTTGGTCATCGTGTCCAGATAGGTGTTGCCGTCGGCCGGGTGGATGTTCACCGTGCTGCCGAGGGCCGTGTTGACCGCCGCGTAGTACCGGTTTCCCGAGGACCGGGGAATAGCGGCCCACAACGGGGTGACGGCGGTGAACGTGCTGCCCGATCCGGGAACCTTCGGTATGGTCCTGACCAGTTCCGTCGGGTAGTTGAGATAGCCGGGGTCACTGCCGTGAATACTGGGAAGGTCGGGTGGTACCAGGTTGCTGGGGACATAGGCCGGTATGGCCTCGGTCGAGGTGCCGCCCCCCTGAGCGCCGGCGTCGCTCGCTCCTGAACCGCACCCGCTGAGTAGCGGAGCCACGGTCAGCGCTCCCGCACCAACGGCCGCGGCGTGGAGGAACGACCTCCGGGATACGTTCGACGTCCCATCTGTCATACCCGATCTCATCGGCACGCCAGCACCGCGCTGAAGGGAAGACTGCATCCAGGAGGACGAGGACGGTGAATCGGCCCAGCTTTCTCCACCTCCTCATAGAAGGAGCACCCCTCTCCCGGTATGACGACGTACTCCGGGCGGCAATCGCCGAGGCGACCACTGACGCCGACGCAGCCCAGGACGAGTACCGGTACGCCCTCCAGTTGCGAGATCAGCTGGAGAAGCAACGCGCCCGGCACGAGGAGCTCCGCGCTCTGGTCGAGTGCGCAGCACCTATGCCACCACCAAGCGGGCGCTGATCGCGCTCGCGGAAACGCTGGCTCAGGAGCTCGGAGATGACGGCATCCGGGTCAATACGATCGCCCCGGGGGGCGGTGGACGGGGAGCGGGTGCAGGGTGTGCTGCACGCTCGCGCTGCCGCGGCCGGGCGCAGTCATGACGAAGTGATGGTCGGTGCACTGAACATCCAGTCGATCAAGCGCTTCGCCGATCCAGCCGATATCGCCGCCCTGGCAATATTTCTGGCGTCTGAAAATGCCTCAACGATTACTGGACAGACGATTTCGATCGACGGGGGCGCGAAGGCACCGCAATAGCAGGCGTGACGATAGCGGCGGCGTCGAGACCGGGAGGACAATGCGGTCACCCAAGGGAAGCGCGAAACGACTTCGATCCGGGCCTTCCGGCACATCGCACACCTGCCCAACCATTGCCGGTGAATAGTGGTTACGCTTGCAGTTCTCGGAGCAATGGTTCAAATGGTTTAAATGGGCCAGGCCAAGGTTAACTAATTTGCCCGTTTCTGCCTGGTGCCCGGCTGGCCGAAGTACCGCCCGATCCCGAAACCTCACGAGAACGCAGATCCCAACGCTGCCAGTAGCTTCGTCTGCGTCAATCAATAATTCCCCTGGCCCTTGTGCCCGAGAGACTTTCCTCACAAGACGGGCCGCGCTCAAGGTCTGGTTACGCCTGGTGGCGGGTAACTATGATCCTGATCAAAGCGGAGCGCGCGACTAAGGCGGAGCCCGCAGGTGAGACGGAGAGCCACCATGTCAAATTTCATATTTCGAATGGCCGGTAGTCGGAGGTCAGCGGAGGGCGGCCGGAAGCGGGTGGCGCGCGGCCGGCCGATCTTGGCCCTGGTGACTGCCGCCATCCTCGCCGTGGGGCTGACCGTGACACCCGGTAGGGCCATGCCCGAGGCGAGCGCAGCGGCGACGACGACTGGATCGCTGCCGGCGACCTGTCTTGATCCTGACTCGCCGCCGCAGACCCCGGAGCTCCAGTGGGCGGATGCGGAGTTCGTAGTCACCAACATCGCTATGGCCGTCGAGTCTATGGTTTTATCTGCGATCGCCCTGGAGAAAGAGAAGCCAGACAAGGTCAAGGAAGCCGTTCGACGGGTGGCGTACTGTTTTCCCGGATACAACGTCGTGATCGCCCAACCTCATGACGGTAGCACGCAACACATGAAGGAAGGGTACTACGTCACCACGATCGAACTGAGCGAGACGACGTATCGGGTCTATGTTTTCAAGTCCGGCACCTTCTATCAGGCCGGTGACCTCGGTTACAAGAACTGGGGCTACCAGGGGTTCTTCACGAAGAGTTCGGACGACCGGACCGTGACTTTCTCGACGCCGCCGGTCCCCGCGCGGCGCTCGGGATGGTCTTCCGATGCGCAGGGGTGCGAGGTCACGACCCGAGACTTGCCGGATCGCAGCATGTACCAAGGGCTCCTTGATATGCAAAACTCCGATAACCAGGGCAAACACGTGCGGGCGCTGCTCGACGATATGCGCAGCTGCTTCCCGGACTACAACGTCATGGTGATGCACGACGAGCAACCTTACGAGTGGGTGTCCGCGCCGACGGGAGGGGTACATGCGAAGTCGTACTCCATGCAGGACACCATCGCGGATGGGGAGTCGACCGAGGTGGCGACGTGGGGGTCTGGAGTAAAGGGACGAGGCCATTACGACGTTTACGTGTTCAAGAAAGGCACGTTCCATAACAAGGGCGATGGTGGCTGGATCAACTGGGCGTTCTACGGCAACTTCACCCGCAGCGCGGACGGCATGACGGTGACGTTCGACGACCCGGGAACGGCCGACCTCAACTACGATCCAATGGCCGGATCCGCCGATGACGACTTCGGCTCCAACACCGCGCAGTACACGTCGACCGCGAATGGACCATACCCGGGATGCGGCTACACCGGGTCGGTGCCCGGCGATCGCGCCCAGCTCGTCCAGTCGCTGACCGCCGAGTACCAGAAGTGCTTCCCGAACACGAACATCCTCGTCGTCAAGTCGGTCGACCAGTTCTCATTCGGTGTTCTATCGAACTTCAAACACCTCTCGACGGTGAATGATATGAATGTCTTCGCCCTCGACAGCGGGGTGGTGAGGAACAATGGCGACGGCGGCTGGATCAACTGGGGCTTCTCGGGCACTTACGATCGCTCCAGTGAGTCCACCGTCCACTTCACGCACCCCGCGGCCCCTCCGGTTCCTCCGACGAACCCGTACCCGTCGGACGCGAAGACCTTCACTGTCAACGGGGGGTCGACCGGGACGTCGTTCTACGCGACCCAGCCCCAGAACTCGGTGGCGACCTACACCTGGACTGACGGCCAGGCGCCACAGGAGTGGTTGACCAGCGCGAACGGCGGTGCATTGGACCGCAAGATGCAACCCGTCGCGGTGACTAACTGGGGCGGATCCACCGACACGATCAGCGTGGACCCGGGGCGCACGTACCAAACCATCGACGGGTTCGGTGGGGCGATGACCGATTCAGCGGCGTCGCTGATCCTTGGTTCTCCGGACCGCGACACCATCCTGAGCACCTTGTTCGGCACCGGCGATGGTCGGGCCGGATTGACGATGGTGCGCTCGCCGATGGGGTCGAGTGACCTGATGGCCGACGGCAACGACTTCCACACCTACGAGGACACTCGCGGCAGTTTCTCGGCGGAGAGCACCGCCAGCGACCAGCGGCAGATCGACGCTCTCCAGCGGGCGAAGGCGACGGCCGGCGGTGATCTCAAGATCCTGGGGACGCCGTGGAGCGCCCCGGGGTGGGCCAAGCGCAGCGGCTCCCTGAAGGCGAGTGAGTGCGGCAACGATCTGAACGAACTCAACGTGGGCTCCGTGTCGGATTACGCCGGGTACTTCAAGAAGTACGTCGACGCCTACGCCGCCAAGGGCATCAAGCCCTGGATGGTGTCGATGCAGAACGAGCCCGAGAACTGCAAGACCGCGATGCCGACCACGTTACTGTCACCCACCGACGAGGTCGCGCTCGCGAAAGCGCTCAAGCAGCAGCTCCCGTCCGACGTGAAAGTCATGGGCTGGGACCACAACTGGAATGACAAGGACTTCGTCAACACGCTGACCAGCCAGGCCGCCGGAAGTGTCGACGCTATCGGCTACCACTGCTACGACGGCACCCACTACGCCAACCAGACCCAGGCCCTGCCCACCTACATGACGGAGTGCTCGGGCTTCACCGATTCGACCGCCAACGTGGCCCAGAACCTCGGCTGGGAAGTGGGCAACCTCCTGATCGGCCCGTTGCGTTACGGTTCGCGCGGCTCGATCTACTGGACCCTGGCCCAGGACCAGAACGGCGGCCCTCACCTGGCCGGCGGCGACGCGTGCGCCACCTGCCGCGGCATGATCACCATGCACAATGACGGCCACTTCGAACCGAGCCAGGACTTCTACTACTACGCGCAGTTCTCCAAGTTCATCCGGCCCGGAGCGGTCCGGATCGAATCCAACAACTCGGGCGACATCTCCACCGTCGCCTTCCGCGACGGCAATCGGACCACGCTCGTCGTGCTGATCTCCGGGACGCACGCGGACGGGGGATCGGCTGGGTCCGACGAACGGGACCTGCGCGGTCACATCCTGCAGTACAGCGGCGAAGTCAAGGATCAGAAGACGTCCTGGCTCGTCGGGGCGGACGGCTACCGTCGCTGGATCGGTGACTCTTCGACCTACAACTGCCTCAAGTACGACGCCGGCATGCAGGGCCCCGACAACCTGCCCGGTGGCGCCCTGGACAAGTACATCAACATCAAGGACGTCTGGGCGGTGTGCGGCGCGGTCACGATGGGCACCAGGAGTGAACTCGAGGTCGGCACCTACCTGAAGACGGCCGGTGGCGCACGCCTGACCCTGACGAAGGACGGGTTGCGCAGCGTCGACTCCACGGGAAAGGCCCACTGGGCGCCGCCCGGGACGGGTGATCGGCTGATCCTCCAGGAGGACCAGAACCTCGTGCTGTACTCGGGAACCCAGGCGGTCTGGGAGAGCGGCACGAAGAACTCCGGGGCGATCTGGCTGTCCCTGCGCGACGACGGGACGTTCGCGCTGTTCAACAAGGACAACCAGAAGGTGTGGGTGAGCCCGGTCGACGCGAGCAGCTACAAGCACATGATGGTGCAGTGGGACGGTGACAGTGCGGCCCAGAAGACCTCGTGGATGGTCGGCAACGACGGGAACCGGCGCTGGGTCCCCGATGCGGCCACCTTCCAGTGCCTGCACGACGCCGGCTCAGGCAACTCGGTCTCGGTGAGCAGCGACGTCCTCGACAAGCTGCCCGACCTGACCAATGTGTGGGCGACCTGCGGCGCCGACCGGATCGGTGCCAACGGAGCGATCGAGGAGGCCAGTTACCTCAAGGCCGGTGACTACCGGCTCACGCTGACCAGCGGTGATCTCGTGCTCGCCAAGAACGGAGCCACGGTGTGGTCCACCGGCCACGGTGGCGCACAGCTCAAGCTTCAGACCGACGGAAACCTCGTCGAATACGACAACGACGGCCACGCGACGTGGGCAACCGGTACCAACGGCAAGAGCGCGGGCTGGCTCGTCCTCGGCGCCGACGGATCGCTGCGCCTCTACGACGCCGACGGAAAGCAGGTCTGGACTCGCTGATGACACTCGATCAGCGCCGAGGCAGGCCCGCTCCGGTCCGGAGCGGGCCTGCCTCGTGATCGACCCGAATCCGCCGACCGGCCCGCGACGTCCCTTTTCAGGCGCCCGATCCTGAAGGGTTCAGGCACGGGATTCCGGCGGCGGGATTCGCGGGTATCAGCGCTGCAGCGTCAGCACGCCCGGCCGGTAAGGCAGGAGTCCGTAGTCGCCGCTGGAGTTGGTGGCGCGTCCCTGGTAGAGCAACTGCAGATTGCAAGGATCAACGGTCATGGTTTGATCCGCATCGTTGCGGACCAGATCGCCATGGCTGATGTCGTTGGTCCAGGTGGCGCCGCTGTTGGCCTTCCCGGCGAACGGGTTGCTCTCGCTCGCGGCCAGCGGTGTCCACGAACCGCTCAGGCTGCTGGCCGTGAACGAGCGGAAGTAGCGCCCGTTCGCTCCGATCGCCTCGACGAGCATGAGATATTGGTTCTGGTCCTTGACCTTGTAGACCTGAACTCCTTCGAACAGGTTGTTCGTCGAGTCGCTCATGACCACCGTCGATGTGGTGCCGAAGTTGCCCGGGAAATTGCCGATCGGCATGCTCGCCCGGTAGATCTTGCCGTTGTCCCCGGCGAAGAACAAGTACATGTTCGTGCCGTCACCGATGAGCGTCTGGTCGATAGGTCCTGTACTGGATCCGGAAATGCTTCCGGAGAAGAGCGCCTGCGGCGATGACCAACCGTTCGCATTGGTGGGGTCGCTCGATGTTCGGTAGGAGAAAGCGGTCGCACCCCATTGATAGGCAAGTACCCAAGTGCTCTTGGGGGCGAAGTAGAAAAGCGTGGGTGCAACGGTAGAAGAAGACATGGTGTTCTGGCTCGCAGAGGCCATGTCGGACCAGTTCGTGAAAAGGCCGAAGTTCATCGAACCCCAGGTCGATCCCGTGTCGTGCGTGGTCGCATAGACGAGATGCTTGCCGTTGTAGACGACATTGGTGAAGTCCTTGAGCGAGGCCCACCCCGACTTCGGCGTCGCCAGCGAGCCCGTGGAGGTCCAGCGGAACGTCGATGGAAGCGTGCACGTGCTGGTCGGCGTCGTCGTTGGCGTGAGCGTCGTCGTTGGCGTGGGCGTCGGGGTTGGCGTCGCGGGCGTGGTTGCCGGGGGGGTCGTTGGCGTGGCACTACCGTTACAGGTCACACCGTTCAGGGCGAAACTTGTCGGCGCGGGGTTGCTGCCCGTCCAGGACCCGTTGAAACCGAACGCCACCGTCCCGTTGCTCGGGATCGAACTGTTGTAACCCGCGTCCTTCGCGGTTACTGCCGAACCGCTCTGCGTCAACGTCGTGTTCCACGCCTGCGTCACCGTCTGCCCAGCGCCGAACGACCACGTCAATGTCCAACCGGTCAGCGGATCACCCAGGTTGGTGATCGACACGTCGGCACCGAACCCACCCTCCCACTGCGACGACACGGAAAAGTTTACCGAACAGCCGGTGCTCGCGGCGTCAGCGGGCAACCCCACGCCGACCGCCGCCGACAGCAGCACGGCAACACCGGCCGACGCGAGCACAGCATTGATTGTTCTGAATCTAGACATGAAGCATTCTCCTGACGGAATGGCTGCCCACGCATTCGCGAGGATCGTTCTTTCGTGAGCGCGACACGTGTCAGGCATGTTACGTGAGCGCTCCCACGGCCTCAAGGAAGGATTGGGACGGCATTCTCGACGCTCGATCTCAACCGCGCCACGTCACGCCACCTTGCCTTTTTGTGCCGAAAGACCCAGCTCGCGCGCCAGGGTCATCGGACATAACACTTTTCCGACCGGTATTTGTTGCCGATCCGGCGAACCGCTACGAGAAAATGATTCATTCGCGGCCCGGAGGTCGGGGCACACCCTCGTCCGGCCAACCCACCGTCGACCGCCAGGGTCACGCCGCTGACGTAGTCGGAGACGGCAGCAGCGAGGGACACCGGGCGCCGCCCCGGGCCCCCGACTCGCCCCCGCGACCGGCCGGGATTCGGTCCGGTCGCCGCAGGCCCGCCGAATTCGTGGGCCGGGCCCGCACGCCGCGACTTGGCCAGCAGGTGCCTGATAACACTTTTCGCCCAGCGGGAGAAGGGTTTCATAATCGTTGCATTTCGGGAATGTGCCGGATATGTTAACGCTCACACGCAATGCTCCTTCCCGAGTCCGACAACGGGCGCATCGGCGATGGAGGAGAGGAGGTTTCGAGCCCCTTAGCCGCACCGCCCTTCGATCAACTGCTTTCCAATGTCAGGCTCGCATGCGGGCCGCCGACGCGCCTGGATACATCGCGTACAGCGGCGATCCGGCATGCGCACGCATCGCAATGGAAGAGGTCAACAATGCCAATCCAGTCGGGACATCCACGTCTGCGGACAACCCTCCTGATGCTCGTCGCCGTCTGCTCCCTCGTCGCGAGCCCCTTCGTAGGGTTGAGCCCCTCGCAAGCGGCTACCACGGCGCCGTGTGACATCTATGCGACCGGCGGTACGCCGTGTGTGGCGGCGCACAGCACGACCCGGGCGCTGTACGGCTCGTACAACGGGTCGCTGTACCAGGTGCGGCGCTCCTCGGACAACACCACCTTGAACATCGGGCTGCTGAGTGCGGGCGGATACGCCGACGCCGCCGCGCAGGACTCGTTCTGTGCCGGAACCACCTGCGTCATCACGGTCATCTACGACCAGTCGGGCCGGGGCAATAACCTCACGCAAGCGCCGGGCGGTGGCGCGGCCGGTGGCCCGGACAACCTGGCCAACGCCACGGCCGCGCCGACTACGGTCGGTGGCCACAAAGCCTACGGCGTCTACGTCGCGGCCGGTACCGGATACCGCAATGACAGCACGAACGGCATCGCGACCGGTGACGGGGCCCAAGGTATGTATGCCATCTTCGACGGCACGCACTACAACGGCGGCTGCTGCTTCGACTACGGCAACGCCGAAACCAGCAACAACGACACCGGCAACGGCCACATGGAGGCCATCTACTTCGGCAACATCAAGGTCTGGGGCTACGGCACCGGTAACGGCCCCTGGGTCATGGCCGACCTCGAGAACGGCCTGTTCTCCGGAGTCAACGCCGGCTACAACGCGAACGACCCGACCGTCAATTACCGGTACCTCACCGCCATCGTCAAGGGTGGCCCGAACCAGTGGGCCATCCGGGGCGGCAACGCCCAGTCCGGGGGTGTGTCCACCTTCTACAGCGGGGCGCGCCCCAACGTCTCGGGCTACAACCCGATGCACAAGGAAGGGGCCATCATCCTCGGCATCGGCGGCGACAACAGCAAGGGTTCCGCCGGTACCTTCTACGAAGGCGTCATGACCTCCGGCTACCCCACCGACTCCACCGAAAGCTCCGTGCAGGCCAACATCGTTGCGGCTGGTTACGGTGGGTCGGATGGTGGCACGGGTGGGCAGAGCAACGTCGAGCTGGTGGGTGGTCAGTCCGGTCGGTGCGTGGATGTGCCGAACAGTGTGACGACGAACGGTACGCAGGTGCAGTTGTATGACTGCTCCGGAGCCTCCAACCAGCGGTGGACCTACACCTCGAGCAAGCAGTTGCAGGTGTACGGCAACAAGTGCCTCGACGCGTACGCCAAGGGCACCACCAACGGCACCGCGGTAGTCATCTGGGACTGCAACGGTGGCACCAACCAGCAGTGGAACGTCAACACCGACGGCACGGTCACCGGTGTGCAGTCGGGATTGTGCCTGGACGCCAACGGCGCGGCCACCGCCAACGGCACCAAGATCATCCTGTGGTCCTGCAACGGCGGCTCCAACCAGCAATGGAGCCTGCGCAGCTGACGCGAGGCCTTACCCGCGGTGGCGGGCGATCCCTCACCCCGCCCGCCACCGCCCGGGACTGCCCATCAGGGCGTCGTCGGCCGTAAGCCCGATGCCCACCCGTTTCCGGCCTTACCCTCACAGCGAAGGGACCACACTGCCATGTTCAGACTCATCCGACTGCGGCTGCGACTCACCCGAGCGGCAGTGACAGCGACCAGCATCGCCCTCGCCGCCACCGGCATCACGGTTGCCGCAGCCGCACCGTCCCAAGCCGCAACATCAATCGTCATCAACGGCGGCTCGGCCGGCCAGACGTTTGACGGCGTGGGCGCCGTCAGCGGCGGCGGCGGTAACAGCCGACTGCTGATCGACTACCCCGAGCCACAGCGTGGCCAGATTCTGGACTACCTGTTCAAGCCGGGCTACGGAGCCGCGCTGCAGATGCTCAAGGTCGAGATCGGGGGCGATACCAACTCCACCAGCGGCGCCGAGCCCAGCCACGAACACGTCCGGGGCGACCTCAACTGCAACCGTGGCTACGAGTGGTGGATCATGGAGCAGGCCAAGGCGCGCAACCCCAACATCAAACTGGCCGCGCTCGCCTGGGGCGCTCCGGGCTGGCTCGGTAACGGCAACTTCATGTCCACCGACACGATCAACTACATGCTGGACTGGCTCGGCTGTGCCAAGCAGCACAACCTGACCATCGACTACCTCACCGCCGCCCAGAACGAGAAGAAGTACGACGCGAACTGGACCATCAGCCTTCGCAGCGCGCTCAACGCCAACGGCTACAGCGGCGTGAAAATCATTTTCGGGGATGACTATCCGGGCAGCTGGAACCCGGCCAGCACGGTCAGCGGCAACACAAACCTGAAAAACGCCATCGACGTGATCGGCGGGCACTACCCCTGCGGCTACCTCAGCGCGGAGTCGACGTGCACCGTGCCGGCGGCGGCCACGAATACCGGAAAAACGCTGTGGGCCAGCGAGAACGGATCGCAGGACTACAACGACGGCGCCAAGCCGCTGGCCCGGGGCATCAACCGCGGCTACCTCGACGGCAAGATGACGGCCTACCTGAACTGGGACTTGATCGCGGCCGTCACGCCCAATGTTCCCTGGTCCACCGTCGGGCTGATGCTGGCCAACCAGCCGTGGTCAGGATGGTACGCCGTCGGCAAGGAAGCCTGGACCGTCGCCCAGACCACCCAGTTCACCGCACCGGGCTGGAAGTACCTGGACTCCTCCAGCGGCTACATCAACGGCAACCGGGCCGACGGAAGTTACGTCTCGCTGCGGTCGCCGACCACCTCCGACTACTCCACCGTCATCGAGACGATGGACGCCACCGCCGCGCAGACCCTGAACTTCAGCGTGAGCGGAGGGCTCTCCACCGGCCAGGTGCACGTGTGGGCCACCAACCTCAACTCGAACAACACCGCCGACTACTTCGTCCACACCAGCGACATCACACCGGCCGGCGGCTCCTACAGCCTGACTGTCCAGCCCGGCTACGTCTATACCGTCACCACGACGACCGGTCAGGGCAAGGGCACCGCCACCGCACCGGCCCAGGGGTCGCTGAATCTTCCTTACAGCGACGGGTTCGACGAGTACGCGGCGGGCAAGGAAGCCAAGTACCTGATGGACATGCAGGGCGCCTTCGAGACCAGTGCCTGCGGGGCGGGCCGCTCCGGCATGTGCGTGCGGCAGGAGACGGAGCAACTGCCGATCCTGTGGAAGACCGCGGCGGACCCGTATGCGGTGCTGGGCAACGTCAACTGGAACAATTACACCGTCTCCGCCGACACGCTGCTCGAGAAGGCCGGTTACGTGGAACTGCTCGGCCGGGCCGGATCGCAGAACACCACCGACACCGCCGGCCAGAACGCGTACTACCTGCGAGTGAGTGATACCGGCGCCTGGTCGATCCTGCGCAACAACACCAGTGCGCAGGTGACGACGTTGCGCAGCGGCACCACGACGTCCCTCGGGACGAATCGCTGGCACACCCTGGCGCTCACCTTCTCGGGCAGCACCATCACCGCGGTGGTCGACGGGACGACGCTCGGCTCGGTCACCGACTCGACCTTCGGTGCCGGCCAGGTCGGCATCGGCGCCAGCCAGGGCGAGACCGCTCAGTACGACAACCTCCAGGTCGTCGCCGGTTCGGGTGGTGGCAGCGGTGGTGGGTCGACCTCGTTGCTGCGTAACGTCAACGCCGGCCGCTGCCTGGACGTGCCCGGGCAGTCGCAGACGAACGGTACCCAGCTCAACCTGTGGGACTGCAACGGCGGTGCCAACCAGCAGTGGACGAACACCTCCGGCAAGCAGTTGCAGGTGTACGGCAGCAAATGCCTCGACGCGGAGAACAGCGGCACCGCGCCGGGCACCCGAGCCGTCATCGAGGACTGCAACGGCCAGGCCGACCAGCAGTGGAACCTCAACGCGGACGGCACCATCACCGGCGGGCAGTCCGGCCTGTGCCTGGACGCCAGCGGCAATGCCACGGCCAACGGAACCCAGGTGATCCTGTGGACCTGCAACGGCGGCACCAACCAGCAGTGGACCACCTCCTGAGGAGCCTGCACCGCTGACGAGAGAACGCCACCGCCGGTGTCGCCGCCCGATCGTCGTCCTTGACAACGACCGAGCGGCGACACCGGCGGTGGCGACTCGTCGGCACCCGACCAGCAGC
>Ga0265340_10001870_pt1 | contig 11983 bp, 9 predicted proteins | sample 4CB225metaG_FD_202082 | JGI IMG/M metagenome (GOLD analysis project Ga0265340, IMG submission 202082) | Rhizosphere microbial communities from Carex aquatilis grown in University of Washington, Seatle, WA, United States - 4-CB2-25 metaG | ecosystem: Host-associated > Plants > Roots > Rhizosphere...
GTCACGAGGTCAAATGGGTCTGGAAAGCACCGTTAGGTCGCGTGTTTCCCGAGCAAACTCACTCGTTGACCCCCACGCAGCGGTTGCAGCTTCCGGTCTTGGTGACGTGTAACCATTGCACTTTGCCTGCCTGCACTCGCGTTTGCCCAACCCGGGCGACTTGGAAGCGCTCTGATGGCGTGGTTATGCAGGACCCGCATCGGTGTATTGGCTGTCGCTACTGTATGGCTGCGTGCCCGTACGGCTCGCGCAGCTTCAACTGGGAGGACCCGCCCAAGTCGCAGCAGCGAGGGACTTATCCGCAACGCTCAGCCGGCGTGGTGGAAAAGTGCACGTTCTGCGCTGAACGCATCGATCAAGGGCAATTGCCGATGTGCGTCGAGGCGTGTTCGCGTGCTGGAGCAGGTGCGCTGTGTTTCGGTGACCTCAACGACCCCAATTCCGAGGCCTGTCGTCGATTGGCAACTCTGCAGGTGTTGCGCCGCAAGCCCGAACTAGGAACTCAACCGAATGTTTACTACCTCATTTGATGACCATGCAGCAGCGCAACCATAATTCATCCTTTGTTTTGCGCGGCACGGTAGCCTGCCTTTGCGTCTTGCTCGGCGTTGGGCTTGTCGCCTATGGCTATCAAATTCGCAACGGCCTGGGTGTGACCGGCATGTCCCGCGATGTTTCGTGGGGACTCTATATCGCGCAGTTCACGTTCTTGGTGGGAATTGCCGCATCATCTGTGCTTGTCGTGCTTCCGCGCTACGCGCACGGCACGTCTGACCTGGCTCCGCTGGTTCCGGTTGGTGAATGTGTCTCGGTGTCAGCTCTAGTGGCTGCGATGACGTTCGTGTTGGTGGATCTGGGGCGGCCGTCGCGCGTGCTGGCAGTGATTCTACACCCAGCGCCCAGTTCGTTGATGTTCTGGGATATCAGCGCACTTTCGGTATATTTCCTACTGTGCGCTGCGGTTCTGACCTCGTCGCTCGTGTTGCCTCCCGGCTCTCACCCTGCGTGGCTACGGCGACTTGCTCTCACGTCAGTGCCCTTTGCATTTGGTATCCATATCGTTACTGCGTTGCTCTATGCGGGCCTTTCCGCGCGGGCTGGGTGGATGACGGCCATTTTGGCGCCCAAGTTTCTAGCGACCGCGTTCGCATCGGGTTCATCGCTGTTGTTGCTGATGGCCACCATACTGAGCAGAACCGGTCGTCTGCACGTTGAGCCAAGCGCGCTGACTCGCTTGGCCACGATCATGACTTACGCACTCTGCGCAACGTTGCTCTTCTCAGCACTCGAGGTGTTTACCGCGGTGTACTCCGGCCTACCCTCCACCGAGCAACACGCGTTGCACTTGCTGGTGCCTTCAGAACATGCGTCGGCTTTCACTGCGCTGATGCTGGTGTCATTGGGCTTAGATGGCTTAGCGCTGGTCGTCCTCTTGATTCCTGCGGTTCGACGGCGACCGTTCAGTCTAACTGGCGCTGGCGTGATGATCGTTCTTGCGACACTTCTCGAAAAGGGTTTGATCTTCATTCCCTCGGGTTTTGCACCCTCCGCTTTCGGCGAATATATCACCTACCACCCAAGTATCATCGAGGTGCTCGTGGTCTGTGGAGTCTATTCCGGAGCACTCCTGATCTTTATTGCGCTGCTTGGGCCAGCGATTGCTCACGCGCGGGAACCAGGTGCAGACCAGCGGCGCTTCCTTGATTTAAAGGGCTCAAGCTCTGCTGCTGTCGCCACAGTCGGAAAGGCGTGTGCCCAATCGTCCAGTTGAAGTTCTTTAGCTTCTGACTCTAATCACCGTGCAACCTGACCCTAAAAAAGACTTTCGCGCGACCTAGCGCTCAGACATCGTCCCGGAGGACCCATGCCCAGTTACGTTATCGCCAGCAAATGCGACGGGTGCAAGGCTCTCGATAAGACCGCCTGCCAGCACATCTGTCCCAATGACTTGATGACTCTCAATAAGGAGACGTCAAAAGCTTTCAACCGCGACCCCAGCATGTGTTGGGAATGCTTCAACTGCGTGAAGATTTGCCCGAATCAGGCAATCGAGGTCCGTGGCTACTCCGACTTCGTCCCCATGGGCGGAACCGTGAGCCCCATGCGCAGCACCGATACCATCATGTGGACAGTGCAGTTCCGCGATCCCACGCTCAAGCCAAAGCGTTTCAAGTTCCCGATTCGGCGCGGAGTTGCTGAAGGCGAAGTACAGCCTTTCGGCCATAGCCCAACGGCCACCACGGATCTCAAGAGCCCGTTACTCATGGGCGAACCAACCGGTCTGAACACCACCACCGGCACCATCACCCACAAAACACTCCCGGCGCTCGATATCGCCAACAAGGTGAAGTAATCATGGCAACCTTCAGTACTGTAGTAGTAGAAACCGACTTTCTCATCTGTGGTGGTGGCATGGCAGCCTGTGGCGCTGCCGTTGAAGCCGCGCATTGGGCCAAACAGCATGGCCTCAAGGTCACCGTGGTAGACAAGGCCGCCATGGACCGCTCAGGCGCCGTGGCCATGGGCCTCTCGGCAATCAACCTGTACTTGGATCACAGCAGCGGCGACAACACGCTGCGCGACTACGTGGACTACGTCCGCACTGATCTCATGGGTATCACCCGTGAGGACTTGGTTGGGAACATCGCTCGGCACGTGGACGGTACCGTGCACATGTTCGAAAAGTGGGGTCTGCCCATCTGGAAGAACGAGGAAGGGCGTTATATCCACGAAGGCCGCTGGCAGGTCATGATCCACGGCGAGTCATACAAGGTCATCGTAGCCGAAGCTGCCAAGAAGGCGCTTGCCGAGGCCGGCGGCGAGTACTTCGAGCGCGTGTTCATCACGCACCCGCTGATGCAAGACGGGCGTTGTGTTGGCGCTATTGGCTTTAGTACACGCGAGCAGAAGGTCTATATTTTCAAGGCCAAGGCCGTGTTGACTGCAATGGGTGGCGCAGTGCACGTTTTCCGTCCGCGTTCCACGGGTGAAGGGGCGGGTCGTTCTTGGTACCCACCGTTCAACTCAGCCGGCAGCGCGTCTTTCACCATTCAAGCCGGTGCTGAAATGACCTGTCAGGAAGTGCGCTTCGTGCCGGTGCGCTTCAAGGACGCTTACGGACCCGTCGGTGCTTGGTTCTTGCTGTTCAAGGCGTTGGCAACCAACGCCCTGGGCGAAGACTACATGAAGACGAACGCAGCCGAGCTCGACAATTGGGGCCCCTACGGCAAAGTCAAGCCGACGCCGGCCAACTTGCGCAACTGGTTGATGATGATCGACGTCGTCAAGGGCAAGGGTCCGATCTTCATGCGCACTGATGACGCCATTCGCCGCATCAGTGAGCAGATGAGCGACCCTAAAGCTGCCGCGCGCAAGCTCAAGGAGCTGGAATCCGAAGCGTGGGAAGACTTCCTCGACATGACCATTGCGCAAGCGCTGCTCTGGGCATCCACCAACGTCGAACCCGACAAGAAGCCCTCGGAAATTATGGCTTGCGAGCCCTACTTCATTGGGTCGCACTCGGGCGCTTCCGGCGCGTGGGTTTCGGGTCCCGAAGATATCCAGACGGACAAGACGCGCAGCGAGTACTTCTGGGGTTACTCCAACATGACCACCGTGCCCGGCCTGTTTGCGGCCGGTGACGCTAGCGGTGCTTCCAGCCACAAGTTCTCCTCCGGTTCGTTCACGGAAGGTCGTTTGGCGGGCAAAGCTGCCATCGACTTCATTGTGGATAAGGGAGCCGGTGCACCTATGCCCGCTGCAAGTATCGAAGCACTCACGGCACAGATCCTCAAGCCGCTGGAAATGTTCGAAACCAATCGCGGTGACACGACTGACCCCGACATCAACCCAAAGTACATTCGGCCCAAGCAGTTCATGCAGCGGCTACAGAAGATAATGGACGAGTACGCGGGTGGCGTTTCATGCCAGCTAGCTACGAGTGAGCATCAGCTGCGCAAGGGGCTCGAACTGATTGACATGCTACGCGAAGACTCAAGCAAACTGGCGGCCGAGAGTCTGAATGAACTGATGCGATGCTGGGAGAACATGCATCGGCTCAATCAAGCCGAATCCCACGTCAGGTCCATCTTGTTCCGGGAAGAAACCCGTTGGCCCGGGTACTATCTGCGCACGGATAAGCCCAGCATGGATCAAGAGAACTGGCTCGCCTTCTGCAATTGCAAGCGCGATCCGAACACGGGCGCATGGACCATGATCAAGCGCCCCGTGAAGTATCTGACGAGTAACGAAAGCGCATGACAGCGAGTCGACCGTCATCCGAGAGTCCCCGCGGACGCATTTTGGTCGTCGGCGGGGGTATCGCCGGTTTATCTGCCGCGATTGAAGCTGCCGAAGCCGGGTGCGAAGTGGTGTTGGTCGAGCACGCGGCGCACTTCGGGGGCCGAGTGGCGCAACTACATCAGTATTTTCCCAAACTCTGCCCGCCGCTCTGTGGCCTGGAGTTGAACCTGCGGCGATTGCGCGCGCGCAATCGGCTTGCGTGTCACACGCTGACCGAGGTGCGGGAGATCACCCAGCTTGATCGCGGACTGCGCGTGCAATTGCGGCAGCTGCCGCGGTTCGTGAATGACCAGTGCTCGGCTTGTGGCGCCTGCACCAAGGTCTGCCCAGTGAAGCGACCGAACGCGGTCAACTTTGGCATGGACGAGACCGCAGCCATTTATCTGCCGCATCCGACGGCGCATCCCACTCTTTACGCCATTGATTCCAGCGTATGTACCGGTGAAAGCTGTGGCCGGTGCGTGAAGGCTTGCACGGCTAACGCCATCAACCTCTCGATGTCAGCGCGCGATTTCGAGCTCGAAGTCGATGCCGTGATCTGGACGACAGGGTGGCGACCGTATGAACCGACTGCACTCAAAGATCTCGGTTTTGGCGCGCACCCGGACATCATCACGAACATGATGATGGAACGGCTGGCATCGCCCCAGGGTCCAACGGGCGGTCGTATCCAGTGTCCATCCGATGGGCGCGAACCAAAACGCGTTGCGTTCGTGCAGTGCGCGGGTTCTCGCGACACCAATCACTTGGAGTATTGCTCGGGTGTGTGTTGTCTTGCCTCGGCCAAACAGGCTCGCTATGTGCGCGCGGCTTGTCCTGACGCGGTAGTGACGATTCATTACATCGACCGGCGCGCAACCGGCAATTACGAACGATTCCTTGCTGGCACGGATGAAGACCCAAAGACGACTTTCGTTCCCGGCAAGGTTGCCAAGATCAGTGTCGTCACCGGAAAGCCACTGCTCGAGTTCGAGAATATGGCCGCCAATCGACGCGCAACCGAACCGGTTGACCTGGTCGTTCTTGCCACGGGCATGGTGCCCGAACAGAGCAATGCGTCGGCTTGCATGAGCCTCGAGCGCGACACCAATGGGTTCTTGACGGATGGTCCCTCGATGACGCCGAGCATCGGTTGCAAGATCACCACTCCTCGGCGTAGTCAGTTCGCAGCCGGTTGCGCCAAGCAGCCAACCGACGTTGCCTCGGCCGTGCGTGATGCAACAAGTGCGGTGGCCCGGGCCCTGGCGACAATCCGGAGTTAGATGAGCAATGAACGACATCACTGTACTCATCTGCGAAGGTTGCGATATCGCGTTGTCGGTAGACGTAGCTGCGCTGGTTCGTACCGCCAAAGAACAAACCGGCGTTACCCAAGTGCAGGCCGTGCCCTGCTTGTGCAATGACCAGGGCCAGGCGTGTATTCGTGAGTGCACAGCGGTGGAAGGCAAGTCGCTTGTGTTGGCAGCTTGTTCGAGTCGCTTCGTGCCGCTGGCAGTGGGTGCCGACGCCAATGCGGTCGAGCGCGTGGCCTTGCGCGAGTTCGCAGCCTGGAGTCACGAGCCCAATCAAGAAGAGACCCAGGCAATTGCTCAGGACTACCTGCGCATGGGGCTGGTGCGTGCGGCGAAATCGGATCTGCCGGTGCCGGAACTGCTCGAAGTTGCGCGTCGCATCCTCATCGTTGGCGCGGGCCCCACGGGAATTGCCGCGGCTTTGGTTGCGGCGCGTGCGGACTATGCAGTGACGCTGGTGGAAAAACAGCCAGAAATCGGGGGTTGGTTGCGCAAAACCACCCGCCTACTGCCGACCCGCGCACCTTACCGGGACCTGGAAGATACCGGGCTCTCGGCGCTGCTAGCCGAGGTCGAGCAGCAGCCGAACATCATTCTCAAGACCAGCGCAACCATCGACCAGATTGTGGGACAACCGGGGTGCTTTCACGTTGAGCTCACCTCCGCGGGGCAGGCTTGTTCATTCGACGTGGGTGCCATCGTGCAGGCAACCGGTTGGCAGCCGTACGACGCGCAGAAGCTGACGCACCTGGCGTATGGCACGACTCCCGACGTCGTGACGAGCGTCGAGTTCGAGCGCATGCTGGCGCTGGGCGCTGTCAAACGACCTTCCGACGGAAAGCCTGCGCAACGGATCGCTTTCGTCCAATGCGCCGGGTCGCGGGACACGAATCACCTGCCGTACTGCTCGACTGTTTGCTGTCGAACCACTCTAAAGCAAGCCATTTGGGCGCGTGAGCTAGACCCAGCGTGCGAAGCCTACGTGCTGGCAAAAGACGTGCGCGCCACGGGCCTGCACGAGAACTTCTATCGGCGGGCGCAAGAAGAGCCGCTCATCTTCTTTACCAAGGGCGACGTGAGTGGCGTTCAAAAGGCCGACAATGGCAAACTGACGTTGACGGTCGAGCACGGCTTACTCGGAGAGTTGGTTGCGCTCGACGCTGATCTCGTTGTGCTCGCGGTTGGGATGGTCCCCAAAGTATCGAACAACGATCTGCTGCGTGAACTGTCCGATGCCCGCGTGACGCTGGCAAAAGACAATCAAGACCGCGCTGCGGCCGAGGCCACCATACGTCGCCTGGACGTGTATTCCGACACGGGCACGCTTGGGCTCGGCTATCGCCAGGGGCCTGAGATGCCGCTGGATCGGTACGGGTTTCCCGATTCACACTTCATCTGTTTTCCCTACGAATCACGGCGAACCGGCATCTATTCGGCGGGCGCAGTGCGGGCTCCGACCGACATTGCCGCGGCGCGCACCGACGGTGAAGGCGCGGCCCTCAAGGCCATCCAAGCCATCGAGCACGCGGCAGCGGGCATTGCCATGCATCCGCGCTGGGGTGACATCTCGCCGCCCCGGTTCAATCTACAGCGCTGCACCCAATGCAAGCGCTGCACCGAAGAATGTCCGTTCGGAACCTTGGATGAGGACGAGAAATACACGCCCAAGCTCAACCCGGCGCGCTGTCGCCGGTGTGGCATCTGCTTTGGTGCTTGCCCCGAGCGTATCATCTCGTTCCCGAATTACTCTATCGACATGATCGCCAGCATGATCAAGTCCGTGCCCATCCCCGACGAGTTTGAGGAGAGTCCGCGCATCTTGGTGCTGGCCTGTGAAAATGACGCGTACCCAGCACTTGAATTGGCAGGTTTGCACCATCAGACCTACAGCGCCTACGTACGCATCATTCCAGTGCGCTGTCTCGGCGCCGTAAACATCGTTTGGATCGCGGATGCCGTGTCCCGCGGTTATGACGGTGTGCTGCTACTTGGATGTAAGCCTGGTGACGACTCGCAGTGTCACTACTTGCGCGGCAGCGATCTGATGACCACCCGCAGCGAGAACGTGAAGCAAAAGCTGCAGCAGTTGGCGCTGGAAGACGAGCGGGTCCGCATCGAGTACGTGGCCCTTTCCGACTACCCCACGCTCCCGGGTCGCATCGATGCTTTCGTGGACCGAATTCAGGAGATTGGTCTCAACCCGTTCAAAGACGCCTAGTGCTTGGGCAAGCGACCTGCAGCCATGACCACTGTCAACCCAGCTTCCGGATCAGCGCAGCGCGCGCCAGCAAATCCGCTGGTTCTCGATCGGGAACTCCTGTGCCGCGTGCTGGGCAGTGGCGGCGACGCCCTGCGACAGTGCGTTCAATGCGCTACCTGCTCGGGTGTGTGCGCGCTAGCGGCAGAGCTTGCGCCGCTGCCGCGCAAAGAGATGCTCTGGGCCCAATGGGGCCTCAAAGATCGCCTGATGACGGACGTGGACCTCTGGCTGTGCCACGAGTGTCACGACTGCACCCGGCGCTGCCCGCGGGGCGCGCGACCCGGCGATGTGATGGCGGCGCTGCGTCGCGAATGCATCGCGCATTACTCGGCGCCGCGCTGGCTGGGCCGCGCAGCCACCAGGCCTGCGCAATTGCCCGGGGTCGTGCTCAGTTGTGCGCTGCTGCTCGGTTTTGGCATGTGGCTCTGGGATGCAACCGGTGCTGGCGCTCGCGAACTTGCAGTGCAGAGTGAGCGGATCGTGATGCCCTTCACTCCGCAGCTACCACACGGCCTGCTCATTGTGCTCTTCGGCACCGTCGTGCTCTTCGACTGCATCGTGTTTGCGGTGGGTCTGCACCGATTCTGGCATGCGCTAGCAGCTTCATCTGGTCGTGCACTCACGGAGACTAAATCCGCGCCGGAACCATCACCCGTTGCCGTCGTGCTCCGACGCATCTTCTGGCACCACGACTTTGCTCGTTGCACCGAAGAAGCGCCGCGGCGCCTGAGCCACACCATTGTTCTCTACTCCATGTTGGCACTAGCAGTCGTAGATCTTTGGGTCCTCTCTGCCCGCTGCAACCCGCTGCGCAGCGGACTCGTGTACCCGCTGGGCATCACCGATCCGTGGAAGCTGCTGGCCAATCTGGCGGGTGTGGCGCTCATCGTGGGTTGCATACTAATGACCCGCGAGCGCATGCGCCGCCGGCTCGCAACTGCAGAGGCAGGCGCCCGCCCAACCGGCACCTATTCAGACTGGCTGTTACTCGGCCTTTTGCTGGCTGTAGCGCTCACCGGCTTTGTCACCGAGGCGCTCCATTTCATGCGCGTGGATGAACTGCGGGTCTGGGCCTACTTGGTGCACCTAGTGACAGTGCTGACGTTCTTCGTGCTGCTGCCCTATTCGAAATTGGCGCACGTTGCCTATCGCACGGTGGCTTTGATCGCTGCTGAGCGTCAGGGCCTGCGGCGGCCCGTTGTGGTGCTCGCACTCGACCACGAGGGGGCGCCATGAACGAGCGTTCGTATCGCCAAGCCGTGACAATAGGTCTGCTCATCATCGCGACTCCGCTTGCCCTAAGTTTCGTTGCGTACGCCAGTGGAACCCAACTTTCCGCGTTGCCCGCAACAACAAAGGTGCCCATGAAACGGTGCATTCTCGCTACACCGAGCGCGCGCTACCATCACATGACGTACCTGAAACAACGGCGCGACCAAGTGGTGCGCGATGGGAGCCGGTCAGGGCAGGTTGCGCCGAACCTCATGAGCACGTGCAGTGGGTGTCACGGCGAGCAGAGTCAATTTTGCGACAAGTGCCATGAGCGCGCGGGGGTGAACCTGGATTGCTTTGGGTGTCACTGGTACTGATTCGGAAACGGAGACTGATTCGGAAACGGTGACGGACTCGGAAACGGGGCGCCGACGAGCGTGTTGCGCCCATATTCCTACCGTGGTAGGAATTGGGATGCCTCAAGCCACCGCTAAGCTCTCCGTGAGCATACCGATGGACCTTGCCACTGCTGTGCGCCGCCGCGTCGGTGCCCGTGGCTTGTCGGGATTTGTCGCGCGCGCCATGGTGCACGAACTGGAACGTGAACAGCTGCAGGCGTTCCTCGGCGAGCTCGATGAATTGCACGGTCCGGTGCCTGCCTCCCAGCTGGCCAAGGCAAGGCGCGCATGGCCGAAGCGTTGATCCTCGACTCTGAAGCTATCAACTCTCTTGCACGTGCCACTGAGCGTGGCGTGCTTGCCGAACGCGCTAGGGCGATATTGGCTACTGCATGTGAGCGTCGCACTCTAGTGCGGGTCCCGTCCCCAGTGCTGGCAGAGGTTTGCCGCGGATCGCGCTTTGACGCGGCCGTCAACCGACTGCTCCTTGGGCGGGGCATTTCTGTCTGCGATTTGACCCGCACTATTGCTCAACGGGCGGGTGAGATTCTTCACAAGAACAGTCTTTCTTCCCCACATGCCATCGACGCCTTCGTTGTGGCAACAGCGCTCGAATTCGACACCGCCGTCATCGCCACCGGTGACGAAGACGACATGAAGCGTCTCGCTGCACCATACAGGAATCACCGCATCTTTCGCATTTGACCACTAACACGCGCTGAAGCGCTGCGGTCCAACTCAGCGTTGGATCCTCTCATCTCGGTCCGGCACCCCGGCAAAGCCGTCTTGGAGAAGAAAATCCCCGGCTTCGACTGGGATCCGGGCAACGCCAAGTTGCCGCGTTCGTGCCGTTGCAGCTTTCGAAAGGCTGCTAGGCGCGCTTCGATTGTGTGAAGCTTTGCGGTTCAAATTGCCGCTGGCTTTGCCGAGGTCGGGATCGCGACGTCGATCAGCGGTTTCGAATCCGTCTCCGAATCCGTCCTTTCCGTGTTGCCACGACCAAGAACGTCCAGCGGTGAAGGGCGCTCGGCGTTCGCGGGACGGCCGGACCATCGCTGGGGCCACTTTCACAGGGCCCCGGTGGCCACCGGCGCGCCCGTTTTCGCCACAAATCTGCACAGTTGAGTGATCCCCCAGCTCGGCAAAGTGATCCCCCGGCTCGGCGGACCAACCCCCCGCGGTCGGCGAAGTAATCCCCCGGCTCGGAAACGCGAGCTCCCAGCTCGGCGCGGCGCGCTGGGAGCTCCGCGACGCAATCCCCTGGCTCGATTTCGCAATCGCCCAGCTCGGCGGGGAGATCCCCCTTGGGTTACTCGCTGCGGCGAGCAAGGGGGATCGAGCGTGGGTGCAACCGTGACCGCAGGCGGCAGCGCAATTTAGGTAATCGGAAAACCAAGCAACACAAAGACAGGCCTAGTGACAAATGATTGGACTCGGGGAGTAGGCGGGGCAGGGCTTTTCCGCAGAGCTATCCGGACAGCTCAGCGTTGGCAGTGGGCGTCACGTTACCGAGCACTCGGCTAAACACGAGATAGCACCCAATTGCCAAGACCAATATCGCGACTTGCCCAGCTGCAAGTGACCGCGCAGAACCCCAGAGTAACGGAGCCAAGAGTGAAGCAGTCAACGCATTGCCTCCACTTTGCACAAAACCTTGGCAAGAAGACGCGAGCCCTCTTTGCTGGGGAAACAGGTCGAGAGCCATCAATGTCAGCGATGGCATCGCGAGCGACGAGCCAACGACGTAGATCACGAGCGGTACAATACTCAGCGGCAGGCTTGCGGGTTGCAGCGAGTGAAAGAGCAAATTGCTCAGAGCTGCGAGCAACATGACGCCATAGGCGACAAACACCGTTTGCGGATTAGTCAAACGCGACGTTGTTTTGTCCGAGAGCCAAGTCCCTACCAACATCCCAACCGTAATCGGCCCGAAGAGCCAAAGAAAGCTGGTCTCTTTGACGTGCAGTTGACCGATGAGAAAAGCCGGCGCAGATACGATGTACAGAAATACGGCAGAGAACGTGAACGTTAGAGCCATTATGAGCACAATGAACGGACCGTGCTTCAGGACACGACCATAGGAGCGCAAAAGGTTGTCTACGCGCACGACCTGGCGATGCGCCGGGTTGAGTGTCTCGGGTAGCGACTGCCAGCACCAGCCCAGCAGTAAGAGTGCAAAAACTGCAAGAAACGCAAATACAGAACGCCATCCGAACCACACATGCAGCCAGCCTCCAATAACCGGGCCTGCTGCAGGTGCAATCGCAAACATCAGCGTCACCCGCGCCATCAATCGGCGAGCTTCATCACCATCGAGCACGTCGCGAACCATGGCGCGACCAATCACCATGCCCGAGCCAGCTGTCATTCCTTGCATGGCGCGAAAGAATAGCAACGACTGGATATTCCAAGACAGCATACAGCCGATCGAACCTAGAGAGAATGCCGCTAACGTGGCCAGGATCACGCGCCTGCGTCCCAAAGCGTCCGATATCGCACCGTGCCACAGGGTCATCAAA
>Ga0265340_10001871_pt1 | contig 11983 bp, 5 predicted proteins | sample 4CB225metaG_FD_202082 | JGI IMG/M metagenome (GOLD analysis project Ga0265340, IMG submission 202082) | Rhizosphere microbial communities from Carex aquatilis grown in University of Washington, Seatle, WA, United States - 4-CB2-25 metaG | ecosystem: Host-associated > Plants > Roots > Rhizosphere...
GGACACAGAAAGGGGGACAGACACAGAAACCGGTACCACCCCAAACTTCCCGCGCCGCACCAACCAACAAAAGCACCAAGGGCCCGACTGTTTCCAATCGGGGCTGGTTGGAACTTCTGGCAGTACATCTCGCACATGGCGAACGCGCCTAGTTCTCGTCTGTGTGTGTGTGTCGATGGGCGGCCGCCGCACAACGTACGGAGTTACAAGCAGTCAATCCGTTGACGACCCGAGCGAACCATAGCTTGTTCCAATCCCATGCGATGACTTCAGCAGACGGAGATTTCTTTAGTGTAATGGGGTAGCCGTAGAGTACCGTATAAGGTTCATTCTACCCTGCGCCTTGCTGGCACGGAGCATCTATGAATCATACTAGTGCGCTGCTCGCTTTCGCGTTTTCCACACTGAGCCTCGGGACACTCTCCGGAAAAGCTGCAGCAGCCGATCTCATACTTGACGGCACCGGCACGCTCGGCGCTAAAACTGCCACTCTCGGCGGTGTCCAAACATATGGGACAGTGAAGCTCGTCAACGGTGCACGTTTGCTCGTTCCTGCCTACAACGGTACGGATCGGGTGAACACGGGCAACCTCGTGCTCAAGGCCGATAGCATTACTGTCGATTCCACCAGCGCGATCGTGGCCAAAGGCGCAGGCTATCAAGGATTGCTCTGCCTAAACGGACCGGGCCCCTACTCAACAGCAGGCGGGCGTGGTGGTTGTTCGGTGCGGGACTCGGGTGGCGGTGGTGCTCACATCGGGCCCGGTGGACGCGGCACCAAAGACAACCCAACGACCTTTCCAGCCGGTTGGGAAGAAGACTGCAACGGCGCCCTCAACGGTGCCGGTACTGCCTGCGCGTCAGTAACAAACTGCGATGATGGTGATGGGCTGCCCACCGTGGCTGGTCAGTCATTCCAGCATAATATTTGGTATACCGAGTTTGGCGCTGCGGGCGGCGACAAGGGGTGTCGCGATGGCGACGGGTTCACTCCGTCCGGGGGCACGACGGTGGCGCTGTCTGCAGGCGCGGGCGGCGGGCGTATCGTGCTGTTCGCCGCCAATTCAGGACAAACTGGCACAATTTCCATTGCTGGCGCGATTGACGCCACCGGTGCCCGTGGGTGTGGCAATGGCAACGACTCTGGCGGTGGCGGCGGTGGCGGCACCGTGCTCATTATTGGCGATAACGTGACTGTCACGCCAACGGCGAGTGTAACGGCCGCAGGCGGTCGCGGTGGCGACGAGCAGCCGAAGTGTCTCACGTGCACCGTCAACACAGACTGCTCGAGCGGACAAACATGCACGAACGGACGCTGCAGCCCCTGCAACTGCACCCCCTGCACGAGCATCGCCCAGTGCAACTCAGCACTCGGTCAAACTTGTAAAGCACTGGGAGGAGCCTTCGGAAACGTCTGCGCGGACTCTTCCAACCAATGCACTCCGGTATCGAGTTTCTACAATGAGAGCGAGTGCAAGGGCACACAGCTCAGCGGCACCTGCGACGACTGTGGCGGCGGCGGCGGTGGCGGCGTCGTCAACGTCCTGTCGAGAGTCGCCAATATCAGCCCCCTCGCAACCTTTAGCGTAAACGGCGCACTCGGAGGCATTTGCCCGGTTTGTTCGGGGGGGGCTGGAGGTGGCGCGGGCGAACTGCAAATTGACGGCGCTTACTCGGGTGAGCTCTGCGACGGTTACGACAATGACTACAACGGATTAGTGGACGACCTAGCTCCCCTCAACTGCAATGGCGTCAGTACGCCCGCTTGCGTCAACGGTGTTCCACAGACCTGCCCCGTTGACACAAACACTTGCAAGGGTGCGGTGACGGATACCCGGGCTCGCTTCCTGGTAATTGTCGACACTTCAGGATCGATGTTGAATGACTCGTCGGGGTACCCGACATTCGGGGACGGTTCCGTTGGACATGTTGGCATCGACACCGCTTCAGACACGGATTCCATCGCCGGCAATAACTCGAAGATCTACATCGCTAAGAGCGTGCTCAATAGCGTGCTCGCTGCGTTTACTGATACTAACTTTGCCCTGGCTCGGTATCATCAGGACGTAGGCGTCAACCGTAGCTGCCAAACAGCGAACTGGTTCGAGTGCCAGCAGAGTTGCTGTAGTTACGACGACCCCACCAACAACGTCGCACCAGCCTATCCCGTTGCGCCAGGATGCAACATGTCGTTGCTCTATCCAGCAGCAGGCTACGCCTCCGCCCTCAACACCAACATCAACATTGGCTGGGCGAACCAGAATGACTGCATCAACTACGCCGGCAGCTGCGGCGCACCCCGCCGTGGCGCAGACATCGTGGCAGGGTTCGACAAACCGCTGCCGCAGTATCTCTCGTGGCTCGACGGAAAGGAGACCAACTTCAACGCGTCGGTGCTCCCAGGGGATCATTGCAACTATGCGGGCGGCGGTGACTGCGAGCTACGAGCAACCGGTCCGACGCCCTTGGCCGCGTCTCTGGATGCAGCGGCGGATTACCTAGCGCCGATTATTCAATGCGACGCCGCAGTGCCCTGCCGCAAATATGCGGTCATCTTGCTTACGGATGGCGCAGAGAGTTGCATGGGCGATCCGATTGCCTCAGCCGGGGCTCTCAAAACAGCGGTACCCGGGAGCACGATTCCAACCTACGTGATTGGCTTTAGCGTCCTGGCTTCAGAGCAAGCGGAGCTCAATGCCATTGCCAACGCGGGCGGCACGAACTCCGCATCGTTCGCGAGCGATAGCGCTGGCATCGCCAACGCACTCGCTTCTATCGTGGCTGCGTCCACGAACTTCGAGATCTGCAATAACCTAGACGACGACTGCGACGGCCAAATCGACGAAGACTTTCCTGACAAGGGAAAACCTTGCAACGATGGGCTCAAAGGGGTTTGCCAGGGGACTGGCGTCCGAGTGTGCAACGCGGCCGGTGACGGCACTACTTGCCAGATCACTAACCCTGGCCTTGCCGCTTCCAACGAGATCTGCAACGGCCTTGACGACAACTGCAATGGCCTCGTCGACGAGGGCGGGATCTGCCAAATATGTAGCCCCACGGTGGAGAGTTGTAATGGGCGCGACGACGATTGCAACGGCATCATCGACGATAGCCCGGTGGACGTCAACAAGCCTTGCGGGCTCTCACTGGGCCAGTGCTCGAGTGGAATGACAGTGTGCAACAACGGCAAGCTCGCGTGCAGTGGTGCGGTGGGACCTGCCGCGGAAGTCTGTGATGGTCTTGACAACGATTGCGACGGGGTCGTGGACGGCATGCAAAGCACGTGTTACTCCGGACCTTACGGCACATCGGGCGTTGGCCAGTGCCACGCGGGCGTTCAAGCCTGTACGGCGGTCGCCGGAAGCGGCGTTGCATCTTGGTCGCCTTGTGCTGGACAAGTCATACCGAGCATCGAGACGTGTGACGGACTTGACAACGATTGCAATGGGCTGGTCGATGACAATGCGAATGACGGGAACGGCAATGTTACCGGCAGCACGTGTTGCGCCTATGGTAATAAATGTGGCGTTGGAGTGTGCACGACTGGAACCTACGTATGCGCAGGCTCGCAAGTGGTTTGCAGCGGTGGCAGCGGTCCCGGTCCTGAACTTTGCGACGGCATCGACAACGACTGCAATGGCATAGTGGATGACGTTGCCGAATTAGGTAGCCCATGCACGGTGCTCTGGGGTTGCCCCGGTGCCTGGAAATGTAACGAAATCGGTGATCTGAGTTGTGAGCTGGCCGCAAGTGCCGTCGAAGTCTGCAACGGGATCGATGATGATTGCGACGGTAAGACCGACGAAGAACCGGATATTACAAACAACGATCTATCGCTCGGCGTCGAATGCGACAAACCTTCTGCCGGTGAGACGCCGGGAACGTGCCACTCAGGGATAACGATCTGCAAGGCAGGCAAAGTTGTCTGCGATGGTTCCGTGGTTGCCAAGACAGAAATCTGTGACGGCATCGACAACGACTGTGACGGCAGTATTGATGAAGGCGTTCTTTGCGTGACGGGACTCAGCTGTTATCAGGGGCACTGTGTCAGTCCCTGTGGCACTGGCGCGTTCCCTTGCCCGGGAGGGTTCCTCTGTTCCAACGGGTACTGCCTCCAAAGTGGATGGGGAACCGGGGGCAGCGGATCTACCGGAACCGGGGGTAACGGCGCTACCGGAACCGCGAACACAGGTGCAGGCGGCAGTTCTTCCGGCAGCGCCGGTGCGCCCGGCACGGGCGCAACCAACGGTACCAGCACGGCGGTGACCAACGCTGGCGGAGGCGGCAATATTGGCGCGGGCGGTGCTTCGTCTGGCAATACTACGTCGAGTACCGGCGCAACCAATGGTACCAGCACGGCGGTGACCAATGCCGGCGGAGGCGGCAATATTGGCGCTGGCGGTGCTTCGTTTGGCAATACAGGCACGTCGAGCACGGGTGCAACCAGTGGTACCAACACGGCGGTGACCAATGCCGGCGGAGGCGCCAACATCGGTGCTGGCGGTGCATCGCCGGATAGCGCGGGGGCGTCGAACACGGGCGCAACTAACGGTACCAACACGTCGATAACCAACGCCGGCGGGGGCGGCAACATCGGTGCGGGCGGAGCTTCATCTGGTAATACAGACGCGTCGAGCACGGGTGCAAGCAGCGGTACCACAACCGCGGTTACTAATGCCGGGGGAGGCACCAGTATCGGCGCTGGTGGCTCTGTTTCTGGTAATGCGGGTACACCCAGCACGACAGGCGGAGGTACGAGTGTCACCGGCGCAACAGCGAATGGTAGTGGAACAACACCCGAATCCGGAGAGGCACAGCAGAATGGCGGTTGCGGGTGTTCGGTGCCGGGACAAGACCGCACGGATCCGCGACTGACATTGCTGCTCATAGCGGCGATCGGCGCAGGTCTCAAACGACGGCAGAGCAAAGTGCGACCAGGAGGCGTCCGATGAACGCCTCGAAAAGTGTGCTCGCTTCCGGACTTCTCGGATTGCTGCTTGCTGCGTGTTCAAGCGACTCCGGCAGCGCCCCGGCCCACGATACCTCTGTCGGCAGCAGTTCAAGTGCCGGAGGAGTAGGCAAAACAGGCGTTGCTTCGGGAACGGGTGGGACCAACTCCGCAGGCTCGACTAACACAGGAGTTTCTGGTGCCGGCGGAACAGCTGCAAGTAGCGCATCTTCGCAAGCCGGTGGCACCAACTCCATCGGCACGAGTAACACAATAGGTTCCGGCGCAGCTAGTGGTGGTGCTGCAACGGGCGGCGTCACAAGTCAAGGCGATGCAACAAGCGGCGGGGCTGCAAGCGGCGGCGTTGCAAACAGTACTGCTGCAAACGGTGGCGCTACCAGCGACGGGACTGCTACGGGTGCCACTGCAAGCGGGGGCACTGAAAACCCCGCAACGGGTGCCACTGCAACCGGAGGCGACACGAGCCAAGTCGCTACAACAAGCGGCGGCGCTGCAAACGGTGGTGCCACCAGCGACGGGACTGCTACGGGCGCCACTGCAAGCGGGGGCACTGAAAACCCCGCAACGGGTGCCACTGCAACCGGAGGCGACACGAGTCAAGTCGCTACAAGTTGCACCGCTGACATCCAGAACGACGCCAAGAACTGCGGCGCCTGTGGGAACGTCTGTAATCTATTCGCGGCTTTCCCAAAGTGCGTTGCGGCACAATGTGAAGTAGATCACTGCGCGATCGGGTACATCGATATCAATCACCTCGCCACAGACGGCTGTGAGCAAACCTGCACCCCATCGAACGGCGGGGTCGAGATTTGCGACGACATCGACAACGACTGCAACGGCGTTGTGGACGATGGCTTCGACATGTCGACGGATGTCCAGAACTGCGGAGCGTGCGGCAATGCCTGTAACTTACCCCACGCCACGGCTAACTGCAGTGTCTCGGGCGTAACCGCTCTCTGTCAAGTCTCCACCTGTGAGGACGGTTACGCGGATATCAACAAGCTCACCCAAGATGGTTGTGAGTATAAATGCCCGGCGTGGCCACCGCAGCCCGAAGCCTGTGACGGGATTGACAATAACTGCAATGGCCAAGTTAACGAGTCAAACCCCGGTAGCGGCGTGGCGTGTGACAGCAACTGCCCGAATGGGACATGTTTGGGGGAATGTACCTCGGGTGTCACTCAGTGCGTTGGCTCGACACTCATTTGTAAACCGGGCAAGGGTCCTTCGACCGAGCTCTGTAACGGCAAAGACGACGACTGCGACGGCACCGTTGACAACGGCTTCGACCTACAAAACGATGTGCATAATTGCGGAACCTGCGGCACCGTCTGTAACCTTCCGAACGCCATTGCGTCGTGTGCATCGGCGACCTGCGTCATTGCCGTGTGCCAACCGGGGTTTGCCAACATCGATGGCAATACGGAGAACGGATGTGAGTTCGGCTGTGCGGTGAACCCTCCCACGGTAGAGACGTGCAACGGAATAGACGACGACTGTGACGGCATCATCGACAACCCTGCCATTATTGCCGCTCAGAAACCGCCGCAAGCCGGCTGCTATCCAAAAGCGGGAACCCCCTGTGCAGGGGCCGATTTCGCGTGTACCGGGGCCACCGGGTGGCGCTGCAGTTACGGCAATGGAGTCGAAGTGGACGACAATGGCAACCTCGCAGCTGCCGAGGCCCTCTGCGATGGAATCGACGGTAACTGCAACGGACAGATTGACGAGACATTCGCTGATCTGAACAACAGCTGTGACAACGGCCTACTTGGAGCTTGCCGCGACGTCGGCAAACGGCTCTGCAACCCGAATGATCCCAAAACGACCATCTGCGACCTCTCGTTTCCACCTGATCCAGTTCCGGGCGCGCCAATGGTAGAGACGTGCAATGGTGTCGATGACGACTGCAATGGGCAGCTCGACGACGGTATCGTCGATGACATGGTGAAAGTCGCCGCTAGCTCAACGAGCTTCTACATCGATCGCTATGAGGCGTCCCGTCCCGATGCCACATCACTCTCCGTCGGGCTCGACGAGGCTCGCCGCTGCGTGAACGCCGGTGTACTGCCCTGGACTTCGACGAGCCACGCCGAGGCTGCCAATGCATGCAGTGCGGTCGGAGCCCGGTTGTGCACGGCGGTCGAGCTACAAGCCGCCTGCGAGGGTGCGACCGGTAACGCCTACCCTTACGGTACGAGCTATGTCGCCACGACCTGCAATGGAATCGACTATGACGGCGTCCCCGGCGGCAACATCGACCATCTCCTGGTTCCCACTGGTTCCAATTCGAACTGCTCGAGTCAGGTAAACGTCCATGATCTCTCGGGGAATGCCGCTGAATGGACGAGCACTGTAACAGGAACCACCGGTGGTACTTCCCATCTCACGATCTACATGGCCAAAGGCGGCAGTTACCTCAGCCCTGCGGCGGGGCTCACTTGCCAATTCACCATGAGCGTTTACGCCAGCAACGCGATCCTACCTGAGCTCGGGTTCCGTTGCTGCAAAGACGGCCCGTGAGATATCACCATGCGTGTTTTCGTTACCGGCGCAACCGGGGGCTAAATTCCCCCGTCCACCGTAGGCCCTGGGGTCATGTTACCTCCGCTACCGTTGCACACTCTCGAAGTCCCAATTGAGATCGTTCCCTGGCAAGTGCCGTTCGAGCAGTATCCGTCGACGCAGTCCCCGTCCCCTATGCAGCTCGCACCATTGGGAGCCAAGCTAGCGCATGTCATCGCCGCTGCAGGATCACACCGGAGCGGGGCAACGCAGTTGTTGGTCGAGTAGGGTTGATCACAAAGTTGGCCTAGGCTGCTCTTCGGGGCGCACAGTTCGGACGTGGCACAGTAAAGCCCCGCACCGCATGCCGCAGGTACGTAAACGCCGGTGTTCGGATCGAGCACGCTACAGGGTTCACCGGCTTTGAGCGTTGATCGGCAAATTTGGCTAGAGGAGGAGTTGCCGAACGTGCAATACGCTTCGCTAGTGGCGTAACCGGTGCAGTCCGCGGACGATTCGCATGGGGCGCCGATGGCTTGAGTGCCGACGTCGAGCGTGGTGCAGGCATTCGCATACTCGCGTGCCGATGCCGTGCACGAGGATGCAAAGTTGCGCAGCGCCGCGATACATGCGCCCCCACTGGCGGGGTCGTACTTTTGATATTGGGGGACGGCAAGCGGCACGACCGACGCTTTGCAGGCCGTCGCGTCGAGGCTGGCGTTGCAGCACTTGCTCAGCAGATCGCACATAGCTTGCGTGTAGCTGACGGGGAAGTCCGACGCCGCCACGGGAGCGGCCGAGCTAGTCGAGGATGTCGCACCGCCACATCCGAAGACTATCGCGAGTGAAACGCAAGCCAAAGGTCGGAGAGTGAGAGCAAAGTGCGCCATGCCAGCTAGCGTAACCCAGATCGCTTGGCCGGCACAGTGACTGATCAGGATATTCCGAGACGCAACCGTTCAGATGCACGAACGTTGTGTTACAGGGCAGAGCGCAGACCAATCTGGCCCAGTCGATTCGATTCTTTGCGGCAGCACTTTCCCGTGACGAATCGCCGTTTAGTGCTTCCTGCACACAACGTTGATGAACGGGAACGAGCTGCCGTTGTGCAGCGGCTCATCGATCTTAAAGTGCTCGACAAGCCCATAGTCACCGAACTCCCTCTCGACCGAATCGGCATCGTAGAAGTACATCTTCATGCCGGGATGGATCTCATACCAGTCGTCTCCGAGCCGCGGTCCTTGGCCGTACATCGGAGCGTCTTTCGAGATGACGGTGAAGATCATGGAACCACCGGATGCGAGCTGCTCCCAGCAATCTCGGATGAGCTTTGCACGCCCGTGGGCATCGAGCAGATAGATGAGCCCGTAACAGAAGACCCCATCGTACTGGCGAGTATCGAACGGCATGTTCGACACCGAGCCGTGGTGAATGGGAATATCCAGACCCAGCTGTGATCGAGCGAGAGAAATCGCTGTCTCAGAGATCTCGATTCCAGTCACTGACATCCCATGCTCGAGGAACAGCTTCGCGTTCCTGCCGTAACCGACGCCAGGAATGAGGACATCTCTGACGCCCATTCGAACGAAGTCGTCCTTCGCGAAGATGGCGGACAGCGTCGGCTCAAGCCCCCATATCATCTGCTTTTCGGCAAACACCGCTTCCCAGATTTCGGTCTGTTCCTGCTCCATGCGCGTACCATACGTGGCCGTCTAGGTGAACGTCACGAGCGGAATAGACGTGGCAACATAGATGGCCGGAGAGTCACGAACGGCGCCCCTTCCGCGTCCGGAGCTGGAAGGAGGAAAGCCCCCTTGTCGAGCTTCTTCATTATGGTCTCGTCACCGTCAAAGCCCCTCCACCCGTCGGCGCTGCGCGCCGCCGACCTCCTCCAACGCCATGCTCGGTCGCCTTCGGCGCCCTGCGCCAGCTTGCGTAGTCCTCCCAATTACAGCCCCGTGTGCCAAACCGACGGCAAGTTGCTCGCGGATCGCTCAGTTTTGCGCCTGCTACGGAGCGCTTGGCCCCGTACACTCGAGGAGCTCGAGGACCGCAAATCCGGCGCGTCCTAGCGAATCCGACACCAGCCCCAAAGGAGAGCCCAACCCCAACATTACGCGTAGATTTCGTGGTCACTCTAACCTTGTCCCAAGAATGTGCGTTTATGCCTACCGTATCCAATGGGTGGCCCGAACGGAAACTCAGCTTGGCGCCGATTGCTTGTCTTGATGGCGGTGCTGTCCGCAACGTTTATCGTTTTCATTCGAGTCGCTGTCGCGGAAGACGCTGTAGTCCCGCTACGCACTCAGGCCGAGCTTATCGTCAAGTTGGCTGAATACGACCGAAGCCTCGTTTCGCGGCCTGGGCCCCGAGTGGTCTTGATATTACACAACAAATCCTTGACTTCAGTCCGTACCGCCCAAGGCATTGCCGGCGAGCTCCGAACGTTCGAGAGGATTGCGGGGCTGGCACACGTCGAAATGTTGGTTGACTTCGACTCAGTAAGCGACGTGCGTCGGCGTGTGCAATCCGAGAAGGCCCACATAATCTACATTTGTCCAGGTCTTGAGGACCGATTGCCCGCCATTGCTGAAGCACTCGCTGGACTCACCATCCTTAGTATTGGTGCCGGCCCTAATGACGCGAATCTTGGAGTTGTCGTCGAATTTCAAATACATTCGGGACGCACGCAATTGCTAGTAAACCTCAAGCAGGCGTTGCGCCAGAACGTCCAGATGCGCGCAGAGTTTTTGAAGATTGCGAAGGTCATTCGATGAAGAGGCAATTACGCATAGCGACTGCCCTGGTCGCCCTCACGGGAGCTCGCAGTGCGAGCGCTCAAGACGTCAGTGATCTGGAGGCGATTTTGCAGGACCCGGTCGTGACGACGCCGTCAGCGTCGGCTGTCGGCGCGAGCGTGGCACCCGGAACATCAACCTCAATCTCCGCAGAGGAGTTTCGGATTCATGGCATCCGCACGCTGGACGAAGCCATTAATTACGCATCACTAGGCCTAATGATAGCGCCCAATATGCACGCGGGCGAAGTGAGTGCTCGCGGTGTGCTCGTGCACGGGGATTACAACAACCACGTGCTGCTCCTGGTCAATGGGATACCGCAAAACGAACCCTGGGATGGAACGGCAAACTTTGACAGAGGTGCCGGTATTCCGTTTGAACTCGTTGATCATATCGAGGTAATGTTGGGACCGGGCTCGGCAATCTACGGTTCGCAAGCCATGTTAGGCGTTGTGAATATCGTAACCAAGAAGGCTCGCGACTACCAAGGACTGCACATCATTACCGAAGGGGAGCTAGCATCGCCGCTTGGCCAAGATTACACGATCCGATCGCCGTCGAGTTTGGGCTATGGATCGGATCTTGGCAAAGGTGTTCGGTGGGCGGTAGGATACGGACGCGAATTTCGACTATTCGGCGTGCCGTCTGAGATCACCTTACAGCTCGATTACTACAAGTTCAAAGGTGCCTCAATCGAATACGCCAATCAGGACTACGGCACCGACGCAGTCACGGGTTTGCCAAAGAATTTCGGGCCTGGGCACGATGGCGGCATTTGGGGAGGTAAGACGACTCAAAGTTGGTACTCTGATGTACCCACTTCCTTTACGCGACTGATCGTTGGTGATGTTACGGTGGCAGCCCGTGCGGGAGCTTATACGCGTTCCGCTCCTTACAATGACTACTTGGTAAGAAACGTCGGTGACTTCGATCCCGCCAACGACTACGAACGGGATACGTTTTTTGATTTGTCGGTACGTCACGAAAAGACTCTGTCGTCGCTGGTAACGCTATCGTCGCAACTGTATGCGGCTAGCAACACTTACCGTTGGTTTGACACCAGCTCGGCCGCGGAGGACTGCGAACTTTGGCAGAGGACCGGCTGTCGATATGATTTGGTTGGAGTCGGTCGACGCTTGGGCGCCGATGTCCGAGGCACATTTGATTGGCAAGATGCGCTGCATATGACCACGGTCCTCGGCAGTTCAGTGCAAGTTCGAAACGTCTATTCGCGGATGATCGTTCATTCAAATCTCGGCGACGGCCACCCAATGGCGGACATCAACGCCACCGATGCGTTGGGTGCGATACATATCGAACATTTGATACGCCCCTTACGTCAACTCGACATCAACCTAGGCGGCCGCTTCGACATGGATCAACGCTTTGGTAGTCGGTTCTCACCTCGATCGGCCGTTGCTCTTGCAACGTGGCCCGGGGCAACCTGGAAACTATCGTATTCTGAGGCATTCCGAGCGCCAACGGCCTATGAGCTCTACTTCACTGACCACCTCTCGCAGGTGCCGGCCTCGTCGCTCGGGCCTGAAATCACGCGAACACTCGAGCTCTCATTTGAACAACGCATCGCATCTCAGCGCCTGTTCTTTGGAGTGTTTCGATCTTGGTGGACCGACATGGTGTACCTTTCGGCCTTATCGTCGGAAGAAGTCCTAGCGCTCAGCAATTCCGGTGCCGTACAAGACGGTGCTGC
>Ga0265340_10001872_pt1 | contig 11976 bp, 7 predicted proteins | sample 4CB225metaG_FD_202082 | JGI IMG/M metagenome (GOLD analysis project Ga0265340, IMG submission 202082) | Rhizosphere microbial communities from Carex aquatilis grown in University of Washington, Seatle, WA, United States - 4-CB2-25 metaG | ecosystem: Host-associated > Plants > Roots > Rhizosphere...
TGCGCCAGGGGTTGTCCAAGGCCCTCGACCGCCTGGGTGCGCGCAAGCGCGTGCTGGTCATTCCGCCGGATTTCACCCGCTTTCATTCCCACGCCGGAGTGTTGACCAGGCTGATTTACGATTACTACGGGTCGGGATTGACGGATGTTCTGCCCGCGCTGGGCACGCACACGCCCATGACGTCGCCGCAGATCGCGGAGATGTTTGCCGGTGTGCCGGAGAGCCTGTTCCGCATCCACAACTGGCGGACGGGCATCACCACCGTCGGCGAAGTGCCGGGGGAATTCGTGAAACAGGTTTCGGGCGGGGCGGTGGATTTTCCCTGGCCGGCGCAACTGGCCAACCTCATCTGGACCGGCAAGCATGATCTGATTCTATCCGTCGGGCAGGTCGTCCCGCACGAGGTCGTCGGCATGGCCAATTACAACAAGAACATTTTTGTCGGCACCGGCGGCCAGGAAGGCATCAACAAGAGCCATTTTGTCGGCGCGGCTTATGGCATGGAACGGATGATGGGGCGCGCGGACACGCCGGTGCGCCGCATTCTCAACTATGCGTCCGAACATTTTACCAAACATCTGCCCATCGTGTATGTGCACACGGTGGTGGGACGCGCCGCCGACGGCAAATTGTGTGTGCGCGGCCTTTACGTCAGCGATGATATTTCGGGTTTTGACAAGGGGTCCGCGCTTTCCCTGAAGGTCAATTTCGATCTGCTCGATAAACCGCTCAACAAGGTGGTGGTCTATCTGGATCCATCCGAGTTCAAGAGCACGTGGCTGGGCAACAAGAGCATTTATCGCACGCGCATGGCCATGGCCGACGGCGGCGAACTGATCGTGCTCGCGCCCGGCCTCAAGGAATTCGGTGAGGACAAGGAAATTGACCGGCTCATCCGCAAGTACGGGTATCAGGGCACACCCGCGACGCTGGCGGCCGTGAAGGCCAACGCCGAGTTGCGCAACAATCTCAGCGCGGCGGCGCATTTCATCCACGGCTCGTCGGAAGGCCGGTTCAACATCACATACTGCCCCGGCCACCTCACCCGGCAGGAAATCGAGAGCGTCAACTTCAAATACGCCGATTTGAAGCAGATGACCCAGCGATATGATCCGGCCAAGCTGAAGGACGGCTGGAACACGATGTCCGACGGCGAAAAGATCTTTTACATTTCGAACCCGGCGCTTGGTTTGTGGGCGTATCGCGGGCGATTCAAGGACTAACCAAACAAACGAACAAGCCAAAACAAAGAGAGGAAAAATCAGGATGAACGTTCCATTCAAGGTAAATTTGAAGGATCAGGTTGCACTCATCACGGGTGGGGGCGGAGTTTTGTGCAGCACCATGGCGCGGGCGCTGGCGGCATGCGGCGCGAGGGTCGCCGTGGCGGATTTGAAGCTGGAAGCCGCGGAAACCGCTGCGGCGGCGATCCGCAAGGAAGGCGGCGTGGCCATGAGCGTTGCCTGTAACGCGCTCGAACGGGCCAGCCTCGACGCAGCCAACGAAAAGGTGAAGCAGGAACTCGGCCCGGTGGACATCCTCATCAATGGCGCGGGCGGCAATCATCCCAAGGGCACGACCAGCCTCGAATATTTGCGCAAGGAGGACGTCTTGGGCGCCACCAAGGATTTGATCACGTTCTATGATCTCGACCCGAAGGGCATCGAGTTTGTGTTCAACCTGAACTTCCTGGGCACCTTGCTGCCGACCCAGGCCTTCACCCGCGAGATGGTTGGCAAGGGCAAGGGCACCATCATCAACATTTCCTCGATGAACGCGTTCCGGCCGCTGACAAAAATCCCGGCCTACAGCGGGGCCAAGGCGGCGGTCAGCAATTTCACGCAATGGCTGGCGGTGCATTTCTCGAAGGTCGGCGTCCGCGTCAATGCCATCGCGCCCGGCTTTTTCATCACCGACCAGAACCGCTCCCTGCTGACCAGGCCGGACGGTTCATTGACTCCCCGCGCCAACACCATCATCGCCCACACGCCGATGGGCAAGTTTGGCGCACCGGAGGATTTGCTCGGCGCGCTGTTGTGGCTGACTTCGGACGAAGCCTCCGGATTTGTGACCGGCGTTGTGATTCCGATTGACGGCGGTTTTGCCGCGTTCAGCGGGGTTTAAGCCGGCGGGGCCTGGCACGGACCCCTGAATCAGGCATGCGGGGACAAATGATTGTTTCCTGGCGTGGCGGTTTCTGTTATGAATTGCCGCCCCGGTTTTAATTGGCAAATACATTTACATTTTATGGAACCAAAAGCTGACATTGCACTGATCGGTCTGGCCGTCATGGGCCAGAATCTCATCTTGAACATGAATGACCACGGCTTCACCGTCGTGGCCTATAACCGCACGGTGGAGAAGGTTGACCACTTTCTCGCCAACGAAGCCAAGGGCACGAAAGTGATCGGCGCGCATTCGATCCAGGAAATGGTCGCGCAACTCAAGCGCCCGCGCCGCGTCATGATGCTCGTCAAGGCGGGCAAGGCCGTGGACGAATTCATCGAGCAACTCCTGCCCGTGCTTGAAGCCGGCGACATCATCATTGACGGCGGCAACTCGCTTTTTGAAGACACCATCCGCCGCGCCAAATACGTCGAGAGCAAGGGGCTGCTTTACATTGGCACCGGTGTGAGCGGCGGCGAGGAAGGCGCGCGGCATGGTCCGAGCATCATGCCCGGCGGGTCGCCGGCCGCGTGGCCGCATGTCAAACCGATTTTTCAGGCCATCGCCGCCAAGGTCGCCGACGGCACGCCGTGCTGCGATTGGGTCGGCGAGGGCGGCGCGGGCCATTATGTGAAGATGGTCCACAACGGCATCGAATACGGCGACATGCAGCTCATCTGCGAGGCCTACAACATTTTGAAGAACGGCCTCGGCATGACCGCGCCCGAGATGCACGAGGTTTTCAAGGAATGGAACACCGGCGAACTCGACAGCTATCTCATCGAAATCAGCCGCGACATTCTCGGCTTCAAGGATGCGGACGGCGCGCCGCTCGTGGACAAAATCCTCGACACGGCCGGCCAGAAGGGCACCGGCAAATGGACGGTGGTGAACTCGCAGGACCTCGGCATTCCGATCACCCTCATCGCCGAGGCGGTTTATTCCCGCTGCGTTTCCGCGTTGAAGGACGAACGAGTCAAGGCCGCGAAGAAATTGAAGGGTCCGCGCCCGGCCCTGGGCCTCGCCAAAAACGACGCCAGGAAAAAGAAATTCATCGCTGACATCCGCGACGCGCTCTATGCCTCAAAGATTGTCAGCTACGCGCAGGGGTACATGCTCATCCGCACGGCGGCGGCGGAATACAAATGGAACCTCAACTACGGCGGCATCGCGCTCATGTGGCGCGGCGGCTGCATCATCCGTTCGCGTTTCCTCGGCAAGATCAAGGAAGCCTACGACAATAATCCGAAGCTCATGAACCTGATGCTCGACGATTATTTCCGCGGCGAAATCAAGCGCTGCCAGAAGGGCTGGCGCAATGTCGTGGCGACGGCGGCCAAGAAGGGCATTCCCGTCCCCGCGTTCAGCACCGCGCTCGCGTTTTACGATCAATACCGCAGCGCCGTGCTGCCGGCAAACCTGCTGCAGGCGCAACGCGATTATTTCGGCGCGCACACCTACGAACGGGTGGACAAGCCGCGCGGCGAATTCTTCCACACCAACTGGACCGGCCGCGGCGGCACGACCTCGTCGAGCACTTACACGGTGTGACCTGTAGCGGCGGTCTATGACCGTCGCATATAACAACGTTTCAAAAATTCAGGCGCGGGCTTCGGCCCGCGCTTTTTGTTTTCGGAGGGCGGAAGCTCCGCGAGGCCATGGCTTTGACCGCGAACCACGCCAAATACGCGAAAGTTTCAGCCGCAAAAAGGCGCAGAAGGCGCAAAATATTTTTTGTCGCGCCGAAGTAAACGAAGGCGGAAACCGTTGATAAACACTGATCGTTGCTAAAAACGTAGGACAGCGCGTCCCGCCTGTCTCTGAATTCTGCTGAGGCTACTCCCCTGTTTCATATGCCCGTCCGGAGTTAAAGCTCAGAAGTTTCTTCCAGTCAATGGCGCAGTCTGATTGACAGAATTCATCTGTAAACTCCTTCGTGAATCGGGTGAAAACCTTGCCGTATTCCTGCTGAAACGCTTCATTGCGTTCCTTGGCCCTGTGGCCGAGCGGTTCGATGATTGTGGTGTAAAGGTCCTCATCACCCGAAATAAAAGTCCAAAAGCTCTGGCCACATTTCTTAAGATAATTGCCCTTGTCTTCGGCATTCTCGATGCCATAACAACACCCGTTCACGGCAACGACATTCTTTCTAGCTGCGTTGGTTCCAAGGATTTGTTTCGCCTTCTGAAAGTTTTGCACCATTTTTTTGATTTGGCTGCTGTTACCCCAATTGGGTCCAGACTTGATGGACACGATGTAGTGGATGCCTCGACGTTCAAACTCTAAATCAACGCCTTCGGCGGACGATTTCCGGCCCCTGAACGATTTCTGGCAGATAAAGACAGCCAACTCTTCTAGAAATCCACCAAAGATTGTTTCCTCCTGCGAAGACAGGTGAGCATCCAAAATTCCTTTCACCAACTCAGGCGCTGAGGTGATATTTTTGGCCTTGAAGAGGTAAGGGTTTTTCCGTTTGAGCACCTTCTGGAGTTTCAGATCGGCGAGACTCTCCAATCTGCGTTTGTGGAACGACGGTATGTGCGTTTCAATGTAAGAGGTGATTTCTTCAGTGCTTACTTTTTTCATTTCGCCTCCGTTTGTCCAACAGTTGGTAGTCGGTGTTTTGCACATCTTCTTTCGCCAGTTCCACATATTCCTGAAGGAGTTCAATCCCGATGGAATTTCGTCCCATCCGTGATGCCACCGTGCAAGTTGTGCCGGACCCAACAAACGGGTCCAATACATGATCCCCTTCGTCGGTGAAAAGCTTGATAAACCACTCCGGCAACGCTTCCGGAAACGCCGCACTATGACTTTTGTTGCCGCACTCTGTGGCAAGGTGAAGGACGTTGGTGGGAAATGCCATGTCGCGCTTCAGCCAATTGGCGATGTTTTTTCCAAAGCCGCTGCCCACCTGCGAATCGAAACGCACCACATCGTTCTTCCCAAGTGCTTTCAGTCGCGTTTTTGCCCAATCACCCATCGGCACCATGACCGCTTTTTGGTTCATCTTAAACTTGCGAGTTTTATTGAACTGGAGACATCTCTCCCAAGCATCGCGAAAGCGGTTCGGCCATTTGCCGGGGTAACAATTTCTTTTGTGCCAAATAAATTCCTCAGTCCACAACCAGCCCTGTTGGCGCAGAGCGAGAATGAGTTCGATGACGAATGTATGACGTTCTCCGTTTTCGACCTTTTCCTTGATGTTCAGGATGAAAGTCCCGCTCGGTTTGAGCACGCGCAGGAACTGCGCGCTGCGCGGAAGAAACCACCCGACATATTTCTCAGGCGAAACCCCACCGTAAGTATGCTTGCGCTTATCTGCATACGGTGGCGAAGTGACTATCAGATCGAAGGTGTTGTCCGGGAATTTCCGAAGCACCTCCAAACAGTCACCTTGCTTGATTTCCGCTGTAGTAATCCGCATGGCTGTTCGCTCGCGTGCGAATCAGCCCTGTGTGGAGACTGTCTTTGTGGGAACTCTGGTGCCTGAAATAAAAATGGGACGCACTTACTTGCGTCCCATCACAGGCACCTCGGAGGGCCCACAGAAGAACGCTTTCAATGCGCCCCGACTGGGGCGCACCTCAAGCGCTGTCTTCTGCGCGAAATTTCCGAGGTTTCGTGACGGACAGCAGCCGAAGCTACGCGAAATGATTTTGATTAAATTTTGGTTCTGGTCGTTTTATTTTTTCCGTTTTGGTTTCGGACAGACGTGAGGGTAGGACGATCCAAGGAATTCAGCAATGCGTTTTGCAGCAACAGATGGCGCGCACGGAGTGACGCCCCCTACCTTTCGCTTTTCAGCGTGAGTTCAACGCAGTGGGAAAATCAAAGCCCGTTGGAGCAGGCGCTTCAACGGGCTTTTTGATTTGGCGGTGCGATTACAAATCCGTGATCGGCCTGTGCCGGGGCACCAGCGCTTTCATGATTGCCCAAGCAATCAAATAGCTCAGGGCGCAGACGATGAACATAACGAGATAGGCGGTCTGCGGATTTTCCTTGAAAGCATCGGTAAGGCCGCCGGCGAGTTGCTGGATAACCACGCCGCCGAGGCCGCCGGCCATGGCGCCAATGCCCGTAACCGAGCCGACGGCTTTTTTGGGGAACATGTCGGACACGGTGGTAAAGAGGTTTGCGGACCACGCCTGATGGGCGGCAGCGCCGATGCAAATCGTCGCGACGGCCAGCACGGCGGCCCATTTCCCGAACAGACCGACATTGCCAAAATACTGCGTCGACAACACGGTCAGCGGGAACAAGGCGATGAGAAACATCGCCAACATGCGGGCCTTGTAAACGGCCATGCCCTTTTTGATGAGCGTCAGGGGAATGCTGCCACCATAAACGCTGCCGATGATGGCGATGCCGTAAACGATGAACGTCGGCAGCATGACCTGCTCATGGGTCATGTTAAATTGCTTGTTCAGATAATCCGGCAGCCAGAAGAGATAGAACCACCAGATGCCGTCGGTGAGGAATTTTCCCCAGAAGAACGACCAGGTTTGCCGATACCCCAGCAACCCCGGACTGCCTTCATTGCCGAATTTGTTCGGGCTGGAATTGGCTTTGAAAAATCCCAAAACGACGAGTGAAATCAAGCTTCCCACCGCCGGCACCAGATTGATCAACACCAGCCAGCCGCTTTTCCCAAGGTCATGCCATCGCTTTATCTGAAGGACGATGGCGATCCAGGACACAACGATCAGCCAGAGAACGCGAAACGACAGAATGGGAATAACGGCGTTGGGAACGACAAAGATGCTTTCCTTGATATGTTTCCAGCCGCCGCCGGGAACATAGAGATGCGCGCCGCGTGCCGCGATCAGGCTCGTCATCAGATAAACGAACAGGGTCAAAATGCCGATGAGAATCAGCGTTCCCCAAAAGGCGCCGCGCGGAATCCGGCCACCGGGGGAAAACAGCTTTCCAAAAACACCCTGGGCCGGTTTCTCTTCGGTCAGGGAATCATCCCGGTCGCTGTGGATGAAATCAAATTCAGCCTTGGACAGCCGTTTTTGCCTGGCGGGAATTTCATAAAGCCAGAACCAGAAAAACAACCAGAGAAATCCCACCGCCCCGGTGAGGATGAAGGCCATTTTCCATCCGCGTTCGTCGCCGAAATAAACCATGCACCACGGAACGAACAGCGCGGCCACCATCGCGCCGAAATTGGAGCCGCTGTTGAAAATGCCCGTGGCCAGGGCGCGTTCACGCTTGGGAAACCATTCGGCGACGGTTTTGATGGACGCGGGAAAATTTCCCGCTTCGCCGACGCCGAACGCGCTTCGGATCAGAATATGCATCATCACCAGCCGTCCGACGAAGGCGTTGAGAATTCCGAAAATGGACCAGATGGTCAGTGAGAGCGCCAATCCGATTTTTGTCCCGATCTTGTCAATGACCCAGCCGGCAATGATGGTCATCCCGGCGTAAAACGCTGTGAAAAAGGAAGTCAGATTGGCAAAGTCCGTGTTCGACCAGCCAAAACCGCCCCGCGATAATTCTCTCGGATAAGCGTCATCCAACAGCAGCCGGTTAAGGTGCGGGAGCGCGTCTCCCGACGGGTTCTGGGCGAGCAGTTTCTGCGTTTCCGGGCGCAAAGTCACCGCGGCAAAGCGCGCGGCATCATAGAGCGACGGACTGTGGATCAGCGCGTTCAGGCTCTGGATCAGGTTCGTCTGCAGCGGAAGCGGGTCGGTGGTTGAATAATATTCCAATGCGGCCAGCGCCGGAGCGGACAAGTTGGTCTTGACGTAGGCGGATACGGCATCGGCCGGCTGCTTCAGTTTGCCGGCAAAAGACGGCAGATCAATGTCCCTGGCTGAGAACGTCGAAAAACCGCCATCCATTTCCGCCGGGGTGCAAAAATATTCCTTCAAATAGCTGATGACCTGCCGGTCGAGGTAATTGAAAGTCGTGGCGAAAAACAGGAGTCCGCAGATGACCCAGCGATAATGACTCGAAACCGGTGAGGTTTGGTTCGCGGAATTCATGTCAATCGAAATACCCAAAAACGTGGCCCACTTCAAGCCCTTGCTTTTGGCAACGCCCTGGCACAGGGCCGTTCCGTGAATGTCATCGTTCTTGATGGCCGCAAATGATGACCGTTCTGTTCAGAACGGAAGTGCGGCCATTTCATTGAAGACAATCGCAAATCTATTGCCAGCCGCCGCGCCGTTTGGTAGAAGCTGTCAGGTTCAACGCGGGTTTTCCCGCGTCGGCCTGCGTCCGGCGGGCTGAAGCGGATGCTGCAATGGTGGCGGGCCTGCCGCGCCGGAGCAGCTTGCTGCGGAGGCGGGTGTGGTTCAGTGGTAGAATGCGGGCTTCCCAAGCCTGAGATGAGGGTTCGATTCCCTTCACCCGCTCCAATTTCGGTTTGAGCCAATGATACCAATGGCTTTTCACGTTTTCGGATTTTCAAAATCGCAAGTTGAGAATTTAAAAGCGAGCATAACGGCCTTCCCGTTATGCTTTTGAAGTTTAAAGATGGTTGTTAAACGTTTTTCGTTGACGGTTTTGAGGTTTTCTAATAGTGTTCAAAAACCAGCCTATGCCGGGGTTGACGACAATCCAGAGTCTCACCCGCAACCGCGTAAACAGCGCAGGCGCATTCTTTACCCAATCAAAGCCGGGTAACTGCCGGAATATTTCCGATTCACCTCCGAAGCCGGCAACCAACGTCAAGCCCGACGGCATGGCGTAAGCAGCCTTCAACAAATTGCACGTCAAAGGAACTTGATGCCTCTGAAATCCATGTGGGACAACACCCATCGAAACAAAGGAGGATTCACACTCATCGAGCTTCTGGTCGTCATCGCCATCATTGGCATTTTGGCGGCGATGATCCTGCCGGCTTTGTCGGCGGCAAAGAGGCGGGCGCAACAGATTCAATGCTTGAACAACGTCAAGCAATTCTCCCTCGTCGCCATCATGTATGCGGGTGATGAACATGCTTACGCCGCGTATGGAAAATATACCCTCTTTTACGAGAACCAAAAATCGATCTGGCTCTGTCCCGCGACGCACGAGCCATCGCCGCTGCCTGATGACAAGGTGTTTGGCAACGCAGATACGGCGTGGGTTTTTATTTATCAGCCAACCAACCTCGTCGCCTGCAGTTACGGGCTGAATGGCTGGCTCTATACCAAGCCCAGATCCACCGGTGCATTGTATCCTGAATTCTCGTTCACCAAGGAATCACAGGTTCAAAAGCCTTCGCAAACGCCGGTCTTTGTTGATTCCATTTGGATGGACTTTTTCCCGCTCGAAGAGGATACGCCCAGCTCCGATCTTTACGCCGGCAGCATGGGCAATGGATTGGCACGCTGCACGATCGCGCGGCACGGCACGCCTAACGCGCCCAAGGATGTTGACACGAGCCAGCCTTTGCCCGGCGCGATCAACATGGGGCTGGCCGATGGCCACGCGGAACTGATGAAACTCGAAAATCTCTGGCAACTCTATTGGCACTTGAACTGGGTTCCACCCGAAACCCGTCCGCAATAATGAAAGGCATTTGGATTGTGACCTGAGGATTTTTGTTCGCCTTGGGCTGGTGGGTATTCGTCATTGCCGCTCAATACTCCAATGGCGATGCGATTACCCGGAACCTTGGCTCTATATCACAGTTTGAGCAGGACTTGGTTCCCAACAGCGACAACACGCGCCTGGTGTTTTGCCAGGACACCCAAGAGGGCGTGGGCATTTTTTTTTGTGATACGGCCGGCGGGAAGCCGCGATGTTTGTGTGAACAGAAAGAAAAGGCACACAGCTGGAAGTTGTTCTCGATGCTGGGATGGTCGTCGGATGACAGCCTGTTCGCCTGCGTCCCGCTTGATGATGCCGTTGATTTCTGCTTCCACCGGGTCCGTTCGATTCCCTTCACCCGCTCCAAGCCTTGCAAACAAAGGCTTTTGTGGGTTTTTAGCGTTTTTTTCTACCCTACTGCACACAAAAATGCACACACTTCCAGCTAACCACCACTTGGGTTACAATAATTACAATTAGACGTGGGCGTTTAATGACACGTGTTAAAGTTTGCTCAAATTCTGTCTGACAAGTCGTAAAGCTTGGCGCGGCTGAGACCGCTGTAGTGTTCCACACCTGCCTTCTCAAAAAGAATTAAAGGAAAAATAATTTCATGTAACACACAAAGTGCGGCGGGGCAGGAAGCTCGCCACCGCACTTAAACGGAAAATCGTCCCTGCGACATTTGTATTTACTTCAGATTCTCGAATTGTATTTTTTGCTCTACGGGTTGAATCTTTTTCATTTCTGAGTGAGGCTCGGTGATGCTCTCAGTCTCAGTGGTGCCGATTATCGCGCCATGAGCATCCTTCTGCACTGTCACAGTCTTGGTGTAAGTAATCGGCACACATCCACTGAAGAAAACAATTGATGCTACACCGATGGTCAATGTCCCTATCAACCTTTTCATACCAGTTATCCTTTCGTATTAATGGTCGTGGCTAAATTCCGAGCAGCCTCAAGGTGTTCGGCACCGGCACGGACGACCAATTCCCGTGCTGAAAATCGTTGTCGTTTCACAGCATTTTCATTTTGCTCTCGATTTTGAGATCCTGTCAATTCACTGATATTGCTTTTAGGTTGGCAAATTATATTCATGACAAGCCCAGCCAATCGTTTTCATGATACGCCTTGTGATTGGGTGCAAATTCTCATTTTCATCCCCGCGTCACACCGGCCTTTCGCTCGTGGCAAATCTTTTCGACGAAATCAACGGCCTTGCGGCAAAGCGGCCCCCAGTCGAGTTCGGCCCGAACGCGCCGGGCGGATTCCGGAGCGCGGGATTGCCATGCCGCGGGAGATTCGTCCAGCCAGCCGGCGATTTTTTCGCCGAAATCCGCGCCATCGAATTTTGCGAAGCGCACCATGGGGTCGTTCTGGAAATAACGCTGGATGCTTTTGAGCGGCGTGCAGACGGCGGGCAGTCCGCTGGCGACATATTCGACGACCTTGGCCACAAACGCGCAGTGCGTGCCGGCGGATTCCTCATACGGCACGATGCCCACGCTGGCATCGGCGAGATGTTTCGACACTTCCGCATACGGCACGAAGCCGGTGGCTTCAAACTTGAAATTCGGAATCGTCTGCGCGCGCCGTAAAAAATTTTTCAGCCCGGCGGTGCGCCTTCCGACAAAGCGAAAAACCACCCCGGGCTTTTTCGCCGCGACCCATTTGACGGCATCCAGGGCAATCCGGCCGAGGTGATGCGCGTCGAACGAGCCGTGCATGACGACCACCGGCGGCTTGCCCGGCGGCGGCAATGGCTCGCGCAACGGAAATGCCTGCGCGTCGTAGCCGTAATAAATCGGGCGGATTTTTTCGCGCGGATAACCCCGCTCGACAAAATAATCGGCCAGCGTGTCGGAAACCGTCTCAACACCATCCACCGCATAGCGCAACGGCAGGGAAATTTCGTAGCGCATCAGCGCGTGCACGAGCGGCTTGGGCGCGAGGTAGCCCGGCCACGTTTCCATGAAGCCGGTGAGCAGATCGGGAAAATTCATCACCACCGGCAACCCCAGCTTCCTTTTTAATTTGCCGGCGGCGACGGCGGAAATGGCGTGCTGCGAAAACAGCAGGTCGAATTTTGTTTCCCGCGCGGCATCGGCGACCATGCGTTCGAGAAAGAACGGATAAGCGAGGTATTTGAAGTTGCGCAGCTTCGCGTAACGGCCCATCTGCCATTGGGTGAAGGGATGCAGCCGGACGCCGAATTTCCGTTCAACCGCTTCCGCGTCTTCAATCTGCGGACCAAAGACATGGACGGCGTGGCCGCGCCGG
>Ga0265340_10001873_pt1 | contig 11976 bp, 8 predicted proteins | sample 4CB225metaG_FD_202082 | JGI IMG/M metagenome (GOLD analysis project Ga0265340, IMG submission 202082) | Rhizosphere microbial communities from Carex aquatilis grown in University of Washington, Seatle, WA, United States - 4-CB2-25 metaG | ecosystem: Host-associated > Plants > Roots > Rhizosphere...
CATCGGCGTAATTACGCTGATCCTGGTGATCGGCATCAAAGAGTCGGCCAACTTCAACTCCGGCATCGTGATCGTTAAAGTCACGATCGTGCTGATCTTCATCGCGATTGCGGGCGCGTTTGTGCTGAAGCATCCTGCGCTGGCTGCGGCAAACTGGCATCCATTCATCCCTCCCAACCAGGGAGCGTTTGGGGAGTACGGTTGGTCGGGCATCGCGCGCGCCGCCGGGGTCATCTTTTTCGCCTACATCGGATTCGACGCGGTGTCGACCGCGGCGCAGGAAGCCAAAAACCCGCAAAAGGACATGCCCCTCGGTATCCTGGGATCGCTGGTGATTTGCACCATTCTGTACATTCTGGTTTCCGGCTTGTTGACCGGAATGGTTCCCTACTCTGCTCTGAACGTCGCTGATCCGGTTGCGGTCGGCATTGACGCCACCGGCGTCCGCTGGGGCTCGATTCTGGTGAAGTTGGGCGCTATTGCCGGCCTGGGCAGCGTGATGCTGGTCATGCTGCTGGGCCAATCCCGCGTGTTCTTCTCCATGTCGCGCGATGGACTGCTGCCGGAATGGGCCGGCGCGGTGCATCCCAAGTTTCGCACCCCGTGGATTTCCTCCATCACCGTCGGACTGTTCGTGGCCATCTTCGCGTCGCTGGTGCCTATCGGGATTCTTGGAGAACTGGTGAGCATCGGAACCTTGCTGGCATTCGTCATCGTCTGCGCCGGCGTCTGGCTCCTGCGCGTGAGGCGTCCCGATTTGCACCGTCCATTTAGGACCCCGCTGGTGCCGCTGGTGCCGATCCTTGGCATCTTGATCTCATTCGGTTTGATGGCCAGCTTGCCTTTGGATACCTGGTACCGCCTCGTCATCTGGCTGGCGATTGGCATGGTGATCTACTTCGGTTACGGTCGCCATCACAGCCGGGTCCAGAAGACGGTTCCCGACAGGTAAGCTCGGCGGCAACTAGCCAGCCGAATACCACTTTAGTTTGTTTACAATATAGTCTAAATGTGCTAGCATGGAGCTCGGTCTCTAGAGGCCAGCCACCCTTAGGAGCCTTCTGATGGGTGGTTCGTCGCTCTTTGACAGCACGAGAGCTTGCGTCCTCGAAAGTAGCGAAGGCCCACTCAACCCGAAAAAATAGCAGCTAAGTCCTTTGCTTGGACGAATATACCTGTAACTCCAATAGAAAGACGATTTTAGCAGGATTTTATCGCTAAAGTACTGATTCTAAATAGGGGAGGTGGGAGGGGGGTACCCCGATTTAAGTCCTGCTCAGCGGTATCCTCCGAGCAGCGATTCCGGCGCTTAGTCATTTGGTATTGAATCACCTCCCAATCGACTTGGACTAGAATCGCGCTAGCCATGCTCCCGGCGCAGCGCACCATCTTCCACGTCGATATGGATGCCTTCTTCGTTTCGGTCGAAGAGGTGTTCGACCCTTCGCTGAAGGGCAAGGCGGTGGTCGTGGGCGGGCAGCGCAACGAGCGCGGCGTCGTGTCGGCGGCGTCGTATGAGGCGCGCAAGTTTGGCGTGCACTCGGCGATGCCGCTGCGTACGGCGGCCAAGATGTGCCCGCACGCCATCTTCGTAGATGGGCATCCCGAGCGCTATCGGGAATACTCCGGCAGAGTTTACGAGGTACTGGACCGCTTTTCGCCCAAGCTGGAGATGGTCTCTATCGACGAAGCCTACGTGGAAATGACCGGCACCGAGCGGCTGCATGGTCCGCCGCTGCGCGCCGCGGATGCGCTGCATGTCGCGATGAAGACGGCCACAAACCTGAATTGCTCCATCGGGATCGGCAGCTCACGGCTGATCGCCAAGATTTGCTCCGACCAGGCCAAGCCCAACGGCATTCTGTGGATTGTGCCGGGCGCCGAGACAGAATTTCTGGCGCCGCTGGACCTGCGCAAGATTCCCGGCGTCGGCAAGGTGATGGAGAAGCGGCTCCAGGAGCAGGGCATCAACAAAGTTGGCGACCTGGCTGCCCGCGACGAACGCTGGCTGGAGCAGAACTTTGGCGCGCTGGGGTTGGCGCTCTCCGGCAAGTCGCGCGGCCTCGATGCGGGTGCGTGGTTCGACAGCGACATCGGCGAAGATGACGGTCCGCGTTCGATCAGCCACGAGCATACGTTTTCGCGCGACACCGACGAGCGGCAGACGCTGGAAGCGATGCTTGCACGCTTGTCGGAGATGGTGTGCCGTCGCCTGCGAGAACAGAAGCTGCACGCCAGGACGCTGCAACTGAAGCTGCGTTATTCCGACTTCCGCACCATCACTCGCGCTAAAACGCTGGAGCAGCCGAGTTCGGTGGACTCCGAGGTGCTGGCGACCATTCGTGAACTCTTCCGCACGAATTGGAATGGCGAAGCGGTGCGGCTGCTGGGCGTGCACGCAGCACATTTCGACGAGGAGAGCGAACAGCTCAGCCTGGAAGGCAAGACGACACACGACAAATGGAACCAGGCGCTGTCCGCCGCCGACCGTCTGCGGGAGAAGTTTGGCGAGAATGCCGTGTCACTGGCGAGCGGTATCAAGTCACGCTTTCGCGAGCGTACCCACGAGAATCCGGCTGCTCTGCCTGGGAAGAAGCGGGAAAAGTAGGCGTTTACTCCAATCCCGTCGAACCGCAGATCCCTCGACTCGGACTGAAGTCCTCGCTCGGGATGACAAAAATAGATAGCTTATCGGCACGACTGAAGTCGTGCCCTGACGCAAACCGCGCGTGGGCCGAGTTTCTCCGTAGCCTGTAGGCGCGCGGCCTCCCGCACATGGCACGCGGTCACACGTCACAGACTCCTGTGATGAGTTCGCCTATGCTGAATCTTGGAGGAGGCAGCGACATGTGCCTGGCGGTTCCAGGGAAGATCCTGAGCGTGCAAGGCGAAGGCTTCGCGCGCACGGCGCGGGTCAGCTTTGGCGGGATTGTCAGAGAGGTCAGCCTGGCCTACGTGCCCGAGGCCGTGGTGGGCGACTACGTGGTTGTGCATGTGGGATTTGCCATCAGCTTGCTGGATGAAGCCGAGGCCTTGCAGACCTTTGAAATTCTCCAGCAGATGGGCGAATTAGCAGAACTGGAAACGCCGGCGGCACAAGCATGAAGTACGTTGGAGAGTGCCGCGATGCGTCACCACAGTTGGGCTAATCGAAGCCACCGGGGACGGAGCGCGTTCTCGACATGCTGGAGTGGCGTTGCCGCGCATCTGCCGATGCCCGGAGTGCATGAGCCGGTTCGCATCACGGTGCAACGTGAGATATCTCACATCCAGAGCGGCGTCCAAAGAGCTATGCACGATGAGGCGGTGAAAATCCGGTTCATTCCGAGTCGAGGATGTTGGGAGCAAACGGGCCCAAGGGGAACATGTGTCTGAAATTCTGATTATTGGTTACGGAAACCTGTTGCGCGGAGATGATGGAGTAGGATGCCATGCCGCGCATGCCTTGGAAGAAGCTTTCCGGAAGGATGCGGAGGTTGAGGTCATCGCCTCACAGCAGCTCACGCCGGAGATGGCGGAGGACGTTTCGCGCAGCGGGTTCGTGTTGTTCCTCGACGCCTCCTACGGAGAAGCCCCGGGAACGATCCGCCGCGCTGGGGTTGCGCCTGAGCCTGGACCGGCCGGTTTCAGCCACTCTCTAACGCCGTCCTCGTTGCTGACCGCCGCCGAACAGCTTTACGGCGATGCGCCGGAGGCGATGAGTCTCACCCTGGCAGGGTGGTCCTTCGAGATGGGCAGCAAAATGTCGGCGGGAGCGCGGCTGCGGTTGCCTGATCTGTTGCGCCAGGCGAAGGAAACCATCGCCACTCACCGGCAAAGCGCGCCGGGCAGACGCCTGCACCCAACGCGATGACCACGACTTATGTAGCGGGACGGACTTCTACGCCCCGACCAGTCTCTCCAAAATTGGTTTGTTGCGGATGGTCAGGGTTGAGCCCTTCAGTACGGCAATCTGCCGCTTGCGGAAATCGGCGAGGACGCGAGTAACCGTTTCGCGCGAGGTGCCGATAATCTGCGCGATTTCTTCATGGGTGAGCGCCAGCTTCACTTTGGGCTCGGACTGATCTGGACTGCCGGCAGTCCATTCCAGAAGCAGACGCGCCAGGCGTTCCGGCGCGGAGTGCGACAGGCCGAGGCTGCGGATCTGCTGGTAGGCGGTCTGGCAATCCTTGCTGAGATGCTGCGCGGCCTTCAGGCAGGCATCGCCGTGCTTCTGAAGGAAGGCCAGGAAATCGTCACGCTTTACGAAATTCAGCTGGCAGGGCTGTCCGGTTTCAGCGGTGATCTCATAGGGCGTGCCGGAAACCGTGGCATGCATGCCCAGCACTTCTCCCGGCTGGGCGATTTTCAGAATCAGGGTCTTGCCTTCGGCCGAGGTGGTGGAGAGCTTCACCCGCCCTTTGCACAACATGTAAATGCCACGCGGGGATTGGCCTTCCACGAAAAGCACGGCGCCGGCGGGGTACGAGGCGGTGAACTTGATGCGGTCAAAGGCCTCGAGTGCCGTTTTGGGAAGCGAACAGAAGAAGCTGTCGGTGCGAAGCTTACAGATCAGGCAATTTTCTACCAGCTCAAAGCCGTAAGGTGCACCCACGTATCTCCTCCGGTGGTTACTGTTTATGCTATCACTTGGGGCAGGCTCTCGGCCAGAATTCCTCTACCACAAAGGGTGCAGAACGGCCCACCGCGTGCAGCCCGATGCCGGGCCCTCGGTCGAGGGCGGTAAGGCGATGAAAAGCCGCCAAGGGAAAGGCTGGATCGGGTTTCCGCAATAACGGAGTCAGCTGAAGGCGCGGCCTCGGCGACCAACCGCTTAGTGACCACCGTCACAAGTAGAAGTATTCCAAATCACAGACTCGGGCCCGCGCGGCGAAGGAAAATCCCGCCCACAACGGCTCAAAAAGGCGGGAGGCGAAGGTCTAATAACTTCACCCTGTCGGGCCTGATCGGCGAACCCAAGTTCTCGGTTAGGAAGGCGGAATGCTAATTCCGGCTTGCGAACACGCACCTTACAAGGTGGAGAATCTCGACCATTCTCCTCTACCCCATGTCGCCTCCCGCCCATGGTTTAGCTCGGCTTGGTCCAGCCCAGATCAGGCGGGCGCAAGGCCCGAAACTTGGTTTGGGAGGTCGAATTCGTGATGGTTGATGAACCCCGGGACAGCCGGCATAAGCCTCACACCGCTCCGCCCTAAGTCGTTCGACATTGCAATTTTCTTGCTCACATGAGACCACGATAGTAACGTGTTTCCTCGGTAGGAAGGGAGAAATTGAAATGGCTTTAGCAACCGCAAGCGCTCAGTCGATTGAGATTGGCAGTACCGGGTTGAACCGTTGGTGGCGGGTCGTCGGCGGCATGATGATGAACATTGCCCTGGGCACGCTCTATGCGTGGAGCGTTTTCGTGGCGCCGCTGGAGAAGGAGTTTGGATGGAAGCGCGCCGACACCTCCATGGTATTTACCATCGCGGTCGTAGTGTTCGCCCTGACCTTCATTGTCGCCGGCCGGCTGCAGGACAAGTACGGCCCCTTCTGGGTATCTCTCACCGGCGCAGTGCTAGTAAGCCTGGGCTTCTTTTTGTGTGCGTTCACGCACAGCCTGACCTACCTGTTCATCTGCTTCGGCGTGATCGGCGGATTGGGCAACGGCTTCGGCTACTCCACACCCATCCCAGTCATGGCCAAGTGGTTTCCCGACAAGCGCGGTTTGGCCGTGGGCCTGGCGGTCGGCGGATACGGCGCCGGCTCGGCGCTGTTCGGGCCGCTGGCTAATTTGAAGCTCATTCCTGCCTATGGCGTACACACTACGTTCATGATCCTGGGCGCAATCTTCCTGGTCATGACCGTGATTGGCGCCTTCCTGCTGAAGAACCCTCCCCCTGGCTACAAACCGCAAGGATGGATCCCGGCGCCGGCAAGCGCGAGGACGAGCGCTACCACCCAGGAATTTACCCCAAGCGAGGTGTTGAAAACTCCGGCCTTCTATTTCATGTGGGTTGCCTACGCGTTGGGAGCTTCCGCAGGTTTGATGGTTATCAGCCAGCTGGTGCCGTTCGCCAAGAGCGTACACATTCCCAGCGCAGCGCTATTGACCTTGACGCTGGTTGTAGGGGCGGCGGGCAACGCTGGCGGGCGAATTTTATCGGGATGGATGTCGGATGCGCTAGGCCGATTGAATGTCTTGCGGCTGATGATTGCCATCTCGGCGATTTCCATGCCCTTGCTTTACCTGGCGGGCAGCAACGTGACCTTCCTGTACGTGATGGTGTTCATCGTGTACTGGTGCTATGGCACGCAGCTGTCGGTGAACGGCTCCGCCACTGCCGACTTCTGGGGCACCAAGAATGCTGGCATCAACTACGGCATGCTGTTTACGGCGTGGGGCGTGGCCGGAATTATCGGACCCAGAATCGGCGGCGTCCTGTTCGACAAGTACAAGAACTACCAGATGGCGTTCTACACCGCGGCGGTGCTGGCCGCAGTGGCGCTATTGGCTGAGTTCATGGCTCGCCGTCCCAAGCATGCATGACATCGTGGCCGGACCGCTAAAAACGGTCCGGCCAACTTTATGGTTGATTTTGACGGTTACTTCGACCGCCGCTATCGGGTGAAAAGGAGTCTCTTCCCATGTCCACTGCAACGAAATCGCCGGCCCAGGACGTAACCAACGGAGCGGTGGACGGACCCGCCGTTCATGCCGCTGGGCACGGACTAGTCAGTCCGGTAGTGCAGAAGTGGATCGAAGAAGGAAAGCAAGATCCGGACGGTTTTTGGGGACGCGCGGCGGAGCAACTGCCGTGGTTCCGTAGGTGGGACAAGGTGTTGGAATGGAATTTTCCCACCTTCAAGTGGTATGTCGGCGCCCAGACCAACCTGGCCTACAATGCGCTTGATCATCACGTAAAGCGTGGCTGGGGCGGGCACACGGCGCTGGTTTACCTCAACGAACGTGGCGAGCGTCGTGTCTTCACCTATGCCCATCTGCTCCACGAAGTGGAACAGGTGGCCAAGGCCCTGCGCGGCATGGGTATCAAGAAGGGCGATCGCCTCACCATCTACATGCCGACTTCTCCGGAAGCCATCATCCTTATGCTGGCGACGGTGCGCATCGGCGCCATCCACTCGGTGGTGTTTGCCGGCTTTGGCGCGAAGGCATTGGGTGATCGCATTCAGGCCAGCGGCTCGCGATTGGTTTTTACCGCCGACGTCACCTATCGCAAGGGCAAGGACACGCGGCTGAAAGAGATCGTCGATGAGGCCCTGGAGAATAACGGCGACAAGGTTGAGCACGTCGTCGTCCTGAAGCGGACCAGCGGCGAAACTCCCATGCGCGCCGGACGCGACCTGCTGTGGACGGAGTTTCTCGAGCACGGCGCCGGGGAGAGCGGCGACTACGTCACCATGGAAGCCAACGAGCCGGCCTTCATCCTGGCCACGTCCGGCACCACCGCGACTCCCAAGCTGGCCGTCCATACCCATGGTGGCTACCAGGTCCACATCCACAGCATGGGGCAGTGGCTGTTTGGTCTGAAGCCGACCGATGTGTGGTGGTCAACCTCGGACATCGGCTGGATCGTGGGTCACAGCTACATTGTGTACGCGCCCTTGATCGCCGGTGCGACGACCATCGTTTTTGAAGGCGCCCTGGATCATCCGGCCCCGGAAACCAATTGGAAGACACTGATCGAGGAGTATCGGGTCACCGGCATTTTCACTTCTCCCACCGCGGTGCGCTTACTGATGCGCTACGGCGATGGGCCGTTCGGCAGCATCGATTACAAATATCTGGAGCGGGTGTTTTGCGCCGGTGAGGTCTTGAACGCGCCGGCTTGGGAATGGCTGCAGAAGAAGATTTTTAAGAACCAGATTCCCGTCATCGACCACATGTGGCAGACGGAAACCAGCGGCCCGGTATTTGGCAATCCTTATGGATTGGGAATGTTGCCCATCAAGCCGGGTTCAGCCACCGTACCCATGCCGGGCATTGACGCCGAAGTGGTGGCGCTTGACGGCACGCCGTGCGGCGTCAACGAGAAAGGCATCATGGTAATCAAGCGGCCTTTCCCGGGATTAACCCCGGAATTATGGGGCGAAACGGAGCGCTACGGCCGCGATTATTGGCAGATTATTCCTGGTGTCTATTACACTGGCGATTCGGCGCAAATCGACCAGGACGGTTATGTCTGGTTTGCCGGCCGTGCCGATGAGATCATCAAGATTGCCGGGCATCGCATCGGCACCATCGAAGTCGAGACCGCTCTGCTGGGCCATCCCGCGGTCGCGGAATCGGGCGTCATCGGCCGGCCCGACGAACTGCGCGGCGAAGTGATTTCGGCGTTCGTCATGCTCAAGCAGGGCTTCATTCCATCGCCGGAACTCAAGCAGAAGCTGCTTGACCAGGTGCGCCATGAACTCGGACCGATTGCCGTCATCGGCGAATTGAACTTCGTGGACATGCTGCCCAAGACGCGCAGCGGCAAGATCATGCGGCGCGTGCTCAAGGCGGTAACCCAGGAGAAGAACCCTGGCGACATAACCACCATCGAGGACGAAGGCTCGGTGGAGGAAGCCAGGCATGCGTGGCACCAGATGAGGGCGGCGCTGGACAATCAGCCCTTACCAGCGGCTCCTTCGAAGGGCAAGTGAACCAGGCAGTAATGGTATTTCCGCCCGCGACCATGGCGGGCCGGGCCATGTAAGGCTCTAGTGGTAAGGTTCCAGGACGAGCAAAGGCGTTGTCGTGACGTACAGGGTGTTCCTTCCTATGGCTTGAACGGAGCGCGAGAGCGTGTTCCGTCAACCCAGGAAATACTGGCGAAGAACTGCCGGGGTTGCAGCACAAATTCAGAAATCTCAAGGAGTGATTGATATGGCTCGAACTCTTCCGAAACAGAATGCGGTGGTCGAAACCAGCGTGGCCCAGATCGCGGTCCATTGGCGGGAGGAAGAATACTATTATCCTTCCGCGAAATTTATCGGCCAGGCAAATCTGTCCGATCCCGACATCAACGAACGCTTCAGCGAGAAAAACTTCCCGGAATGCTTCCGCGAATACGCCGATCTCTTGACCTGGGACAAGTACTGGGACACCACGCTCGACACCAGCGATCCGCCCTTCTGGAAGTGGTTCGTGGGCGGCAAGATCAACGCCTCGTACAACTGCGTGGACCGGCACCTCGACAAGTACAAGAACAAAGCGGCGATCATCTTTGTTCCGGAGCCGGAAACCGAGGCCCCCGTGTCCCTGACCTACCGCGAGCTCTACGTACAAGTGAATGAATTCGCGGCGCTGCTGCGCGATTTCTGTGGCTTGCAAGCCGGAGACCGCGTCACCATTCATATGCCGATGGTTCCCGAGTTGCCGGTTACCATGCTGGCCTGTGCGCGCCTGGGGGTGATTCACTCGGTGGTGTTTGGAGGCTTCAGCGGCGAGGCTTGCGGCCTGCGCGCCGCCGATTCAGGCAGCAAGGTCCTGATCACCATGGATGGCTACTATCGCAACGGCAAGCTGCTGGACCACAAAGCAGCCGCCGACATAGCGATAGAAACCGCCAAGCAGGCGGGTACGGTGGTGGAGAAGGCCCTGTTCTGGAGGCGTCACGCCGGCCAGAGTGCGTCCGCGTCACCGTTTGTGGAAGGGCGCGATTTCTGGGTTGACGAGATCCTGCCGCGCTACTCGGGTGAAATCGTACCTCCCGTTCCCATGGATGCGGAGGCGCCGCTATTTCTTATGTACACCAGCGGCAGCACCGGAAAGCCCAAGGGCTGTCAACACCGCACCGGCGGTTACCTCTCCTATGTGACGGGCTGCTCCAAATACATCCAGGACATCCATCCCGAAGATGTGTACTGGTGCATGGCCGACATCGGCTGGATTACCGGACATTCGTTTATTGTTTACGGACCTTTGGCGTTGGCCGCGACCAGTGTCATCTACGAAGGTGTTCCTACCTATCCCGACGCCGGCAGGGTATGGAGAATCGCCGAGCGCCTGGATGTCAACATCTTCCACACCTCGCCGACGGCCATCCGCATGTTGCGCAAGTCCGGGCACGACGAACCCGCCAAGTACAACTACCATTTCAAGCACATGACCACGGTGGGAGAGCCCATCGAGCCCGAGGTTTGGCGCTGGTATTACGAAACCGTGGGCAAAGGTGAGGCCGTAATTGTGGATACCTGGTGGCAAACTGAAAACGGCGGGTTCCTGTGCACCACCAAACCGGCGCTGGATCCCATGAAACCGGGAAGCGCGGGGCCGGGTATGCCGGGCATCTACCCCATGATTCTCGACGAAATGGGAGAGGAAGTTCACGCCGGTTCGGGGAAGGCAGGGAACATCTGCATTCGCAACCCCTGGCCCGGGATTATGCAAACCATCTGGGGCGATCGCGATCGCTTCGTCGCCCAGTACTACGCCAAGTACTGCAAGGACACCAACAGCAAGAACTGGCAGGACTGGCCCTATTTTGCCGCGGACGGAGCCGTGCTGGCCGTGGACGGCTATTTCCGCATCCTGGGACGCGTGGATGACGTCATCAATGTGGCCGGCCACCGCCTGGGCACAAAGGAAATCGAGTCTGCGTGCTTGACGGTTCCCGAGGTGGCGGAAGCGGCCGTGGTGCCGGTGGTGGACGAAATCAAAGGCCGCGTGCCCGAGGTCTATATCGTCCTGCAGCCGGATGTAGAGGCGAATCAGCATGAGGAGATCTTGGCCAAGGTCAATCACGTCATTGAAACCATGATTGGCAAGATTGCCCGACCGCGCCGGATCCTCATTGTTCCGGACATGCCAAAGACCCGGTCCGGCAAGCTCATGCGGCGTATTCTGGCGGCCCTCTCCAATAACATGAACACCGGAGATATCACCACCCTGGCCAATCCTGACGTGGTGGAATCGGTCCGGGTAATGGTCCAGGGCAAAGAGGCGGTGGCGCTGACTGATGGACCGGAAGACCTGAAGTCATTTGGATCAGTGGATTAAAGACTGGCCTCAGGGGCAAACCTCGGGAAAGTTCTCCAGGTTTGCTCCTCTGGTTTGTTTTTCCGGCACATCGGCAGGTTGGAAGAGCTGGGCCCGATTGGCAAGCTGCAGTAAGAAGAAGAGTAGCGGTTCAGAGATGTGAGCGAGACGGGGCGCAAGAATGCGCCCCGTTTTCAGTGGTGGAAGCACCAGGCTTTAGCCCGGTGAAGACACTCGTCGTTTTGGACTCGGTTTCAGCCCCGGCGCCTCTAGAGCGATTCCGGAGTTGCTGTATCCGGTGTTGGGTGGAGCACGCCTTTCAGGCTGCGGAAAAATTCGCTTTGCACACGTATTGTGTCAGGGCACGATTTCAGTCGTGCCGATAAGTTGTTTATTTTTTCTTTTCCCGAGCCGGCTTTAGCCGGCGGCAGATCTGCGTTGCCGATTTTTTCCGCAGTCTGTTTCAGGCGTGCATACCGAGGCTGCAAAAAGGGCGAGGCTTTAGCCGCAGAGGTAAAGCTCTGGTTACCTCAGCGGCTAAAGCCGAATTCAGAGGCAGCTCTCAAATGCACCGCTGAAAGCGGTGCTCCACCCGGATACACCAACTCAGAATCTGCTTTGGTCGAGCGATCTACGCATCTGCCGGCGGCAACTCCGTCTCGGGGTAGAACGGCAACTGCGGCTCCGGCTCGGCGATTTCCAGGGGATGCGGCGTCGTGTAATCCACCGTATCGGCAGGCACCATTTCCGCATGACGCTTGTACCAAGTCATGGCGCTGGCCATCTGCCACAGCCGGGCCGCCAACTGCACCAGAAGGACCAGTTCGAGCAGAAGGAAGGTCGCAGGTATTGCCGTGGGCGGCAGCTTGGTCCAAATCAGAAACCCGACCAGCAGCGTAATCCACGCGATCAGGCTGATGCGGAGGTACATCCAGAGCAGGCTCCATAGCTCACGCCCGGTGATGCCGAGCGCCTTCCACATGTTTCGCCACATGCGGCGCTCATTCTGGGCG
>Ga0265340_10001877_pt1 | contig 11969 bp, 14 predicted proteins | sample 4CB225metaG_FD_202082 | JGI IMG/M metagenome (GOLD analysis project Ga0265340, IMG submission 202082) | Rhizosphere microbial communities from Carex aquatilis grown in University of Washington, Seatle, WA, United States - 4-CB2-25 metaG | ecosystem: Host-associated > Plants > Roots >...
GTCGATCAGCTCGCCGAAGGGCACTACCGCCGGGTTCTCGGCCAGGACGCCCAGCAGCAGCAGCTGGGCCAGGGCCACGTCTGGATCGGCCGCTTCGGGACGCTCGAGATGGCGCGGGAACTCGACCGGGAACGCTGCGACTGTCGCCGCGAGGCTCTCTGGCCCGACGACTGCGGCGAGCTGGTCGGCGGCGACCCGCAGGCCATCCTGGTCGGCCGTCTCGCCGTATCGGTCGATCAGCCTTCCGAGGATCGACACGAGGATCCCGGCGGCGTGGAGCTCGCCGGCCGTCACCGGCTGGTGGGCCTCGTCGGTCTGCTCGGCACCGAGCGCCGCCGGATCCCGGCCGGCGGCCAGGCGGGCAGCGATCGTGCGCGCGGTCGACAGCTCCGGTTCGAGGGTCAGGTCGGCCAGGCCGTAGTGCTCCCGGGCGAGGCGGGCGAGGCGAAACTCGTGCTCCGTTGGCCGGCGGGGCGCCACGTCAGCGGACGGCGCCGATCGAGGTGGGCAGGAGGAGCGGCTCGGCTTCCGGCCCGTTGGCCGCGTCGCGCTCGTCCTGGATGTGCTCGATCGCCCGGCGCAGGAGCTCCAGGCCCGACGGGTCGAACTCGTACTTCCAGGCGCGTACCCGCTCGGGCCGGCTGAACCGGTTGTCGAGGCCCAGGGCGATCGCCTCGCGCGAAAGCAGGATCAGGTCGGCGACGTCATCGATGTGCTGGAGGCCTTCGTCGGAGCCGATCACGGCGGTCACGATCTGGACGCCGGTGGCGCCCGCCAGGCGGAGTGTCTCGGCGATGTTATCGGTGCCGGTCTCCGATGCGCACACCAGGCCGACGGCCGCCCCGGACGGCAGGGCCGCGATCTCGTGGACGAGCTCCATGTAGCCCGGCCCGACGATCATCGCGATCAGCGGGATGCCCAGGCCGACCGAATAGGCCTGGGCCTCGTCGGCGTGGAAGGTCGTCGTCGCGATCAGGTCGTAGTGGAAGCGCTCCAGCCGCTCGGGGATCTCGTGGAGGAGCGTTGCGTCGGCTTCGACTGCGGTCGGGAACGCTTCGGCGATCGCCGCTGCGTCGTACACCGCATCGGCGTTGGTGCACTCGGCGAACAGGATCCGGACCAGCGGCCCGGGCCGCTTACGCTCGGCAGCCGCCGCGAACGTTGCCGAGGCCACCTCGTCGGCGGTGAACCCCGCGGCGCTTGCCCGGCGGAGCATCTCGGCCACGATCCCGGCCAGTGCCTCCTGGCCGCGGCGCTGCGGCGGCCGGTCCGAGACGTGGGTCCCGGCGCCATGGCGGCTGGTGACGTAGCCGGCATCGGCCAGGCGCTTGTAGACAGCCCGGATCGTATTGGGATTGACCCGAAGCGCCGCGCCCAACTCACGGACCGGGGCCAGCCGGGCCCCTGGCAGCAGGCGTCCCGAGTCGATCTGGTAGGCGATCTGCCAGAAGATCTGGGTGCTGATCGGGACGTCGGAATCACGCTCGACGTCGAGGCCCCGATGGGTGGTTGACATAGTGGGATGGTCCAAGTAGGATTTGGCCTAGGACACTATATCAACATCGAGCGCGCACTCCGCGTTCGAACCGCTATCGAGACGAATCATGGCACTCTTCGCCGGCATCATCCTCATCGCCGTCATCCTCGCACTATTCGGGGCGCTGGCGCAGCGCTGGGGGACCGACTCCCGCGTCGACTCCATCGACACCTATACCCACCGGGTGGGCATGCGCTAATCCGGAGATCCCGCGGCCCAACACCGCGCTACGAGCTCCAACCCGCCGGCCGGCGGCGCGCAGGCCCCGGCCGACCACGATGCCTCTGGCAGCTCACCCCAGAAGTGAGACGGCTGGAGGCATCGTCACGTCCCTGGCAACGCACCGGTGCCGGGGCAACCAAACAGCCCGGCGGCGAAAAGTCGTTGCTCATGCAATAATCGAGCCCGCGGGTCGTTCCCGACCCCGAGCGAGGCGAACCACGATGACCAACGCACTCCTTGCCAGTGCCGCACCGGCGCCCCTCGCCGGCGCAGGCCCAACGGCCGGCGATGACTATCGCCCCGGTGTCTGCAACATCGGCCCGGCAGAGATCAGCCGACGCCGGCGGGCAGGCCACATCGGCCTGATTGTCACGGTGGTCGTGTTCCTCGCCCTCGTCGCCCTCCACGTCCCGCCGCTTGCCCGCCTGATCGTCGGCCTGCCCGCGGCCGGCGCCGCCTCGGGCTACCTCCAGGCCGCCTTCAAGTTCTGCGCGGGCTTTGCCTCGCGGGGTGTCTTCAACTTCGGCGCGCTGGGCCAGACCCACGAGGTCGTCGACCCGGCGGCCCATGCCCGCGACCGGGGCCGGGCCAACCAGATCTTGCTCTTGAGCCTGGCCGTCGGGATCGTTGTGGCCGTCGTGGCCGCGGTCGTCCCACTGTGACGATCGTGGCTAACGAGGTCGACGCGGTCGAGCAGGTCGCGACGGCCATCCGCGCCCACAACATCGAAGTGGTGGTGGTCGACACGAAGGACGAGGCTCGCGCGGCCGTTCTGGCCCGGATCCCGGAAGGGTCCGAGGTCCACTCCGGCAAGTCGAAGACGATCGAGGAGCTCGGCCTGTTTGCCGAGCTGATGGAATCCGGCCGCTACGACGCGATCCGCCCGCGAATCTTCAAGCTGGATCGCCAGACCCAGGGCATGGAAATTCGCAAGCTCGGCTCGGCCCCCAACTTCATGGTCGGGAGCGTCTCGGCGATCACCGAGGACGGCGCCCTGGTCGCGGCCAGCGCGACCGGCAGCCAGCTGGCGGCCTTCGCTTCGGGCGCCGGCCGGCTGATCCTGGTGGTCGGCAGCCAGAAGATCGTGCCCGACCTGGACGCGGCCCTGCGCCGGATCAACGAGGTCGTCTTCCCCTTCGAGGATGCCCAGGTGCTGGCCCGCCTCAGCCTCCACACGATCCTGGAGAAGATCCTGATCATCTACGGTGAGTGGACCGCCGGCCGGACGACGGTCGTCCTCGTCCGGGAGCCGGTCGGGGTCTAGGCCGAAACCCGCTCCCGGCGCTCGACGATCGGGACGCCCGCCGCGGGTAGGTACAGCTGCTCGGTGTACTCGTGGAGCATCCGGGTCGTGGAGAAGCGCCACAGGGTCGAGGCGATCGAGCTCCGCATCCGCTCCGTCCAGCCGGCCGGGATCCCGTTCGGCCCGCGCTCGTAGTAGCGGGGCACGATCTCGTCCTCGAGGATCCGGTACAGGTCCAGGGCGTCGGCCCAGTCCTGGGCGCCTTCGTCGGGATTCTGCTCGCGGGTGCCGATCGCCCAGCCGTTGTCGCCGGTCCAGCCCTCGTCCCACCAGCCGTCGAGGACCGAGGCGTTGACCACGCCGTTCTGGGCGGCCTTCATCCCGCTGGTGCCCGATGCCTCGAGCGGCCGGCGCGGATTGTTCAGCCAGACGTCGACGCCCTGGACCAGGAACCGGGCGATGCGCATGTCGTAGTCCTCGAGGATGAACACCCGGCCGCGCAGGGCGGCTGACCGCGAGCGCTCGAAGATCTGCTGGATCACGCCCTGCCCGGGCCGGTCGGCGGGATGGGCCTTGCCGGCGAACACGATCTGGACCGGCCGTTCGGGGTGCCACAGCAGGCGGGCCAGGCGCTCGACGTCGGTGAACAGCAGGCCGGCCCGCTTGTAGGTCGCGAACCGGCGGGCGAAGCCGATCGTCAGGATCTCCGGATCAAGCGCCTCCTCGAGCTGCTCGAGGACGACCGGGGCTTCGCCATGGCGGGCGAACTGGCTGCGAAGGCGCTTCCGGGCGAACATCGCCAGCTCGCTCTTCTGGCGCTGGTGGGCGGCCCACAGGTCGCGGTCGGGGATCTTTGCCAGGCGCTCCCAGAAGCGTCCGGTCTTCGTCTGGGGATCGAGATCGTCGAGGTCGGCGCCCAGGATGTTGGCGTACAGGCCGTTCATCTCGGTCCCGACCCAGGTCGGGGCGTGGACGCCGTTGGTGATCCCCAGGATCCTGCGCTCGCCGAGCATCGGCGACCAGGTCGCGTTGGCGGTCACCGCATGCAGCTGGCTGACGGCGTTCGCCGCGCACGACAGGCGGAGCGACAGGGCGGTCATGTCGAACTGGCGGGGATCGTCGTCGACGCCCCGGCCGAGGAGCAGCAGCCGCTCGATGTCGACCAGGCCGGCCGCCTCGGGCCGCTCGACGCCGAGGACCGGCCCGGCGACCTTGCGCACCAGGTCGGCATCGAAGCGCTCGTTGCCGGCCGAGACCGGGGTGTGGATCGTGAACACGCTGGTCGAGCGGACGTGCTCGAATGCCTCGTCGAAGGTGTTCCCCGCGGCGACCAGCTCACGGGCCCGCTCGGCCAGCAGGAATGCGCTGTGACCCTCGTTGAGGTGCCAGGCCGCAGGGTTGATCCCCAGGGCCCGGATGGCCCGCGTGCCGGCCACGCCCAAAACGAGCTCCTGGTGGAGGCGCATCTCGCGACCCCGGACGTACAGGATGTGGCTGATCGGCCGGTCGGCCTCGTCGTTCTCGTTGATGTCCGTGTCGAGCAGCAGCGTCGGGACCCGGCCAACCTGGGCGACCCATACCGCGACGTGCAGCGTCCGGCCGGGCAGGTCGATCGTGACCGTCAGCGGGTCGCCGTAGCGGTCGGCCGCTCGCAGCACCGGCAGGCGGGCCAGGTCGTAGTCGGGATAGGCGTGCTCCTGGTGGCCGTCGGCGTCGATCGTCTGGCGGAAGTAGCCCTTGCGATACATCAGGCCGACGCCGATGAACGGGAGGGCCATGTCCGAGGCGGTCTTGAGGTGGTCGCCGGCCAGGACGCCCAGGCCGCCGGAGTAGATCCCGAGGCTCTCGTAGAAGCCGTACTCGGCGCAGAAGTAGGCGATCGGGCCCTCGAGCGAGCGGGCGTACTGGCGGTGAAACCAATGGTTGCGGCCATTGGCCAGGTAGGCCTCGAAGTCGGCGATCACGGCCTGGTATTCGACCAGGAAGTCCTGGTCCTCGAGCAGCGTCCGCCAGTCCACCGCACCCTCGAGGACGGCGACCGGGTTGCGGTAGCGGGTCCAGGCCGCCGCATCGATCCGGTTGAAGAGGCGCTTGGCCTGGGGATGCCAGCTCCACCACAGGTTGTAGGCGAGCGGACGCAGGCCCTCGAGCTGCGGCGGCAGGCGGAACGGCGCGCCGGGCATCGTCGGCACGCGAACGAGGGGATCCATGCGCGGCGAATGATAGGCGAGCGAGCGGGGCGGCGGCGCGGCCCCGACAATGGGCCGATGCGAATCGTGTCCGTCGCTGCCGAGTGCGAACCGTGGGCCAAGGCCGGCGGCCTGGGCGACGTTGTCGACGCGTTGGCCCGCAGCCTGGGCCGGACGGCCGCCCTCGAGGACCCGGTCGACGTGTTCCTGCCGGCCTACCGCTCGGTCACGCTGCCCGCCGGCCTGCCGGTCGACGAGCTGAACGTGGAGGTACCCGGGCCGTACGGTCCGCCGGCCGGCGGCGCCCCGACGAGCGGCGTCGCGAGCGTCCGGATCCGGTCTGCGCTGACCCATGGCTACCGCCTTCGCCTCGTTGATTTCGCGGCGGCCTTCGACCGCGACGGGATCTACGGCTACCCCGACGACCCGTGGCGCTTCGGGCTGCTCGGCCGGGCCGTGCTCGAGACGCTGCGGGTCGAAGCCCGCAGGGTGGACCTGCTCCATGTCCACGACTGGCACGCCTCGGCCACCCTGGTCCTGCGCGACCGGTTCTACGCCAAGGACCCGATCGTGGGCCCGGCCAGGCTGGCCTCGCTGCTCACGATCCACAACCTGGCCTACCACGGCTGGGTGGACCGGACGGATCTGGCAACCCTCGGGCTGGCGCCCGGTGACGGGGTCGTCGACAGGACGGCGGCCGGGATCGACCTGCTGTGGGCCGGGATCGAGCGGGCCGACCTGGTCAACACGGTGAGCCCGACATTCGCGGCCGAGGCCCTCACCCCCGCCGTCGGCTTCGGCCTCGACCCGACCCTGCGCTGGAAGGCCGCCCAGCTCGACCTGGCCGGCCGGCCGCGCTTCTTCGGGATCCTGAACGGGATCGACCCGGCAGTCTGGGATCCGGCCACCGACGCGGCGCTCGCCCAGCCCTACTCGGCGAGCGACCTGGCCGGCAAGGCCGCCTGCCGGGCCGACCTCCTCGAGGGGGTCGGCTTCGATCCCGGCGATGGCGGCCCGGTCCTCGGGATGATCGGCCGGCTCGATCCCCAGAAGGGCTTCGACCTGCTGGCCGAGGCCGCGCCCCGGCTCCTCGAATCGGGCGCCCGGCTGATCGTCCAGGGCAGCGGCGATCCGGCCCTGGCCGAGCCGTTCCGGGCTCTCGCCCGGCGGCGGCCCGACCGGATCGTGCTGAACGAGCGCTTCGACCGGGCGATGGCCCGCCGGATCTATGCCGGCTGCGACCTGTTCGCGATGCCCAGCCGCTTCGAGCCGTGCGGCCAGGGCCAGATGATCGCCCTGCGCTACGGCACCCCGCCGGTGGTCCACCGGACCGGCGGCCTGGCCGACACGGTCGTCGACGAGTACCTCCACCCCGGCGCCGGGACGGGCTTCGTGTTCGAGCACCCGACCGCCGACGGCCTGGCGTGGGCGTGCGAGCAGGCGTTCGAGGCCTACGCCGACCCGGCCGCCTGGTCGGGGCTGCTCGCCCGGGGGATGGCGGTCGACCACGACTGGGCGTCGGGCCCGGCGGCCGCCTACCTCGATGCCGACCGGCGGGCCATCGCGCTGGCCGCCGCTCTTGCCGCCGCGCCCGTGCCGGCCGGGCGCCGGAGTCGAGCCCCGAAGCCGTAGAATCGGTCGGTCCAGTCCCGCGGAGGTGCTCATTGGCCCGTCAATTCGTCGTCCAGCTCCCCAATCAGCCCGGAGCGCTGGCCAGCCTGTCCGAGGCCCTGGCCGCGCGCGGGGTCGACCTGCGCGCGATCGGCGGCGGGAGCATGGGCGAGACGGGCCACGTGATCATGACCACGGCCGACGACGACAGCGCCCGGGCGGTCCTGGAGGCGGGCAACTACACGTTCGTCGAGGGCGAGTCGATCCTGGCCGAGGTCGGCGACCGGCCGGGCGGGATGGCCGGCGTGTCGCGCGAGCTGGCCGACGCCGGGGTCAACATCATCGGCCACCTCTTCCTGGGCCGCTGGGGCGATCGGGCCATGTTCACCTTCGTCGTCGACGACCCGGACAAGGCGCGCCCGATCCTCGAGCGCAAGCCCTAGTCCCGCTCGCGCCGCCCGCACCGCAGGGATCGCCATGCGCCTCGACCGGATGATCACCGCCGTCGATGCCCATGCCGCGGGCGAGCCCGGCCGGGTGATCACCGGCGGCGTGCTCGACATCCCGGGGGCCACGATGCTCGACAAGATGGCCCACCTGCGGGACCACGCCGACGACCTGCGCAAGCTGATGCTGCGCGAGCCACGGGGCTACCCGGCGGCCAACTGCAACCTGATCCTGCCGCCCACGATCCCCGGCGCCGACGCTGGCTACGTGATCATGGAACAGGTCGAGTACCCGGCGATGTCGGGCTCGAACACGATCTGCGTGGTCACCGTCCTGATCGAGACGGGTATGGTCCCGGTCGTCGAACCGGTCACCACCCTGCGCCTCGAGTCGCCGGCCGGCCTGATCGAGGTCCAGGCCGAGGTCCGCGATGGCCGGGTGCTGTCGGTCACCTTCCGCAACGTGCCGGCCTTCGCGGTCCACCTCGACGCGGTCGTCGAGGTGCCCCAGCTGGGCACGGTCACCGTGGACGTGGCCTGGGGCGGCATGTTCTATGTGATTGCCGAGGCGGAGCGGTTCGGCCTGCGGATCACGCCCGACGAGGCCCGCGACATCGTCCGGATCGGCGAGATGGTCAAGCTCGCGGCCCAGGAGCAGCTGCCGGTCCGCCACCCCGAGAACCCGGACCTAACGACCGGAGTGACGATCTCCCAGATCTCAGGGCCCGCCCATTCGCCCGGATCGTCACGGCGCAATGCGGTGATCGTGTCGACCGGCCAGGCCAGCTGGGACCGGCCGGAGAGCTGGACCGGCGCGATCGATCGTTCGCCATGCGGCACGGGGACGAGCGCAAAGATGGCCTGCGAGCATGCCCGCGGGCGGCTGGCGCTCGATCGGCCCTTCGTCCACGAGGGGATCCTGGGCACGACCTTCACCGGCCAGCTGGTGTCCGAGACGAAGGTCGGCGACTATGCCGCGGTGGTCCCCACGATCAGCGGCCGGGGCTGGATCACCGGCTTCGCCCAATACGTGCTGGCCCCCGACGACCCATTCCCGACCGGCTACACCCTGACCGACATCTGGGCCACGGCGACCCAGGGGGCGACCTGGGTCCGACCTAGAACTGGGGCTTGATCGCCATGAAGAAGACGATCAGGACGAGCATCACCGACAGGAAGATGCCGCCGTTCTGAGCCCGCGCCGCGAGCGCCAGGAAGGCCGGCGGCGGTGGGCCGGGCGGGGTGCCCGGAGCGGGCGGCGGCGCCGACTCGACCAGGTGGATCATCGACTCGATCGTTCGCGCCTGGACAAGGATCGCGAAGACGATCGCGATCACGTACAGGATGATCCCGGCCGCCAGCCAGTGGGTCGCGGTCAGGTCGAAGCCGACCGTCCAGATCAGGCCGATCCCGGTCACGGCCTGGAACAGCCCGAGCGGGATGATCAGGCGGCGCTCGATGAGGTCGGTCACCTTCAGGCCGAACAAGGCGCCCGAGGGCATCGCCCGCGCTTGCCGGGCGATGATCGGCAGCGCGAACGACGGCCCGAAGGCCGCGATCGCGCCCATCACGTGCAGGAACAGGAAGATCGTCGCGAGTGGGCTCAAGGTGCATCCCTCCAGATGACCGACGGGTGGGCGCCGATCGATGGCCCCGATCCGGGGCCTATTCTGCCGTGCCGATCAACGGCCCGTCAGCCCGCCGCGAAGGCGTCCGGTCCAGGCACGATCCCGAGCCGGTCGAACAGCTCGTCGAGCTCCTCGAGGGTGGTCGCGTCGAGGATCGGCGACAGGCTCCGGGTGCGATGGGTGGCAAAGATGCCCCGCCGCCGGAGGACTTCCTTGCGGATGCCCAGGCCGATGACCTGCTGGCCCTCGAACTGGATCAGGGGCAGGTAGCGGTCGAACAGCAGGCCGGCGCCACGGATCCCGCCTGCCTCGAGGCGCTCGCGGACGGCGCGCAGGATCTCGGGGTAGGCGAAGCCGGTCATCGTGCCGCAGGCACCCCGGCGCAGCTCGCCCAGCGCCGACACGCCGCCCAGCCCGCCGAAGATGTCGAGCTCCGCGTTGCCTGCCAGCAGGCGCCCGATCTTGGGCGGCGTGGGCGGATCCTCGATCTTCATCGTCCGGTTGCCGCTGGCCGCGGCCGCCGCCAGCAGGATGCTCACCGGGATCACGACACCGGTCGCGTTGGGCTCGTCCTGGATGACCAGCGGCAGGCCCGCGGCCGCTGCCTGGCGGTAGTACTCGGGCAGCTGGTCGATGTTCCGGAAGAGTGGGGGGGCGGTGACCATCGCCGCGCAGGCGCCCAGCGCGCGGGCCTGGGCGATCAGCTCGAGGGTCGTGGCCAGCGCGCCACCCGAACAGCCGACGGCGATCGGCAGACGCCCAGCCGCGGTGTCGAAGACGGACCGGAGCGACGCGGCGCGTTCGGCGCTGCTGAGTGCGCCGGGCTCGGCCATCACGCCCATCACCGTCAGCCCATCCACGCCCCAGCCCAGGGCCGCCTCGACCAGCCGGCCGAGACTGGCCAGGTCGAGCTCGCCGGTGGTGTCGAACGGGGTCGGCACGATGTACCAGGTGCCGCGCATCCGGAGCGGCTCGCTCATCGCTGCGTTCCCTGGCTTGGCTCGGCCGCCGGCAGGTCCCAGGTCAGCATCACGTGGCTCGACTCGTCGGTCGTGCCGGTCGTCCGGTAGGTCGCCAGGGCGGCATCGTTGTCGTCGTCGGTCAGCACCCACATGTCGTAGCAGCCATGGGCACGGGCGATCTCGAGCAGCGCCTCGACGAGGGCCGTGCCGATGCCCCGCCGCCGGTACGGCTCGTCGACGGCGAGCTCGTACAGGAACATCTCGGTGCCCTTGTCGGGGTGAGTCAGCTCGATGCCGCTGACGAAGCCGGCCGCCGTTTCATCCTCGAACGCCAGCAACAGGTGGTGGCCCGGGGTCACGAGGAAGCGTTCGGCCGTGGCGAGATCCGGCGGTGCGTCGAACAACTGGCCGGCGGCCACGATCGTTGCCCCTTCGCCGGGCAGCAGCGTCCGGATCGTCATCGTCATCGCCGGCCTAGTCTGCCATGCGCTCCGGCCAGATTTCGATGGTTGACAGGCTGGGCTGGAGCCTGCTACCTTGGTATAGAAAGGTAGTACAGCCAATGCAAGACTCGAAGCTCGGCCCGCTGCGCAAGGGGCTCCTGGAGTTCCTGATCCTCGAGATCGTCTCCGCCGGTGACGTCTACGTGGCCGACATCCTGGGGCGCCTGGCCACGACCGATTTCGCGACCCGGGAGGGGACCCTCTATCCGCTACTCAGCAAGATGCGGGGCGAGGGGCTGCTCGACTACGACTGGCGTGAGTCGGCCGCGGGGCCGCCGCGCAAGTACTACCGCCTGACGGATACGGGACGGGCCCAGCTCGCGCACTTCCGGGCGTACTGGGCCTCGCTCACATCACTCATCGACGAATTGGGAAGGTGACGCATGGATAAGACGGTGACCATCAGCCTGAACGGGCACGCCGGACAGTTCCGGCTCGACGGTGAGGCGTACGACGAGCTCTCGAGGTACCTCGACCGCGCTGCTGCTCGCCTGCCGGCCGACTCCGATCGGGCAGAGGTCCTGGGCGACCTCGAGCGATCGGTCGGTGACAAGCTGGTCGCCAGACTGGCAGCGACTCAGGGCTCCGAGGACCGGATCGTCAATGTCGCCGACGTCGAGGAGGTCCTCCAGGAGATCGGTGACTTCGAAGGTGAGGACGAGCAGGGGACCGATCTGGGCGTGCTCCGCCGGCTGCGCCGCCTGCGTCGAATCCGGGCTGGACAGCAGCTCGCCGGCGTGTGCACCGGGCTGGCCGCCTACGCCGACCTCGATGTCAACATGGTCCGCTTCGGGTTCATGGTGGCGACCACGATCACCCTCGGCCTTGGCGCGCTGGTGTACATCGTGCTGGCGTTCGCCCTGCCGATCAGCGCAAGCGCCGATGCCCCCGTCCCACCGCGGCGCCGTCTCGAACGGATCCGGGACGGCCAGCAGATCGCCGGCGTGTGCAATGGCCTGGCCGAGTACGCCGAGATCAAGGTCAATGCGGTCCGAACGATGTTCCTGTTCGCCACGGTGCTGACTGCTGGCGGGTTCGCCCTGGTGTATGGAGCCCTGGCGTTCCTGCTGCCCGTCCGTGCCGCACGCCCGATCGCGGGCCGGTAAAGGGACCATGGCCGGAGGCACGCACACCGTGGTAGCGTTTCGAACGCGCCAGCCCAAGCGGGAGTAGCTCAGTTGGCAGAGCGTCAGCCTTCCAAGCTGAATGTCGCGAGTTCGAACCTCGTCTCCCGCTCCAAACTCCAGCGCTCTGCTCCGAGGTCATGAGGGTGCGCACCCCGGTCGTGTTCCTCGCCGCGGTCGTGTTCCTCGCCGCGGTCGTGTTCCTGGTGGTGGTCATGTACGTTTCGAGCGTCGGCGCCAGGAGCTCCGGCGGCGTTCAAAACTGTCCGGTGGGATCAGTCGCGGCGGACCCGTGCCCGTAGCGCCAGGGGTTGACCTCGCGCTCGAGGATCCGGGCTCGACCGATGCTCAATGGTGCGTCCAGCAGTATTTCGACGAGCTGAACGCCCGCTTCCCGACCGGCTTCAACCCGGCGCTGAGCATCTCCGCCGATCGCGCGGAGCTCAGCCCGCCTGCGGGCCTCTTCCTGGTCGCCCGGCTCGATGGGCGGCCGGCCGGCTGCGG
>Ga0265340_10001878_pt1 | contig 11957 bp, 8 predicted proteins | sample 4CB225metaG_FD_202082 | JGI IMG/M metagenome (GOLD analysis project Ga0265340, IMG submission 202082) | Rhizosphere microbial communities from Carex aquatilis grown in University of Washington, Seatle, WA, United States - 4-CB2-25 metaG | ecosystem: Host-associated > Plants > Roots > Rhizosphere...
ACCCATGACCCTGAAAAATCATGGCCACGCTCCCCTCACGGGTGGACCCATCTTCCTGAAAATGGGGTGGACCCATGACCCTGAAAAACTAGCCAAAAACTGGACCCATGGGCCTGAAAATTGACAATCAGGCGACTGACTCCCCATAACCATACAGTTCCCATAAGTCCGGGTCCGTGGGAGCCCTGGGTCGGCAACGGCCCAGGGCCACCTGGTCGCTCGAGTCCTGTCGGGGCGTTAGAAAACACAACGATTCCAAGGATGGTAGCCGCGGAAACGTCTATCCGAATCCTGACGCAACGGACAGTGCTTCGACGATGCACGAGTCGGTAGTGTCGGTTTCGTCGTGATCCAAGCGGTACTTGATTTGGGGAGTTGAGTCGCCACGTACAACTGACCAGCTGGCGTGGGTTCCACGAAGATCATGAAAGTGAGTATCTCCGAAAAGAGGGCTTGTTCGTTTCAGGTTATCAATTGTGACCAACACGATGATTGCAAGTCATGTTTCGTAGTAATGATCTTAAGGATCAGCTTTCGACACTTCATGGGGAGACCTGCTTCTTCAATTGATGCATCTCTGAAAGACTGCTTTTAGAAGCATACATGGGAAGACCTGTTATCTTCTTAAGACGCAATTCCGATTCGAATATCGAAGTCATGCTTAAGAGATTACTCGGGCAGTCTAGTCTCGGTAAACCGGACTTTGACCTTTCAGAGTCCAAGCGGACACGCTCCACAAACGTCGATGGATCGGCGCGCGACTTTGGGTAACAATACGTGGCGCAATAGAACCAATTGCATTGATCATGAGCAGGTCACGCAAGAACGGTCCGCTTTCCAGATCTGCAAATCGAAGCTAAACTTTCTCAACCAATAGCCAACTCGCAAGGCTCACTGGCCCCAGCAGCGCCAAACGCGAGGGGCTAAAAAGAAAAAATCTATGGTAAACTATAATATGGTCCCAGATAACTGCATTTCCGAGCGAGAGACAGGCCATCTAAAGATACCGCCTGGCTTCAAGTATTCTTGGACCTGCTGCTGTCTCAGTGACGCGCGGGGCCTTGATATAGCTGGGTTTAGCTATTCCCATCAAGATCGCACCTTCTCTTGGGAAATAGGCCAGCCCCTCGAACCCTCTCAAGCCATGGCGTTGTTCAAAGAAGCGCTAGAGATCGAGCGGGAAGCGGCGGCCCTCGCGACAAGTATCCACCTAATTAGTGCCCGAAGCCAGCGCCCTTCGGCTGTCCCCTCGCCTCCCCTACCGGGAAGAATCCAAATGGCCAAGCTCGCGAACACAGCGCGTAGACGGGCGGAATTGACGGCGGAACTCGCACAAGTCGAAGCCCAACAGGCCGGGGTATTCGACGAGCTTGCGGAAGGCACGACTGTAGATTTGCGAACAGGCAGGATCCCCGCAAGCACGTCCCCCAATTCCCGGAGCCCTCCGAACTCGACCGAGCAAGAGCTCGCGCGGCCCTGCGTTCACGGAGGGGGTCGTGACCCGAGCAGAGCCCGGTCGCGGGACAGTCAAGGCGTGTCGAAACCGACAAGGTGTCGGGCTTGGTTACCGTGCCTGGTTACCCCGTGATCTTAGTCGTCCCCCGAAGGAATGCAAAAACCGCAAAAGCTATCAAGAACCGTTGCAAGGTACGTTCTCGACGGAAAGTGAAGCACGCGGAGTTCTCGATGCTGCGATTCAAATGCTGCGCAGCAACCCGCTGGCACGCGATGGTTTGACACTTGTTGACATTGCGCCGCTCGTCATCGAAGCCAAAGAGCGCGCCGCGCTCAAAGTGTACGGCTCAAAATCGAGAGCTCACAAGCGCTATGCTACCGAGCGCGGTATCCTTCAAAATTGGCTAAAAGATGCCCCGTTTGCAATGTGGCCGGCTCACGCAGTTGAAAGCATCCAAGTGCAGCAATGGGCGGATTGGCTGCTCGACGAAGCCGAAGGTTCGTCAGGTGAGCCGCTAAGTCCGTCGTTTGTGAGGCAAATGATTGGGTTCCTCAAAACTGTATTTGCGCGAGCGTTGCCCAACCAACCCAATGTCGTGGACTTGGTGAAACTGCCGCCGAAGCAGGCACCGCAAAACATCCCTTACTTGGGTATCGATGCCCAACGTCGATTTTTTCGTTCGGCCGCAGTCGAATTGGCGGATCGCACGATGGTGGGTTGTGGCATGGGCGCAGGTCTAAGAATTGGCGAGTTGCTCGCAACTGAAATCGAGGATGTACACCTAGACTCCGAGGACCCTTACCTCACGGTGAAATATGGAGGCGCTGGGCATGTGCCGACTAAGGGCCGTCGCCCGAGGCGCGTCGAATTGTTCGAACCTGCCTTAGGTTTCTGGCAGATTTGGATCCGGCAATTCTACCGGACTGGTTCGTTGGTATTTGCTGGACCGCGGGGTGGCTATCAAAAAAAGTGGGCCGAGAAATTCCCGGCGTGGGCCGAAGTTGCTGGGGTAGACCGGCTGTCCTCCCATATCATGAGGCACAGCTTCGCTGCGGCGGTGCTGAGTGGCACTTGGGGCTATGAGCCGAAATCATTCGAGTTCGTTGGCCGTCAGCTGGGTCACGCTGACACCCAAATAACCGAACGGTATTACGGCGCATTCGCGCCGGGCGTCTGGCTAAACGAAGTTAGACGGATGACTGGCCGCATAGAGTACTCGCGGCGAAAACCCGTTACAGCTCGCGAACTACTCGGGCTGACCGACGATGCCAAGGACGGCGAGTCCATACGCCCGACGAACTCCATTTCAGGTGCAGGCTTGGACCTCGTTGAGTCATCGATTGAGTCAGCACTTCCGATTTTAGCGGCAAAAATACCCTCATTTGCCACAACCCCGTCACTCACCCCAACTAACCGCCCGATTCCACCTGGAATGGGGCGTTTTTTTGGCGCACACCAATTTTCAAGTGAGACAAAAGTCAGATCCGTCTGGTTGCAGGAACCCACAATTCAATTGCACGCTGGCATTATGAGGCTTTGCTTTGCTCACCTGATTTCTAGTAACCTTGGGGTGCAGGTTGATGCTGCTGACTTGGAGAAGACGACATGAGACATACCTTTGGTGCCTTCTGGACGTGCCTGGCTGCTATGGGCGCTGGCGCATGCAGTGACGCGAGTCCTCCGGCTGCCGAGGGTGACATAACGGCGAGCCTCTCCGGCAGCGTTAACAAGCAAGGAAGTATTGCTGGTGGCGACAAGGGCCCAACTGCTAGCGGCTACGGGCAGACCGTGTTGGACGGAACCAATGGTGTTCACGTCAGCTGCAAAGTGAGCCCCAGCGGCACGACGTACAAGGTGCAAGCACATATCCAATCCGCTGAGATGGCTGTCGACCTCGCGAGTGGAGATATCCGCAGTGAGGCAACGATGGCATTCCTCTTGCCTGGCACCGTGGAAACGTTCGACAGCGTGGACCAAAACAACAACAGCGCGGCAACCTGTACCGTGACCACAGACGCCCCGTACATCGTGAGGTCTCAAAGTATCTACGCCAGTTTCGAGTGCCCCACCGTACGCAGCTCAGCAAACGTGTCGGATGTTGCTAGAGCCAGCGGTTTCTTTGTGTTCACGGGCTGCGACAAGTAGCGCAACAGCTGGCACCCATGAAGAGCGGTGCTCTTGCGCACACGGGACGTCAGCACTGTTCGAGACGTCGCTGACGAACTCGTTGGTGCTGAATCGTATTGGACAGGGACAGCAGCCCCACTCGCGACAAGGAATGCCTCCTTGGATTAACTACCCTGTGCTCGGCGGGAACTGGTAGGTGCCGCCGGGGGGGTATCCGAAGTATCGAAGTTCGCCGCAGGTGCGGGAATGGTGTTGAGCTGTTCTCGGTCGCGTGACGCTTGTGAAGTCAAGTCTGGTTCCACACGAACAACAACTGCCGTCACGTTATCTTCGCCGCCGTTTTCATTCGCTCGACTCACTAGGCGTTGACAGATTTCCGTGAGCTCGCCACCGGTACCGACGATCGAAACGATATCGTCGTCTTCCACCATGCCGCTGAGGCCATCAGAGCACAGCACGTACACGTCACCCAGTTTGACGGTGTCTGGTTGAATGTCGACTGTCACGTCATCTTGCATGCCAAGGGCTCGCGTTATCACGTTGCGCGGCAGTTCGCTCCGCTGCTCTTCCGACAAATCGGGCATCGCCATCAGGTAATCGTTGAACAGCGAATGATCCCGAGTCATCTGCGTGATGAAGCCGTCTCGAATGCGATACGCCCGACTGTCACCCACGTGTGCGATGATCATGCGTTGCTGTTGAGGATTGAACAGGGCCCCGACAACGGTCGTGCCCATGCCGTGGAATTCTCTTGAACGGGCGCTGCGCTCGAGGATCTTGCGATTGGCGAGTCTTACGCTTGCCAGCATATGATTCTCATCTTCGGAGAGACGCCCGTCAAACGGCAATGGCCACGTGGTCTCATCGCCACCAATAGACCGAAAGTATTCCGTTATGGATTCGATCGCCAAACGGCTCGCAACATCGCCCGCGCGATGCCCTCCCATTCCGTCTGCTACAACGAACAGTCCGAAATCAGGCATCAATAAGAAACTGTCTTCGTTGTGATCGCGCTGCAGCCCTACATCGGTTTTGCCGGCGCCAGCAGCTCGCAGTTGCGTACTCATTGGGTGCTCGCTTGGGGGCACGGCCCGCAGGCGGCCGCAACGGTCGAATCTTCGTTGGCTATGCTAGGCATTGTCAAGATCGATGGCAGGTTTCGGACTTCACCTTCAAGGAGATGCGCATACTTAAACAGTCAGTATTTCCTTTTCTTTGCTTGAAATCACCCCATCGACCGCGTGGCTGGCTTCGGTGACCGAGTCTTCGACTTTTTTCTTTCCCCGATCCATCTCGTCTTCGCTGACGTCACCGCTTTCTTTGAGCTCGGTCAACATATCAATGGCGTCGTGACGAGCCTTGCGCACAGCGATTTTGCACTCTTCGCCATGTTTTTTGGCGACTTTGACCAACTCTTTGCGCCGCTGTTCGCTAAGTGCCGGAACGGGTATTCGCAACACGTCACCATCCACTTGCGGGTTGAGGCCAAGGTCACTTTCACGAATAGCCTTGTCGACAGCACTGACTTTGGACTTGTCCCAGGGCTTAACCGTAAGCAGCCTTGGCTCAGGGATACTGATGTTGGCCATTTGCGCCAGAGGCGTCATTTGACCGTAGTAATCGACGCGTATTCCGTCGAGCATGCCAGCGTGCGCTCTGCCAGTACGGAGCCTCGACAGCTCTCTTTTCAATGCATCTTGAGTCTTACTAATTGAGTCTTGAAGCTCCTTCAGGACATCGTCGATCATCAATACACCTCGCGACCTACCTCACCTTAGATGATTCGTATATCACTGTCTCGACTTGAGGAGGAGGACCAAGCGCCTTAGTGTGATGTTCACGTGCTTGCCGAGACGGCCGAGTCTAAGCATTGAAACCTGGTGACCTTGGAGTAAATCAAGAGGCCGTGCGTACGGTCCGGGCGCAGCGATTGATTCCGCGCCGCAACGACAACAGGAAGTCGGCGGCCCGGAAATCGATTACCTCGCATCCAATGCGCTTCGAATCACCGGCCGGTAGTGGCTCGGGATAGTCTTATGCACATGGGATCCGGCCCCAAGCTACCGCAGACCCAGATTGAGGGTGGTCTGCAGTCAAACTCCGAAGTGACTCACAGCGCATCCGAAGTGATGAGCAGCGCTGCCACTTACATTGCATCTGCGAACGCGATGTCACCAACACCACCGCTTTCGATTTTGGCGCTTCCGAAGATATGCGCCACCTGCAAGAATCGCTATCCAAGAGAATTTCGAGTGTGCCCACAGGACGGCACGCAGCTCGATGACGCACTCGAAGACGATACACTAATCGGGGCTGTCTTGGCAGGCAGCTATCAAGTGCTTCGATTGGTGGGCGAAGGCGGCATGGGTCGTGTCTATGAGGCACGCCATGTACGTCTCACCGGCAAGCACTTTGCAATCAAGCTGTTGCTCGACGAGTATGCTCATCAGCCAGAATTGCTGGCGCGATTCGAGCGCGAAGCGCAGTCGGCGGCAACCATCGATCACCCAAATGTGGTGGAAGTCGTCGATGTGTGCCGGCTAGAGGACGGTCGCCCTTTCATCGTCACGGAGTTTCTCGAGGGCGAAGAGCTGGGCGCCTTGCTTGATCGCGTCGGCAAGCTGCCCAATGATATGTCAATCCGGATCACCCGACAGATCTGTCGGGCCCTGATGGCGGCACACGCCAAGGGCATCGTGCACCGGGACATGAAACCCGAAAACGTGTTCTTGGTGGGTGACCTCACCTCACCGCGCGTGAAGATCATTGATTTCGGCATATCCAAACAGGATGATTGCAACGCAAAACTGACACGCACGGGCATGGTCATGGGCACACCGGCCTACATGGCACCCGAGCAAGCACGGGGCGAGCACGTCGACAACCGAGCCGATGTCTATGGTGTTGGGGGCATACTTTATCGCTGCGTAACCGGTCACAAGCCTTATGAGGGTGACGACGGGGCCATGGTCCTTACGCAAGTGCTTACTGAAGAACCGAAACGCCCGCGGGCGGTTGAACCCACGGTGCCCGGCGAACTCGAAGTGGTCATCGAACGCGCAATGGCCCGCGACACCGCCGACCGCTTGCCGAGCATGGCGGATTTCGAGGCAGAGTTGGCTGCCCTCGATTCGAGCCCCGTGGCCGTGGATGGAGCCCTGCCCTCGATGTTACCATCAGCACCTTTGAACTGGCCCGACGCCGTTCAGGTACAGGACAAGACATCGACCAGAACCCAACATGCGATGCGAACGAAGCGAGAAGCACGCGGCGCGAGGCCGATGCTCGTTTTGACTACCGCCATAGGCTACTTGTGGTGTGCGGCGCTTCTTGTATCGGGCATTGCCGATGCGATCAGGTTCTCGAAGTCATCGTTGGTGCGATTGGCTGGCATGCCTCCAGATGCTCCTGCGTTAGCGCTCGGGGGCAAACTGACAGCCAACGAATCCGTACTGGTTGCACTCGGTGTATTGGCCGCCACCATCACACCACTGCTGATTTGGGTTCGGCACTTAGGACGCAAGGTGTGGCGCAATACCGCCAGCAGTGTCGCATTTGCTGCGCGAGCCAAGGCGAGCTTGAGCGCCGGCATCTCCACCTATGGTTTGTCGATGTTAGCGTTAGCTATTACAGAGTCTGTCGTGTTGCGGCTGAGCCCAGGTACGCTACAAACCGTGTGGGGGGTGCCCATCGTGGTTGCGTCATTCGCAATGCTACTCATTACCTGGTGGATGCTCGCTCGGCGACGGATGTGAGTCCAAGACGAGGTGTAGAGTGGCAAAGGAAGACAGAGTTTTCGAACGAATCATAGCAGTACGGGCCCCGCGAACCGTGGTCTCGCTCGACGCCACCTACAAGAGTCCCGCCTTCGACTTGGAGTTTGACGCCGATGGCAAGATGCCGTTCGCTCAGGTCGTAGTCTGGTGCGCCGGCAGGTCATTTGTGGTGCCCGCCAGGTCAACACCGGTCGGCGGTAACACTTACGTCGCGCAGTTACCCGAAGGACTGTGCCGAGTCGAGCGGATGAAGTTGCAAGTCGAAGGCTGCCGCATCGCCGACATCAGCCAGGCGCGGGGTGAAGATTGGATCAAGTACTTCACGGAAATAGAGGTCATACCTGGGAAGGTCCCCGTGTGTCTACCTAGTAATGGCTCTCTGATACGGATCTACTTCGGTATACACAAACACATGCACCAGCCGCTCTACAGAGCGGCGAATCCCAACCATTGGGACGGGGAAATCGACGGGATATTCGCTACCCGGCAAGGGGCTTACACGGACTTCATTCCCGATGCGGTCGAGCGCTACGTTCGCGGCGCGCTACCCCATGCAGGCCTTTCGGCAAGCTGGAGCGGTTCACTGATCGAGCAGCTGCAACGCTGCCGTCGAGAAGGGTTATGTGGCGGTCAATTCGGGGGTTGGGGCGCTAGGCTGCACCAGGCAGCCACGTCCCAAACTGAACTGGGCAATCCTCGCCTGGACTTCACTGCGTTCGGTTACTTTCATCCACTCATGCCGCTGCTGCCACATCGCGATATAGTTCGCTCGATTCAGCAGCACCGTGAAATCGTACGCGACGCATTTGGAACGGCTCCGTCTTCCATACTTTTTCCGCCGGAAACGGCGTTCCACGTTCGGATGATCCCTGCGTTACTCGAAGCCGGAATAACGGCTGTCATCTACGACTCAATTCATCGGTTTCGGGCCTGTCGGGACTATCCTTATGCGGGTAAGGAAGAAGGAATGCTGCCGCCCAATCCGGCAGAACAAGAAAACCCGGCGGTTTCTGATTGGCTGCGACTACAGAATGTCTGGGCGGCAAGTCCGATCAGCCCGTCGCTTCTGCGTCCGACCTGGATTCGCTACGAAGATCCCGACGGAAAAGAGCATCGAATCATAGGCGTGCCCGCCGAAAGGTATTTGGGGAATGAAGACGCGCGCGGTGGGTTTGGCGCGCTGCAGTATCCAAGTGTTCTCGGTCAACTACACGACGCGATTGCGCACAGCGGTCAGTATGATCCGAAGCATCCGCCCTTCTTCTTGCTACATTCCGACGGTGACAACTATGGCGGGGGGGCGGACAGCTACTATCGACACAACACGGAAAACCTAGTCGAGTGGCTGAACGCCGACCCCCGTTTCGAATTGACCACCATTCGCGACTACTTGGCTCGCTTTGCGCCGGACCCGAGCGATGTCATTCACGTCGAGCCTGGCTCCTGGAGTGGTGCAGACAATGGCGACCCGCAATTTTCCAAATGGTTCAGTCGCGCGGACACTGACTATTCACCAGATATCAACTCATGGGCTGTGCTCACGATGTTGCAGAATGCGGTGCACTCATTGCAGGATATTGACCCCGGTTCTGTTGCACTCGCTAGCGCGGCGCGACTGATGCTAACGGCCGAGACGAGCTGTTACTGGTATTGGACGGGACAAGACGTGTGGGACGCCCAGGTGACCCTTGCGGCTAATGCAGCGTACCAGCTGCTTGAGGCGGCATTGGTCGACCTAGCCCAGCGTGACATTGCGGGGCCAACCATATTTCCTCCCTGGGTGATGCCAGCCAATCCGGGAGGCTCGTGTTGGGGCAATCAAGGGTTACAACCAGCAGCGCGCACCGGGATTCTGCAAACGTTGGTGGGTGACGTAAGCGGCGTACGCTCGGTAGAAGTCGTGATCAGAGACGGGGCCCACGAAAAAGTCATCCCGCTGATCGATTGCGGGCCCTACCCCACTCGGACCGGTGCGCGGCGAATCGCGCATCTTTACCGATGCGAGCTGCCTACTGGGCTGGGGACAGTCCGCTATTTCTTGCGGGCAGTCGATGGGCGGGGAAACGCCAGTCGCGGCTCGCTTGAGCGGGTCCATCTTGCCTAACCACCATCGACGAGAGCTAACCTCAGTGCTTTTCCGGATGACGCACGTGATGTTTTGCTGCGCGTGGACCGGTGAGCAGCGGACCGTCGAGCGAATGACCAAACCGGCGAAGTCCCAGTACGGTTCCGCCCAGTTCGGGATCACTCGATGTTGCTCGGTCCGGATCGAGCACTGATTGCCAGAACTCGTCTGCGGCTCCGCAAGCGTTCATGACCGTGGACTCACCGTTGGCGGAGAATGGCAGTACATTTTCCATCGGAAGCCCGAGTTGTGGCGCCAAGTCGGCTCTGAGCAACGCTCGAAACTCACCGCTTGTCTCAATCGTTACGTAGTGTTCGCGGATAAAGATACGAGCGTCATGCCACTCATCCAATGGATCTCCACCCATGCCCTTGTAGTAGTCCGAGATGACGATTAGAGCGGGGCGGCCTCGCTGCAGGTCAGTCAGGTAGCGATCCGCCAGTGGCCCTTGCTTGAATCGCATGGGTTCGTATCCACGGTTGCAGGTATTCGTGTTGACCGTCGTAACATTGGTAAGGTCTTTGAAAACGGGGCCCGGTGCCCAACGGTGGCAATGTTCGTAGACTCCCCAAGCCGTCCAGCCCCATGCCAGCACCGTATCACGTCTGCCCAAATGTGGTTCGATACGTCGACACAAATCCGCTACTCGGTCGTCACTTGTCTGCATGAAACGATTCTGCCAAATCAGGCCTCTGAGGCTGGTCAACGTGGCGATCGTGCCCAGCAACCAGGCAGCGACTTCGGGACCACGTCGCCAGCGACTCATGGCCTGCACTACCCGAGTCACGGCGCTGGCAGGGCGCAATACGATCACCGAGTACGCAGCCCACAGTGGAGCATTGTCATGCGCGAAGAACCGCAACGTTAGTGTGATGCCCAGCAGCACGGTGAGACCAAACAGCCAGGCCACATAGGACAACCGACGTCTGTCCGCGTCACATCCGTAGCGACCCAACGGAAGAATCGACAATGCCAATAATATATGCCCGAATGGCAATTGCTCAGGTAGACACTGCAGGCCAATAAACGTGGCAGGCCAACGGCCTCCCGCACCGGTCACGATGGACGCGACGGAGTCGTTCGCGTAACGTCGCACATTGGCGTAGCCGGAAAACACTGCTTCGGCATTTCCATTCTGTATGAACGGCGAGCTCACTAGTAAAACCACAAACAGCGCGCCCACCGCCAGGGCCGCCAAGTGGACAGCGGATTCCCGCCAGCTACGCCTTTGCCGTTCGTCAAGCCAAATGACTCCAAGGAGAAGGCCCAATGACACGGCAGAAGGTCGAATCAACACCGCAAACGTCAGCGAAGCACCCGCGCCGAACCAAAGGGCACGTATTGCAGTCGCGCGCCCACGGTCTTCAACGATCGCCGCGGCAGCACAGCCTGCGGCCAGCGTGAGCGGCAGAGTCATCCAGAATGAGTAGTTAATGTCGCCTTCAGCCGCGAGCGCAGCCCCACTCGCATGAAAAAGGCAGATCCATCCCTGCCATCGCCTGCCCCAGCAGATCCCACCAAGCCACCCCGTAGCCAGTGAGGTTGCCGTAGCCCAGAAGGTCGAAAATATCCAGACAGCACGCAGACCTCCGAACGCCAGCCACGGCGCAAAGAGTATGAATGCGCCCGGCGGTTTGATCTCAATCGAATCGACGTACGGAAGGCGACCGGCCAGCAGCAGCCGTGCGTTGTAGACAATGCCAGCAACGTCAAGGTTGAGGAATGTCGGATGAAGAATGCCGTGCAGCTGTCCAGCCACATTACAAAGGAATGTCGCCAAGACTAACCACAGCAAGGCACGCACATTGCGCCTGTCGTCGTTTGCACTCAACGCTTGCCCAATACGCGCACTCGGTTCAAGTCCCGAATCGACGGTGGTCAATGTGAAGTTCTCGGCCGAAACGTTGCACCCAGCTCAGGTCCTTCCCAAGCCAATCGCGCTCCGTTCGATGGCTGAGCGCAAATCGCTCAGCCAATACCATGGAAACCCAAAGCGTCGATGGCTGGCAGCAGATGGCCACCAAGCCCAAACGGCCGACCCTCGAAGTTCACAGGCAAGACGGTACGGACCCGACTTCTCAGCGTGCAGTTGTTTGGGCCAGGGCCCAAACAACGACGACAAGAGACCTAATTGCCCTGGCGCCTCTGATAGGCCGGCGTGTCCCAATCCAGGTCGCCTTCGCCAGGAAACGCGATCCCGCGAATGGCTGGGCCAGCACTCGGGTGGCTCGCTGTTGAAGCCGCGTGCGCTTGTTTTCTGGCAGCAGCATAGACCTGCGCCGTATCTTGTCGTGCCGGCACGGAAGAGCGAGGCGCGGGAACAAAACATTCTTGCACCACTGAAGCCCGATTGTTGTTGGTGCGTCGCGCAGCTTGCAGAACCTCTGGTTGCGCTGCAGCTTCGGCCTGACCAAAGCCAGTGGCGATAACCGTAACCTTGATGGCATCACCCATGGTCTCGTCAATGCTGGCA
>Ga0265340_10001879_pt1 | contig 11956 bp, 9 predicted proteins | sample 4CB225metaG_FD_202082 | JGI IMG/M metagenome (GOLD analysis project Ga0265340, IMG submission 202082) | Rhizosphere microbial communities from Carex aquatilis grown in University of Washington, Seatle, WA, United States - 4-CB2-25 metaG | ecosystem: Host-associated > Plants > Roots > Rhizosphere...
ACAGTAGGCATGAGGAGGAAATTGACGCGAACGACAATGCCAGCCGCCGCCATTGCTCGAATGCCCTCGAGCTGTTGCGTTAGCAGAAATTGCGACGCATCTTCACCCGTCAAGATCCCATTGGGTGCCCTGACCCAATCCACCATGCGAGACAGGGTAAGAGGACTGATCGAGTTGACAGTGACAGCGCAGAGCGAGACACCGACATCAAGCAACTGGCCCACGTACCGGGGAAGCTGCAGCCCATTGGTCGCGAGGAAGAACGGAATGTCTGGCAGCTCGCCACGAATCAGCTCGAGCACTCGGAATGTCGACTCCGCGTTCGCTAAAGGGTCGCCGGGCCCAGTCACACCAATGGAGCGGATACGGGGTTCGCGGCGAATCGACTCCAAAGCATACGAAAAGGCTTGGTCGGGAGTCAGGAGGATTGAAGCGCTGCCTTGTTGAGTCTGATGGACGCAGTCGCCGCTGCGGTCGCAATACGCGCATTGAATATTGCAGAGTGGGGCAACAGGAAGATGCAACGCTGCTACCTCGCCACGATGCTCCTGAACGCAGGGAAACGAGCGCAAAACCGGGTGCTCTTGTTCTTGTTCGAGAATTTTTGCGACTGGGAGATGGATCATCCGCTGCGGGCTCGCACCTCCAATCTTACGGTCCCAATATGTCATGGCGGTAACGCGGGCATGTCCGGCGCTGCGCGCTGCAAGCAATTGACCCTGCGAAATAGTCACGAAACAGAGCGGCCTACGAACTGCTCCACAAAGGCAGACGCGGGTCGCTGACGCAAATCTCGCCAGGATCCAAACTGTGCGATCCGACCTGCCTCGAGTACAGCAATGCAATCACCAAGTACTGAGGCGTCTTCTGGGTCATGTGTAACGACAATGGAAGGTAGTCTCAGCTCCTTCAAGTAGGCACCAAGGTATGAGCGAACCTCGCGGCGCGATAGCGCGTCCAGTGCAGCAAGGGGTTCGTCCAACAGCAAGGCTCGCGGCTTAGCCGCAAGTGTGCGTGCCAAAGCGACCTTTTGCTTCTCGCCGCCGGATAGGTCGGTTGTTCGCCGTGCGCTCAGTTCGGTTAGGCCGAACTCGTTTAGTATTGCCTCGGCTTGGGTTCGACGAATATGCCGGTTCTGAGCGGCTGTACCGCATGCCACGGCAAATTCGACGTTTTCGAGAACATTCATGTGGGGAAACAACGCGTAGCTCTGCGGCACATAACCCAAGCGACGATCCTCAACGGCAATGTCCACACCCGTGGAAGTGTCGAACAAAGTTGACCCATCGACGACGACACGACCTGATTGCGGCTGCCGAATCCCAAGCAGCATGAACAGCAGCGTGGACTTTCCTGAACCATTGGGGCCGATGAGCGCCAGCGTTCCACCGCCGGTTTCGAGCGTGACGTCTATGGACAGCGTTCCGACGCGACCCTTGAGCACGGCTTGAAGCGCGGTCATTTTCGTCAGTACTCCCTGAGCTCGTCGGCTGTCGTCCTGGCGAGCACGAAGCGCACAAAGAGCAACACAGCAAACGCGACCACGACGAGCACCAGCGATAGTGCCTGCGCTGCGCGCAAGTCAGACTCGAGTGCCGTATAGATCGCTAGTGGCAGGGTTTGCGTTATTCCCGTGAAATTTCCGGCAAACATCAGGGTCGCACCGAACTCGCCCAGGGCCCGGGCCCAGCTCATTGCAGCACCCGCCAGAATTCCGGGTGCCGCAAGCGGGAGGGCGATTCGAAAGAAGACTCGAAAATGGGACGCTCCAAGAGTTCGGGCCACTATCAGGCAATTGGTATCGAGTCGCCGGAATGCGCTAGCCGCCGCCTGCACGAAGAATGGGGCCGAGACGAATATTTCAGCCATCACGACTGCAGCAGTCGTGAATGCCACTGAACTTCCTCTTGGGTAGAGCCAACCCGCAAGCATGCCTCGACGGCCAAAGGCCAGCAGCAGTGCCACACCTGCCACCGCAGGCGGAATTACTGCTGGAAGACGTACCAAGACTTCAACTGAACTCATGAATCGATTATTGACTCGCGAAAGCGTCCAAGCCAAAGGGGTTCCAAGAACCACAAGGAACAGCAGACTGGCAGTGGTGGTGAGGAAGCTGAGTCGCAGCGCAGGCCAAACCAGTGGATTCGCTAAACCCGCTGTGAAGTCGCTGAACGAGGTTGCAACAATGAGCCCAAGTAGAGGCGCGGCCAAAAACAGAACAAGAGCACTGCCCATCAGAATGAGTAGTGCCCGCTCCAACCCAGCGCCCTTTCGGCTTGTCTGTCGATTCGTCAATGGATCGTCTCGTTAGGTGGTGGGACGATGAAGCCCGCGCCGCGCAAAATCTCTTGCCCTTGCTCAGACAGAATGAATGATACCCATTGTTGAGCTAGTTTCGGGTGGGCCGCAGCTCGAACGACGGCAATCGGATACTTGGCGATGACATTCATTTCGGGGGGGATGGTTACGATACTAACATCGTCACGGTGGTTTCCAACGTCCGTCCGATAGACGATCCCGGCGTCAGCCTCGCCGAGCGTCACCTTTGCGAGCACCTGTCGAACGTTGAGCTCACGAGAAACAATCCGGGCCTCAACTCGTGCTCGAAAGTCCACCCCGAGGCTACGCGACGCGTTGTCCAGAATCTGAAGGGTGTACTTGCCGATTGGAACCTCCGGCACCCCGACGACGATCCGCTGCGCCATTGGAAGGTCGGCAAGCGCTCGAATGGTGGTCGTCCGTTCCTTGGCCACGATCATGACCGGCTCATTTTGACCGAATATCAAGGAGGCGTCCACTCTTGCAGTATCTTGCAGTGCCTTCATGTGGCGCTCATCTGCCGACGCAAATACGTCCGCAGGTGCACCTTGCTCCAACTGAGTTCGAATTTCCTGTGTGCCGGCGAAGTTGAATGTCACGCCAACACCCGAATGCAATTTCTTGAACGCCTCTGATTCGCGGCCGAAAACCTCACGGAGCGAGGCCGCCGCAAATACGACGAGCTTGTCTTCGCCGCGCGTTGGGTTTGCCTCCGGCTTGGAGTGGCGGCATGCCACGAGAGTCGTAAGTGCCGAAGCAATATAGAGCGTTCGCAAGACGAGGGTCACTCGATTCCGAGTCCGGTCCCTGGTAGACGCCCGCGGCGGATTGGCGCTTGACTTCAGAACTACCTTTTTCTTGAGCTTCAGCATGGTTCGGTTCCAATCTATCAAGGTGTAACCGTAAGAGCAAAAGTAACAAAATCGACTCCCCCGCGGGAATCTCGCAAGACTAGCCAAAGTCTGGAGATACCCGGATTACTCGGGGCTGACCAGACATTGCTTGTAGTTGTTGCCGAATCGTCCTCATCACGCCCGTTTGATTCCGTGGCGAGACTTCCAGAACTCGCATACCAAGCCACACGCATGGCTTCACGCTTGGTCGATATTGTCTGCGTGCTGCGATCAAAATAGGCGTAGCTTTCAGCATCCGCAGCCAACCAGCTTGCTTGCAACTCAATCCGCGCGCCGGTTGGAACCGCGTCCAGCGTAACGCTCTGGCCGTCTATCGAGGCCACCAGTGGCAACAGGTGTGGATTCGAGTTTGCCACGTAGGCAGCTGCGAACGCAGTTGCGATATCGAAAGATGCATTTGCCAGGTCACATCGCAATCGAGTAAGGTGAAACACTGGGTCGGCACCTGACACATCAATACGTAGCGGCTGGTAGTAACCCCCTGTTTCGTCTGGGTCGCGAGGGCGAAAGCCACCGGGCGGGGTACTCGGCCCAAATAGCGAACAGGCGTCGCGCGGCATTGTTGCGACGATTGACGGTCCCGCACCAGCATCCACGAGTGACGACGCATCCAGGCATTCTGACGAAACCACATTATCCTCAGTGGGCGGCTTCGGAGCGGTACAGAACCGCCAGAGAATCGAAGTAGCCGCATCCGTGTCCGCGGGTGACGCAAGCAAGGCCGAAAATGTCGGTGAAGTTCCTGGTCCGGCTTCTGCGGGCTCGCTCTTGACTCCGAGCACCCGCGTGGATGTAACGAGCCAAGTATCCTGCGAAAGATTGGGTTTACAAGCACCAAGCGCCAGCGCACCAAACAGGGGAGTGTAGAGAGTCATATCTCGAGCCTCGCACCAAGTACGCCCACGATCGGCAGACCCGTAATGACACCACGCCGCGAGTAGTCGGGACTGTAACTATATTCTTCGGCATTCGAATGGTCCGTCACATTGAGCAACTCCACGTACACCAAGAGTCGAGTGGTGTGACTCAACTCGAAACTCCGGTCAACTCGTGCATCGAGCTGCCAGAAAGCAGGCAAGCGAATGCCGTTGTGTACGCCAAAAATAGGCTGAAACATGTCGTCTTTCTCGTCGTAGAAGGCGCCAACGACTGGTGTTCTCGGCGCGCCGGTCGCGTAGCGAAAGCGCATACCCACCTTCCAGCTCCCAAGCTCTTTGCTGCCCACGACCGAGAGTACGTGTGGCTCATCATAGTCAAACAGGCGTAGGTTCGACCCGGGCGTATCGCGCCGTTCACTGCGAGATATCGTGTACGCGACCCAACCCAAGAACCCATGCCATGGCCTTTGTCGAAGCACGATCTGCACACCGTAGCTGCGACCCAGGCCAGTCTCAACGAGAGCTCCGGCAAGTTTTGGTGTGGGAGATGGGTCACGTGCCGCCAAATGGCTCGTCGCGCGATAGAACCCGGTCACGTTGGCTGATAATGACTTGGTGACATCAACCGACTCTCCAACGCTCGCATGCGATGCGGTTTGCAAACCAAGGCTAGGCGAACCAAAGACCGCACTCAGATCCCGAGCAGCCGGCGGCTGAGTATACAGGCCCGTTGCTGCCAACAATGCCACGCGTTCTGACAAACGCAGTCTTGCTTCAAGTCTTGGCTCAATTGCTGCGCGTAGCGCAGACTGGCCAATCGAGGGGGTCTGTCCTACCCGAGGTGTCTTTCGGCTCGCTTCGATCAAGTATCCGTCAAATCGCACGCCCGGCGATAGTGTCAGTGGGCCCCAATCGAAGTTGAGTGTCGCGTAGGGGGCGACATCGACCACAACGGTGCTCCACGTATCCGTATTGATGTCATCTCCCGGAGGTTGACCGAAGACCGTGACATCACCCTCTCGCGCTGGGATCGTCAGCGAACCGTCGCGAGACAGTTGCGAGTGCGTCCCCACCATATCGACACCTAGGGCGAGCGTTGCAACTGCCTGCACATGCGACCGATGCTCAGCGCGCAGTCCCCAGCGCAACGAGTCCTGTTTGAGTCTGGCTGGGTTTGACCCGAACTGAGCAGCATAGCGACTAGTATCGCGACCAAACCAAGGCACCACATCGGCACTCGACCCGTCATCTAATGTGCGCCGATACCTAAGATAGATGCGTTCGAACGCATTGCTCGTGGTAACGCTCCGATCCCGCGCCGGATCGACATTAGAAACGTTCTGTACGAGGGCATCAGCCGAGCCTAGTAGCACAAAGTCCAGCGACTCCTGGGTGCGCAGTCGCAGCTGCACCTTTGCTTGATAATCTTTGTAACGCGGGATCGCGAAGTAGTCGGTAACGTTCGGCGCATTCACGGCCGACAACGTGCGGTCCAACCACCCGTAACGGGCAGCGAGCGCAACGCGAACTCGGCTAGTCAATGGCGCACTAACCAGCGCCGAGCCATCGAGTGTGCTCGCGTCAAGGGTAGCGTGGGCGCTGTCCGCGGGCAGGTCCCGCGTTTCTAACCGCACCATGCCACCAATCCCGCGCCCGTAGTCGGCACCATAAGCGCCGGGCGTGAGAGCCACACTTTGAAGCATGTCTCCGTTCACGGTCGAACGAATCCCACTGCCGTGAAACAACTGCGGGATCTCGACTCCATCTACGTAAAAACGCGTGTCCTCAGGCGCTGCGCCCCACAAGACAAGGCGGTCCGAGCCAAAGGGTGAACGCGAGAGTCCTGGCAGATTCTCCACGATTTTCACCGGATCATCTTGCGTGCCGGCCACATCGCGCGCTTGCTGCGCGCTCAGCTTCACTTCGAAAGCGTCGTGACGCGGCCGCAGCCCACGCACCACGACCTCTGATGATGAAACCGCGTTCGCGCCAGAAGGGACACTCACCGCGGGCGGGGGAGCAGGCTGCGGCGATGAGTTCTCATCATCTGGTTGTTGCGGCACGGAAACGACCAGCTGCGACTCTGCACGCAATATCCTCGCGAAGAGTGTGGATACCGCGATGAGCACTGCGGCGCGCGAAGAGCGGGACGACCAGGCGACTCTCACGGCACGTCGAACTCCAGGGCAAGCACACCGGCGCCGCGATCATGTGCGCCCCACGTGTCCGAATCGAACGCGGTACCGGTAACTTCGGTCAGCAACACGGCTTGCAGCATGACACTTACCGTCCAATGCGCGCTCGCCTGCCCGCACAGTGACGGCGTATCCACTCGCACCAGGTAATGCCCACTTGGTGGCGCACTAGCCCAGATTACGTCTTCTTGCCGCAGGCCATCAATGCTGCAATTGGCGTTGGAATCCACGTCGAGCACGCCAGGACTGGCACTCGACACGGAGGCGGCGTGGGCGAACGGATCCAGTGAGCTCGGTGCCCCGTGATAGATCTCATTGCCGAGCGGATCAACCACGTGAAGATCGACATCAACTTCCGTGTCCCAGGTGAGTGTCACCACGAGTTCACCTTGCGCGACTCGCGCAGGTGACTCGGGCAACGCCGTCAATGTCTGCACCTTCGGTGGACCAAGTTTGCCAGCACCGTCCACCGCATGCGCCTCTAGGGAATACGCACCCGGCGCGAGCTTGGTGGAGAAAGAGGCGGTGGCGCGCAATGTTGGTAGCGTTGGGGCTGACACGTCCGGCACCCCAGCAGGCACAATCCAATAGCCATTATCTCCACTGAGCGCGAGCGTTGCGGCCGTTGCTGATTCGCCCAAGGCGCCTTTGAGCGACTTATTCGAGTATCCTGGCCAGATCGTGTTGGTGAGCAAGTCGATACTCGCCACCTCAGGCCCGGCTTGCTCAGCTGGCATGGGTCCAGCCACGAATTGGGCGCCTTGAATCCGCATGAGGGAAGTCAACGCCGGGTCGTCCGAGGCGCCGATCGAGCAGCCTGCGAGTGCCACAGCGGCACTCAACGCCCACGCTCGCCTTCGTCCGACCAGCAACATTAGAACCTCACCTGGGCGCGCACAGTGACCGCGTCGCCCTTGAGATTCGTCGGTGCGCCGTTCACATCGCGACCAAGTGCGTTGCGATTGACGTCGTATTCGAAAGCAAGTCGGGCAGTCGCATATCGAATCATCGCCAACAGGGCAAGTGTGCTGTAGGTGCGGTCCCGCGGCACGACTTGGGTGACCTGCAGCTCGTTCGCATCTTGATCCGGGTTGTACCGGTCATAACGAACGCCAACCAAACCGAAAGCAGTGATCTCTTGCGTCGCTCCGAGGTACCACCCGAATTCGCGCAGGTCGCGGCCAGCGCCGACCGGATCAGCCGGCTCTATGGCGCGACCCAGATTACTCGCTCGCACGACTTCTGCGCGCAGGTTGAGCTCAGCGTGAGGCGCGAATCGAATTGCGAGCCTCGCATCTCCGCCCAGCGCAAACCGATGGAATTGTTGCGACGGCGTTGCTGATGAGCCCGGAATTACCTGAATTTCCGTGGCTTGCACAATGCCGTCGCCATTGTCATCGCGCCACACCAGTTGGTCTTTGGTGGTTGGCGTGCCTTCGTGAAAGCCATTGCCCGTATCCGCTGACACACCCAGATCGAGCATGACCGATGGCGCAATCCCCGTGTGAGTACCAAGCCTCCCCACGAATTCTTTGGTTCGATTCGGAGCAACTGCGGGAAAGACCTTGTCACCGATGGGGTGGCCGTTCATCACCGCAACGGCCAATTCCGCGAAACGGTATTGGCCGGCAATGCGCGCACCAAGGTCGAACTCGCCTGGAAACAGGGCACGCATTACGGTGGAACGCTCGAGAAATGGTCGCTCGACGTCCAGTTCCGGCACTTCGAACCCGAAAGGTATCTTCATCAAGCCCGCAGTTACTGTGACTTGAGGCTGGTTTGGATGGCTAACTTCTGCCGAATGAAGCGAAACCTCTGCGTCAATCGGACGAACTTGCGGACCGTTGGTTGTGTTTGCGTCGATCTCGAACGCCCCGCTCAAAAGGCCGTGTTCAGCATCGACGCGCAGATGGCCGCGTCGCAAGGTAAAGCGATCTTGATTCAGAGGCGTATCGGTCGAGTAATTGATTTCATCTTGTGAAGCTTGATTATGGACGACCCAGTCCATTTGCACATAGCCGGACACGCGAACTGCAGGCTTGGCGCGTGCACGCTGCGTTTCGAGAGCCGCAAGCCTAGCGATGGCAGCGAATTGCTCTGCTAGCTGCGCTCGGATCGCTGCCACTTCTTCGGCCGAAGCATACGACTGTGACTCGGCTGACCCCGCAGGTGCGCTTTGCTGCGCACCCGCGGAACTAGGATATATCGGGCTAAGAAGCAACCCGAAACTGACCAGCCCATAAAGGCACTTCTTGCCAACTGACGACATTGGTAGTGTTTGGACCCACGATTGAGACACTTTCTCGAACTTCAATCCTTCAAGGCAATGGCGTAAGCTCGCCCGCCGGAACCACGACGGTCTTTGTTACGCCTGGCGCGTTGGTGCAGGCGTTGATGATATCGACATATGCTGTGGGCGTTCCACTGAAACAAGTCGAGCTCGGCGTGCCAATGGTCGAGATAGCGTCGGGCTCGCAAAAACCGTGATTACACGTGCCGGCACTGCAATCCGCAGTACTTGAGCATGCTGCGCAGCCACTGGGTGTTCCACTAGCACCCGAGATTTTGCTCAAATAATAGCAGGTGCAAGCCTGCGCCGAACTGTACGGACTCAAATCTCCTCCGTCGGCGCTGCGCGTCACGCGCATGGCGCAATCGGGAATCAGCCCGACCTTCACCACATCAGCAAGACCATCGAACGCTGCGCCGCCGTTCGGCGGCGTGGCAGCGGCGTTGCCCAGGACCAGATCCGTGATGTGCTTGACCGCGGGGTTCGTTGGCACGTTGGAGCCATCGACGCTGGTGATGTACACCGTAGGTGACCAGAGCGTGTAGTGGCCATCTCGCAGGTTCTGCTTGTCGAAACTGGTTGACGTCGAGTCGGGATAGTAGGCTGCGTTCTGATTGAACGCCTGAAACGCCAAAGTCTTGATACCCTTGCTGCGATTGCTGTCGTACACTTCAGCACCCAGAATGCCAATCGTGGGTTCGGGCTGCGCAGAGGTTGAAACCGCCGTGACCACATCGCTCGATGCCGCTTCCGCAATTCCCTTCCATTTGACGGGCGGCACGCTGATATTTTTTGCCGTGGCGACCAATGTGCTCTTGGTGGACGGCCGTATGAACATGAAAGCTTCGTTGTTCCACGGGTTGTAAGTTGGTGCGAGCGGGTTGGCTGCACCGAAACCAAAGGCGTAATAGGCTTCCTCCGCCCAGATTGCCGTTTGATCGCTGGTTGTTGGAACGATGAAGGTATAGGCCTGAATCGGGCCCTGGATCAGACCCAAATTGGACCCGGCAGTCGGCCCCCCAACTCCGCAACTTTCCACGAACAGCGCGGAAATGGCTACGTCAATCGTGACCCCGGCAGCGCCCGTCGTACAGGTCGGTTCCGCCATGGATGGGGTCCAGTTGGGGTTTTCGATGGTTGACGGAATGTACTTGAGCGTACCGTTGGGAACGACTTTGGCGCTCGCATAGATATCGTTGATCAACGTGCAGGAACCCGTCAGATTGAATGCGATTGTGACGTTGGCAGTGTCGCGCAAGTGCCGACCGAGATTCTTGAGCAGGTTCTCTTGCGTGTCACCGGATTCAATGTAGACGACTTTGCCTGGCAGCGTGGCGCATGACCCGTCAAACGTCGCGCCAGCATCCGCGGTAGTGTCGGGCGTAGACGCGTCGTCAAAACCTGCGTCCGAGTTGTTACCCCCGACGCCTGTTCCATCGGTGGTCGGGGCACCGCCGGTTGGCCCTCCCACCCCATTCTGGCTTGGCTGCTTGCTGCTACTGCAGCCTGCGACGAGAATGGCGATTGCCAGAAAATTCGAACTGGTTTGGAGGCGCTTCATGATTTCGACGTTCCTTTCCTAGATTTCAAGCCGCGACAATTTCAGCGACGCGGTCACCGCATTGCCCAACATCGTAACCAAGCGACGAAAGCTCGCGGCGCAGCGGCGCAGCTGTCATGACGTCAAATAGGCGAGCCATGCGAGGGTCATTGAGCTCATCACGTGGCACCACAAGGTCGTACCGTTCATCGGCAATCGGCACAAAGGCGAGACCAAACGCAAGGGCTGCGTCGCGAGTCGCAATGCCTGCATCTGCAGCTCCTATGCTGACTGCATTGGCCACTTCCAGGTGTCCAGATGCCTGAATCGCCGCGTCGCGCGCAATCTCCACGGATAGGCCTGCACGCTTGAGTTCCCGCTCGAGCAGTCGCCTAGCACCCGAGCCGGGTTCTCTAGACACCAAGCGCAGCCCCCTCTTTCCCAAGTGCGATATCTGAGAAACTCCCCTGGGATTGTCGCGGGCGACCACAATGCCCACTTCCCAGCGGGCCAATGTAATCAGAGTAACCGCACGATTTAGACCCTGTCGGCGCACATCGGGAACATTGGCTTCGCCGGTTTTCAGATCAACGAGATGAACGCCGGCTACATGAGTCTGGCGCCGACCGAGCGCTTCGAGCGCCTTGGTGCTGGACCGTCCAAACCAAAGGAAATGGCCAGGCCCAGAGTGGGCATTGAGTCGATCAGCAAGCAGCCCAAGAGCGGGTGCGCAACCCATGATTACAACATTCTCGCGGGACTCGGAACTTGGCCGCAGCTCGTCAACCTCGACCTTTCCGCCCTTTGACTTTGCCACCAGTGCGTCAGCGGATCGTCCAATGCCCTCGCGGTCCAACGAATAGGAGAGCCACCTTCCGGAAATGTGCGCCAGTGCGACGCGACCTGCTTTGGCTTCAGTCACCGGCTCCGTCGCGAGGCGCGCATCGGTGGCTGTTGCTCCAAAAAGGGACTCTACAGGGCAATCCAGTGCTCTCGCGATGCGCAATGCGACATCAACGGCCGGGACAGCGCGCCCGGCTTCGATAGCGTGCACGCTTTGCCGGGTCAGACCAATAGTCGCCGCCAGCGTTACTTGTGAGAGGCCACGCGCTTCGCGCAACTCGCGCACACGGTTTGATCCGGTATCAGCCATAGGGGGATTTCCTCAACGTTATTGAGCGTTAGCTTGCGCATCACGCTGGGGCGCAAGGCCCGCAGCGGCTGCGTCTGCGACATGTTTGACTTACATCATGTATAGGTGACACGCCATGCGGAATGTGTACAAATGCGAACTATGTCCCGGCGACATCACCGTCGTTTCGATGATGTTTCGCTCGAATGCTTCGGGTCTTAGCGTCTTTGCGATCGCGATGCGGAGCCGAGAAGGTAAGGACTGCTCGGCTCTACCTTCTTTGGAAATTGCCTCCTATCGGTTCAGCGCCATCTCTGCTCGTTGAGGCTGAACACGATGATTTGGGCAGTGTTGGAGACCCACCGCCCTGCCGCAAGGTCCTTAGGCAGCACGAGCCGGGTAAACCCACCGTCTTTGCAAGTCGTGTTAGCGGATTCTGGGTCAGTACAGGTCCCGTTGTTAATCGTGCTGTTCAGTCCATCTCTGATCGCTAGCAAGGTGTACTGATTGCCGACCAATTGGGTCGCCTCGTACATGGAGACCACTGTGGCATACCCGTCCGTTGCCTGCACCACGACGTAGTCATCCATATCTTCTGTATTGACGCCCGAAGCTCGGAGCACACTCAGCAACGTAGGGCCCGTCCAGATCCCGACCGTGTTGCTGGCCGACGAAGAGGCATCGAAGG
>Ga0265340_10001882_pt1 | contig 11951 bp, 8 predicted proteins | sample 4CB225metaG_FD_202082 | JGI IMG/M metagenome (GOLD analysis project Ga0265340, IMG submission 202082) | Rhizosphere microbial communities from Carex aquatilis grown in University of Washington, Seatle, WA, United States - 4-CB2-25 metaG | ecosystem: Host-associated > Plants > Roots > Rhizosphere...
CCGGTTTTTCGTCTCAATTTACGGAATTATTGGCAGATTATTTTTCGGGTTTGTTGCTCAATTCCTTTGCATCCTCTGCGTCATGTGCGGTTAAGATAAAAGGGCGTCTGACTTTCGACAGACGCCCTTCGTGAAACGGTTGTTGGATGTTTATGCCAGCAGCGGGTTTTCCGCCGCGGCTGCGGGCGGTTCGACCGGCTCCGGCACGTCTTCGAGCTCGACCAGCGGCTTGAGCTGCGCCCGGCGGTGCATGTCGAATCCGGTGCCCGCCGGAATGATGTGGCCCATGATGACGTTTTCCTTGAAGCCACGCAGCGAATCCACGCGCGACCGGGTGGACGCCTCGGTGAGCACGCGGGTCGTGTCCTGAAATGACGCGGCGCTGAGGAAGCTGTCGGTTTCGAGCGACGCCTTGGTGATGCCCAGCAGCACTGGCGAGGCTTCCGCCGGCTTGCCGCCCATCTTCTCGACGCGCTCATTTTCTTCCTCGAAGTCCAGCTTGTCAATCTGTTCGCCCCACAGGAACTGCGTGTCACCCGGCTCGGTGATGCGCACCTTGCGGAGCATCTGGCGGACGATGATTTCGATATGCTTGTCGTTGATGGTGACGCCCTGGAGACGATAGACCTCCTGCACTTCGCTGACGAGGTGCTCCTGCAATTCCTGCGGGCCGCAAACGTCGAGGATTTCGTGCGGGTCAATCGGGCCTTCGGTCAATTGCTGGCCTTTCTTGACGAAATCGCCCTTGAAGACAATGACGTGCTTTCCAATGGGGATGAGGTGTTCCTCTTCCGCCTGCGTCTGCGTGTCCTTGATGAGAATGCAGCGTTTGCCGCGCACGCTCGCGCCAAAGTCCACCACGCCGTCAATCTTGGAAATCTCCGAGGCGTCCTTGGGCCGGCGCGCCTCGAACAACTCGGCCACGCGCGGCAGGCCGCCGGTGATGTCCTTGGTCTTGGCCTGTTTGCGCGGCGTCTTGGCCAGCAGCGTGCCGGGCACAATTTTGTCGCCTTCGCCCACGACCACGTGCGCGCCGGACGGAATGGGATAATTGGCCACGACTTCGCCGGCGTCGTCGCTGATGGTGATTTGCGGGTGCAAATCCTCCTTGTGTTCGATGACGACCATGGCTTCCTGGCCGGTGGTTTCGTCCGTTTCCTGCTTCATCGTCACGCCTTCGATGATGTCGTTGAACTTCACCTTGCCGGCCTTTTCGGAGAGAATCGGCACATTGTAAGGGTCCCACTGCACGAAGGTCTCGCCCTTTTTGATTTTGACGCCGTGCTTGAACGAAATGACCGCGCCGATGACGATGTTGTGGTTCTCCAGTTCGCGGCCGTCGTCGTCGAGGATGGCCACCGAGCCGTTTTTGTTCAGCACGATGTTGTTGCCGTCTTCCAGCTCAACGCAACGCAGTTCGTTGTAATGGATGGTGCCGTCGTGCTTGGTCTTGATTTGCGGAATCTTGAAGACCTGCGCCGCCGTGCCGCCGATGTGGAACGTCCGCATCGTCAATTGTGTGCCCGGCTCGCCGATGGATTGGGCGGCGATGATGCCGACGGCCTCGCCGAGCTTGACGGGGGCGCCGGTGGCGAGGTTGCGTCCGTAGCAATGGATGCAAACGCCTTTCTTGCTTTCGCAGGTGAGCACCGAGCGGATGCGCATGCGGTCCACGCCCGCGGTCTCAATGCGCTTGGCCTTGTCTTCGTCAATTTCCTCGTTGGCGCGGATGAGCATTTCCTTCGGGTTCGTCGGATTGGCGATGTCGTCGCAGGCAAACCGGCCCACGAGGCGGTCGCCGAGCTTGACGACTTCGTCCTCGCCCTCATATACCGCCGAGACCCAGATGCCGTTGCCGGTGCCGCAATCGGCCTCCTGGATGATGACGTCCTGCGCCACGTCCACGAGTTTGCGGGTCATGTAACCGGAGTCGGCGGTCTTGAGCGCGGTGTCGGCCAGGCCCTTGCGGGCGCCGTGCGTGGAGATAAAGTATTCAAGCACGGTGAGGCCTTCGCGGAAGTTCGCGAGAATCGGCTTCTCGATGATGTCGCCGCTGGGCTTGGCCATGAGGCCGCGCACACCGGCGAGCTGGCGCACCTGCTGGCGGTTGCCGCGTGCGCCGGAATCCACCATGAGATAAACCGGGTTGTATTCCTTCTTGCCCTGGTTCTGCTCCAGGGTCTTGAACATGACGTTGGAAATCATGTCGGTGCAGTGCGTCCAGATGTCGACGATCTTGTTGTAGCGTTCGCCCGGCGTGATGACACCCTTGCGATACTGCTTCTCGACTTCCTTGATTTGCTTCTGCGCGGCGTCAATTTCCTGGTCCTTTTCCTTCGGAATGATCATGTCGTCAATGCCGATGGAGCAGCCGGACTTGGTCGCCTCGCGGAAGCCGAGTTCCTTGAGCTTGTCGAGCATGGTCACGGTTTTTTCGTGGCCGGCAAACTTGTAGCATTTCCAGATCAAATCGCCGAGTTCGGACTTCTTGACCGGTTTGTTGGGGAAACCCAGTTCCGCCGGCCAGATTTCGCTGAAAGTCACGCGGCCCACGGTCGTCTCGATGAGCTTTTTGGCGGTGTCGCCGAAGATGACCTTCTTCTTGCCGAAATCAGGATTCGACAGGCGGATACGATCATGCGTTTTCAAGGCGCCGTCTTCGTAGGCGAACAACACTTCCTCCTTCGAGCCGAACAGCGGCAGTTTGCGCGAATCGGACGGTGCGGGCGTGCGCGGCTCGGCGGTGAGATAATAGCAGCCGAGCGTGATGTCCTGCGTGGGGGTGATGATGGGTTTGCCGGACGACGGGCTGAAGATGTTGTTCGGCGCCATCATCAACAGGCGCGCTTCCATTTGGGCCTCGACAGACAGCGGCACGTGCACGGCCATCTGGTCGCCGTCGAAGTCCGCGTTGTAAGCGGTGCAGACGAGCGGATGGATGCGGATGGCCTCACCTTCGATCAACAGGGGCTCGAAGGCCTGTACGGACAGACGGTGCAGGGTGGGGGCGCGGTTGAGCAGCACCGGATGGCCCTTGGTGACCTCCTCCAGGACGTCCCAGACTTCCTTCGTCTGGCGCTCGATCATTTTCTTCGCGCTGCGAACGGTGTGAACGTAGCCGAGTTCCTTCAGGCGGCGGATGATGAACGGCTCGAACAGCACGAGCGCCATCTTTTTGGGCAGACCGCACTGGTGCAGCTTGAGTTCGGGGCCGATGACGATGACCGAGCGTCCCGAATAATCCACGCGTTTGCCGAGCAGGTTCTGGCGGAAGCGTCCGCCCTTGCCCTTGAGCATGTCGCTCAGGGATTTCAGCGAACGATTGCCCGCGCCGGTGACGGGGCGGCCATGGCGGCCGTTGTCGAACAGCGCGTCCACCGCCTCCTGTAACATGCGCTTCTCGTTGCGGATGATGACTTCGGGCGTCTTGAGCTGGAGCAACGTCTTGAGCCGGTTGTTCCGGTTGATGACGCGGCGATAAAGGTCGTTCAAATCCGAGGTGGCAAAGCGTCCGCCTTCGAGCGGCACGAGCGGGCGCAAATCCGGCGGAATCACCGGCAGCACCGTGAGAATCATCCATTCCGGACGGCTCTTGGAGATCTGCAATCCCTGGAACAGCTTGATCCGCTTCGCGAGTTTCTTGCGGATCTGCTTGCTCTTGGTCTCGGTCATGGCCTGCTGCAACAGCTCCGTCTGCTTGGCCAGGTCCACCTTCGACAGCGCCTCGCGCACGGCCTCCGCGCCCATCTTGGCGACGAACGCGTCCGCGCCGTAGGTCTCGCGGGCTTCGCGGCATTCGTGCTCGTTGAGCAGCTGGTTCTGTTTCAGCGCCGTGTTGCCCGGGTCAATGACGAGGTAATCCTCGTAATAAATCACGCGCTCCAGGTGCCGCGCCGTCATGTCCAGCGCCAGGCCGATGCGCGAGGGCATGCACTTGAAAAACCAGATGTGTTGAACCGGCACGGCCAGTTCGATGTGGCCCATGCGCTCGCGCCGGACGCGCGCCAGCGTCACTTCGACGCCGCAACGGTCGCAGACGATGCCGCGATGCTTGATGCGCTTGTATTTGCCGCAGGAACATTCCCAGTCCTTGACCGGGCCGAAGATGCGTTCGCAGAAGAGGCCGCCCTTTTCCGGCTTGAACGTGCGGTAATTGATGGTTTCGGGGTTTTTGACCTCGCCCTTGGACCAGGAACGAATGGCTTCCGGCGACGCGACGGAAATCGCGACGTAATCCACCTGGTTGACCTTGTCGAGGCCGAGCAATTCGCGGGCGCTTTCTTTGGTGCTGGACATAGGCAAATTCTTTCAGTTTAAACGGCAGTCAAAATCGCGGCGGTATCGCCGTCGGTTGGATGTTCAATGGGATTGGAATAGCCGACCTTCACGTCCAGGCCGAGTGACTGCATTTCCTTCACCAGCACGTTGAACGATTCGGGGATTCCCGCCTCGAGCGAGTTGTCGCCCTTGACGATGCTTTCATAGATGCGCGTGCGGCCCTGCACGTCGTCGGACTTGACGGTGAGCAGTTCCTGCAGCGTGTAGGCGGCGCCGTAGGCTTCCATGGCCCACACTTCCATTTCGCCGAAGCGCTGGCCGCCGTATTGCGCCTTGCCGCCCAGCGGCTGTTGGGTGACGAGCGAATACGGCCCGACCGCACGGGCGTGAATCTTGTCCGCCACCAAATGGCCGAGCTTCATCATGTAGATGTAACCAACCACAATTTCCTGGTCGAATTGCTCGCCGCTGCGGCCGTCGTAGAGATGCGTCTTGCCGTGCTCCGGCAGCTTCGCGTCCTTGAGATAACTGCGGATTTGCTTCTCCTTGATGCCGTCAAAGACCGGCGTGGCGAGTTTCAGGCCGAGGATGCTCGCGGCCCAGCCGAGATGCGTCTCGAGCACCTGGCCGACGTTCATGCGCGAGGGCACGCCCAGCGGATTCAAAACGATTTCCACCGGCGTCCCGTCCTCCAGGAACGGCATGTCCTCTTCCTTCACGATGCGCGCGACGACGCCCTTGTTGCCGTGGCGTCCGGCCATCTTGTCGCCGACGGACAGCTTGCGCTTGGAGGAAATGTAAACCTTCACTGACTTGACGATGCCGGCTTCGACGCCTTCGCCCGCCTCGGCGCGTTCCATTTCCTCGTCGTATTGCATCTGCAAATCGTCAAACTTCTTTTTGAAGCTGCCGATGATTTCGTTGATCTTGTTGCGGATGGGGGAGGGATCAATCTCGATGCGGTCATAGACCGTCGCGAGCTTGCGCAGGAGCGTCTTGGTGATTTTGCGGTTGGCCGGGATGATGATTTCGCCGGTCTCGCTGTTCACCACGTCGAGCGGGATTTTTTCACCGAGCAGAATGTTGCTCAACGCCTCCGTGAGCTGGTCGCGCTGTTCATCGGTCTTTTTCTTGTGATCGTCCTCGATCTGCTTGGCGTGGCGTTTGTCCTCGCTGCCGGCAACCTTGCCGTTCCCCCGCTCGCCTTCCTTCTTGGACGAGACCTTCACGTCCATGACGATGCCGTAGGTGCCGGACGGCACCTTGAGCGACGTGTCCTTCACGTCGGCGGCCTTTTCGCCGAAAATCGCGCGGAGCAAACGTTCCTCCGGCGCGAGTTCGGTCTCGGATTTCGGCGTGATTTTGCCGACCAGAATGTCGCCCGGCCTGACCTCCGCGCCGACGCGAATGACGCCGTCGGGGCTGAGATTCTTGAGCGCCTCGTCGCCGAGGTTCGGAATGTCGCGTGTGATTTCCTCGGGCCCGAGTTTCGTGTCGCGCGCGCTGACCTCGAATTCGTCAATGTGAATGCTCGTGAAGATGTCTTCCTTCACGATTTTTTCGCTGATGAGGATGGCGTCCTCGAAATTGTAGCCGTTCCACGGCATGAAGGCGACGAGCACGTTGCGGCCGAGTGCAAGTTCGCCGTCCCGCGTGCAGGGGCCGTCGGCGATGATCTGGCCCTTTTTCACGTGATCGCCCTTGTCCACCAGGATTTTCTGGTTGATGCACGTCGCGGCGTTGGACCGCATGAACTTGCGGACGGGATAAACCCAGACGCCCTTTTCCGGGTCGTGCTTGATCTTCTTTTTCGTCTCCGGCAATTTGCCGTCCTCGGTGATGATGATGTGATCGCCGTTGACGGAGGCGACCTTGCCGCCTTCCTCGGCGACGACCACGGCGCGCGAATCGCGGGCGACGCGGTCTTCGAGACCGGTGGCGACGAGCGGCGCCTCGGTCACGAGCAACGGCACTGCCTGCCGTTGCATGTTGGAACCCATCAACGCGCGGTTGGCGTCGTCATGTTCCAGAAACGGAATCAACGACGCGGCAATGGACACCAGTTGTTTCGGCGAGACATCCATGTAATCCACCCGCGCGGGCTCGACATCAATGAAGTCGGTCCGGGCACGGCAGACGACGCGGTCGGTCAGAAATTTGCCCTTGTCGTCAATCAACGAGTTCGCCTGCGCGATGATGAATTGTTCCTCGCGGTCGGCGGTCAGGTAATCAATTTTCTCGGTGACCCTGCCGCTCTCGACCTTGCGATACGGCGTTTCGAGAAAGCCAAATTCATTGATGCGCGCAAAGGTCGCCAGCGACGCGATCAAACCGATGTTCGGGCCTTCCGGTGTCTCAATCGGACAAATGCGGCCGTAGTGGGACGGATGCACGTCGCGGACCTCGAAGCCCGCGCGGTCGCGGGACAAGCCGCCTGGCCCGAGAGCGGAGAGACGGCGCTTGTGCGTCAACTCGGCCAGCGGATTGATTTGATCCATGAACTGGCTCAGTTGCGAACGGCCAAAGAAATCGCGGATGACCGCCGAAAGCGCCTTGGGATTGATGAGTTTCTGCGGCGTCATCGCCTCGATGCTCTGGTCGAACAGCGTCATGCGTTCCTTGACGAGGCGTTCGGTGCGCGCGAGGCCGACGCGGCACTGGTTGGCGAGCAATTCGCCGACGGTGCGGATGCGGCGGCTGCCGAGATGGTCAATGTCGTCAAGACTGCCGTCGCCCTTTTTGAGGCGGAGCAGATATTTTGTCGCGGCGACCAGATCGTCCTTGGTCAGGATGCGCGAGTCTTCCTTGTCCTTGAGGCCGAGCTTCTGGTTGATTTTGTAACGACCGACGCGGCCCAGGTCGTAACGTTTGGGATCAAAGAACAGCCGTTTGAGCAGTGCGCGCGCGTTGGCGGCGGTCGGCGGATCGCCCGGGCGCAGGCGCCGGTAAATGTCCTTGAGCGCCTCCTCTTCGTTTTTGGCCGGGTCCTTCTTCAGGCATTTGATCATGATGCCCTCGTCCACGGCCGTGTCCACGACCTTGATTTTGGTGACGCCCAGTTCGGCGATTTGCTTGACCACCGCCTTGGAGAGCGGCTCAAAGGCGCGCGCGACGACGAGGCCTTTCTCCTCATCCGTGGCGTCCTGAATCAAAACGCGGCTCGACAGGTCCTCCAGTTTCTCGGCTTCCTTGACCGTGAGTTCCTCAATTTCGTAAAAGAGCTTGAGGATTTCCTCGTCGGTGCCGCGGGTCTTTTCGCCGTTGTCCTTGCCCTTGCCAATGCCGCCCTCGACATCCAAAAAGCTGAGCGCGCGGAAGAACGTTGTCGTCAAAAATTTCCGGCGGCGTTTCTTGCGGTCGAGATAGACGTAAAGCAGATCGCTCGTGTCGAATTGCGCTTCATACCAGGAGCCGCGGTCGGGGATGACGCGGAAGCTGTGCAGCATTTTCCCGTTGGGATGCTGCGTGGCCTCGAACGCGATGCCGGGCGAGCGGTGCAACTGGCTCACCACGACGCGTTCCGCCCCGTTGATGACGAATGTGCCCTGGGGTGTCATCAGCGGCAGTTCGCCCATGAAAACCTTTTCTTCCTTGGCGCTTTTGTCCTCTTCCTTGAGCAGGAACGTGACATAGAGCGGCGCGCCGTAGGTCAGTCCCTCGCGCAGGCATTCTAGCCAGTCCAGTTTCGGCTCGCCGACTTCGTAGGAATCATAGGCGAGCTTGCATTTGCCGTCGTAGCTCTCAATCGGAAACACCTCCTGAAAGACCGCCTCGAGGCCGGCATGTTTCTGGCGCTTTTTGGGCGCCGTGTCGGCCTGTAGGAATTCCTTGTAGGAATTGGTCTGCAATTCGATCATGTTCGGCGGCACGACGATTTCTTTGATCTTGCCGAAATTGATTCTTTCTGTGGCTCGCGATGGCATTTGGACTTTCTGGTTGGCCGGCTTTTCGCCGGCGCGTTTTAATCAACGATACAAGACCGGCCTGCCGCTATTAACGGCTGGTCTGCCTCTCCGAGAACTGCCTGCTGTTTCCTTTTGCAACAAAATTGTAACTTTGAGCACAGGCGACGAGGGAGCGGCCCCGGCCATTGCCGGAGCCGCCCCGTAATTCGCCCATTACTTGACTTCCACCTTGGCGCCCGCTTCTTCGAGCTTCTTCTTGGCGGCGTCCGAATCCGCCTTGTTCGCGCCTTCGAGCACCGGCTTCGGTGCGCCTTCCACCAGTGCCTTGGCTTCCGCCAGGCCGAGTCCGGCCTTCACTTCGCGCACGGCCTTGATGGTGGCAATTTTCTTGTCCGCCGGGGCCGATATCAGGATCACGTCGAACGTGTCCTTCACGGCGGCAGGCGCAGCGGCGCCACCGGCAGCCGGGGCCGCAGCCATCGCCACCGGTGCGGCGGCGGTCACGCCCCATTTTTCTTCCAGTTTCTTCACCAGGTCGGCGGCTTCGAGAACCGTCAACTTGCTCAATTCTTCCACGAGGTTTGCTATGTCAGCCATGTTACCTTTCCTTCGTCTCGTCGTCCGCCGCAGTCTGCTGGCTCCCGCTTGCGGGATCCGGCGCGACACGCCACGGCGTTTTTAAGTCCGTTTCCGAACCGACGATTTACGTTGTTGTTCTTGTTTGTTTGTCCCGTCCGCCGGTCAGGGTGGACGGGAAATGGTTCAACCTTTTTCGGTCTTCGCCTGGATGACGCGCGCGAGTTGCGTCGCGGGTGTGTTGATTAATACGACCAGTTTTGTTGCCGGCGCGTTCAACAGGCCCAGCAAAGTCGCGCGCAACACGTCCAGGCTCGGCAGATCCGCCAGGGCAATGATCGCCGCCTGTTCCAGGTGTTTATTGTCCAAATAACCGAACTGGACCTTTAATTTGTCGAATTCCGCGCCGAAATTCTTGACTGTCTTGGCGGCGGCGGAAATGTCCTTCTGGCCGGTGACCACGGCCAGTTGCCCGGCCAGTTCGTTCGTAAATTCACCGATGCCGGCCTCCTTGGCCGCGATGCGGAAGATGGAGTTCTTGACCACGTGAATTTGCGCGCCGGCCTTTTGCAGGCGTTTCCGGAGCTCGGTCAGGTGGGCCACCTTGAGGCCCTGATAATTCACCACGATGAAGAACGGCGAGGCATTCAGCCGCGCCACATATTCCTTCGTCAAAATTTGTTTTTCAGCTCGCATGATTCAAAATGGGTTTCGGGTTTAATGGGTCGTGAACTCGCGCACGTCCAGGCGCACCGGCGGACTCATCGTCGCCGAAAGCGTGCAGGTATGGACATAAGTGCCCTTGAGGCTGTTCGGACGCGCCTTGAACACGGCTTCAATCACTGCGCGCGCGTTTTCCTCGATTTGCTCCGGCGGGAACGACGCCTTGCCGACGCCCACGTGGACGTTGCCCGCCTTGTCCACCTTGAACTCGACGCGGCCGGCCTTGACTTCCTTCACGGCCTTGGCGGTGTCGTCCGTCACGGTGCCGGTCTTCGGGTTGGGCATCAGGCCGCGCGGGCCGAGCACCTTGCCGAGCTTGCGCACCTCGGCCATCGCTTCCGGCGTGGCCACCGCCACGTCAAAATCCGCCCAGCCGCCCTGGCATTTGGCAATCATGTCTTCAAAACCGACGAACTCCGCGCCGGCGGCCCGGGCGGCATCGGCGCCCGCGCCGCTCTTGGCGAACACGAGCACGCGCACGGTCTTGCCGCTGCCATGGGGCAGGGGAACCGTGCCGCGGACCATCTGGTCGGATTGTTTCGGGTCCACGCCGAGGCGGAACGCGAGGTCAATCGTTTCGTTGAATTTCGCCTTGGGAAATTTGGCGAGGACGCCAACGGCATCCTTCAGCGGATAAGCTTTCTTGCCTTCCACGACTTCCAACGCCTTCTTGTATCTTTTACTGGGCATTTGCTTTGGTGCGGTGCAAGCGAGCCTTTAATGACTCTCCCGCGGTTGTATGTTTATCCGACGACTTCAATTCCCATGCTGCGCGCCGTTCCTGAAATCACGCGGAACGCGGCCTCTTCCGAGCTTGAATTCAAGTCCTTTGACTTCATTTTCACGATGTCCAAGACCTGTTTGCGCGTCACCTTGCCGACCTTTTCCTTGTTCGGCTCCTTGGATCCGGCGGTGATGCCCGCGGCCTTTTTCAACAGCACCGATGCCGGCGGCGACTTGGTGATGAATGTGAACGACTTGTCCTGGTAAACGGTGATGACGACGGGAATCACGAGTCCTGCGTCGGCCTTGGTCACCGCGTTGAATTCCTTGCAGAAGCCCATGATATTGACGCCGTGCTGGCCGAGCGCGGGGCCGACCGGCGGCGCGGGGTTCGCCTGACCCGCTGGAATCTGTAGCTTGATTTGTCCTGTGATCTTCTTTGCCATAAAATATTTCAGTCTTAATCTTGCTCGTAATCTTAATCCTAATCGCTCAAACAGATTACGATCAAGATTGCGAAGCTACGCCTTCTCCACCTGCCAATACTCCAGTTCCACCGGCGTGTTGCGTCCGAAAATGTTGACGGTGACCTTCAACTTGCCGCGCTCGGGGTCAATTTCCTCGATGACGCCGCTGAAATTGAGGAACGGCCCGTTGTTGATCTTGATGGTCTCGCCGACTTCAAAATTGACCTTTGGTTTTTCCGTCTCCTCCGACGCGGAAATCTGCGCCTTGATGGATTCGACTTCCGCCGAGGGCGTCGGCACGGGCGGTTCGCCGCCGACAAAGCCAATCACGCCCTGCGTTTCCTTGATGAAATACCACGGTTTTTCGATGATGCGGTTGTTTTCATCCAGCAGCATCATGTCCACGAACACGTAGCCCGGCCACAATTTGCGACTGGACACGGTCTTCTTCTGGTTGCGCACCTCGACAACCTTTTCCATCGGGACGAGGACCTCTTTGACATAGTCCTGCATCTCGTCGGTTTTGACGCGTTTCTCGATGCTCTCCTTGACCTTTTGTTCCTGGCCGGAAAGCGTATGGATGACAAACCACTGGCTGCGCATGGTGTTCAATGTTTGAAGAGGATGAAACTCAGGATGAAATCACAGACCCAGACGAACCCGCCCATCAGCAAAATGGTGACGGCAATGAGGACGGTTGACCCCCGCAACTCCTCCCAATTCGGCCAGGTGCATTTTTTCAGCTCTTCGCGTGTTTCCTGAACGTAGGTGGCCAAGCGCCGGATTTGTCCCTGCCACCATAAGTAGGCAAAGACCGATCCAATCACCACCGCCCAAATTGCAATTGTCAAATTACTCACAAATACTCACTCACAATTCTCGATTCTTTCCTGCCTGCCGGGTCGCAACCCACAGCGTTTTTGCATAGCGCCTGCCCGACTTCGCACTTCGCACTTCGCTCCGCTCCGAGCGAACGTTTGGCTGGCCTGCCGAGCCGTAGCTCGGAATTTTCGTCCCACCACACACGGCCCGCCTTCGCACATCGCTTCGCTCCGAGCGAAGGCTGGCGGAGAGGGAGGGATTCGAACCCCCGTTGGGCTTTCACCCAAAGCGGTTTTCAAGACCGCCGCGATAGACCACTCTGCCACCTCTCCAATGACAGACTGGATTTGTGGATTGATGAATCATTGGATGAATGACCATCCATCATCCGTCGCACCAACCCAATTATCCAGCAATCCAACAGCCCATTCCTCACCGGCTGGCACGGCAGGAGGGA
>Ga0265340_10001883_pt1 | contig 11950 bp, 10 predicted proteins | sample 4CB225metaG_FD_202082 | JGI IMG/M metagenome (GOLD analysis project Ga0265340, IMG submission 202082) | Rhizosphere microbial communities from Carex aquatilis grown in University of Washington, Seatle, WA, United States - 4-CB2-25 metaG | ecosystem: Host-associated > Plants > Roots >...
AGAGCCGCCGGGACCGGGAGGAGACCGACCGGCACGCCGCGGCGGCGGCCGCGGCCGTGCTGGGCGCAGTGACCGGGCAGATGCCGGTGATCGACCCGCAGGTGGTCGATCTGCGCGAACCCGATGGCCGTGATCTAGATGAGCCGGATCCGGATCCGGCGGCTTCGGCCTCGGTGCCGGCGGCGAGTTCGGTGCCGGCGGCGAGTTCGGCGGCCACCATTCAGTTGCCGGTCGCGCCGCTGCCTTCGGCGATGCCGCCGGCACCCCCGATCGCTTCGGTCGATTCACTGACCGAACAGGCTTCCAAGGTGGGGGACGGCGAGGACGGTTCGCGCGGGAGGCACAGTTGAGCGTCTGGGACGATGTCGTCGGCCAGGAGTCCGCGGTAGCCATCCTGAAGCAGGCGGTGCGGGCCGCAGCCGAGATGGTGGCTTCCGGGGTGGGGGGTGCGGACCGGGGCCCGGTCGCCGGGATGACGCACGCCTGGCTGCTCACCGGGCCGCCCGGATCGGGACGCTCGACGGCGGCCCGCGCCTTTGCCGCCGCCCTGCAGTGTGCGGAGGGGGGCTGCGGAAACTGCCACGCCTGCCTGACCGCGCTGTCCGGAGCCCATGCCGACGTCAGCCTGATCGCCACCGAGCACGTCCAGTTGAAGGTGGCCGATGTCCGGCCGTTGATCACGCTGGCCCAGCGCAGCCCGTCGGAGGGGCGCTGGCGGGTGATCGTGATCGAGGACGCCGACCGGCTGAACGACTCCTCGGGCAACGTGTTGCTCAAAGCCGTGGAGGAACCTCCGCCGCGCACGGTCTGGCTGCTCTGCGCGCCGAGTGCGGACGACGTCCTGACCACGATCCGTTCCCGGTGTCGCCGGGTCGGGCTGCGGATACCTCCGGTCGAGGCGGTCGCGGCCCTGCTGGTCCGGCGGGACGGCGCTGATCCGGCGGTGGCGGCGTTCGCGGCGCGGGCGGCCCAGAGTCACATCGGTCTGGCTCGTCGGCTGGCCCTGGACGAGGGCACCCGGATTCGGCGCCGCGAGGTGCTGAAACTGCCGGCGAAACTGCGCAGCGTCGGTGCGGCGGTGCTGGCGGCGGGTGAATTCGTGGAGGTGGCGGCCGAGGAGTCCAAGGCCGCCAGTACCGAGCGGGATGCCACCGAGCGGGCGGCCCTGCTGCATTCACTGGGGGCCGAGGGGCTGTCGACGTTGCCGCCGGCGGTCCGGTCGCAGGTGCGTCAGTTGGAGGAGAACCAGAAGCGCCGGGCCACCCGGGCCCAGCGTGACGTCCTCGATCGATCCCTGGTGGATCTGCTGTCGTTGTACCGCGATGTCCTGGTCCTGCAGTTCGGTGCGGTCGAGGCCGGTCCGGGTGGGGTGGAGCTGGTGAATGCCGAGCTGGCGGACCTGCTCAGGTCAGAGGCGCAGGCATCGACTCCGGCCGCCACCCTGCGGCGGATGGAGGCGATCGGGCAGGCCCGGGAGCGGATCGAGGCGAACGTTTCACCCTTGCTGGCCGTGGAGGCGCTGATGGTCCAGCTTCGTCCGGCCGCCTGACTCGCCGTTCCCCTGATCAGCGGTGGACCGATTGGCTGCGGTGGACCTATTGGCTCCTGAATCTCTGTGTGCTCGGCTGACTACCAGTCGCGATGGCTGGTTTTCGTCTTCCTTCCGATACGGTTCAACGGGTCGAGAATTGCCCCAGCCATCGTCGAGGAGCCGACCGCCTGATGTTCCGTAGTGACCGGCGGTTCGCCCGGCCCGCCGTCCGTGCCCTGATCCTCTCGAGCCTCGCGGTCGCCCTCGGAATGAGTTCGTGCTCGTTCCCCAGCACCGACGGCGGTACGAAAGTCGCCGCGACGAAACTGCCGGCCGCCAGTACGCCGCCGGCGGGGGTCACCGATCCGGCCACGGACCCGAAGCTGGCGCAGTACTACAAGCAACGGGTGGTCTGGACCGGCTGCGGAGGTGGCTACCAATGCACCAAGGTCACGGTCCCCTTGGACTGGGCCAAACCCGCGGGTCCGACGATCAAGATTGCCATGACGAAGTTGCCGGCGACAGGAACCAAACTGGGTTCGCTGCTGATCAATCCCGGCGGCCCGGGCGCCTCCGGAATCGAATACGCGAGGGAGGCGAGCCAGGCTTTCGGGGAGGCCCTGCTGCGCAAGTACGACATCGTCGGGTTCGATCCCCGCGGCGTGGGTCAATCGGACCCGGTGAAATGCCTGCCCGATTCGCAACTCGACGCGTATGTCGCGGCCGACGCTACCCCCGACGATCAGGCCGAGATCGACTCGTCGGTTGCCGAATCGAAGATGTTCGCGGCCGCCTGCGAGCAGAACACCGGGTCCCTGCTCGACCATGTCGACACCATGAGCACCGTGCGCGATCTGGATGTGCTGCGCGCGGCCGTCGGTGACGACGTCCTGACGTATCACGGCGCCTCGTACGGAACCTACATCGGCGCCTGGTACGCGCAGTTGTTCCCATGGCGAGTCGGCCGGATGGTGCTGGACGGCGCGATCGACCCCTCGCTGACCGCGAAGCAATATGTCGCCGGTCAGGCCGAAGGATTCTCCCGGGCGCTCAAGGCCTTCGTCCAGGACTGCCAGTCGCAGTCCGACTGCCCGCTGCGGGGCTCGCTGCAGAGCGGGCTGAACCAGGTCGGGGCCCTGGTCACCCAGACCGACTCGAAACCGCTGCGCACGAACGACCCCAAACGTCCGCTGACCCAAGCGCTGATGGTCACCGGCATCGCGCAGGCGCTCTACGCGAAGCAACTCTGGCCCGCATTGACCAACGGCCTGACCAATGCCCTGCAGGGTGACGGGAACGGCCTGCTGCAACTGGCCGACACCTATCTCGAGCGTGACAGCAAGGGCCACTACGGCCAGATCATCTCCGCGAACCCGGCGATCTTCTGCCTGGACATACCTGAAACCAGGACGCCGGCTCAGATCGCTGCGGACGCCGCCGAATTGCAGATCAAATACCCTCCGCTCGGGGGGTCGATCGGCTGGGGCGCGCTGAGTTGCGCCGAGTGGCCGCTGAAGGCCGTGATGCCCCGGGAGAAACTGACGGCAAAGGGCGCGGCGCCCATTCTGGTGCTCGGCACGGTCGACGACCCGGCCACACCCTACGAGTGGGCGAAGTCGCTGGCCTCGCAGTTGTCCTCAGGCCGGCTGCTGACCTGGCAGGGAACCGTGCACACGGCCTACCACCAGGGCAGTGACTGCGTGGACACCAAGGTGGAGAAATACATGCTCACCGGCGTGCTGCCACCGGTAGGCACTCGCTGCACCTGAACCGGCGGTGATCGGGCCACCTGAACCGGTCCCGATTGGCGGGGTCCCGGACCGCTCCCGGTTCGCCCGGCTCGGCCCGGCTCGGAGGGGTCCCGGGAACCCGTATACTCGACAACCGTGCCACCCGTTCGCGGGCGCACGCCGCCTTAGCTCAGTTGGCCAGAGCAGCTCATTCGTAATGAGCAGGTCGTCGGTTCGAGTCCGACAGGCGGCTCCGGTAATAGAGCAGTTCAGAGGCGATTTCTTCGTCTCTTGAGGTGGGTTCTGATCTTGGGGCGTGGGACACAGGTTTGTCCCACGGTGTTCGGCGCCAAACGGCCAGTCGCGGGCTATGGATGATGAGGCGGCGGTCGTCACCTTCTTCGGTTTCAAGACTGTTCTGGTCGGGCCAGCCTGAACGGCATCGTGGTTGAGCCAAGAACGACCGGCGGACCGTGCGCGCGTGGTGGCTGATCCCGCCCTCCGCGAGTCCCTCGGCGGGGCTGTCCTTCGTGACGCCAGCGGTCTCATCCAGCGCGCCAACAGCGCCTACCCGAGACAGGGGGCTGGCAAGTTCAGCGGTAGGTATAGTTCCAGCGGTTAGATTTATAGGAAGAGGCAATAACCTATGGATCATCGCTCTGGATTCATACCTACGAAGGGAGCTCGGGTGAACGTCGAGTCGTTCCAGTCCTCACCGATCGGCGTGCTGCAGCGGATCCAGGGGCACGATCGCTACCTCGATCGAGGCTACGACCACTTCGCCTACATTCCGCGACCGCTTCCGTCGGTCTTTGATCTCGCCCAGAGGACATACAAGCTGGTCAGCGAGGCCGAGCGGGCGATCGGACGGCTTGATGCAGCGGTTGGTCAGGTACCGAATCCCTTGCTTCTGGTGCGGCCGGCCATGTACCGCGAGGCCGCAAGTACGAGCGCCATGGAGGGGACCTACGCTCCGTTGGCCGAGGTCCTTGAGGCTGACTACGTCGCGGAGAAAGAGCAGAGCCGCGAGGTCAGGGAGATCCGCAATGTCATCCGTGCCACCGACCGCGGGCTTGAGCTACTCGAACGCAAGCCGATCTGCCAGACCGTCCTGAACGAACTGCAGGCCATCCTTGTTCGGGGTACTCCGAGCGACGGAGCGAACGCAGGCCAACTCCGCACCGGGCAGGTCTACATCGGGGAGCGTCGCAACGGCATCGAAAAATCACGATTCGTTCCACCTCCCAACGGTCCCGCCCTTGTAGAGGGCATGGACCGCTGGGAGAAGTGGATCAATGCCGAAGATGACATCCCGCTTGTTGTGAAGATCGCCATGGGCCATTACCAGTTTGAGACCCTGCACCCCTACCTCGACGGCAACGGGCGACTCGGGCGACTCGTCATCGTGCTCCAACTGGTCGAGGCCAAGGCCCTGGCCTATCCGCTGCTTGACTTATCTTCCTGGCTGGCGCCGCGCAAGGACGAGTACAAGAACCACCTCCTGGAGCTCAGCCGGACCGGCCTCTGCGATCCGCTCATCCAGTTCATAGCCGAAGGTCTCAGCGTTTCGTCCAAGAACGGGATGGAGCGAATCGAGCGCCTCCAGCAGGTGCGCCTGGAGCTAGTGACTCGGCTGAAGGCAGACGGTGCCCGCGGGTTAGCACTCGACCTCGTCGACGACTTGATCAGTTCGCCCTTCATCACTGCCTCGCGTGCTGCCGAACGCCACGGTGTGACCTACCCACCGGCCAACAATGCGATCCAGCGCATGGTTCGCCTGGGCATTCTCGATCAGGTCGGAGAGCGGTCATACGGTCGGGTCTACGTATCCCGCGCTGTTTTGGCGGCGGTTGACGAACCCATCTGACGGGTGTGCGGTCAAGTAGCCTTGAGTGAATGGCCGTTCCGCTCGGCGACTGACCGGCTCGGCGGGACTGCCACGGTGTGGGACAGGTCGTGGGACACGGATCCTGTTCGCCCTGTTCGTTGAGTCGGCCTCGTGCTCGCGGTTGTGCGTGCGGTGCTGGTCAGAGCGGCGTGCTCGGGTTCGCGGTGTCTTCGTAATGAGCAGGTCGTCGGTTCGAGTCCGACAGGCGGCTCCGGCAAAACCCCAGGTCAGAACCTTGATCTGGGGTTTTCTGCTGTTCGCTACTGTCTCGCGTGGCATGGATCGTGGCATGTCGATGGCTGGAGTGCCTAGATTTTGGCCATGGCCAGAGGATCGGTGGAGACGCTCAAGAGCGGTTTCCGGGCCCGTGTCTACGCCGGCAAGGACCCGATCACCGGCAAACAGACCTACGTGCGCGGACATGTGCGCCGCGACTGGGGGGAAGCGGAACGAGATTCCCTGCGCCTGCTCTCCGAGGTCGAGGCCGGCAGCAGCCCCGATCGGTCGGCAACCGTCGCGACGCTGATGAAGGCCTGGATGGAGATCGCCGATCACGATCTGACTACCCGGGATACCACTGCGGGCTACGTCCGGCGGGTCATCAATCCGGCCCTCGGCGACTGGACGTTACGCAAGCTCCAGTACCGGGTCGACGTGCTGGACCGGTTCTACAAGCATCTGGGTCGCTGCAGCATCGTGTGCAAGGGCCAGCCGTTCATCAAGCACAAACGAGAGGGCGAGCATGACTGCGCGGCTCTGAAGTGCCGCCCGCACGTCTGCAAGCCGATGGCGCCAGCCTCGGTCCGGCGGATCCATGGCATCCTGTCGCCAGCCCTGGGCTACGCCGTCTCCTGGAACTGGATCGACCGGAACCCGGCCGAGCACGCGCACCTGCCCAAGCTGAAGCGCCGCCGGGCGAAGCCGCCGCCCGAGGAGAAGGTCGCCCGCTTGCTGAACCTCGCGTGGGCGATCAGCGGGCCGGCCAGAGCGAGCTGAAAGAGACGAAGACTGACTCCGATCGGCGGCTGTCGTTGGATCCGCTGACGGTGCAGATGCTGACCGACTTTCATGAGCAGCTCAGTGAGCGTCTGGCGCCGGGCCATCTGACGTTGGCCGAGGACGCTTACGTGTTCAGTCCCGACCCGGCCGGGCTGTGCCCCTGGCATCCGGACCATTTCACCCACACCTTCCGTGAGCTTGCCGATCTGGTCGGGATCACGGAGCCGTTGAAAAACCTGCGGCAATTCAACGCGACACAGTTGCTCAGCGCTGGGGTGGACCTGCGGACGACGGCGGGCCGGCTCGGGCACTCCGACGGCGGTGCGACCACGCTGAAGGTGTACGCGGACTGGATGCCGGCCACGGACCGGAAGGCCGCCAAACAGTTGTCCGACGATCTGACCGCTCTCCGGGCGGCGCAGACGGCGAAAGCCGGGGGAGGGGAGACGGTTGCGGCGCCAGCGTTGCGGCGGGTCTCACGGCCGTTGGAGGAAATTCTGGAACCGGCTGCGGACGGCCGGACGACGTACCTCGTGGTGGTGGTGGCGGCGTTGAAGTCGGCGATTGGTGCTGGGCGGCTGGAGCCGGGGGACCTGGTGCCGACGGTTGACCAACTGTCAGCCTGGTTCGGGATCGCCCGTTCTACCGCCCAGCGGGCGTTTGCGGTGCTGGGGGGGAGAGGGGCAGATTGTGCGCAGTGGACCGCGGTGGGTGGTCGGGGCAGAAGCGAACGTTTGTGGGCTGGAACGAGAAGTTGCACTGCCGAATTAGTCTCTGGAGGAATCAAGGGCCGCGCAAGCCCGGCCAGCGCCGGCCCAGCCCGGTGGGCATGCGACACCCTCCGGCATCGACCCGCCGGACACCCGGCGCCAGATTCCCATGTCAATGTCTGCAGCACGGTTACCGTCCTGTCCCCGTCGGCACTGCGGTAAGCTATGCGCCCCAATTCTCTGACGAGCCACCTGGGACTTCGTATGCATGATCCTAGACCGAGGACCAAGCCCCATCTCGGTCAAGTCATACGAATTGGAACCTGATCGTCGTTTGGCCATCGCCGCAAAGGACAGCGGAGATCGCTTGCTAACCAAGGTGCGTTTGGCGGACGTTATCGAAGTTGATCGAGTCACGGCAAGGACAAAATCCCCACACCTTATCAGCCTACCTTGATTTCTCATGCGGCGGTGTAATAATGGCAACATGGGCACCTTCGGCTTTCTCTTCCGACAGATTAGCTCTGACCTATTTGGGGCGAATGTTGACGTCATATCGAGTATGCGAAGGATAAGCCCTCATCGACGGCACTGGTTGTGCCGGGTTGGTGAACTGATGATTCCCTCGCGGATCGAAATTGACCGCAATGAATGGTTTGAAGCTCTCGCTGGGAAATCTAGTTTTCGATGGTCGACGTGCAGCGCCAGAGATCTAGAAGATCTTGTAAGTCCGCCAGACGGTGCAGACCATTTCGCAGGGACATCCGTCACAGTCTCGGGCGTTTCCTTCGACGATGCTCGAAAAATTGCTCTGAGTCTGAAGCAGGGATCTCCGAGATTCGTTGGCGCGATCGAAATCGACATCAACAATAGATGGCAATGCTCGTCGCTGTGGGCACTACTCTCGCCGAGTTTCCGGGTTATAGGGAACGAAGTTAGAGTGCTCGTACCGGGTGAAAACCTAGTGTTGGATAACGATGGGAAAATGCTCGTTGATTCGTATCATCCCGAATTTTTGAAATTGATTGAGGAGCTCGGAACTTATTCTAAAATAGAAGTAGAAGACCAGGGAGTAAATGGTTCGATCTTCGATCCGGCTGATTCTCTTTGGAGCGAGTCCGCTCATTTGGCTGTTGAGGAAGCCGTCACCACATTCTCATCCGCTGCGGGTTCGGACCTAGCTCATCGGTTATCTGTCTTCGCCCCCGCTGCTGCGAAGGAGTTGCGGGCTGCGGTGATTCGAATTTCGACCGCCGATTCGGAGGAGGAAGGCGCTCAAGCAGCAGTCAGCCTTCGCAGGTTTTATGAGAAGCTTGCTGACGCGTTGTACCCCCCACGTTCGGAACTTCGTCCAGAGAGCCGTAAATTGGGCCAGTCGAATTATAAGAATCGGTATTGGGCCTATATCAGTGAAAACATTGTCAGCGACACCTCGCGTCAGGTTGCAGAGACAGCACTCCAAGACATTGGTGCTCGAGTCGAGGCCTTAAATGACTCACAACAAAAGGGGGTGCACGCTGATATGTCATTTGAGGACCTATTTCGCCTATGTCAGTCGATGATCTGGTTTGCCTGGGACCTCGTTGCACTTCGCCCTTTACCTCTATGCGTTGACGACACGGCGGCACTGCAATCAATGCTTCGATTCTTTAGAGAATCTGATGCATCAGAGAGCTAAGATTGGCGATTGGGGGCTGATTCCATCCAATGGCGCCCGACTTGCGGATCTTTCGTGCATCAAACCGAGCCACGTGGCATAACTCTAAGAGAAGCGGCTATCCTACAAACGTTTCCACATCAATATCAATTCTACGGGACATATGGTTCGGTTGAGCGCCAGGTCGGTAACGCTGTTCCTGTCATGATGGCGGAGCGGTTGGATTAACGCTACTGGATTGTTTGGCTGTTTCCTAGCATTCTCTAGACCCGACTCGGGCAAGGTAGGAATAGTTCTCTAACGTCTTTCCATGAACCTAGTCACGGATTCAGTAGACGCCGAAATGGGTGCCGTTCGCCGTCCCTCGATCGGTTGGCCGAGCGAGGGGTGGGGCGTTTCGCCTGCGCCAAGATCTCGCGGCAGCCGCTCTTCGATTGTGTGGGTGCTCGCCACCACGCCTTCGGCCTCCGGCGATGACGTTGAGTTTGTCTGGATCCTGCATCCGCCGCAGGGTTCGTTCTCGCAGGGCCTGCTGGCGCCAGTCAATCGCCGCGACAGCTCGGGGTCGAGCTCCGGACCAGGCCGAACCACGCCAGCACACTCTCCTCGTTAATCCGGCAGGCCTCTCGGCTCTGAATCCGATTGTCTGGAATGATCTCGATCGTGGCTGGCCAGTTGTTGTCAATCACCGTCATGCTGAGGTCGTCGACTTTAAGCACGAGGACGGAGCTGGTGCGCCGGTTAGGGTGGCCCTCGATATCTACGCCCTCGATGTAGGTGACCGTCTCATGCGGTACGCCGTGCAGCGCGCCGCCGACGATCCCTCGGCCGATCGTGCCAGGCCAGGACGTGACCCGCGTAATCCGGTGATCCGGCGTCGCCAGGACGATGATGACAGTCAGGGCAATGCCGACGGCCGCGCACACTAGGGCCAGGAATGCCCACGACCTCACCGGGGTCGCTCGGCGCGCGAGGAGGATCGCGACTGAAGTGGCCAGCTGAATCGCGGCAAAGGAGCGAGGGACGAGGGTTAGGGCCGGGAGCCCGACGGTCAGCGCGCCGAGGTTGACGGCCCGGGCCCGGAAACCGGCGAAGCCCAAGGCAAAGGCTGTTCCGGCGGCCAACAGTACAGGCGAGAAGACGGGGATCAGGCCGAACCAGAGAGCGTTGAAGGATCCGCTCCAAAGGAGTTCCGCGCGTACCTCCCCGTCGACGAGGAACCCGAGCAGGATCAGGAAGAAGAGCGCGGGCGTGGCGCCGATCAGGAGGGGCACGACGAGTTCGGGGGAGAAGGCGTGCCGGATCCGGCTGGGCGCCTGCGCGGGCGGGGCCAGCGGAGATTCCGTTTGTAGAGCGACTGTCGCAGCCGACAGGGAGAGCGGTGCGCGGCGCAGCCCACGGGCGGCGTAGAGAAGGGCCCCAGCAGTCAAGACGGCGGCGATGACCTCGATGTGCAGCCTTTCACGTCTCTCGGCGGATCCCATGACATCGCAAACTACCGGCGTCGTACAGAGCGGGTGCGGCGAATTGGGGAGCAAAAATCGAAACCCCGCTGCCGTCACGGTGACCCGGTGGCCGGTGTCGAGGCGTTTCAAGAGCAGGCCCAGAGTGTTCGCAAGGCGAAGACGGGTATTCGTGCGTACGGCCGGGGACTCCCGAGCCAACCACGGGCTTGTTCGATGGCCACAGCGCAGGCACGCCTGACCCCAGGCCCGCAGATCACCGCTGGAGCACAGGTCGTGGCACTGGTCGCACAAGAGTCACTGGGCGTCGGTGTCGCACTGCCCGACCACAGGACCGACGCCCCAGCAGTTCGCATCGAGCGGGTCACCGAATTATTCAGCCCATGAGCTGACCAGCGATCAACTGGTGGATCTCGTCCATGTGCTCCGCGAAGTGCTCAGCCGGCGGACTTGGTCTCAAGCCGCCCCAGTTCAGGCCTCACCGTCAATTCCCCGCTTCTGATCCTGGTCTAGGGATGTGCTCCGCACATGCGCGTACCCCAGCTACCCGGAGTCGGGGGAGTGACCGCGAGCCTCTCCGGACGTGGTACCGCATGCAACAAGGCACATCGAGAGATCGCCTCGACTGGATGAGCAGTTACCGAGGTACCCGTTCTTCGATGGCCTTAAGAATCTCTTCCATCAGTATGAGCTTGGTCAACTCGCCAGACTCCATCCCCCCACCGGCAAACGCGAAGGCGAGAGCCCCCTTCGCTGGCCAGCGTCTACCGGGTACTGGCGGAGCACGACAAGACGCAAGCCCCACCCCGAAGCCGTTCAGCAGGCCCACAACGAGTTCGCCGAACTACGCTCCGACGCCTGCCGACCTCCGCCCTTGGCTGGTCAGGAGATCAAGCCGACCCATCCCCGCGCCTAGGAGCAGGGACCTCAACGAAGGGCATGCCGACGGCGCTGAGTTTGGTCTGCAGGTTGATGTCGCTAGTGGCGGCGTAGAGGGCCGAGCCGGGGTGCGCGGACTGCAGGAGCAGCGTGGAGGCGAGGAAGCGATCGTCGGGCGCATCTAGATCCAGCCAGCTGGGCAGCCCATCGTCCTTGGGCTCGACGTGCTCGAAGGTGACGTAGGCATCGCCAGCGACGCGGACGCCGGCCAGGACGTCCCCGTTGGTCCGTAGACCCTTAAGTCGGCGGTCGACCTTCTTGGCGGCTTCGCGCAGGTCAAGGGTGCGACCGCCGCGCTTGTGGTCGTCGATCTCGCGCAGGACGACGGGCAGCAAGTGAGCCATGTAGCGAGGGCCTATGAGGGGGGTGTACGCGGCCAGATCAGGGTTGTCGATCAGGCTGTTGGTGTCGACGACCAGGCGGACGGCATACGGGTCGGCCGGTAGCAGTTGGGTGAGGTCGCGCAGCGCGACAACGCCGTCGCTGATGATCCCGACAGCCTTATCGATGGTGGCCGGAATACTTCCGTCGCGTGGCCGGACGAGCCATCTCTCCAGTCGGCCGAGGTGGTCGTCAAGTTTCCTGGTCACGGTCGGGGTGGGGTGCGGGAACAGCAGTCGCAGGCGGGGTGCCCAGTCGCGGACCGCACACAGTAGCTCCATCCGGGACGCCTCCAACGCGGGTTCGCTGGCTACCCACCCCCACTTTGGAGCGCCGTAGTGGACGACACCGGAGCCGGGACGGTTGGGGTCGACATTGCGGATGGCGGAAGCAGCCAGTACCTCGAGGTAGCGGCCGCGAATTGTGTCGAGCTCGCCCAGGAGACGCTCGAGGTAGGTCGGCGGCGTAGTCACAAAAGGCGTGGGCACACACCAATGATGCCAGCGGGCACCGACAGACCGTCACCATGTCGTCACGTAGCGACCAGCCATGGTTAAGCGGCTCAGTACCGTGGGCCGATGACGACCGAGGACATGCTCACGATCCGCAGCTCCTGGCCTGCCACAACGATCACCGGGGAGCCAGGGATCGT
>Ga0265340_10001884_pt1 | contig 11946 bp, 12 predicted proteins | sample 4CB225metaG_FD_202082 | JGI IMG/M metagenome (GOLD analysis project Ga0265340, IMG submission 202082) | Rhizosphere microbial communities from Carex aquatilis grown in University of Washington, Seatle, WA, United States - 4-CB2-25 metaG | ecosystem: Host-associated > Plants > Roots >...
CCTGCTCCGCCGAGCGCCGGTACCATTTCACCGCCTCCTGATAATCCTGCGCCACGCCCTGGCCGTTTTGAAAGCACACGCCAAGATAGCACTGCGCCTGCGAATCGCCTTCTTCGGCGGCCTGGCGCATGGCTTCAAAAGTGTCCCAACTTCGGCGGTTGTTTGACATGGTGCAAAAACAAAGCCCGGCGGCTTTTTCTATTCTGCGTTCAGGATAAACGCTAGCCGGGGAAATTCAAGCGGCGAGTTGACCGGTGTTATTTGCTTCCGTTCAACAATATGGCCTGCTACAAAACTTTCATGGCAACCCCATTGAAAATCGGCTTTCTTGGCGCGGGCAAAATGGCCACCGCGCTCGCCCGCGGCTTCATACGCGGCGAACTCGCCAGCCCCCGCGAAATCATCGCCAGCGACCCGGTGGACGCCGCGCGCAAACATTTCGCCGCCGAGGCCGGCGCCAAAGCGGTCGCGGCCAACACCGAAGTCGCAACGTTCGCCGGCGTTTTGATTCTGGCGACCAAGCCCGACCAGGTTTCCGCCGCGCTGACGGAAATTCGCGGCGCGTTCACTGAAAAACATCTGCTCATCTCCATCGCCGCGGGCGTGACGCTCGCAAAACTCGAAACCGCGCTGCCCGCCGGCGCGCGCGTCATCCGCGTGATGCCCAACACCCCGGCGCTCGTCGGCGCGGGCGCCTCGGCGTTCGCGCTGGGCAAATCCGCGACGGCGGAGGACGGCGAGCTGGCGAAAAGACTGCTTTCCGCCGTCGGCCTGGCGATACAGGTGAAGGAATCACTGCTCGACGCCGTGACCGGCCTGAGCGGCAGCGGGCCGGCGTATGTTTATCAATTCATCGAGGCCTTGAGCGACGGCGGCGTGGCGGCGGGCCTGCCGCGCGACATCGCCACGAAGCTCGCGGCGCAGACCGTTTTGGGCGGCGCGAAAATGGTTCTGGAGACCGGCGTGCATCCCGGCGCGCTCAAGGACCAGGTGACCAGCCCCGGCGGCACGACGATTGAAGGCCTGCACGAGCTGGAAAAGGGCAAGCTGCGCGCCGCCGTGATGAGCGCCGTCCGCGCCGCGACGGAGAAATCCAGGAAGCTGGGGCAAGGATGATTCCATTCCCGCCAAGCGAATGACTTGCAGTCAGCAAGTAACCGCATTATTTTTCGGGCATGATCGAGACTTTGGAAATCGAGCGCATGAGCTTCGCCGAGCGGTTGCGAACGATGGAACTTCTCTGGCGTTCGCTGGCCGCCAAGCCGGACAGGTTGGCATCGCCGGCGTGGCACAAAAAAATTCTCGAAAGACGGCTCGCCAAAGTCGAAGCCGGCAAAGGTGAATTTCTCACGCTCGCCCAACTCAAGAAACGCCTCGCCAAACGCAACGCATGAGAAGCGTGGTCGTCCTGGCCGAGGCCGCCGAAGACATCGAACAAGCCGGGAGTTTTTACGACGCTCAAGAACCCGGCATCGGCGATTACTGCGCCAGTTCGCTCGTGGCCGATATTGAAAGCCTCGCGCTTTATCAGGGCATCCATTCCCGCCATTTTGGATTTTATCGGATGCCCGCCAGCCGATTTCCGTTTGGAATTTATTACCGTGTGACCAAAACCGAAACGCAGGTGTTTGCCGTTCTGGATTTGCGCCGTGATCCCAATTGGATTCGCAAAGAACTTTCGTGGCGCGGCTAACACCGGATGAATTTGAATATCAACCCGACAAAACGTGAAGTTCATGCGGCTGACGCCTGCCCCGCCCCGCCGGACAAAGCCATTTCTGGCGAACATTGGCGGTTCTGTCCGCAATGTGGGCACGAGTTGATCAATGAGAAGTGCAAGCTGCGCTGCCCGCGTTGCCACTACTTCATGAGCTGTTCGGATTTCGATTTCGCCGGTTGAGATTTAATCCGCGAATTACGCGAACTGGCGCGAAAGGAAAATTGACCCCCAAAATCAGCGGCCATTGGCGAGATTCGCGGATGATTCAAAAATTTCTTCGTGTTCATCGCATTCATTCGTGGTTAAATGGCGGCGTTCATGAACGAGTGGAACATTCAGTCCCGCGCCTCGGCATGCGAGGCATGCGCGCAGCCGTTTGCCGATCAACAGCCGTATCACACGCTGCTCCTCGACGTGCCGCCGGATTTGCGGCGATCGGACATCTGCGATCCGTGCTGGCAAAAGCAATTTGCCGGCGACGCCCGCAACCGTGCCGGGTTCATCTCGCATTGGCAGGGAATCTATGAAGCGCCGCCACTGCCCGTGGATGCGATTCACCGCGAAACCGCCGAGACGTTGCTGCGAAAGCTCCTCGAACAAAACGACCCGCGTCACGCGCCGGCCATGTTTATTCTGGCCGTGATGTTGGAACGCAAGCGCGTGTTCAAGGTGAAGGAACAAATTGTCCGCGACGGCAGGCGGGTGTTCATTTACGAGCAGCCCCGGACCGGGGACGTGTTCACCATCGCCGATCCGGATTTGCGGCTGGATCAACTGGAACAAGTCCAGCGCGACGTGGCGTCGTTGCTGGAACATGGGCTGAACCCGCCGGCGCCACCAACTGCCGGCGAAACTCCGGCGTCGGCGCCGGAAAATCAGCCGATGACATAGAATTGAAAACATCCAACATTCAACATCGAACATCCAACGTCCAATGCGCCGCGCGGTGCAAATCCATTGGTTATTCGATGTTGGATGTTGGGCGTTGGATGTTCCCCAATTAATCATGGCAGACCTCGCCACACTTCAAGCGCGTCTCGGTTGCCAATTTCGCGACGAAGGCCTGTTGCGCCTCGCGCTGACGCATCCGTCCGTCGCGCATGAAAGCGGCGCGGCGGCCGCCGGTGGCGACGAAGCGCCGCGAAGACCCGCGCACAACCAGCGGCTGGAGTTTCTCGGCGATGCGGTGCTGCAACTCGTTCTCACCCGGGAGTTGTATGAAAAGTTTCCCGTCTTTGACGAAGGCCCGCTGACCAAGGCGCGCGCGAAGCTCGTCAACCGCCGCACGCTGGCCGAACACGCCCGCGCGCTCGGCCTCGGCGCGCATCTGTTTTTGGGCCATGGCGAGGAAATGCACGGCGGGCGGGAGCGTCCGTCCGCGCTGGCGGACACGTTCGAGGCGCTGCTGGGCGCGATTTTTCTGGACGGCGGCTTCGACGTGGCGCGTGAATTCATCCTGCGCGAATTCAGCGCCGCGTTCGGCAAGGTGAGCGTGCTGCCGATCATTGAAAATCCGAAGGGCGAGTTGCAGGAGCTGTTGCAGGCCCGCTCACCGGAAGCGCCGGAATATCACTTTGTCTCCGCCACCGGCCCGGACCACGACCGGGTGTTTGAATGCACGGTGCAGCACGCCGGCGTGGAACTGGCGCACGGCCGGGGCAAAAGCAAGAAAGCCGCCGAGAGCGACGCGGCCGCGGCGGCGTTGAAAAAATTGCGGGAGGAATCTTGATGGGAGGGACGGCGTGTCGCCGTCCCCAAATCATGGTCGCCGACACGGCAACCCTCCCCAATCAAGGCCGGTTCTTGAGCAAAGCGCTGTTCTGTCGCTATTTTTCCCCGTCCAGAAATGTCAGTTTCACGCCGTCCGCCTTGGGTCTGGAAAAGCTGTCAAGCAACGTCGGGGCGCTGGCGCACGCGGGCGCGGTCGGTTTGGCGTCCTGCGGTCCGAGCGCGGAGCGCAAGGCGCCTTCGACGAGCTGGGCGCAGTGGATTTTCATGGGGGGCAGCGGGCCGAGTTCGCCGGCCAGTTCCCCGGTTTTGAGCGCGAGCGCCTCCTCGGCGGTCTTGCCGCGGATGAGTTCCGTGGCGAGGCTGGCGACGGCGATGGCGGTTTCACAGCCAAAGGACTGGAACGTGGCGCGGTCAATGACCTTTTTGCCGTTGTGCTCCTTGAATTTCACCCACAGGCGCAGCATCTCCCCGCAATCCGCGTTGCCGACCGTGCCGACGGCGTCGGCCCCGGCCAGCTCACCCAGATTTTGGGGATTGGCCAGCGCCGCCTGAATCCGTTTTTGCAAATCGTCGTTCATCGTTCGATCAAGGAAGAAACCATACCACCACCCGGGCGGTTCCGCCAGACGGCGCCGGCCCTCCAAGGGTAAATCGAATCGTTCACCGGCTTCAAAGTAAACAATTCGGCAACCTGGCCAGCGTGGGCAATAATGGTCGGCTCGTGCAGGCTCAAACATTCCCGAGGCATCATCAAGTTGATTGCCGCCAAGGAATACCGCGTGACAAGAACAGAAATTCGGCGCAATGTTTAGGGGGTTTCGTTGACGAATTCAGAGGCAGGGCAGGCCCGACATTGTTGAAGCTTTGCCAAAAGCCTGAAACAACCCGGGAAATTTATCATGATCGATCTGGCCTATTCGATTGCCGACCAGGACGTCGAGACGACCAAGTCCATCGGGATTTACAATTTTTCGCTTCGCCTGGCGCAATATTTGTCGGAGCATCCCCAACTTCGGGAGTTTACGGTCTTCAGCAACAGCACGGTTTCACCCTGTTTGCGACTGGCGGCAAAGGCGCGCGTCCAGGAATACAATTTTGCCCGACGAAGCAAGCTGGGCCGGATATGGTGGGACCAGTGGAGCCTTTACCGGTCGGCGCGAGCGACGGGGCATCGCTGGCTTTTTCTGCCGAAGGGCTTTTGCCCGTTCGTGGCGCGTCCACATCCGCAAGTCGCGGCCTATGTCCACGACATCATGGGCGATTTTTATCGCCGGCATTATCCCGGGTTTCAGTCAAAACTTGAATCATTCTACTTTTCCCGAAGTCTGGCGGCGACCCTACGGCAGAGCCGGGTGATTTTTACCAACACCGGGTTTTCGAAACGCGAATTAACCGGCTGGGCCCAACACGCCGGATTGCCCTGTCCCAAAGTCATTGTCGCGGGATACGGCTTTGACGCGCCGGAACCGTGCTGGACGGGGAAGGAAAACCGGATTTTGTTGTTCGCCAGCGCCATGCCGCATAAACGGACGGACATTGCCGTCCGTTTTCTGAACCGCTGGCTCCAGGAATCGAAGTTTGACGGGGTCATTGATTGCATCGGCATTCTCTCACCGCGGATGGCCAGGCCCGAAGGCCGCAGCTGGAGATGGATTGGGAGGGTGCTTCCCGCACAAGCGCGGGAAATGATGCGCCGGGCGCGTGCGGTTGTTTATGTTTCCGAGTATGAGGGGTTTGGCATGCCCGCCGTGGAAGCGGTTCTGGAAGGCAGTTGCCCGGTCTTTTCGGACATACCGCCGTTGCGTGAAGCGATGGGCGGGGCCGGCAACCCGTTTGCCAACAACTCGGAAGAGTCCTTTCTCAAGGCAATGGACCGGGCCTTGACCACGCCTCCTGAAACCATCCACGTCTGGGCGGCGGCACTGCTGAAGCGCCATCATTGGCCGGCCGTGGCCGAAAAGATTGTGCAGGAACTTTCCACCGCATGATTTTGGCAGGCGCAATTGAATTTGTTTCTTCCTTTTGGCCAACCACTACTCCACTATGAGAGAAATGCGAAAGCGCCAAATGCCGAGAGTGCTCATTGTTGGGGGGGCCGGGTTCATCGGCGTCAATGCGGCGCGCCGTTTTCAGCACGACGGATGGGATGTGTTTGTGTGGGACAACCTCTCCCGCCCCGGCGCGGAAATCAATCTTCAGTGGCTCCAAAGCTTCGGCCTGGTCCATTTTTCAAAGATTGATATTCGCGATGAAAGGACCGTAAACGGATATTTCCAGCGTGAACAGTATGATTTGGTGCTTCATTGTGCGGGGCAGGTTGCGGTGACTGCCTCCCTTGCCAACCCACGGTATGATTTGGAGAACAATGTTCTGGGCACTTTCAATCTCCTGGAAGCCGTCCGCCAGTTTTGTCCGAAGGCCCTGTTTATCTTCGCCTCCACCAACAAGGTTTATGGCGGTCTGGAGGGCGCCACCGTGGTTGAGCGCAATGGCCGTTATGAATGGCCTGATTTCCCCGGGGGAATTTCGGAAGCGCAGCCGCTTGATTTTTACTCCCCCTACGCCTGTTCCAAGGGGGCGGCGGACCAATATGTGCGGGATTATTCCAGAATTTATGGATTGGCCACCGTCTGTTTCCGTCAATCCTGCATTTATGGACTCCGCCAATTCGGCATGGAAGATCAAGGCTGGGTTGCCTGGTTCCTGATCGCCCATGCCCTGCGCCGCCCCCTCACCATCTTTGGCGATGGCAAACAGACGCGTGACCTGTTGTTTATTGATGACCTGATTGATGCCTATTGCCTGGCCTGGCAGAAACGCGACAAGGTCGCCGGCCAGGTTTACAACATCGGCGGTGGCCCGCGGAATCAATTTTCCATAAACCAACTCGTCCATTGGCTCGAGGTGGAGGACGGGGCGCCGGTTGAAACCGGTTTTGCCGCGCCCCGGCGGGGCGACCAAAAAGTGTTTGTGGCGGATGTCAGGAAAGCCTTCGACGATTTTGGATGGCGGCCTTCGTGCTCCGCCGAAAAGGGCATCCGGAAGCTCCATCGGTGGGTGACTGCCAACCTGGAGTTGCTTCGCGAGGTCCTGGCCATGCCACCCGTTCAAGAGGGGGCGCTCACCTTCGAAACAACGCCTCTTGAATTCGTGTGGGCTGCCGCCGACTCCCAGATCCCGGCCCGGAGCAAGAGGATAACCGGCTGATGCGATGACGAATTTGCCGTTTGGCAGCGTCCTTCCGGGTCGAATGTCAGCAAATCAAGGCGGTTACAACCGGTTCCACCAGACTGCGGTGGGTTTCAGCACCGTGAATGGCGTCCGCTGTTCCGGGTTTCGCAGGGTATAAATCGAATAGCTCGCCGGCTTCAGCGCAAAATGTCCGGCGGCGAGCCGGCGAAGACGGTGATGCACGATCCAAACCGGCTTGAGCATTCGAACCCAGCGCGGCGTCATGGCATCGGTCTCGACTTTTTCGCGGATCGCGTTCGGTTTCAAATTCATGTTCTCACCGGTGTCGGCGAAAACGGAAGTGAAATGATTCAGCACTGCCATCGGCACCCGGTTTTTCATCAAGGCCAGCACCCAATGGAAATCGCCGAGGTCGCGCCAGCGAGGGTCGAAGAAAATGCCGCGTTCGTGGATGACGCGCCGCCGGATGAAGACCGAACTGGTGAGGACGGGAAACCGGAACCAGACGTGCTGCGGATGCGGCACCATCAAATGACGATGGCAGATGTATTTTCCTGCCCCATCGGTGACGATGGTGCCGGCGAGGGCGACGTCGATTTGGGGATGCCGATCGAAAAAATCACGCACCGCACTGAGCGCGCCGGGGAGGTATTGCTCGTCGCAATTCAAATACGCGAGAATGTCGCCGGTTGCGCGGCGGTAACCGCGATTGACCGCGTCATACATGCCGCCGTCCTTTTCGATGAACGCCTTCACGCGCCGGTCATGCGGCAGCCAGTCTTGCGTTCCGTCGTCCGAGCACGAGTCCTGCACAATGTGCTCGCACTCCACGCCGGACTGATCGGCGACGGATGCGATGCACAGCTTCAGCCACTGTGAATTGCGGAAGCTCGGCGTGACAATGGAGAAGCGCATGGTGGAATTGTTGGAATCTGTCGAATCCGCCTGATTTTCAGCAGAAACAGCAGCCATTGCCAACGATATTCGGCTATTCCCGAAATGTGCCCTTAATGGGCAGCAAAGGTTTGCCGTTGGCATCCAGCCAGACGGCAACGCTTGGTTGGTTTGTGACCCCGCCTTGAAGAATGGCCAGAATCAAACCACGGGTCAGCGTGTTGTTAAATTGTTGTGCGTAGGTCATGGGCTCATTCGGGCCGGCTGGTTTGACTAGAAAAGGGACGCGGTAATCGCGCCGGCCATCATATAATTGTGACGAGCGCCACGAATGATCGGCGCTCAGGATGACCCAGGTCTTGTCCCATTGGCCGGACTGTTCCATGGCCCGTCGTAATTTTCCCAGGGACCGGTCGGCCAGCACCAGATTGTTGAGATAGGCGTGGACCACGGGTTGAGATACCAAGGTAAAGCGATCTTCGTCCGGCAGATAAAGGCCGGGTCCGTGCGGCGGGTAAAGATGCAGGAGGATCAAGCCATAACTGGCATTGGTGACCAGGAAAAGCGAATCATTCATGCTCTTGTGATACATATCCACAAAACCCTGGCGAATGTGCAGCGGGCCTGAAAGACATTCAATCTGTCGCAACATCGACTTCCCAAATGTCGTTGACCGGGAAGGTTCAAAAGCCGGGTAGGGATACCATGAACAATAATTCAAATCGCGATGCAACACCCGGCCATACGGAATATACCACCCTACCAATGCGGTGTTGACGCCGAGTTGGCGCGCGGAAGAAAACACCGAAGGCAGCTGGCTCCATTCCGCCGTTTCACCCGTGTCCGCAAAGGTGAGCGCCAGATCGGATGAGTTGGTCAGCGCAGTCATGCGGACCTGCCGGCCAACAATCATGCTGGGCATGGAAAGAATGGTGCCGTCGGTCGGAGCGAATGCCTTGGTTGCAAACAGCGACTCATTGCGCAAGCGGTCGAACTCGGGAAATTGAAAACCGGCCGGCGGCTGTTCAAACACCAGGCGATAATCCAATTCGTCGAAAATAATCCAAACCACGCGCGGCTGGTTTTCACGAACCGGCCCCAGTGGCGGCAACGCCGGGTCCCCGCCAGCCTGCCGCAAATGCATGATTCCGAGACACAAGAGCGCGATGCGTACGAAGTTGAAAACGGCCATGGGTGACAGGATGGCCACGATCAAAGCGCTGATTCTGGCGACCGCTCGGTGTTTCCACAAAACGAGCACGCCAATCACGATGGCGGCCAAGGCGCCCGCCGGTTGCCGCACCAATTGCTCGAAATTGAACTTGGGATGAAACTGCGCCCGGATTCGATCCACCACCATCAGCAACAAAAACAAAAACACCAGATGAATCAACAAATGCAACGCCCGGTTTTGAAAGCGCCGGCGCGCCTGCATCACCAGCCAGACCACCAGCGCAAACCAGAGAATGTTTGTCGTCAGGGCCAGCAGCGTTGGCGGGATCACGGGCAGCCGGTTAAAAAAACCCAGGTCCTCGTCATACAACGGACCAAACCACGCACTGACAAAACACAGGTTCGCCAGCGAGACGGCGACAATGGCATCCTTGATTTTTTGTTTAAGCGGATGCGGCAGGGGAATCGTTCCCTCGTCATGCCCGGGCGCGGGAGGGTTGCTGGCGGGCCGGTTCAAAGAAGCCCGTCCTTCCGTTTCAGGCAATACATCCGCCGATGAGTGCCTGGCAGGGCGAGCGAGCGGACAATTTCAAAATACGGCGCGCACGCGCGCTCAAACACCGCCACGTTGAGCGAGGCGTGCAAGGATTCGCGCCCGCGCGTCAGGCGGCGGAACATGCTATCCCGGGGTTCGATGAATTCCATCACAAGTAACGAATTGGTTACTTTATAGGCCAGCCGCAAAATTTCTTCAAGCGGAATCCGTTCCGTCACCAGCAAGTGATGGATCAATGCCAGCATCAGCACGCCGTCGAACGCGCCGGTCGCGCGGTCCAAAAACGACGGGCACTCGGCGTTGCGCCAGCCCAGCGCCGGGCTCGGCCGCGCCAGATTCATCGCCAGCGGCAGGATGTTCAGTTTTTTTTCACGCGCGCGCCGCCAGATCGCGCCGACGCAGACCGCGTCCAAATCCACCGCGACGACTTCCGCCCCCGCCTCTGCCGCCAGCACGCTGAAGTGGCCGGTGTTCGCGCCGGCATCCAGCACGCGCGCCGGCGAAAATTCCCGCAACGCCTCGCGCACGAATGTTTCCTTGGCCGTGAAGGCCGGGTCGTTGTAACTGTGGGTGGCCATGTAATCCGACCACGTTGATTCCTTCCGTGCCGTCGGTTCCAGTGATTGCAGGGCCCGTTCCAGCCGTTTGAACAGCGCTTCCAGGATGAATTGGGCTTTTTCCGCATCCGCCAGGAGATGCGGCCGGTATATTTTCGGGTCGTCCGGACGGGATTTGCGGGAGAGCCAGGTGGGAATGGAAACCAGCGAAAGCATTCGCGGCGCGAGTTTTTCCAGCGGACCGCAAAGACGGTAAACCTCCTCGGGTTCGAGGCCGTCGCGGCGCACCATGAACATTTCCGCCAGCGGCAAGCCCCAGCGGCGGTTGGCCAGCAGCGGCAGGAGGAAGGTGCGGACGAATTGCGCCTCCGGCAGCCAGATCGGGTCGGCGGGGTTTCGCGACTCAAACGACAGCGCGTCAATGAACACCGGCTCGCAGCCGCGGAACAAGACGTTGTGCGGCGTGGCGTCCTTCAACCCGAAACCTTCCGCGAGCGCGGCCCGGGCGAGTTCGAGCGTCAGGCGTCCGGCGGCCCAAAGCATTTCCGGCGGCCATTCGTGGGGATAACTCGGAAAGGGAATCCGCTCATGTTCAAAAATTGCGCCGGCGGGTTGCGCGTTGAACACCGGCTGCAGTTCCGGCGCTTTGCGGAGCGGAGCGGTTTCAACTTCACCCAGACGGCGCGTGGAAACAATTTTTTTGGCGGCGATGAACCGGCGCGCGCAACCGGTTTGCAGGAATTGTTCAAATTCGGGAATAGCCTCCGCGGTGACAAATCGCAGCACACGTTGATTGAAGAGGAGACAACAGCCGGTGGGATCGCGGAACGATGGCGCGGAAGGCGACATTACCGCACTTGGGTTTTTGTTTCAACCTTGGCGGCGGTTTCAGGGGTGGCGATGGTTCCGGCTTTCTGCCCGCGCCCAAAAATTTTCCGGACGGTGGCAACAATCCAGCGCCGCGTCTTTTTCAAGTAGAACAGAAATCCGACAAACGCCATCACCATGGTCTGCCAGATCAGCGCGCCAAGACCTGGATCAATATACGCCAACAAAGTCATAAAACAGGTTGTCCAATCTAAGGCCGAGTGTTGGGCGTAACTCTCTTTTTGTCAAGCTATTATCCGGAACCGCTGCGCGATGGGAATGCGCCGGCCCATGCCGAAGGCGCGCGGCGACACCTTCAAGCCGGGCGCGGCCTGGCGGCGTTTGTATTCGCTGAACGTGATTTTGTTGATCACATCGTTGACCACGCCGGCGTCAAAACCGCGCCGGACAATTTCCGCCCGGCTCAGGTCTTCCACGACGTAAGCCTGTAAAATTGCGTCCAACACATCGTATTCGGGCAGCGAATCCTGGTCCTTCTGGTTTGGACGCAATTCGGCGCTCGGCGGTTTCACCAGTGTGGCCTCGGGGATGATGGTTTTTTCCCGATTTACCCAGCGCGCGATTTTGTAGATGTCCGTCTTGAAAACGTCCGCGATGACTGCCAGCGCGCCGCACATGTCGCCATAAAGCGTGCAATAGCCGACGGCCATCTCCGATTTGTTGCCGGTCGTCAGCACCAGCGCGCCGAATTTGTTCGACAGCGCCATCAGCGTCACGCCGCGCAGCCGCGACTGGACGTTTTCCTCGGCCTCGTTTGGCCGGGTTCCGGCGAACACCCCGGCCAGTTGTTTTTCGACCGTTTGAAAAACCGGCTCGATCGGCAGGACTTCGTAGCGGATGCCGAGATTCCTGGCGAGCGCTTCGGCGTCGCTCAAACTGCCCGTGCTCGAATAACGCGCGGGCATGGAAACGCCCAGCACTTTGTCGGGGCCGAGTGCGTCGGCCGCCAGCACCGCCGTGAGCGCCGAATCAATCCCGCCAGACAAGCCGACAATGACCGATTTAAAACCGCATTTCCGGACATAATCACGGATGCCCAGCGAAAGCGCCAAAAAAATTTGCTGCTCGCGGACGGGCCATTGCATTTTTGCCGGCGCCGGGCCGGTATCCAGGTCGGCAATGAAAATGTCCTCGGCAAATCCCTTTCCCAGCGCGAGCGGTTCGCCGCGGCGGTCCAGCGCGACGCTGTGGCCGTCGAAAATCAATTCGTCGTTGGCGCCGACCAGGTTGACCTG